>OGPK01001651.1_pt1 | contig 16508 bp, 24 predicted proteins | sample 1552921 | NCBI WGS metagenome assembly OGPK01 (sample SAMEA2580264, study PRJEB22360) | human gut metagenome | biome: human gut; feature: human-associated habitat; material: faeces | place: Denmark | collected 2008/2010 | reverse complement strand
ATATAATATACTTAAAAGTTAGTATAAAAAAATAGTATAATACAAAATCAAAAATATGTATTTTATGTATTAATTTTATAATAAAGATTTCAAATAAAATAAGAAGGAGTGTTTTTAGTGTTAGGCAATGTATTATTAGGAATAGTAACATTATGTACATTATTTTCCTATTTACCACAGGCAATTAAATTAATTCAAACAAAAAAATCCAATGATTTAAGTGTGATTTCTTGGATAATATGAAGTGTAAGTAGTTTTTCTTGTACATTATATGCATTTTTATGTTCTAATGAGTTTATGTTAAGAGTTGAAACAACGTTAGAATTTTCTTTTTGTTTAATTATTTTAATACTTACAGTGTATTATAGAAAAAATAGTAATAAATTAAAAATTAATGAAAACTTGTCAAATTTGTCATTAATTGATAAATAAAAGAAGTGAAAAGTAGTAAATAATTAATAGGTTTATGAAAATCAATACACCTTTATAGTATTTTTGAAAAGGAATTAAGAAAAAAATTATAGAATAACAATTGAAAATACAATAACAAAAACCTGTTACTAAATTGTTAGAAACTTGTAATATGTGTTGTAGATAACGAATTCGTTTATATTTAAAAAAAAGCAAGGTTTAAATAAATTTTAAATATAGAGTTTTAGATATATATATCAATAAAGTTTACAATATAATCATTTGATTTAAAATATGATACAATATTCACTAGGAAATTGTTTATGATTAAAGAAGATGAAAGTGATGTTATAGAGTTTCTTTGTGAATATTTAAAAATGTTTTTAAAGTCTAACATTATGAGAAGTAAAATAAAGGAAATTTTGTATGGATAAAATTTATTTAGAATTTTTAGAAGAATTAGCTTATAGTTTAGAAGAATATGAGAATTCATATTGGAGTAATTGGATGCATAAAAGTAGTTTGCTTTTTCAGCAAAATGCTGATTTAAATTATTTTTTTGGTGCATTTGGTGGTTATGGGAAGTTTTAATGATAATTTTTTTTCTAGTATAACGACTGAATTGAAAACTATTACTTATCTAATAGCAACTTCATTACATAATAATAAACCAGATAGTATTTTATCTATTATAGATGAAGAACAAAAAAGATGTGCTTATAATTGTAGCTTGGAGCAAGCAATAGAGTTTGATAACCAATGTTTAAATTATGTAAATTATCTTGTCAATAATTATAATTTAGGAAATTTGCATGTTATAACAGAAAAATATAGAAATGATAAAGATATAAATGATTTAAAGGATAAAGCAGTTAAAAGAAAATGAGAAACAAAGAGTAACTAATTTTTTTTAGAATTTTGATGAAAAAATAATCATGAATTTGTCTTAGAAGTAGATAATAAGTTTGTAGCATTCATTAATGAGTAGCTGATGAATTATTGTTTACTGCTACTAATAGATTTTTTAGAAATATGAGTAATGAAGATTTAATGAAATGTGCTAATACTTGTATGGAGTTTGTTTATGAAGATTTAGAATATACAAAAGAACAAGTATTACATGCAACACTTCATGTTGATGAAAAAATATCACATATTCATTGTGTCGTTGTACCACTTGTTAAAAAATTAGATAAAAGAACTAATACTGAAAGATATACTATATCTAAAAAACAATATATAAAAGACAAAATACATTTATCACAATTACAAGATAAATATCATCAAAGACTTACTGAAAAAGGATTTGATTTAGAATGTGGTATTAAAGGTAGTGATAATGTAAATATAAATATTAAAGAATTAAAGAAAATAACTAGAAAACTTAACATTGATTTAAATAATAAAACACAAAGATTAAGCGAATCTGTTAAAGATTTACAAGATAAAATGAAATCTAATAAAAATGTTTTATTTGATAAAGAGTATGTAAAAATTAAAAAAGATACTTTTGATACTATGAATAAAGTTATAGATGTTGCTACAAATGTTATGAACTTACTAACCGAATAAACGACATTTTAAAGGCAATTAAGAAGTTTTTTAGAAAGCTATTACAACTTGGTAGCGAAGTAATAAAACAGACCACTGTAAGCAAAATAAAGCAATATTTCAACGATAAAATCTTTAAGAAAAAAGATGTTGTTAATGTTTCAGTAGATACAACAAAAGAGAATGAATTATTTGATTATGTAGGTTATGAAAGATATTATGGTGTACCTAAATATAATGAGTTAGATGATGATTTTGATTTAAGTATGTAAAAAATGTAAAAACATTTTATACAAGTGTTAAATAAAACGAAATTATGTGTTATAATCATTTATGATAGGATGCAACTTTAACTTTTTAATATTATTTCATTAGTTGTAAGATAGTATCCTTATTTTTAAGAAAAGGGGGTGTCATATGCATATTAATTTTTCAACAGATAGAATTGTTCAATCTAAACCAATGAAACCATGGCAAGGGGTTTTATTTGGATTAATTTTCGCAATTGTTGGTATTGCACTTTTATGTTTTGCAGTTTCATCAATTAAAACTTATAATGAAAAAAATGAAACTTTTGTTGAAACTACATCAAGAGTTGTTGATTATAAATATAATGATGAGAGATTGCAAGCCATTGTTGTTGAATATGTAGTTGATGGACAAACTTATCAAAAAGTTTCAAATTCATATTCAAATATGCCGAAAAGTATTGGAACAGAAGTTTCAATAAGATATAATCCAAATAATCCACAAGATGCTATTTGGACATCAGATAGTACCAACATTGTTTTACCTATAATTGGTGTTGTATTCATTTTAGCAGGTGTAATTGTTGTAATTTATAGTATTAAAAATGGAAAAAAACAAAAAATGCTTGAAGAACAAGCAATAGAACAAACAAATGGATTATATAGCAATATTGATGTTCAATCACAAATAAATAATGTTAATTCACAAGTTGCACAACCGATGAATAATGTTAGTCAACCAGTGAATAATGTTGGACAACCACAAATGAATAATTTAAATCAACCAAGTTCAAATATTGATTTAAATAATCAAAATAATAATATAAATACAAATATGTAAGGAGGTTAAAATATGTGGATTTATATAATTATAGCTATTATAGTTTTAATTCTAATATATTTTGGAGTAACTTATAATAGTTTTGTAAAACTAAATAATACAGTTAAAGAAGCATTTTCAACAATGGATGTTTATTTAAAGAAAAGATGGGATTTAATTCCTAATATAGTTGAAACTGTAAAAGGATATGCTAAACATGAAAAATCAACATTAAAAGAAATTATTGAATTAAGAAATAGCACTTATGATAATATGTCAGCTAATGAAAAAGTTGATGTAAACAATAAATTATCTCAAGGCATTAACAAATTAATGGCTATTGCTGAGGCATATCCAGATCTTAAAGCTAATGAAAATTTTAAAGATTTAAGTCAACAATTAACAAAAGTTGAAGATGATATTGCTAATTCTAGAAAATACTACAATGGTGCAGTTAGAATTTTTAATGATAAAGTTCAAATGTTCCCAAGTAATATTGTGGCTGGAATATTAGGATTTAAAGAACAAAAAATGTTTGAAGCAAGTGAAAATGAGAGAGAAAATGTACAAGTAAAATTATAATATACAAGGAGGACTAATGAAAAAATATATAAATAAATTTAGTTTTGTTTTGTTATTTATATGTACATCTTTATTTCTTGGCTTCCCATCAAAAATTAAGGCTTTAGATATTAACAGTGATTATTATACATATGATAAAACATCTCATTTGATTAAATTAAAAAATGTAGATGCGTCTTTAAATTTTTTTGTAGGAAGTCAAAATTATAATGGTTCTGAAAGAGTATATATTTCTGGAAGTTTTAGTAATCCTAATTATCTTAATGACACAATTTATACAAAAACATTATTTTTTGATTCAAATAAAGAAGTAATAGCAATTTGTGATTCAGAAGATAGTCTTTTAGGAAAAGGTTATTCAGCAGTTGCATTTTATTGCGGTGTTGATGAATCAAATTTTATTAGCAATAAATCTATTGATGACATAATGTATTATAAAATATTAATTTCTGCAAATATTCCTATTTCTAATGAAGATGAAAATCATTATAATGATAATCAAAATGTATATATTGAAGATTCTAAAGAAGATTTAACAAATAATAACTCAACAACTTATAATAGCAATTCAGAGTACACTCTAAATAATTATGACATAAATATAATTGTTAATGAAAACAATACATTAAATATAACTGAAAAAATTGGTGCATATTTTAATGTAGAAAAGCATGGTATATTTAGAAAAATACCATTAAAAAATAAAGTAACAAGACTTGATGGGACAACATCAAAAAATCGTGCCAAAATAAGTGATATAAAAGTTAGCGATAATTATTCTTTATCAATAGAAAGTGGATATAAAGTTATTAAAATTGGTGATGCCAATTATACATTAACAGGTCAAAAAAATTATGAAATTAGTTATCTTTATAATTTAGGACGAGATACAGGAAAAGAATATGATGAATTATATTTTAATTTAATTGGTGATGAATGGGATACTAGTATTAGTAATATTACGTTTACCATAACAATGCCAAAAGAATTTGATTCATCAAAACTTGGTTTTTCTAGTGGAGTTGTTGGTTCAACTGACTCATCAAAATTTACATATAATGTTAATGGAAATATTATAAGTGGAAAATATAATGGTACTCTTGGTTCAGGAGAGGCATTAACTGTTAGATTAGAATTACCTGAAGGTTATTTTGTAAATGCAGGTATTAATATGTCTCCAATTTATTATTTGATGCTTATAGTTCCAATAGTAGGATTATTAATATCATTTATATTATGGAAAATCTATGGTAAAGATGAGCAAGTTATAGAAACAGTAGAATTTTATCCACCACAAGGATTTAATAGCTTAGAAATAGGTTTTTTATACAAAGGAAATGCTGAAAATAAAGATGTAACTTCTTTATTAATATATTTAGCAAATAAAGGTTATATAAAAATTACAGAAACTGAAGATAAATCTTTGGTTTCTACAGAAAAAGGTTTTATAATAACAAAACTAAAAGAATATGATGGCTCTAATGCTAACGAAAAAATGTTCTTAACAGGATTGTTTGAAAATAATGATTCTGTAGATTTGGCTAAAGCAAAAGAAATAATGACTCAAGCAAAAGCAAATGGTGAAAAAATAAGTTATTTGCAAGCTATGGAATTAGCAACAGATAGAACTGAAAAACAATCAGTTACTAAAGATGATTTATATAATAGTTTTTATATAACAATGGGCAAAATAATTTCTAATATAAACAATAAAAAAAATAAACGACTTATATTTGAAAAAAACACAAAGATGAAATCAATTGCTATAATATTATTTATTATTGCAACCTTAGTTACAATAATTTCAATTCCAACACTTGAATATGCAGGGGTTGGGGAATTAGGAATGACATTATTTCTTTGTGCGTTTTATACACCATTCTTTGCCATTGGTCTATTTCCTAAAATTCCTATAGTTTTTAGAATTTTTTGGTTAGGATTTACCTTATTTCACTCATTTTTCATTTTTTCAACACTACCAATTGCAAGTGCTATAAAAGATGATTATCATTATCTTATTGGATTATTATTTGGAATTATATGTGTTGTTGGAATGGTATTATTATTTAAAGCAATGCCAAAAAGAACTAAATATGGAAACGAAATGTTAGGAAAAATAAAAGGATTTAAAAAATTCCTAGAAACAGCAGAAAAACAAAAGTTAGAAGCTATGGTAATGGAAAATCCAACATACTTTTATGACATATTACCTTTTACTTATGTATTAGGGGTATCTGATAAATGGATAGAGAAGTTTGAAACGATTTCATTACAAGCACCAAATTGGTATGATGGATATTCATCATTCAATACTGCCTCATTTGGAAGTTTTATAAATTCAACTATGACATCAGCTTCTAGTGCTATGTCATCAAGCCCATCTAGTAGTTCTAGTGGAGGCGGAGGCTCTTCTGGAGGAGGATCATCTGGTGGTGGTTCTGGAGGAGGCGGAGGAGGTTCTTGGTAACCTTTGAAAATCACACAAAAAACATCTCATTATTTTTAAAAGAGATGTTTTTTATTAATCTTTAGAACCCTTCCAGCGCGAAGTGCAGGAAGTAAAAACCACACATTGTATGTGTGGGAGTTTATATCGTATAGAAAAAGAGCGACACGTCTGATATAATTTAGGTGTTCAGGCCTCAATTATATCAGAAGGGAGTGACGCTCTATAAGTAATAGTTTAACACATACTAAATGGATGTGCAAATACCATATAGTATTCATACCAAAGTATAGAAGAAAAATGATCTACCATAAGTTGCGAAACGATTTAAGTGAGATTATAGGTAGACTTTGTCAGTATAAAGGTGTAAAGATAATTGAAGGACATCTTATGGCAGATCATGTTCATCTGTTGCTTGCAATACCACCTAAAATGAGTGTTTCTAGTTTTATGGGATATTTGAAAGGTAAAAGTACAATGATGCTATTTGAAAGACATGCAAATTTGAAATATAAATTAGGAAATAGGAATTTTTGGGCAACTGGTTACTATGTTAGTACAGTAGGATTAAATGAAGCAACGATAAAAAAATATATCCAAGATCAAGAAAAAGAAGATCAACTGGAAGATAAAATGACAAAAAAAGAATATAAAAACCCTTTTCTTAAAGGGTAGCCAGGAGCAAGAGCATTGGGGCTTGAATAAAATGAAAGACAGCCTTTTTAAATGGGCTAGCTCAATAACACGCCCTTATAGGGCTACTGCAAACCACGTATTTTATGCGTGGTTATGATTTAATATATTTTTTACTTTTTTTCATCAATTCTACTATAATTTGTCATGTGTGTTATATCAAATTTTATTAAATCAGACGAAGAAATATTAAGATTTTTATCATATTTATTTAGATTAGTTGCAATCTTATCTAACATTTCAATAGTGGGTTTTCTTTTCAAGTTCTCTATTTGATTTATAAACACTAAATTGCTACCAACTACTTCTGCAAATTTTTCTTGAGATAAGTCGTATTTTTGACGATAATATTTTAAATTCATGGATAGTATTTCTTTACTACTTTTCATTTTATCTTACCTCACTTCCATAAAATATTTTATACAAGTGTTAAAAGATTGTCCTTTGCACATTTGTTAATGGAAAACCTTATTTATATTGTTAACAATTTTAATAAATATTATTAGTCAAAAATAAAAAAGAAAGGGAGAAGTTTATATAGATATTAAAAATTTAACACAATTACAAATAGATAATATTATAGATGAAACAATAAACTTATCTATAATATCAAAATTATTGAATTTAAAATTAATTACAGAGAAACAATATTATATACTAAAAGAAAAAATAAATAAGTTTTATTAAAAGACTACAGATTTAGTTAAAAATAAGGTATAATTATATACGAGGACATACCATAAAATAAAATGTCAAATAAAATTTAGAAAGAGAGGTAAAATGTCAAAGGTAGAGATTATTAAAGCAAATAATCTCATAACCGAAGAAATCAATACTGACAAAAAATTAAAAAAAGTTTGTGCTTATGCAAGAGTAAGTACTGATTCTGAAGAACAATTAACAAGTTATTCATCACAGATTAAATACTATACTGAAAAAATCAAATCTAATCCTGATTGGAAATTTGTAGGTATATATGCGACGAGGGAATTACAGGAACTCAAATAAAAAAATAGATGTGAATTTCAAAGAATGATTTATGATGCACTAGATGGCAAGATAGATATAATTATTGCAAAATCAATATCACGATTTGCTAGAAATACAGTTGATACACTAAATAATGTTAGACTGTTAAGAAAACACAAAGTAGATGTATATTTTGAAAAGGAAAATATACACACCTTAGAGTTAGATAGTGAAATGTTTTTAACTCTTTATAGTGCATTTGCCCAAGTAGAAATTGAATCAATATCTCAAAATGTTAAAATGGGTTTAAAATCAAAAATGAATCGTGGCGAATTTGTAGGTTGTCCCGAATGTTATGGTTATAATTGGAATAAACAGACAAAAGAATTAGAGATAAATGAAGAATAAGCAGATGTTGTTAGAAAGATATTTAATTGGTATGCTGATATGCTGATGGATTAGAATGTAGAACTATTACAAATAAGTTAAAAGAACTAGGATATAAGACTTCAAAAGGTAATGATTTTAGATATAATCAAGTAGGAAATATCATAAAAAATGAAAAATATGTTGGTGATTATCTAGGACAAAAAACTTATATAGTTAGTCCTTTAACTCACAAAAGAAATAGAGATTTTGGAGGAAAAGAAAAGTACTATGTTAAAGACCATCACATTCCAATCATATCAAGGGAACTTTTGAATAAATGTCAAGAAATATTAAATAAAAGAAGAAATGAAATGTCAGACAGTCAACATCATGCTAAACATTATTGTTATAGATATACATTTAGCTCTAAAATTGAATGTGGTATATGTGGGGCAAGTTACGTTCATAGAATAAGTGGTAAACAAAAAGAAAAACAGTATTTTTATTGGTCTTGTTATGATAAAGTTTCTTTAAAAGAAAAATGTCCTAAATCATTAACTATTAGAGAAGATATATTAAAAGAAATGTTTGTTGAAGTTTATAATTCAATTACTACTTAAAAGCATAAAACAAGAGATAAACTAATAAATGCAATAAAAGAAACCATAACTAGCGAAGATAATAAAAAAGAATTAAGCAGTCTTTATAATGAAGCACAAACTTTATCAAAAAAGATTATCTAATTTAATTGATTTAAAATTAGATAATATGGAAAATAAAGATGTCTATAATGAAAAAGAGAAAGAAATTTCTAATAAAATAAAAATACTGATTGAAGAGCTTGATGATGTTAAATTTGAAAATTTAGTAGAAAAAATAATTATAGGCGAAAAAGATATAGATGGTAATGTTAATCCTAATACAATAAGATTTGTTTTAAAAATTAGTACAGAATATAAATTTAAAGATTTGTCATTTGTACCAAACAATAAAACAAGAAATAACTGAGCAAGAATATGATTCGTTATCAGATGATGAAAAAAGATTTTATCAAAGAAAATTAAGAAAGCAAGTCAATTATACATTACAAGAGGTTGCTTCAGCTGCAGGCACTAAAAATATGGCAGAATTTCATAATGCTGGATATAAAGGATCATATAATGGAGAAACTGCCGATGATATATTTAAAAGAAAAAAATTACGTTATAGAGAAGATATTTTGGACAATATGGATGAAGATGAATTAGTAGCTAATTTATTTAGAATAAATCAAACTAAGCAAAAACTCTTAAAAGATAATGTACAAGGAGAAAAAAATGTTCATTATGAGGTAGGAAAAAAAGTAAGGAAAGCAATTGCTGATATTGGTGGAATGATGCCTGAAGAAATGACGATAACTAAAAAGAGCTTAAAAGAATTAGAAAAAGAAAAGAAAAAATTAGAAATAAAAGTGCAAAAGAAACTTGAAGAAATAAAATAGGAGGAATAATGTCTTTAAAATATATAAATAACATTGAATATGCAAATGAAATAGAAGAATTATATTTAAATTCGTTTCCTAAAGAAGAAAGATTTCCTTTTTGGATACTAGAAGAGTGTTCTAAAGAAAATAATTCTGATTTATACGTCATAATTGATAATGATAAATTAATAGGAATGTGTTATCTTGTTAATTGTAGTAATGCATATTATCTTATGTATTTAGCAGTAGAACCGAATTTAAGAAACCAAAATTATGGTTCTAGAATATTAATGGATTTGAAAGAAAAATATAAAGTATTATTTTTATCAATTGATTCACCTGTTGATAATATAAGTGTTAGACGTAAAAATTTTTATTTAAGAAATGGTTTTTATGATACTAATAAATTTTATGAAGATACTGGTATTAATTATGAAGTATTATGCACTAATAATGAATATGAAATAACCGATGATATTATGAAGATGAGATATACCAATATGACAAATAATTACAAACTGTTTGAAGTAATATCAAATACATTTAATATTGGACTTGTTAATTTGAAAAATAAACATAAGAAATAAAGGAAGTGATAAATAATGGATATGTATCAAAAAAGAAGAATTAGAGCTGAAATGAAAAATAACAATCAAGAAGAAAAGTTAACTAAAGTCGGAATTAACTGGTTGATTACGATTTATTACAACAACTTAGAAAGCCTTTATAAATAAAGATTTTTTTAAAATTTAGATCTTGCATGTTTTCGTTGAAAATATGTTAAAATTACTAAAAAATGATAAAAATATAGTGATTTTAATAATATTTATGATAGGAATTAGAAATGTGATTATGACTTTGTGCCCCACTATAAAATTTATAGCAAAATAAAGAAAAGAGGCGAATATATGGCAAATAAAATAATTGAAGTTCAAAACGTTAAAGTTAGTATAGCAAATATGAATGATAATGATTATATTTGTATTTCGGATTTTACAAAATTTAAAGAAGGTAAATCTTCATCAGATGATATTATAAGAAATTGGTTAAAAAATAGAATTACTCTAGAATTTTTAGAAACTTGGGAATCAATATATAATCCAAATTTTAATTTCGTCGAATTCGTCGGGTTTAAAAATGAGGCTGAGCTTCATACATTTACACTTAGTGTTAATGAGTGATGTGATAAAGCAAATACAATTGGTATATATTCGAAACGTGACAAATATGGTGGTGACACTTTTTGCAACACTTATAAAAAAGAGGTGAAATAATGAATTATAGTGATTTAATAAATTCCCATTTAAAGTATGGTACAACTGAAGAAAATATAAAGATTCGAAAAGGATATGAAAAAATTCAAGAAAATGTTGTAATAGCACCATGGTGGAGTCATGATATATTTGATAATATGAATTTTAAAATAGAACAAGTATCTGAAAAAGTTTATAATTTTTATAAAGATGATCTTTCCTTTTCATATATAGAATTAAAACGTATAGGTGCTCCTGGTATAATGGATTTTATATTATCTTTAGGTGTAACGAAATGTAAGAACTTAGTATTCTTAGGATCTGCAGGATCACTAGATGAAAATATTAGAATAGGAGACATTGTCGTTCCTGAATATTCAATATGTGGAGACGGGGCTTCAAGATACTTAAATAGAAATTTAGAAGATGAATTTTTAAAGAAAAAGTACCCCTCTAAAGACTTTACTAATAAATTGATTGATATTTTAAAAAAGGAAAATATTAAATATCATAATGTTCCTAATTTTAGTGCTGATACAGTGTTTGCACAATTTTATCATATTGATAAAATTATAGAGTTAGGTTCAAAAACTATAGAAATGGAAACAGCTAATCTATTTAAATGCAATGAATTATTAAATATAAATGTAACTGCACTTTTTTGTATATCTGATAACACAGTGTTAAATAAGTCATTATATAGTGGTAGAACTGAAGAAGAAAATGAATATAGACATAAAATAAGAAATGAAGTTATTCCTAAAATAATAGTTGAATTATTTAGAATATAAAGGAATTGAACCAAATGAATGAAAATAAGACAAACATAAATTGATAAGTGTATGACTTATGAAAAACTAAAGGAAAGGAGATTATTAATGGAAGATAACAAATTAATTATATATAAAAATAGTGAAGGTAATATTATAGTAGATGCTATTTATAAAGATGAAACTTTATGGTTATCACAAAAAGGAATGTCAAAGGTTTTCGATGTTGGAGTACCAGCAATATCAAAACATTTAAAAAATATATTTGAAGAAAATGAATTAGATAAAAATTCAGCTGTTTCCAAAATGGAAATAACTGCACCTGACGGAAAAAATTATAATACTGAAGTTTATAGTCTTGATGCTATAATTGCAGTTGGGTATAGAATTAATTCTAAAAAAGCAACAGAATTTAGAATATGGGCTACAAAAATATTAAAAGAATATATGACTAAGGGATTTGCTTTAAATGATGAACGTTTTATAAATGGAAATAAATATGACTCTAAATATTTTGATGAATTACTAGAACGTATTAAAACAATTAGAGTAAGTGAAAGAATGTCTTATCAAAAAATTACAGATTTATTTATAGCAACCTCAACTGATTACAATCCGAAATCAGAAGAAGCATATACATTTTTTAAAATAGTTCAAAATAAATTACATTATGCAATTAGTGGACATACTGCTGCTGAATTAATATATGGTAGAGCAAATTCAGATAAAGAACATATGGGACTTACTAATTGGAAAAATTCTCCCAATGGTTTAATATATAAATATGATGTAGTAGTTGCTAAAAATTATTTAAATGAAGAAGAATTAAACAAATTAAATGATTTAACAAATATGTTTTTAGTATTTGCAGAAGATGAAGCAAAAGAAAGACATGTTATGACAATGAAAGATTGGATTAATGCAACAGATGATTTATTGAAATTTAGAAGAAAAAAAGTGTTACAAAATAGTGGCAATATATCTCATAAACATGCAGTAGAAAAAGCTGAAAGTGAGTATGAAAAGTACAGAGTAATTCAAGATCAAAAATATATTTCATCAATGGATGAGTTTTATAGTAAATATTTAGAAGAAAATAAGGGAGGACAAAATTAATGATTGGAGATGTATTGTTAGGAATTGTGTCATTATGTACATTAATTTCCTATTTACCACAAGCAATTAAATTAATTAAAACAAAAAAGTCAAATGATTTAAGTACAACTTCTTGGATAATATGGGTTGTAAGTAGTTTTTCTTATTCATTATATGCATTTTTATGTTCTAATGAATTTATGCTAAAGTTCGAAACAACATTAGAATTTTCTTTTTGCTTACTAATACTATTATTGACGGTAAAATATAGAAATAATAATAAAATAGAAGGTGATAAAAATGACAGATAACAATGAAAAGTTAACTAAAATCGGAATTAACTGGTTGATTACAATTAATTTAAACCCCTACGGAAATTATTGTAAAATAAGGAAAAACTCGAATTTGAATCTTGCATATTTTTGTTAAAAAACACTAAAAAATAGTAAAAAATGATTAAAGATGTCTAAAAATAGGTATTTTTTTATTAGGAATTAATCAGGTGATTACAGAGGTTAAACTCCGTGTAAAAACTTGCAAAAAATATAGAAAATGATATAATATGTTTTAACTTTAGGGGGGGAAAATATTATGAGTTTATTAGATAAGTTTATTAGATATATAAGTATTGACACAACATCCGATTCTAGTAAAGATAATACACCTAGTACAAAGAGTCAATTAGAATTTGCTAAGATGTTGATTGATGAATTAAATTTAATGAATGTTGATGAGATTTTTTTTGATGACAAAAATTGTTATGTTTATGCTAAATTAAAAGGTAATGAACAATTACCTAAAATAGGTTTTGTAGCACACCTAGATACTTCTGAACAGGCAAAAGGTAATGATATTAAACCACAAATTATATGTAATTATGATGGTAATGATGTTAAATTAAATCATAGTCAAATAATAAGTAGTGAAATGTATCCAGATTTAAAGACTCACAAAGGTAAAACATTAATTACAACAGATGGAACTACATTATTAGGTTCAGATGATAAAGCAGGCATTGCAGAAATAATGCAAATGCTTGAATACTTTTCATTAAATAAAGAAGAACACGGTGATATATATGTATGTTTTACTCCAGATGAAGAAATTGGTTTAGGTACACAAAATATTGATTATAAGATTTTTAAACCAGATTTAGCATATACAGTAGATGGAAGTTCATTAGGGGAATTTTCATATGAAAATTTTAATGCTGCTAAAGTAGATATTGAAATAAATGGCTTTTCAACTCATGCTGGTTCAGCAAAAGGTAAAATGATAAATGCTATTCGTATTGCAACAATTATTAATTCATTACTTCTAGATGAATTACCTGAAAATACAGAGGGTTATGAAGGATTCTTTCATTTAACTAATTTAGAAGGTAATGTATCACATGCAAAAATGAAATATTTAATAAGAGATTTTGATAAAGAAAATTTTGAAAAAAGAAAAGTAATATTAAAGACAATAATTGAGCAATTAAATAATAAATATAATAATTGTATTTCCTATAAAATAAATGATCAATATTTTAATATGTATAAAGTAATTAATAGTAATAAAGATTTAATTGATAATACTGTTCTTGCTATGAAACAAGTAGATGTAGAACCATTAATAATACCAATCAGAGGTGGAACTGATGGTACTGAAATAAGTTATAATGGTATTCCATGCCCTAATATAGGAACAGGTGGACATAATTTTCATAGTGTTTATGAATATATATGTATGGAAGATATGGAAAAGACTGTAGATGTATTAATATCAATAGTCAAACAATTTTCAAAAAATAAAAAATTGGTGAATAAACGAGAATCAAAATAAAAAATTATATTTGCCATATGGCCTAGGGTTTTTACTAAAAAAATGATTACGTAAGATTTAAACCCCTAATAAATAACACAAATTTAGACAGATTAGTACAAAATCTGCCTTTTTTATGCTATAATTTTAATGATTTTAAAAAGGAGTTGATCCAAATGAATGAAAATAAAACTAATATAAACTGGTATCCAGGTCATATGGCTAAAACAAAAAGATTAATATCAGAAAATATAGATAAAATAGATATAGTGTATGAGGTAATTGATTCAAGAATACCTTATTCATCAAAAATAAAAGATATAGATAATTTTATAAAAAACAAATCAAGAATAATAATTATGACTAAATCAGATTTATGCGATATAACAGAAACAAATAAATGGAAAAAATATTATGAATCTAAAGGATATAATGTATTGATTATAGATTTAGAACATAATCTTAATATGAAACAATTACTAAATTTGACGAAAAAACTAATGGATGAAATAAATTTAAAAAGAAAGCAAAAAGGAATGTTACCAAGAAAAGCAAGAGTTTTAGTTGTAGGTATTCCAAATGCTGGAAAATCGACTTTGATAAATAGATTAGTTGGAAAAAAAGCTGTTAATACTGGAAATAAACCAGGTATTACAAAAGAATTAAATTGGATAAGAATAAACAATGATATTGAATTACTTGATTCACCTGGAATATTATGGCCTAAATTAGATGAAAAAAATGTTGCATTTAACTTAGCAATTTTACCAGCCATTAAAGAAGAAGTTCTCCCACTTTATGATGTTGCAGAATATATACTAAATACATTATTAAAATATTATCCAGGTATATTAGAAAAAAGATATAAATTAACAGAATTAGATGAAGATATAATTGTTAATTTAGAACATATTGGAAAACTAAGAGGATGCTTAATAAAAGGTGGAGAAATTGATTATGAAAAGGCATTATCAGTTGTAATAAACGATTTAAAAGATGGATCAATTAAAGGAATAACATTTGACAGGTATGATGAATATGAATTATAATACACTAAATGTTCTTAGTTTAGCATACATTGGAGATGCAATATATGAAGTTTATATTAGAAAACATTTAATACAAAAAGGTATAGTTAAAGTAGAACAATTACAAAAAGAAGCAGTTAATTATGTTTCTGCAAAAAATCAGGCTTACTTTTTGAAAAATATGATTGATAATAATGTTTTTACAGAAAATGAAATGCAAATAATAATCAGAGCAAGAAACCATAAAGGAAATAGACATCCTAAAAATACAGATATAATTACATATAAACATTCAACAGGATTAGAAGCTATTATTGGATATTTATATTTAAATAATAATATTGAACGTATAAATTATATAATGAATTACATTTTGGAGGTAAAGTAAATATGTATATATATGGAAAAAATGTAGTAAAAGAAGCACTAGAAAATAAAAAGAAAATAAAAAAAGAGGCACGACAACACATAACATTGTCGCACCTCATTGTGCTAAAAATATATGTCAAGCCGACACCGGAAAGCGATGCCGGCCTAACAACTGGCATAATTGCCATAAGAGAGGGTTAAGTAAAAGATACAGATTAGTAATTAACCATATATCTGTCGATTTCCCACTGTGAAACCTTTGTTCTGTATTCATCCCATTCAGCTTTCTTGCCTTCGGTATAAGCATTGAATACATGGTCGCCTACTGTTTCTTTAACAAATGGGTCAGCTTCTGAAGCTTCAATTGCTTCTTCAAGTGAACCAGGAAGGCAATCAATACCTTTTGCTGCAAGTTCTTCATCTGAAAGGTCAAATACATTATAATCAACTGCAGGAGCAGGAGTGATTTTATTCTTAATTCCGTCAAGACCTGCTGCAAGGCAAAGAGCCATTTCAAGATATGGGTTACAAGTTGGGTCAGGGCAACGAAGCTCTACACGAGTACCCATTCCTCTTGCTGCAGGAATACGAACAAGACATGAACGGTTAGATGCTGACCCAACTTGTAACCCATAT
>OGPK01001643.1_pt1 | contig 16571 bp, 16 predicted proteins | sample 1552921 | NCBI WGS metagenome assembly OGPK01 (sample SAMEA2580264, study PRJEB22360) | human gut metagenome | biome: human gut; feature: human-associated habitat; material: faeces | place: Denmark | collected 2008/2010 | reverse complement strand
TTATTTGTTTCCTATTAAAATTTTGAATATATTTAATAATTTATATTACTTTTATGCTCCTTGTTTTTCCTTTGCCTCGCGTTCTGCGATCGCTGCATCAGAATAAATACCAAGTTTTTTCTTTCTCATGTGTTTATCACACATAGATGTAATGATTGGTGCGGTAAACGCTGTTACAATGGCTGCTACTGCAAGCTGTGCTGTTGCCGTACTTGCTGCTGACTGCCATGCCGGATCAACCTCTGCAAGAGAAGCCGGAACACTTGTTGCATTTGCTGCTGTCGTACCGATTGCAGCTCCCATAGCATTTCTCTTGTTCTTTGGCAGTGTAAGCTGGAACAGGAAGTAGAATAAAAATGCTGACAGTGCTGAGATGATTGCCAGTACTACTCCGCCAACTCCACCTAATGCAATACTCTTAAGACTCATTCCTGCTCCGATTGGGATCATCATGAAGAATGTGATGATCGGCATTGCATCTGCTGCAACTTTACGGAATGTCTTGTCCAGATTTCCCCAGATAATACCGATGATCAGAGGAATCAGTGTTGCGATAAATGATTCGATCGGGATGGAAGCCATACCAGCTGTTCCCATAGCAATCATTGTAAAGAATGGTCCGTCGTTCAGTGATAAGATAGAAATTGCTCCGGCATCTGTTTCATCACCATACTGCTGCGCAAGTCCTAAGTACAATCCTCCGGCTGAGTTTGTGATACCGGCGATCATTGCCATGGAAGTGATTCCACAGAATCCTGCGGCTCCGCCGATCTTTGCTACCAGAAGTCCGAGTACAATACCAACTACAAATTTCATAAGAGTCAGTGTACATCCTTTGTACAGCGGCATTCCGATCTTCTTTACATCGATGGATGCTCCGTTCAGTAAGAGGAACATTCCTAACAGACAGGCGGTTCCGGTTTTGAACATTCCAGATGTAAATCCTCCGATCTCAAGTACATTTGGAATAAATGTGTTAGCAAGTACTCCGATCAGCATTGGCACAATGATTAATCCCCCAGGTACCTTCTGCATAAGTTTAAAAAAACTTTTTTCTTCCTTCATCCTTTCTTTACCTCCTTAGTTTTGTTGTTTGGATATTGGATATTGGATACGATTCATCGTGCTTTTATCATACAGCTGGATCCAATCTTTGTCAACATGACTAATTATCTAATTTCCCCATTCGTTTTTTGTGCATTTTTAACAATTGTGTTCTGCATATACTTTCATTGCATCACGAATCAATGTGTCGAACTTATCTGCATCCCATGCAGCTCTTCCGACAAAAAGACCATCTATCGATGGCTGTACGATCAGTGACTCCGCATTGCCCGGATTGACACTTCCACCGTACAGGACAGGAATTTCCTCAGATTTTTCACCAAAGATCTCGTATAATGCAGTTTTGATTTCCTTGTGCATAGCTTCTGCATAATCCGCAGATGCAGGTGTTCCATTGACACCGATAGACCATACCGGTTCATATGCCACCCAGATATTCTTGCACTCTTCCGGTGACACACCGTAGAATCCTATTTTGAGCTGGCTGCGCAGAGTCTCTGCACTGATTCCATATTCTTTCTGCTCTGCTGTTTCGCCGATACAAAGTAACGTCTTAAACCCATGTGACAGGGCCGCTTTCACCTTTTTATTCTCTTCTACATCACTTTCGCCGAATACATGCCGTCTCTCAGAGTGTCCGATCATCACAAGATCCAGCCCCATCTCTTCTAACATGCATGGTGAAATCTCGCCTGTAAACTGTCCCTGGTCTTCCCAGCACATATTCTGGGCACCAAGTCTTACAAATTCACGGTCACAGCAGCTTGTTGCAGTCTGAAGCGTCGTATAAGACGGAATGATAAAAAGCTCGATATCATCTCTGCTGATGTCCTTTGTATTTTCAACCAGTTTCTGAAGATATTCTCTGGTCGCACTGATGCCCTTATACATCTTCAGATTACTTCCGAAATATAGTTTTTTCATAGAATTTTCCTCTCTTTTAGCGGTTCTGATCATACTCTCTGAATGCATCTACTTTAGGCTGTGAAGAACATCCCGGTACGAATTCGTTCGTAAAGAAAGCGTCCACAAGCATCTCACGTACTTTTGCACCTGTCGTGAATGCTCCCATACAGACAATGTTGGCATCGTTACTGAGTCTTGCTCTTGTCGCAGAATATACGTCAGATACCAGTGCGGCATATGCACCTTTTACCTTATTGGCAGCAATAGATACCCCAAGCCCTGTTCCGCAGATCAGCACACCTCTGTCATATTCCCCGGATGCTACATGTTCTGCTACATCAATTGCTACATTCGCATAGATCGGATCTTCACTTCCGAAGTCTGTCACCTCTCCATAGCCTTTCTTTTCAATGTAAGCAATGATTTCCTGCTTTGCTTCTTCTGCATTTGGATCACAACCGATTGCAATTTTCATGTTCATTTCCTCCTTCTTTGTATCGGATATTGGATATTGGATACGATTTATGTTTTTTATAATAGCACCGGTTGTTTTTTATGTCAATAAATGCTGCTTTCTCCATTCATTTTCTAATAAAATGCACAAAAATAAAGTTCTGTTATCGTGCATATAGCCAATTAACAGAACTTTATTTATTGTATCATCATTATTATATTTTTACGCATCCACCTCATCCAGCGGCATCTCACAGTTGAACACTTCGATATGATGTCTCACATTCTCATACGTTCCCTGTACCATAGCCAGATTCAGATCAAAATAATTATGTGCTCCTTCTGACTTCAGATACTCTTCCGCATGTTTTGTCAGACGATTAAAGCTTGCTGTCGCAATATTCACTTTCACAATTCCAAGCTCGATTGCTTTTCTAAAATCTGCATCCGTGATTCCACTTCCACCATGAAGAACCAACGGAATTCCTGTCTTATCATGGATCTGCTCCAGTACATCAAATGCAAGCTTCGGTGCTACCGGATAATTGCCGTGTGCATTTCCGATTGCAACTGCCAATGCATCGATTCCGGTGCGTTCAACAAATATCTTTGCATCATCCGGATTCGTACAGCGGATTCCATGATCTTCACTTCCGTCTTCGCTTCCACCTACCAGTCCCAGCTCAGCCTCTACGGTTGCCCCGTATTTCTTTGCCAGTTCTACTATCTTTACTGTACGCTCGATATTTTCTTCAAATGGATATGTAGAGCTGTCGAACATGACGGAGGTAAATCCAAGTTCCAGTGCTTTCTCTACTGTCTCCATGGTAAGTCCATGATCCAGATGCACTGCCACGTCTACTTTCGCCTCTTTTGCAGCCTGTACCATCATTGGTCCCATAAGTGCAAGCGGGGAGTGTTTCAATCTTACTTCTGCAATCTGCAAGATGATCGGAGTGTCCAGTTCTTCTGCTGCCTGGATTGCTCCTTTTACCATCTCCATATTTCCAACACTGAATGCGCCGATTCCTCTGTAATTACTCTTCGCACGCTCCAGTAATTCTTTCATCGTTACTAATGCCATTGTTCTTCTGCTCCTTTCCATGTTCTTCTTTTTTCAGGTTATGTCCCAATATTGTCAGACAGATCAGGGCGATCACTGCAAATACAATTCCCATCCCGAATACCACATGCATGCCATATCCTTTTCCGGTAATGAATCCTGATAATGCCGGTGCGCCACATGTTGCGATTACGATACCAAGCATTACGAATCCGTAATTTTCTCCGGTATGCTCAATTCCAAAGATGGAACTTGTAAAGGATGGGAAACTTCCCATGATTCCGCCATAGCATCCATACATCAGAATGATTGCTGCGGTTACGGTATAGGATCTGGTAAATGTAAGTATTGCCATTGCCACAACAGATACTGCCAGCACGCCCTTGATACATCCCACTCTTCCTACTTTATCGGAAAGTGTCGGAAGTACCAGCCGGGTTCCGGCATTCACAATGGAACCGATCATAACTGCACTGACCGCAATTGCCGACGGGATTCCAAGTTCAATCTGATATGTCTGTGATACCGGTGACACCAGGAAATAAGAAATCAGCCCAAACAGCATCGTCGCCAGAAGAAGATAGAAGTTCTTTGTCTTCATCATCTCTGCGGATGTGTACTGCTTTTGTTCTGTCTGTGCTTCTGCATTTCCATTTGCCACGTTTTGTTCTCTTAATGCCCGTTCGGCTTTTCTTCTCCACTCTTTATCCGGAGCGGTAAAGAAGATACCGCATAAGATCCAGGAGATTGTAATCGCTGCACCAATGATCAGGAATGTCTTTCCCGGTCCCTCTGCCTGCAGGATTCTTCTGCTGATTGGTGCCAGAAAGAATCCACACAGTCCGTTTGCCGTTACGACCACACCTGATGCGAATCCCGTTCTTCCCGGGAACCATTTCTGAACAGTCGAGATAATTACGGTATAAATGAGTCCCTGTCCGAATCCCTGCATCACACCATAGGTCACATACATAGGAAGCGACGAAGGTACGATCAGGAATGCGGATGCCAGAATTCCAATGGCGAAGATACCGCCTCCGATCCATACAACAATCTTCGGATTATATTTATCCTGTAATCTTCCACCGATTATATTTCCAAATACGAATGTACTCAGTGCCAGGTAAAAACACATAGACGCTGCTGTCTGGCTCCAGCCGGCCTGTTCCATCACGTATGGCTGATAGATCGACCATACGTGAGGATAGCCGGTAAAAAAGATAGCAATGGCACCAAATATCATCGTCAGTAATCTTTGTCTTTTCTGTGTAGTTGTTAACTCCATAATTTTTTCCTCTTAATTAATAAATAAGTCCGAACTTCTGCATCTCTCTTTTTAAGATTTCTGTATGCTCCGGCTCAAGCTCTGTCAGAGGTGCTCTTACGGTTCCTCCGCATAGGCCCATCAGTTCTACCGCTTTCTTTACCGGAATCGGGTTTACTTCTGAGAACAATGCATGAATTAATGGCAATGCCTTTAACTGCAGCTCCAGACTTTCTTTTACCTTTCCATCCAGATAAAGCTGACAGATATCATGGGCTGCCTGTGGGGCTACATTGGAAAGTACGGAAATCACTCCTTTTCCGCCCAGTGACATCAATGGTACGATCTGGTCATCATTTCCGGAATACAGATCTAATTTTCCATCTGTCAGATCCATCATCTTCACGATATTGGAGAAATCTCCACTTGCTTCCTTGATTGCCACGATGTTATCCACATGATTCACAAGATAAGCCACAGTCTCTGCTTCCATCTTACATCCGGTTCTTCCAGGTATGTTATAAAGGACAACCGGTATTTTCGCTGCATCTGCTACCTGAGTGAAGTGTGCGATCATACCTTTCTGGGTTGCCTTGTTATAGTATGGTGTCACGACAAGCACGCCGTCTGCGCCATATCCGGCGGCTTCTTTTGATAATTCCATTGCCGTCTTCGTACAGTTTGAGCCGGTTCCTGCGATAACCGGAATTCTTCCTTTTGTTCGTTCAACCGTAAATTTCACACATTCCATGTGTTCACGCTCTGTCATCGTTGCAGCTTCCCCGGAAGTTCCGCAGATTACGATGCTGTCGGTTCCGTTTTCACAGTGAAAATCGATCAATTCGTCCAATCTGTCATAATCGATAGATTCATCTTCTTTGAACGGAGTAACGATTGCTACTCCTGCACCTGTAAATATTGCCATATTGCTACCTCTCCTGATTTTTACAAATGCCACACGGAACCCGTATGGCATCTGTAATATCTTCTTACATTCTAACTTTTATACTTACCACAGATTTTTATACATCTGCTCTACATCAGCCTGTGTAATCGTACGCTGTGTATTCTGCGGACTTCCGCTGTCCATTGCATCATATGCCATTTTCTCGATCACTTCGAAAAATTTCTCTTTGTCAATTCCGAACTCAGCAAGTGTCGGTGTCTCTAATTCTTCTGTCAGCGCTACGACTGCATCCAGGAATTTCTCACTGGCTGCCTGATCCGAATCTTCCGGTGTTGCAACTCCGATAGCTCTTCCGAGATCTGCAAATCTGTCATAGGCTCCCTCTAATGCGAAGCTTAAGCACTCTTTCATCAACATTGCGTTAGAAAGTCCGTGTGCTACATGGAACAATGCTCCGATCGGACGGCTCATTCCGTGGATCAGTGTTACAGATGAGTTGTTGAATGCGATTCCTGCTTCCAGAGCTGCTACAGACATCTGTACTCTTGCTTCTTCATTCTTTCCATCATGGAATGCTACTGGGAGGAATTTGAAGATTCTCTTTACAGCTGACATTGCAAAAGTATCTGATAATGTCTGTGCTTTTCTGGATGTATAAGCTTCTACTGCATGGCACAATGCATCAAGCCCTGTTGCTGCCGTAATCTTCGGTGGTGCTGTCATAGTGAACTGGGGATCGATAATGGCTAATGAAGGAATCAGCACTTTACCTTTCAGCAGCATCTTAATGTCTTTTCTGGTATCTGTAATGATCGTGAACTGTGTAGCTTCAGATCCGGTTCCTGCTGTTGTCGGGATAGCTACCATCGGAGGCATCTCTACATCGATCACTTTTCCCATGTAATCAGAAATGCTTCCGCCATTTTTCACGAGGGATCCGATTGCTTTCATCGAATCAATCGGGCTTCCTCCACCAAGTGCTACGAGGAAATCACATCTTTCTGCTTTGTACTGAGCCAGACCTTTTTCGATCATTACGTCTGTTGGTTCTCCTGCGATTTCAGAGTAAATAGTATATTCTACACCCTGGCTTTTTAATGCATTCTCTACTTTTGCACAGTTTCCAAGATCGATCATCACTTTATCTGTAACAATCATTGCTTTCTTTCCAAGTGTTCCAAGTGTATCCTGTGCCATATCAAGTGCTCCTGATCCTGAAATCATCTGTCCAGGTACGATAAATTCTCTTGCCATAATAATTATCTCCTTTTCTCTCTAAATAAGCGTTTTGCTATCTTCTTAATTAAAACTGTGCATCATGCATCCACACATATCTCTCGTCTTCACATCTGTCCGTCTGAAGCCATGGATTGCCATCAATGTGACGGATCATCCAGCATGTGTACATCTGGAATCCAGGTGCCACTGCCTGTGGATGAAGCTCTCCACCAGGAATTGCGGAAAAACTGTTGTCTACACTTTTGAATACCTGATCTCCGACAAAGCTTGCTCCGAATCCTTCCGGTCTGTCGAACTTGAACAGGTAAGTCTCCGGCTGTGGATGTCTGTGTGGCAGGGATCCTGACCAGTTTCCTCTGTCATTCAATACTTCTCCAAGTACCATATTCGACTCCGGACAGATATCGTGATCAAAGATTGTATTTACACGGCGCTTTGCCACATTTCCGAACTTTCCGACACTTGAATAGCCCCAAGGTGCATCGTCCGGTGAATACAATTTGCTTGCAAATGTTTTGTCATTGTGCGTGCACTGTACCAGAATTTCAGTATCTTCTTCTGCTGTTACAGTAATCTCTTTACTTCCGCTTACGTGCAGTGCCCATGGACCTTCGGTAAATACATCTTTTCTGCTGACCGTTGCTTTCTCATCTTCCCATGTATAGGTTACTTTTCCGGAGAGAAGGAGAACCGCCGTCTCCTCTTTGTCTCTCTTAAATGTTCTTATCTGTCCGGCCTTCATGCTGTACACACGGATGTCCATCATCATTGCCTTATATTCATTGTCATAAGTGGTAAGAATCATCTCGCCATTTTCATCGAATTTTGGATAACCAAATACCTTACTCACTGTCTTTCGCCTCCTGAATCTATCTTTATAAATCTTAATAATCTCTTGCTTCTCTTCTTCCTTCCAGAACACCAACGCATGCCTTTCTTACAGACTCCTTAGAAGAAGTAGTTGCAATTCCTACATTCCACCATGATTCATATCCGTCTGTCATGGTCTTTGGAATAACCTTTAAGTCGAATAAGCAAGCAATTTCCTGCTTCTTCGCATCTTCCAGTGCTGCCTCTAATTCTGCGATCGTCTTACATGTGTATGTCTTAAGCCCGTATCCTTCACCGATCTTCGCATAGTCAACCGGGATCAGATCCCCACAAGGCTTCTTGCCGTCTGTGTAACGGAACTCTGTTGCGATACTTCCGATACCATGATTCATTTCCAGATTGTTGATACATCCGAATCCACAGTTATCGAATACCAGAATATTGACTTTCTTTCTCTCCTGCATGATCGTCATAATCTCGCTGTGTAACATCTGGAAGCTGGAATCCCCAACTACGCAGTATACTTCATTATCCGGTTCTGCGAATTTCACACCAAGTGTTGCTGCTACTTCATATCCCATGCAGGAATATCCGTATTCTGCATGATAGCCGCCGCGCTTGTCTGTTGTCCACATTCTCTGCATGCAGCTTGGAAGGGAACCGCCTGCTGTAATAATAGTCGCATCTTCATCGATCACTCTGCGGATTGCTGCAAGTGCTGCTGTCTGTGTGATCTTTCCGTTTGTCATCTTTACGAATTCCGGAATCGTTCTTGGATCTCTTGCCTTGATGATCGGCTCGAAATCATCTCCTGTATATTCAATGCCTGCCAGGCGGACCATTTCTTTGTCCCATACCTTCTTGGCTTCTTCGATTTCTCCGTTGTATGCAGATACATAACCGCGTGCACGAAGTTTTTTGGTAAGTGCTTCTACTGTAACCTTTGCATCTCCGACTGCTTTTGCTGCATCCATCTTGTATGCGTGGAATCTGCAGTTGTTAATCGTCACGAATTTTACATCCGGATTCTTGAACAGTCTCTTGGAGCTTGTTGTAAAGTCTGACATTCTCGATCCGATTGCGATCACTACGTCTGCATCTTCAGCGATAATATTGGAAGCATAAGTTCCCGTTACTCCGATACCTCCTAAGCAGTACGGATGACTAGACTTGCAGGCACTCTTTCCTGCCTGGCTTTCGCCAAATGGAATCTTGAATTCTTCGCAGAACTTTTCAACCGTCTCACCGGCTTCTGAGTAACGGACACCGCCGCCTACGATCACGAGTGGTTTCTTAGCTTCTGCAATGATCTCTGCAAGATCTTCCAGTTCTTCTTCTACCGCTACAGGTCTTGTGATTCTATGTACACGTTTCTGGAAGAAATATTCCGGATAATCATAGGACTCACCTTCTACATCCTGGCAAAGAGCGATGCAGCATGCGCCTGTCTCGGCAGGATCTGTCAGAACTCTCATTGCATTAATGAGTGCTGTCATGATCATCTCTGGTCTTGTGATGCGGTCCCAGTACTTACACACCGGCTTGAATGCATCATTGGTTGTTGTTGCCAGGCTGTTGCTCTGCTCTAACTGCTGCAATACCGGATCCGGCTGTCTGGAAGCAAATGTATCTGCCGGGAACACCAGAAGTGGAATGTTATTAACCGTTGCTGTTGCGCATGCTGTCACCATATTTGCTGCTCCAGGTCCTACGGATGAAGCACATGGAATGATTTTCTTACGATTGCTCTGCTTTGCAAATGCGGTTGCTACATGACACATTCCCTGTTCGTTTCTTCCCTGAAGGACTCTTAACTGTCCAGGATCTGTATCCAGCGCTTCTCCAAGTCCTACTGCAATTCCGTGTCCGAAGATGGTGAAGAATCCTTCTACGAATTTTGTCTCTTCCCCGTCCATGGAAACGTACTGATTATCAAGAAATTTCACAATTGCCTGTGCAACTGTCATACGGATTGTCTTTGTCATTGTTCTCTTCCTCCTGCTGCTTTTTTATACTCTTGCGATCATTTCGCCAAATTTTTCTTTTTCTTCTTTAATAAATGCATGTACTGCGTCCGGTCCCGGAAGGGAATCTGAACAGTTGTTGCTTCTTACCATCATGGATGCTTCTGCGGAACCAAATTCCAGACAGTCGATCACTTCCCAGCCCTGATATAATCCATATAAGAATCCGGAGCCATATCCGTCTCCTCCGCCGAATCCCTTTCTTGCTTCTACCGGGAATGGCTTGATACTGAACTTCTGTCCGTCACAGGTATATGCGGTAGACCCTTTCATTCCGTGCTTGATCACTACGATCTTAGCGTTGTATCCCTGCCATAAGCTTGCGCTTTCTTCATCTGTCATGCCTTCTTTGATCAGCTTCTCTGTCAGGTCGAATTCTTCTCTGGATCCCATGATGATATCTGCTTCTTTTGCTACAATAGAGTAGTAAATGGAAATCTCATCACTGTTCTTCCAGTTATATTCTCTGTAGTCAACATCGAAGATAACTTTTGTATCATTCTTCTTTGCCAGCATCACTGCTTTGATCGCAGCTTCTCTCGAAGGACTTTCTGCAAGTGCTGTTCCAGAGATCAGGATTGCTTTGGACTGTCTGATGTATTCTTCATCAATGTCATCTACATGTAACTGAAGGTCTGCGATGCAGTTTCTGTACATCAGGATATGGCTTTCTTTTTCTGAGAGCATCTCGGTAAATGTAAGTCCGAGCTTCTCGCCGTTTGTACATCTTGTGATGTGTGATGTGTCAATTCCCTGTTTGTCAAAATATTCTGTTACATAATCACCGAACTGATCATCGGATACTTTTCCGAGGAATCCTGCTTTTAATCCGTGTCTTGTAACACCTACTGCAATGTTCGCCGGAGATCCGCCGACGAATTTTTCAAATGTGTGTACATCCTTTAATGGTTTGAACTCTTCTTTTACCTGATCGTTGTAAGCTGGGTTGAAGTCGATTGCGACTCTTCCGAGAAGTATCAGGTCCATTGGTCTTGTCTGGTCAAATTCTACATATTTCATATCTTGCATCCTCCTGCTTTTTCCTTTTTTGCTTTTGCGTGCTTTATTGTTTTATTTGTGTGCTTTTTTGCGTGTTTCATTTGTTGACTGTATATTAGCACACGCGTTTTGAATGTGCAATAGGATTTTGAATTATTTTTTATTTCCCGCATTTTCCACAATTTATGGCGTGTGTTATTGTTGTTTTTGCACAATCACGGTTTGTATTGCACGCATTTTAGCACGCAGTGACATGGGAACGTGGGGGCCATGGGGACGTGAAAAATGGCTTTTTTAGTGTCCCCGATGGCTTTTACAGGATACTCTGACGGCTTCTCTTGCATGCTTTTGCAACAAAAAAAGCCTTGCCGTCTCCCCCCTACAAAACAGCAAAGCTTTTTCTTACTCTATCTCTTTCTTCTCCTGCAATACATTTTCTCCCACATATGTATTACATCTTTTTTTCTCAGTCACTGCCTGATACAGCCAGTTTCCTCCATATTCACAGGCAAATCCTGAAAATGCCCCGATCACCAGCGATACCACTAGCACACTCCAGTTTCCATCCGCTGCGAATGTCGTAAAACATCCCATGAATGTTCCCGGACAGAAGTCAAACCACTCGTATTTTGCAATGATGCACATCACGAATGTAATGATCCCGCACCAGATTCCAAGATTCCCGAATAACGGATTGATCTTACTAAGTGTGATGATCGTCATTCCACATAGGACGCCTGTCAGATTCGTAATCATGGTCTTTTTCACCCCGCTCATGCCATGTTTTCCACAGGCAAAGTAGGTGGTGCATCCTGCAAAGCCGGCCCAGCCGATCAGTCCGGCAATTCCTGCAAGATAAGACCAGATACCACAGAGGACTGCTGTTACAATGCTTAATGCACACAAAGAACTCATATCTTAGTATCCTGCACCGTTATCTGTATTTTTCATGATCTTTACCAGACGGCTTGTTCCAAGTCTGTCTGCTCCGAGGCTCATGAATTCTTTTGCGTCGTCGAATGAGCTGATTCCGCCTGCAGCTTTTACCTTCACACCTTCTCCGACATGATCATGCATCAGTTTTACATCTTCAAATGTTGCTCCGGCTGTAGAAAATCCTGTAGATGTCTTGATAAATTCTGCTCCGGCTTTTGTTACGATTTCACACATCTTGATCTTCTCTTCTTCTGTCAGAAGGCAAGTCTCGATGATGACTTTCAGCAGCTTGCCGTGACAGGCGGCCTTGACCGACTTGATCTCCTCCAGCAGGGCGTCCCACTTCTGGTCCTTCACCCAGCCGATGTTTCGTGGATCTGACGGATCTCTTCTTCTACTTCATCGTATCTTCCGTCTTTTAAGAATCCGATGTTGATTACCATGTCGATCTCAGATGCTCCGTTAGCGATCGCATCTTTTGTCTCGAATACTTTTGTTGCTGTTGTGCTGTATCCGTTCGGGAAGCCGATAACTGTACAGATTGGAAGTTTTCCCTCTACGTATTCTACTGCCTGTTTTACGTATGCAGCCGGGATACATGCAGAAGCTGTTTCGTATTTGATTCCGTCATCAAGAATTGTCTTGATGTCTTCCCATGTAGCTGTCTGTGTTAATAATGTGTGGTCAACAATTTTTAAAACTTCACTTGTATTCATAATCTCTTGCCTTTCTTTTTTCATTCATTGTGATAGGTTTACTAATTTTCAGTTTGTCTGATTCAGTTCTTTTAGTTCAGCTTGTCCAGGATCGAATGTCCGATCGTTCCTTCCGGCATCTTAACACCGAAGTTGTCTGCGATTGTTGCTCCGATAATGGCAAATGTGTCTGCTTCCTCAAGTTCTCCTGCTTCTTTCATAGACGGAGAATACGCAAGGAACGGCACCTTTTCTCTTGTGTGGTCGGTTCCGGTATGTGTCGGATCATTTCCATGATCAGCGGTGATGATCAGAAGATCGTCTTCCTTCAGTTCGCCTAATAATTCACCGAGTTTGACATCAAATTTTTCAAGTTCCTGTGCATATCCTTTGACGTCTCTTCTGTGTCCCCACAGTGCATCGAAATCTACCAGGTTGACAAAGCAGAATCCTTCGAAATCTCTCTTTGCGATTTCGATTGTCTGCTCCATTCCGTGTACGGAACTCTTGGATTTATTTGACTCTGTGATTCCTTCTCCGTCAAAGATATCGAAGATCTTACCAACGGAAATGACATCCAGACCTGCATCTTTCAATGCATTCAACGCAGTTCTTCCATATGGCTTTAATGCGTAGTCATGACGGTTACTGGTACGTTTGAACTCGCCTTTTTTCTTGCCGACGTATGGTCTTGCAATGACACGTCCGACTTTCCACTCATCTTTCATCGTAATCTCACGGGCGATCTCACAGCAACGGTACAATTCATCCAGGCCAAATGTCTCTTCATTTCCGCAGATCTGAAGAACAGAATCCGCAGATGTGTAGACGATCATATGACCGGTTGCAATCTCTTCTTCTGCCAGTTCCTCCAGGATCTCTGTTCCGCTGGCGCTCTTATTACCGATGATCGTACGTCCGGTTCTCTTTGACAGTTCATCGATCAGTTCTTTGGGGAATCCTGTCTCTGTAAATGTCTTGAACGGAGTTGTGATGTGAAGTCCCATCATCTCCCAGTGTCCGGTCATGGTGTCTTTTCCGTTGCTTGCTTCTCTTAATTTCCCATAATAAGCCAACGGTTTTTCTACAGGTGCAATACCTGCAAGATCTTTTAAGTTCGCAATTCCAAGTTTCTGCAGATTCGGAATTTTAAACGCTTCTACATTTGCCGCAATATGTCCCAGGGTATCTGTCCCCGCATCACCATAAGAAGAGGCGTCCGGCATCTCTCCGGCGCCGAGTGAATCTATGACTACGGTAAATATTCTTTTATATTTCTTTTCGTTCATATTATACACCTTCTTAATTCTCATATGTCAAATATCTGGAACAGTAATGTATTTGCATTCCTGTTCCAGAATTCTCTATCTGCTTTCATTATATATTTTCAATTATACTTAATATCAACCTTAACATTAATCTTATAATTGATCTTATATTAGAACAGTGTGATCAGTCCTACGATCATCGCACTTAAGATACTTACGAATACACCACCGAGCATTGCTCTGAATACCAGTCTTGAAAGTGTACTCTTCTTTTCCGGGCAGAGTACAGCAATACCGGATACACAGATACCAAGGCTTGAAAGATTCGCAAATCCGCAAAGGGAAATGGAGCATACGATTCCTGTTCTGTAATCTAAGGATGATAAGATTTTTCCCAGATCCTGGAATGCAACGAACTCATTTACGATCAGTTTGTTTCCAAGGAATGCACCTTCCATCAGTACCTGATTGGTATCAAGTCCCATCAGGAAACCAAACGGTGCGAATACATAAGAGAAAATCTGCTCCAGGCTGATTCCTGCAAATCCAAGAATCATATTAATTACTGCAACGATACCGATGATACCAACCAGAGATGCAGCGATAGCAATTACCATCTGCATACCTGTTCCGGCACCTTCTGCGATGGCGTCAATCACGTTGGCGTTATTGCCCTTGTTGTCCATCTTTACGTCTGTGATAGACTGTACAGGCTCTGTCTGCGGCAGTAACATTTTTGCAACGAGGATACTTCCAACCGGTACCAGTGCGCTGGCGATCAGAAGATATTCCATCGGGATACCAAGTGCATGATATCCTCCGAGGATGGATACTGACATACTTCCCATACCGGATACCAGAATAACTAATATCTCACTGTCTGTCAGGTTTCCGATATATTTACTGACCAGAATCGGGCTGTCCGTCTGACCTAAGAACATGTTGGCAACTGCAACGAAGCTTTCTACTTCTGTCGTCCCCATCAGTTTTCCAACTGCTTTACCGATCCATTTTACTACGAATCCAAGCACTCCAAGGTAATAAAGCAAGCTTACCAGTGCAGATACGAAGATAATGTTACCAAGTGTCTGTACGATAAAGATACTTCCTGTCGGAGCACTGCTGTCTGCAAGGCTTCCGAATACAAATGACAGACCATTCTGTCCGCAGTTGATAACTGCTGTTACACCGTCCGATATGGCAGACACAACCATCTTGCCAACCGGGACTTTTACAAGTAAGATCGCAATGACAAACTGTGCAATGATTGCTTTTCCTACTGCTTTCCAGCGGATATTCTTACGATCCCAGGAAATCAGAAAGATCAGTCCGATTACAACCACAATCCCCAATAAATTTAAAAAGACTTTCATCTCGTTCCTCCGTTCTGATCTTATTTCTCGCGGTCTGCTTTGATCAGTTTTCTGATTGCTTCTACAGCAACTGTGATAGCTGCTTCTGTATCATGTACGATTGGATTTTCCATTCCAAGTGCATTTCTTTCCTGATTTCCTACTACAAGGAAGTTAGATCCGCAACGTACTCTTAAATGGCTTGCAGCGATGAAAAGTGCTGCTGACTCCATCTCAGAAGCTTTGCATCCCATACGTTTCCATGCTTCCCATTTATTAAGCAGTTCATAGCTTACCGGCATTCTCTCCGGCTCATGCTGTCCGTAGAATGCATCTTTACACTGTACCACACCTGCATGGTATGTATGTCCAAGTTCTTTTGCTGCTGCAACCAGTGCATTTGTTACATCAAGGTCTGCAACTGCCGGATACTCGATCGGTGCATACTCTCTACTTGTTCCTTCCATACGGATTGCTCCTGTTGCAACTACGATATCTCCACCTTTGACATCCAGTTCAATTCCTCCGCATGTTCCGACACGGATAAATGTATCTGCTCCGCAAAGTGTCAGTTCTTCCAGTGCGATAGATGCTGACGGTCCGCCGATACCTGTTGATGTTACACTTACTTTTTCTCCATCTAAGTAACCTGTGTAAGTGATGTACTCTCTGCTGTCTGCAATCAGTTTTGCATCGTCAAAATGTTTTGCGATCTTTGCACATCTCTTTGGATCACCAGGCATGATAACGTAACGTCCAACATCTCCCGGTCTGATCTGTAAATGATACTGTAATCCTTCTTCTCCTGAATAATTCTGCATGATATTCATCCTCCTGAAAATAAAATGTTAAATATTGTTTTATACATGTCTACTACTTGTCTCGCTGTTGTCTATTCTATATCTATACTTGTATATTTGCAACACGCAATATTTTACAAATATCCTTGTCTGTTTTTGTGCATCTTTTACAATGTCTGGTTGTGTAAATTAGACAAGTCGGAAATAACATTGACTTTTGCCATATTTGCTTTTATTATTTTAACAGGGTTTGAATCGGATTATACATGCTCATAATATATAAATAGAAGCTTCTATATAGATCTTATTCCCCTGCTATTTCTATATCTTTAATCTACAGGAGTAACTGAATTTATGGAAACAAAAACAGACAAGTCTAAAACAAGAAAATTAAAACATGTAAAAATATACAATGAATTATATGAACTGATCCAGAACGGAACTTATGAACCCGGTTCACAGCTTCCGTCAGAAACTACACTTTCCGCGACTATGAATGTCAGCCGTATGACACTGCGGAAAGCACTTACTTTATTAAGAGAAGACGGACTGATCAAAGATGTACAGGGTGTCGGACATTTTGTGCGTGAGCCTAAAGCTGCCGGTTCCAGGGGACGCAAACATCCCCAGAGAGCCGGTTCTGCAGATTCCGCAGCTGTTGCAGATGCGGAAGACAGCGCTTCAGATGAAATGCTGTCTTCTGATGGCAGTATGACACATCCTGTCTACGACAGTTGTCAGGAAGAACTGGACAGTGTCGAACTGGATT
>OGPK01001637.1_pt1 | contig 16599 bp, 26 predicted proteins | sample 1552921 | NCBI WGS metagenome assembly OGPK01 (sample SAMEA2580264, study PRJEB22360) | human gut metagenome | biome: human gut; feature: human-associated habitat; material: faeces | place: Denmark | collected 2008/2010 | reverse complement strand
GGAAAGTCGGGGCTTTGTCATAAAAAAAGAGGGTATGCATTTTGACACACCCTCAAATTGTCAATTTGTTCTTTAATTTATATCAAAGCCTCACGGCTGGAATATCAAAACTTGACAAGTTCCATTCTTTTAAGAATTTCATTGTATTTGGATTGTATATATGCTTTCTGTTTCTCGGAAGCTGTTACGATCTTGCCTTTATATTTTCGCATCACAGATTCATTTAAACCTATTTCCTTTGCGAACTTACTGGCATTGATGAACGGAAATGCCTCAAAAAATCCACTTAAGTCATACACATACTCCACAGAATAGCCAGCTTTATACCAACTTGGAAATTCACCATGTTTTTCTTTGTAATATTCTGCCTGTTCCTCTAAAACAGAAATAAAGTCCTCTTTCGCTTCTTGTTCTGTAAGCCCAAAGCCATACGCACCGTTTACATCTTCAGAATAGATAGAGATTCCTCCATCATCTGCTTTTTCAATAATAGCCTGAATCTTCTTCATAATCGTGTATTTTAAGTTCTGTCAATTAAATGCACCCACCGAAGTGGGTGCTGTTCTTTTACTTCTTTAACCCCGCCTTTTTCATCATGCTGTCAAGAGTACCTTTAGGTATCTCTTTGGCCGGATGTCTGCCTACAGGGATAAAGTAGTCAAAGTCGGGATGAACATACTTGTGATATTTCTTTCCCTTTTCGATTGTCCAGCCTGCTGACTCAATCAATTTGTAAAACTCTGAAAACTTCATAAATCAAAGAACTTTTAATTGACAATGCAAAGGTAACATTTTCGTTACTATTAAGCAAACTTTGTAACGTAAAAAAGTAACGTTTCTGTTGCTTTTTAACATTCTAATAGAGCCATATCTATTTCTTGTTTCTTCTTCTGCGCGAAGCCATGTCCTTACCCTTTACCTTTGTAACCTTGGTCCCGGTAACGGTATGGAGCTTATCGCGCTGCATTAATACTAAATTCCTGTATGGTATCTCGTAGACCACTTCCCGGTATGACAGATGCAGGTTTTCCATGAACGACGCAATCTGTCCCAAGAGAGTATCATTTCCTACAACTTCGGTTTCGCTGCCAGCAGGCTTACGTTCCTCGCCAAGCTGACAGCTTTGAGAAAAACCTTTGAATCAATCATGGAAAAGGCTTCATCTAATGCGTTCACATTTTCTTCATATGTTCCTTTAGCTAACTCCTCACTCAAACTTTCATCACCAGTAATCAGCCAGGATAATGCCTTGGAATAAGCCTCGCTTTCTCCCAAGGAGAGCAGGACATTTTTCAAGTTTTCGGCCTCTTGTACGTCTGACAGATTGGAGATGGCTCCGGCTAACTTATGGATTGTAGGCGGATAAACAGTATAAGCTTTTCCTCCAACAAATACCGTTCTGAAATCACTGCCAATAATGGATTCTGATATGATTTTTGCACCTTGATTCATGTAAAAAAATAATTAAGGGGTGAAGCCATAAAGCCCACCCCTGTTATGGAATATAATCTCTACCTATCGGATAGGCATTACATGCCAGCTTTTACCTCTTCGGAATCAAACCAGTATTCTGGAGCGATAGCGGAGTCTTTCGGCTCAAGTTCTACAGCACTCACCGGAAGCCCAATAGCCTTATCTGTAGTCGCTTCACGAGCCCCGATATCTGCGCGGGGAATGACGCAATACTGATCATCATCGGTTTGGGCTACGATACATTTTTCGATGTTCACCTTTCCTCTCGCACGTTTCCAACCTTTATCAGTGTTGATAACATCACCACCCATAAGGTCTTTCTTGGTCGGGTAATCGTATTCTCCAATGGTGAAATTGACAGTTACATCGCCCATTTCCTTTTCACTGCGATAGGTCTGACCCGTGAGCTGATTTTTATAATTGGTTCGGCTTGCTTCCGCTTCTTCAAGTGTCCAAGTATCTTGGTGAATATTCTTGACTTCTTTCAAGGTCTCCCCCTGCAAAAGAGTATACAAAGCCTGCCCGGTCAAATCTTCTGCAATAGCACTTGTTTCACCATACCAAAGTTTCTTGATATTTACAGCTGTAATTTTCTTTGCTTCTGCCATATCATTTTACATTAAAAACTTCAAACAAAATTCTTACATTCACATAGTGACACTTTAAGGATGTGTCCTCCTCAGTTCCGATTGACTCAATGGAATAATGATAGGTGGTACCATCATAGCGTCCGGTTACTCCGTAAAATAATTCTTGCGACTGTTTCTCCAGTTCGTTCAGCCGGATGGTGTTGGCTTCACCTTCTTTCAAGTCAGGAACACAAAGATTCACCTCAACGAAGGATTTCTTCCAGTACGTCCCCGGCTGCTGCTTCTTGGCGTGAATGACAATCCTTTCGGACTTCATCGGTCCCGTCAGCTTCTTGCCATGAGGAACAATGTCAATGCCGAAAGGCTGGCAATCACGATAGAGTATGTTCGCTATGTCGGTGGTAACTATCATTTGATTTCCTCCTTTAATCGTTTCTCAGCAAACAGGGCTGCACCAGTCAAGACTTCGTAACCTTTGGATTCAACGAAAGAAGCGTATTCAGCTTCATTCCTCAATTCCAAGCCGTCATCCTGAACTGAATACTTGTTTGATTTACGGAGCGTTCCGGTCCGGTTCTGGTAACTTCCGTTCTTCACAGCGTAATCGACAGCTTCCTTGCCAACCTTATCTTCAACGGATTTCACCTCGGCATAGCCTTGGTCGAAAAAGCTGTCCATGTCCGAAAAGTCAAACTTTACATCCATATCTCTGAGTAACCAAAATAGTTTGCATTTTTTACCATATAAACCTTGCCAGTTCCCCTGATATTCTCGCCGTCCATACATCTGACTTCATCACCAGCCTTCAGGAAAATTCTCTTCTCACAGACTACGTGATAATTTGGTCGGTACACTTCGCCGTTCTCCGAGGTAAACTCTTTGGTTGAGTTATCGTCGCACCGGCACCGACACACGTTCTGCCAGCTTTCACCACCGGTACCGGGAATAGGTCGGCCGAACTCATCTGTTTCCATCGGAGTAGTAACCTTGACTTGTAATGTATGTGGTGCGAATATCATAGGAATCTGACTTTAGGTTTGTCTGACAGTGTGTCTTCGAGTCCGTACTTCTTGCACAAGAATGAGTAGTATTCCTTCAAGCCCTGAGTATTCCAGGACATAGAGAAACCGTTCTCGCTGATTGAAGTGGCTTTAAGTAATAGAGAGGGGATGAACTTCGCCATAGCTACCGACACGAAACCGATGTTTGACTGGTCCATCTCATCCTCTCCGCTTATCTCTGAAGACAGACTTATCTCCAAAAGGTCAGCCTCCGACAAATTAATGCCGAAGGTCTGAAACTTCTGTGATATGTAGTCGTTTACTGTCATGCGTTCATGGTTGACAAATCGAAATTCACAATCAGGTTAGGGTTCGTAATCTGCGGAATCCACTCAGCGGTGTACTCAAGATAACGACCGTTACCATCCTTATAGCCGGAAATCAGCATTTCACCGTCTGCCTGAGTGTAATTACGTCCTGGCACACCGTCTACAGCTTCGTACGGAGTATGGAAACGCATATAACCAATCTTATCTTGTGGAAGCAATGTGATACGGTCGTCTGCGTAAATCTGTACGTTCTTACCGGTTTGGTCAAGAACATAATCTTCCTTGATTTCGATGGCTGGAAGTCCGATACCAGTAAAAATGGAAGAAGCCAGCTGGGATGTAATCAACCCGGTAGAGAGGTACATCTCGTTACCAGTTAGTTGCATCTTGAACTTGTCACCAAATTCCTCAGATCCGATAATGTTCTTCACGAAGGTTCCTCTAGACATGATCATTTTCGGGAATGTTCCATAAATGGACTTCAGTTCGTTTACTTTCTGTTGTAGGTATGTGATGAATTTCGTTTTAGCTTCAGTTTCGGGAGTAATAAACTTGAACGGTAACTTGATTTCCAACAGGTTAACTCCTCCTGCATTGTCATCCTTGTTCTTAACTGTTGCTTCTCCGGTCATCAGCATAGAACCGAGAACCATATCCATACGCTTGTGGGGAGCCAAAAGCACCTGACGGTAGTCATCATAGATGAAGTTTACAATGTCCTGCATGGCTGCTATCTGGTCAGCAGGTTTTGCTGCATTGTATTTGTTAATCAAGTCTTGAAGTTCAGACAGACGATCGACGGAAATCTGGTAACGATCGCCCAAGTAAGCAATTTCTCCATATCCTGAACCTATATTCCGACGTTCACGGATAGGCTTCTCACCGTAGCGCGAATTGATAGAACCGGCCATCACGCCCGTAACCTGACCGATGTAGTCCTTGAACACACGGGTAGTCGTTCTTCGGAAGTCTAGATACTGCTGCCAGTAGATAGTATCCTTACGTGTCTGAAGGACGCGCTGAATAACTGCGTTAACGATGTTGGGGTCGTTAAACAGAGTATAAATAGTTAGCATCATATATTAGTCCTCCTTTCTTTATTTGCTTGCGATAATACCAGCTGCTCTTAATGATGCGAGAAGAGCGTTGATTTTATCTTTTTCATCACCACCTGCTGCATCATCTACTTTTGTACCTTGCTTTACCAATCCCAAGGTACTTGAGTTAGCTGCCTGATAGGTAGTGTTATTATCAGTCCAAGGAACTTCAACATAAGCTTTACCACCTTCCAATGCTACTGGATATTTCTTTCCGCTTTGAGAAAATCCTAATTGAATACCTCCCATTACAGAATCAGATGCTTCTGGCAGTTCATACGAAACACCAGCCGGTGATTGCACACCAGCAGCGTTGAACTGGAAATGCGGCATATTAGCTTTATCAATGTCAGAGAAAGGCATAACCAACTTTGTTGGCTCGATTTCAAAAGCTCGCATCAAAAGGGCAACTAATACGATGCCTTCTTCAACTTGTACTCTTTCGTACAAGGCTGAGTTGGCAATAACCTTCGGGGTAGTACCATCTACAGCTGTCGCTTCATAGAGTACAGTACCGGCTTCCAATGTTTCACCAAAGTCGGCGGCCAGCGTCAACTTATCGAAAGCTTTGTTTGATTTGTCAATACTGTTGATGGTTGCTCCATGAGAACCATTACCCAGGTGCATACCCACATAAGCCAAAGAGTTTTTCTTGATTTTCAATGTGGTATTGGATCCGGTAGTAAATTTCTCATAGACTTCTGCACGGATAGCCACCTGAGCGGTTTTCTTTACAAGGTCGGCGACAATCGGTGTAAAAGATGGAAGGAACGAACCAACAACTAGGTTGGTCGTGTCCAACTTGTAAGGCCCTCTGCGTCTTACTCCAGTAGAAACGTCATAGCGTTCCTCGATGGACGGTTCAGGCTCAATGTTGTACTTAAATCCTGCTGACATAAATTACTTGTTTTGTTGTTCGACAATAGATTTTGTGTCCGCCTCAATCATTTTGGCGAACTCGCTCGCTTCCTTCTCCTGCTTCTGCTCGGCAGTTTCTGGAGCCTTAGCGAACTGGAAACCGCTGTTAGACATATCCTGCTTCATGTCCTTGAAATAAGTATCCAAGTCCGTGTTCTCAGGAATGTTGCGGTCTTTCAGCATAAATTCGGGAATACCGTACTTCTTCGCCACCGCCGAGATTTGAGAATTGCGCTGCGCCTGCGCTTTCTCTGCTTCATAATTAGATAGCTTTTCAGAAAGACTTTTGTTAGAATCAATCAAAGCCTGAGCCCACGCAGGTACCTCGTCCTTTTTCTCATCCTTCTTTTCGTCTTTCTTTTCTTCCGGATTCTCGATTGGCTTACCGTCTTTAAGGTTATGCTTCTTCTCATAGTTTGCAACCGCTGTGATTCGAGCATCCCCGGCACGGAAATCGCCGTATGAAGTCAACACGTCCTGAAATGAGATACCCTCCAGAATTGAGTTTACCTGCGTTTCGTCCGTTACACCCTCTGCCTTCTTTGTGGCAACTCGGGTAAGTATAGCAGTATCCACCCCAGGAAATTTCTGTTGTAGTCCTGCCAAGATTTGTTCAAAGATTGTCATACCGTATGAGTTTGATTAATAATTTCATACGGTAAATTTACTTATAGAGGAAGGGAAGGGGAAATTTTAAGGCTAACGATACGAAACAATTAAGAGAATGTTCGTTTTTAATAAATCTTCAGCATAAAAAGAAAAATTCATGCTGAAGATTCATTTAAGAAGTATTAATTTTGAGATGAAGAATTAGATTTTGAATTAACAAAATCATTCACAATCTTCAAAAAACTGCCTGTCACCATTGCACCTAAGACCAAAGCTAACGCCTTAGCAGTATCTTCTTTACTAACATTTTTTAAAATTTCTGGAATAAGTCCATCTTTTAAATTCTTAAGTTCATCCATATTTTTTAATTATTATTTATGAATACACTTTACAAATAATATTCCATTCTGAAATACGATCAAACATGACAGAGTTTCACTCTATTATTGTTCTCTATCTGCCATATTGTCGTCTCTTTTTTTTATATCTTTTTCAATTAGAGAAATCTCATCCAGCACATTGTCCACATTTCCTACAAAGGTGATGGCCCGCTGCTGTGACCATATTTCACCGTCCTTAGCCTTAATAGCAGTGTCTATCTTGTCTTTGATGTCTTCCAGTCTGTAGGGTTGCATTTGAACATCCACATCAATAGTTTCGGAAGCTGATTCAAGGGTAGAGTTCACGGAACCCAAGGCAGAAACGAGAAAATTCACACGACGCTGCATGAACTCGCCGACGGTTTCGTTCAGGTTCTCCACATTCAGGTGAGTGGACATAAATACATAGTCGAAGGTTACACCGGAAACAGCGTTGCCAGTACCCTTCAATGAATCGAAAGAGATTCTGGGCGTATTAGTCAATCCGTATATCTGGCTCAGTAAGGTTTCCACCTCGAATTTCACCGTATCCGGAACCTGGCTCCACGTTAAATATTGAGCATTAGCTCCTTGCCCAGTCAACTCTACTACCCTATTCTTGAACTCACCGGAGAAGTTCTCCACATTTCCAAACAGCATGAGAATAGGGAAAAAGTGATAGTCTATACAGTCTGCGTAACTGGAAAGGAGCTTCTCTAGTCTTACACGTAAAGATTTGATCTTTTCGCAATATGCTTCCGGACGGTACATGTAGATCACCGGCATTTTCTTGAATCCGTGTGCGAAAGAACCTTTGTCGGTCCAGTTGCTCGTCAGCTCCCACTGGTAAACCATATCCTTGGTGATGGTCATGAAGCAGGTGATTTCTACATCATTCAAGTCTTTTTTCTTGTATTCACGGGAAAGCGCAATCACCCCCCCTGATCGTTGAAAAATGGATATAGCTTATCACCTCGGAACGGGGACCAGATAGCACTCTTCAAACGGTATTCAGGCTTTGACTTTCCGAAGATTCCTGAAATCTTACGTTTAAGTTTGGCCCAGAAGCCGTCGTCCTTGACTACATACCAGTACTCGGCCACCTCCTGCTCTGCCAGCCATGCCCGGACAACCTTCTTGTTCTGGTATTTCAATTTGTTTTTCTTGAATACCTGTTTCAACGCAGAAAGAAGGTTTTCTTCTGTTCCATCCGGCTGACAATCAAGAACCGGTTCTGTTCCTACAGTGAAAGCTGTCTGTATGTTCACGATGTCTTGCTCAATAGGAAGTGCTATCCTATTCGGATCAACTTCTTTCTTCACCGCCGGCTCGACATGCTCTTTGCCTGTTGACGGGTCTGTAATTCGTTTCTCAGGCTGGGTAGTGATTTTGATTTTCGGATATTTTTCCTCATCAATCACTATCTCATGCTTGTTGGGATTCCAGTCGTTATAAAGGGCGTGAACATTTGGTTGCTCGGTTTTTCGCCCTTTCTTCAGATAGTAGATTTTTCTCTCTACTTCCGGCATAGCTAAAATTTCTTCTAAAGTCATATTTCAAAGTTTAATGTCCAAATACTCCTGAAATGTCTTTGGGCTTCATAATCCTGCCGAGCAGTTCTCCTAGCACATAATACCGCGCAGCATCTATGCCATGATTATCATGGTCTTCAGGTTCGTTGATATAGTTTCCGTCCTTATCCTTTGCCCATACATAATTTCGGAACTCTCGCTGAAGGTTGTAAGAATGTTTAGTAATGAAAATTTCCATTCCCTGCATCTTGTCTATACCGGCATTGACAGAGCCTTGACCTTTTTCAACTGAATAGATCTTAATACCTCCGTTATGAATTTCCTGAATGAGTCGCGGGTCCGCACTGTCAGCAATCACTTTCAAATTCCAGGGTCGCAAAGCTTTTATGATATCACCAGAAAGCAATCCAGTACGATAATCCACTTCATCCAGATACAGCGCATTGTCGATGATGCCGCATCGGATGGAAGCCGACGGATCATTGGTGTAACCAAAGTCTTGCCCGATAGCCACCTTCTTACACCACATTGGGAACTCGTCAACAATACCCCATTTCTTGAACACGGCACCTTCGGCCACGTCTGCCCAGCGACCAATAACCACATGGGCGTACTTCTCCGGATTCTTCTCCTTCATCTCCTTGACCTCCCTCAAGAACTCAGGAGAAAGGTTTTCCAAGTTATCGAAGTATGTCGTATGAATGTGAAGAACATTGGGATGAGTTGAGATTTGAACCTGAACACCGTCAATCTCCACCAGTCGGTGAGTGTTCTCAATATATTTCTTATAAATGAAATGGTTCGAATCGCAGGGATTCATAATGATAATTATCCGATTCTGGATTCCCTTCTTACGAATGGAGAGCATGATTTTGTCGAACTCTTCCTCACTGGTCCATTCCTCGGCTTCATCACAGACAAATGTCGTGATACCTTGGATGGATTTCAGCTTGGCCGTCTGATTGCCAGAAGAAGTTTTGATACCACGGAACATGATACGGCTGCCGGTCATCCGGTTTACAATATCGGTTTTTGTAGACTTGAAATACTTCGTTGTTCCGTCCAAATCTATCTTTTCCATCATTTCCGGAATGATAGACATCCCAGCAGATACCATCGTGTAACGGGTATAAAGAATCTGGTGGACAATCTTCTCTACGGGGGTCATTTCAAATGTGAGCCGTTCAATGAAGGTAGAAGCGTTGAAACTCTTTCCCGATCCACGGCCACCGGTGATGAGAATAATGAATTTCTCATTGTCGGTGTATAACGGATGATATATTTCTTGAGGAACAATCATTTCAGATTATCTTTAATCCATGAATCAATACTGATACCATGATCAATGTCCTTTGGAATATCAGCGTCTTCATCCTGGAGACGTTCAACCTTTCTCCACTCCTCATCATGGTGGTACAGCCAGACTGACATGGCCTGAAGGTTTGGAGCCAGCTCGCTTTCACTTACCTGAAGCTCTTCTTCGCCGGTAAGATTGCCGTCCTGGTCTTTCAACTTCCTGACTACAGTACTCTTGGTCTTGATACCGCCCAAAGCCATAGCAAGGAACTTCGCACGCACAGCAGCGGTGATGGTTGCACGCCCGCGCGCTAACACTTCGCTTAATTCGCAGTGCTCACTCTTCTTCTCGCAGAATGTCTGGGGGCATAACCCTAATGCAAAGGCGATTTCTTTGTCCGTGAATCCCTTCTTGGCATACGTTTCCACCTGAGAGAGAAACTCCTCACTCTTGTAATCGAATTTGGGCTTCCGCCCTGTATGTTTGCTTTTTTGAGATTCACTTTCCATAATCATTCAATTCTTTCTACCTGTTCATCGAATACCTCACCCTTGATAAACTTGGAATATGGATCATATCCAAATCTTTCACAGAATGCAGCTTTAGCTTCGAACGTGTCAAAGGAGAGCATCAGATAAGCATCCATATCTTGAGCCTGTTTCTGGGCAGCATCTTTCACCTGCTGTTTGACTTCCTTCATGTGAGCTACCTTCTCAGCTCTTTCTATCTGTTTGGTAGCTTTTTCTGCTTCTTTTTGTTCGGTAACTGGTGCCATCATATCTTCCAAAGCATTTGCGATGGAGTTTTCTTCTTCGGTCTGCAATAGAAAATCACAGCCAATCATATTCAGATCGGCAGCTGTCAGACCGGCATCCTGGTAATTAATATCTGGAACTAACCGGGCCAATGCGTCATAGTCCCATTGTCCGCCAATATTGGGGTTATTTAAAGCCACATTCAAAGACTTTTCGGTCTTTTCATCCACATTAATAAGCTCTACACGGAGATTATAGTCGTTTTCATGTGTGGCTTCATTGTATTTGTTAAGCTCATCCAATACAGAAACTTTCTGATGTCCGCCTACAATGGTATATCCTGTGGATTGATTCACCACAATTCCTCCGACAACGCCATATTTTTTGATAGAGCGTTTTAACTGCTTCCGCCCTTCGGGTGATATGGTGCGTGGGTTATAAAACGCTGGTTTAATCTGAGAGCGTCTTAGTTCAACGGTTTTGCTGTTAAAATATCTATTTTCCATCATCCATTGTTTTTATAATGAAACTCTTCAAGTATTCGAATAGCCATCGGGAATACTTTGTAAATTTTCTGTAAATCCTGTGGGTAGTTCTTCTCCAGCCATAACATACAATCCAGATTGAATCCTACACCTGAACTCGCCTTCAGCGAATACCTGATCGGTTCCGGTAGCCCGTTCTGCTTCATGTAGGCCAGAATGTCTTTCTGCGTCCAGTCTGCCAAAGGATAGCACATACCGTTGTTCTCATACCCGTTTGCTTCATAGCCTTTCAGCATCAGGCGGCGGTTCATGCCGTCGGCCTTCTTCATACCCAAGAAAGTGTAATACAGTCCGTATTTGAGCTGCATGGCTTTCACAACATCAGCTAACTTCAGAAGCTTCACTTTGGGATTGGGGACACAATATAAACCACCACGAAGAATGTAAGTAAGGTTCCAGTGTGGCACCTGAACAAACTCTATCTTCGGATATTTGGCTTTTACCCATCCAACCCATCTTTCGATATGTTCTAGACTTTTAACAAAGTACATGAACACGCAGACTATTCTATCAAACTTCGGATAGATCATGTCTAGCAATACTAAAGAATCCTTACCCAGAGATAGAAACAGCAAAACCCCGTCAGTCTTCTGTCTGACGAGGTCAATATAGCTGTATGTCCTCTCTTGCAGTGTCATAACTATCCAACCGCAAGACCTTCAGCCTTTCTAAAGGCATATCTTACTTGTTCTCTTCTTTGGGCTCTTGATAATGCTTGCCCTTTGGTGTTTCTACCGTATTGTGCAATACGTGTTACACCTGTAGTACGATTGATTCTTCTTCTTGTTTCGTTGACTCAGCCTTGTTTTAAAGATTAATAATCAGATTTTTCTATCACTTTACCCAAACCATAAACCATTTGCGATGCAATGTATTTCACACCTTTTTCTTCGAGTTCTATTTCTTGATCATTTTCGTCTGTCAAGATTTGTATCTCAGAAGATTTCGCTTCAACAATGGCATAAGGACGTTTGCCTTTATACTCACCAGTCAAAAACTTAATGGCATCATACTTAACTGCAGACAATGTCACTTCACCAGGTTCTTCATCCTCTGACGGCATGTCATTTGGATTTTTATACTCTTTACCATTCAAAACATAGCGAATATATTTGCTTGAATTTGAAGGCCTGATTTCTCTAAACTCTTGTGTTTTCTTACCTGTTAAGATTTCATCAAAATACTTCTGTCTAATGCTTAATGTCAATACATTCATAATCGTGTAAATTTTAAATGTTAGTTGCGGGTGATGGATTCGAACCACCGGCCTTCACCAAGTCAAAGTGACGAGCTGACCACTGCTCTAACCCGCGATGGTATCTATACAAAGATACCCCATTATGAAGACAATTTTGAATAACAATTCAACGCATACGAAACAATTTGCTAATTGTTTGCTAATAGATCAGGGGCGTGCTCATTAATAATACTTCCAACTATCATTTTTGCTTGTTCTATACCGTCCTTATATCCTCTGGCATAGTCTGTTCTTGTAGATAAGTAGCTGGTATCATTACCCAGCCACTCGATTATTTCTTGCAGGATTTCTTTCTCATTCATAACCATCTTAAATTAGAATAATACACACCGTTCAATTTCATATAATCACCATATAGCTTTACTTTGCCTTTGTACATCATGGCGAATTTAGAACTGCCAGCGACAGCCATCATCATGGATTCTGTTACCTTTGCTTCATACCCATATTTCATTACAAGAGGGTAAACTTGATTTCTGAAGAAGATTTCGCTATCTGTCATATCGTTTATAGACTGAATAGGCAAAACACCATTGTGAGCAAAATAAACGCCATTCTCGACAAATGGATGACAGTTCTTTCTACACTTAGAACCATGTGTTGCCCACCTCATGTGAATGATACATTCTTCTTCAACACCCACCTTTGAAAGATGAACTAAAAACTTTTGATAATCCATTGTCTTATATCTATGCTTAGAAGAAACAAAGCCATAACCATGATGATTGATTCTCCGAACTTTATTTAAGGTGTCCAATGTTGGCATCTGAACACCCTTTGGTTTATAGATAATACAGCACATATCAAGCAAATTTTATCGTGTGAGGCTCATGCAAGAACCTCAGCACGTGATTTAAAGAATGACTTTTCTTTCGCTGTTAAGAAAGGTATTTCTTCGATTGAAGAAACCTCTGAACTTAGTACGTTCTTCTTAGACCAAGCTACCAGCTTAGCACAGAAATTCACCCAGTTAGAAATTTTCTTGAAATCTGTAGAACCTTGATGCTGCCTGAACTCTATCGTGTTGTGACGAGCATAAGAGCAGGCATTCACTTTATAGTATCTGTTACCTCTCATAATACTTAGAACATCATGCTTAGTAATGCAACATTCAAAGCTTAAACCTTGAAGTGTTCTACACCACTGACTGTTGTTTGCTCGTCTTGATCGTGCCATGAAAGTATCAATCACTCTCTCTAGCTTCTGATAGTTCTTGAAAACATTGATATAAGTTTCATCTGAGAGGCTTGCAGCCCCTATGTGAACGTGTAAGCCAGTAGATATATTCACTTGTGCACCTGCCTCATTTAAAGCTTTGCAGCAGGTTTCTAAACTTTTCATACCAGCTTTACCTGTAAGAACCGGTGAAACACATTCAATAGGATTTTCACCTCTGATAGAAGAATCTGATACAAACTTGTAGTACTGGTTGTTGTCAACGTGATTATAACCCTCATATTGAAAAGGCATTTCGTTTCTTGTTGCACTTTCTCTCATAAGGTTGGCAGCTACTAGGCATTCAATCTCAACGCCAAAAGTGAATTTATGCGTTTCTCTGATAGTTTTAGGCATTTCAGCCATAAGCAACTCAACTTCATACTTTCTCAAACCCAGTTTAACGAAAGCTGCCTTTTTAGCTGCTCTTGAACCTTTCATGTTCTTGATTTCTTCTACTTGTTCTTTTAATGTCTTCATAATTGTATGTATTTAAATTGTTATTATTTCTTGTTTGATGATGCAAAGTAAAAGTAAATACTTTAATAAAACAAGTGTAAATAAAAGAATATACTTATATTTTACAAAGATTAACAAAGTAGATACTTATATATAAATAAAAGCATTTACTTTTGTATCAAAATTGATTTTTATGATAAATAGAACAAGAGAAATTATAGAGCAACTAAACCTTAAAAAGGTAGATATTGCAGAAAAATTAGGTATTACCCCTGTAGGACTCAATCAATTACTTAATACAGAAAAGCCCAAACTTGAAACATTAGAAAAATTGTCAAAAGCTATTGGTGTGCCTGTATGGAAATTAATTCTTAGTGATGATGAAATCAGAGAGATTAATATATTAGAAGAAAAAGATTTAAGCGAAGTAAACGGTTATGTAAAAGTAAAAGGAACTCTCTACGAGGTTCACTCATTTGACGATCTGAGAAAGTTACTGGAACAAGATGTTTAAACATTAAAAACGAAACACTATGATGGAATTTCTTTCTATTGTTATGCTGGTATTCGGCATATTACAGATTATCCTATTCTTCAAAATATGGGGAATGACAAACGATGTAAAAGAAATTGTTAAGAAGATGAGTTTTCCTTATAACAAGAATGAATCTTCGATGTCTGAATACTATTCAAAGTTCCTTTTTCTATTGTACTTTGAGGGGAAAAACCAAGCTAAAGATTATCTATATAAAGTCATGTGGAATAACGGATGGATGATCGCAATGGTTAATTGCAAGACAAGTAAAAAATTTGACGAATACTACAAATGTTTACGGGATGAATATCAAAGCTGGTTCGAAAAATTAGGAGAAGAATTCCCTTTATTTGACAATATAAAGAATGATAAATCTGAGTAAACTACTATCTATTCTTGGATTTACATTTTATTCTTGCAGCTTAAATAATTATCTCATTAATGTCAAACTAAACACAAAACATTTTATTTTGTTGATATAATACAGAGAATGTCTAATGTAAATAATAGATTTATTCTTATATTTGTTCACAGTATTAATACGGTCTAAGATATGTCACAACTAATAGTAAAAAATTTTGGAGCCATAAAGAATGCAACCATTGAAATAAAAAAATACAATTTTTTCATTGGCCATACTTCAAGTGGGAAAAGCACTGTCGCCAAGTTGCTGGCTATATTTAATAACGCTTCTTTCTGGAGTATAAAAGAAGGGGATTTTAAAGGTTTTTGTAACCTATTGAAAAAATACAATATTAATTTTGAATTTGACTCATCTACTATTATTCAATATTCCAATGATAAATATTATTGGGAAATAGGAATGGATAAATTTCATAGTAACTATAAAGATGCAGATTTAATGGAAATGGCTAATAAATCTGATTCTTATGATTTCATATTGAAATTTATAGAAAAAAAAGAAAATGAATCATCATTAAAGGACATAATTGAAGCATTAAAGAATTCTATTAAAGATAACAAGCTAAAAGATGATTCTTTTTTCTCTATGTTTATCAAGCCTATTTTAATAAGTCTTATTTATGAAGAATGTATCCCTGTATACATTCCTGCAGAAAGATTGCTAATATCAACATTTTCTAATAGCATATTCACTTTGCTCCAAGCAGGTGCTAGTATTCCAGATTGCATAAAAGACTTTGGAAGTTTATATGAGAAAGCTAGAAATCAATATAGAAATATTGATATAGATATATTAAATATAAAAGTATCATTTGACAAACAAGGCGATAAAGTTTATTTAATGAATGAAGACAAAGAGTTAGAATTATCTCAAACTTCAAGTGGAGTACAATCAATAATTCCATTATGGGTTGTATTTAACCAGTATGTTAAGAATAATAATAAAAAACGAATGTTGGTTATAGAAGAACCTGAATTAAACTTATTCCCTTCTACTCAACATTTTCTAATAGACTGGATCATGAAAAAAATGAGAAAGTCAAACGGAAGTATTGTTATTACAACTCATAGTCCTTATGTATTATCTGTGGTAGATAATTTAATATTAGCTCAAGAAATAATAAAGAAAAGTATAGATAAAAAATCAACCATCTCTAAAATAAGAGAACTCATTCCATCAATGGCCTTGATAGATTTCAATGATGTATCATCTTATTTCTTTAATTCAAATGGAATTGTTAAAGATATTAAGGATACAGATATAAAATCTTTAGGTGCAGAATACATAGACGAGGCATCTAATGAGTTAGGATATATATTTGACGAACTTTGCAATATTGAAAGAGATGAGCTGTAAATGTTTCGATAATAAACCTAGCTTTTCAGAGGCAACGCCTTTTGACGAACGATATGAACTTTCTAAATGTAAGTGTAGTTCACGTTTTACCGTTACTGAGAATAAAAGTAAATTCACTATAAATTCAAAAGACTTAAGCAAGGTTGATAAGATTAAAATTGATGGTTATTTCGATTGTTCCTCAGAGCATAGAAAATGTGATTATTTATTTGTTTATACATCGGATTCTTCTAAACAGATTTATATCTTTGTAGAATTAAAAGGTACTGATATTGCCCATGCCGTAACACAAATAGGAAATACAGTTAATCTTTTCTATGCTCATAATTATTTAAAAGATAAAAAAGTAATAGGAGTTATTGTAAGCTCCCGTCATCCGTCTAATGATGGTACATATCGTAAAGCAAAAAAGACTTTAGAAGATTCTCTTTCATCAAAAGTAAAAGGGTTTCGAATAGAGAAAAAGAACATTGCAATAAAATATGATCCTATTAAAGATAAAATTTTATAATTAAGTAAATCAAGCCGGAAGCATAACGCTCCGGCTTTTTTCTTCTCCTAATATTTTATCCGTAAGCATTCGAAGAAATGTAAGCATCCGATAAAGTACACATTGTAGATTCATAAAACGTAAGCATTGGCAAAGATCTTTGGATAGTTTCTTTTTTGGTATTGATGCCTCAGATATGAGATAAGGCTTTCATAATCAGTTAAGAAACCTTCATTTACCAAATCAGCAACCTTCTTTTCGAGCTGCCAAAGTTCACGTTGTTTTTTCTCCTCACCATGCTTGGTAAGCATTCGATAAACTACAAGTTTTAAACCTTTATATACAACAATAGCGACT
>OGPK01001625.1_pt1 | contig 16676 bp, 12 predicted proteins | sample 1552921 | NCBI WGS metagenome assembly OGPK01 (sample SAMEA2580264, study PRJEB22360) | human gut metagenome | biome: human gut; feature: human-associated habitat; material: faeces | place: Denmark | collected 2008/2010 | reverse complement strand
TGGAAATAAAACGAGATCGCTATTTGAAGAAAATCATCTCCTTTATGTGGGATGGGCAGGTGAAGGTTATCACTGGCATCCGCAGATGCGGCAAGTCCTATCTGCTTCGCAATTTATTCAAGAGCTATCTTCTCAACGAGGGTGTTGCAGAAGACCACATTCTGTCCTTTGAGTTGGACTTGACCCGCGATATCCGCTATCGTGATCCGCTGGAGCTTGCGGCTCATGTCCGGGAGATCGTGGAACACAGCACCGACCAATACTATCTCTTTGTAGACGAGATCCAGATGTCCGACGAAGTTCCGAATCCTTACAATCCGGACGGCAAGAAGATCACCTTCTACGACGCGCTCAACGATTTGAAGTCCTTGTCCAACCTGGACATTTATGTGACCGGCAGCAACTCCAAAATGCTGTCCTCTGACATACTGACTGAGTTCCGAGGGCGAAGCGATGAGATCCGTGTGCATCCGCTTTCTTTTGCTGAGTACTACTCGGCTGTTGGCGGCGATAAGCAGGACGCTTTCGATGAGTTTGCTTTCTACGGCGGTATGCCGCTGATCCTGTCCCGTCCCACAGACGCCGCGAAGATGGCTTATCTGAAATCGCTGTTTTCCGAGGTTTATCTGAAGGACATTGTAGAGCGGAAAAAGATCAAGCGTGAGGATGTACTGTCCGCGATTCTTGATCTGCTGTGTTCATCTATCGGCTCTCTGACCAATCCGACGAAGGTTGCAGCTACCATCAATACCATGCAGAAGCGCAGCGGTGAGAATATCGTTGCCTTGAACACCGTGAAAGCCTATATGGATCACTTATCGGATTCCTTTCTCTTCACCGAATGCAAACGCTGGGACGTCAAGGGCAAGAGCTATTTTGATTATCCCAACAAATACTACTGTGAGGACATTGGACTGAGAAATGCCCGTATCGGCTTCCGCCAGCAGGAAATGACACACATCATGGAAAACATCATTTTCAATGAGCTGATAATCCGTGAATGCTCCGTTGACATCGGCATTGTCTATGGCAATGAGAAAAATGCCAAAGGAAAGGTCACGCCGGTCGCACGGGAAATTGACTTCATTGCGACCTCCGGCGGCAAGAAGACATATATTCAGTCCGCCTATGCGCTTGGAACGGAGGAAAAGGCGATCACCGAAAACAAGCCTTTTACGCTGACCGGCGATTCCTTCCCGAAGATCATCGTGCGTCATGACATCCGCAAGCGTTGGTATGACGACAACGGCATTCTCAATATCGGCGTCATCGACTTCCTGCTGGATGATACGCTTGTCTGATGCGCTGCCAGCAAAACTGCTCACCGTGATTGGCTTATTGCCTCATGGTGGGCAGTTTTTTCGCAGTAAACCACATATCTCTGTCGCCCACCCGAAGCGTAAGGGTGGCAGGTCAGCAGCGTCAGCAGGTCGCGACCTTGCTGAATTTTGATCTTATTCGCTTCATGGGGCTGAATGATCTGAATGTCGGCCACAGTATAGGTCAGCGTTTTCCATAGATTCGTCAGCGTAACGGTATCGCCCACAGCCAGTTTATCTATGTGCCGGAAGTAGTCCGCGCCGCGCCACCCTCTATGACCGGCAATGACGCAGTTGGTGTTGGCTCCGCCGATGGGAGCTGATGTGTTGCCTAACACCGCCGCTCCCGCCGCGAGGTGGTCGTCGGATGCGCCCAAATAGACCGGCATGGTCAACTCCATGGCTGGAATCTCTAAGACGCCGATGATCTCGTCCTCGATGCCGTAGGCGGTCAGGTCGGCGGCGGGTTCTTCGCAGGCTTCGAGGTCGGTGAGGTTACACTGCTTTTCCGTGTAAAGCTGGCGGTTATATTTCTGTAAAGCTACCAGCAGTTCGGGGTACTGCTGCTCCGGCTTCCGTTCTTCGAGGAAGGTTTGTGCTGCTTCTTCTGCGTGGGATTCCAAACGGCTGCCGGTAAAGGTCGGCCACAGCATCACGCAGATGCCCGTCACCGCCAGCAACGCCGCCAGTACAAAAGGTGTCTTACGCATGGCGCTTCCTCCTAATGATGGCATACCCGCCGCCAATCACTGCCGCCGCTGCAAGACCAATGCCAAGGCCGGTGAGGTAATGCTGCGTCCAGGAGGATGCCGCTGGCTTTTCTGCGGCATCCTCCGCTTCCTGAGCTGGTGTATACGGTACCCGATGGCCTCGTACCAGCAACCGGTGCGTATTGATGCCAAAAGGTGTGCAGGTGACAAGCGTGACCAAGTCCTTGCCTCCCTCAATTTGCAGCAGGCTCATATCTGTAGGCACCACTGTGTTGATGCTATCCACTTCGTAGGCCAATGTGTCGCCCAAAACGTGAACGAAGAACTTATCCCCCAGCTCCAGTTGGTCAATGTCCGAAAACAGCTTGGCAGACGCCATTCCACTGTGAGCCGAAAGCACGGCGTGTGTACTGCTGCCGCCCACCGGCAGGGAAGTTCCTACTACATGGCCGACCGATTTTTCCAATGTCTCCGCGCCTGTGCCGTGCTGTACCGGAAGGTACACGTTGATCTTCGGAATGTCCACATACGCCATGACACCACCCACTGTGAGCTGGTCGGCGTAGGCCAAGGGAGGGGTAGAAGCCCCTCCCTCAGAAATGGTCGCATTGGCCAGCATGGCATTATACTGTTCTGCCGCCTGCCGCTGGGCGGTCAGCTCGGCATCGTCGGTGTCCTTGATGGCTGCGGTGTAGGTAGTTTCCACATCCGAATGATACTTTTCACTCAGAAGTTCTCCCACCAGCGGGTAAAGCAGAAGCCCCAGCGCCACAACACCGCAAGCCGCCGCCAGTATCCAGCGTTTCACTGCTCGCTCTTATGCTTGCGGGACTTGACCACGATGAACGCCGCCGCGCCCAGCAGCGCCACGCCACCGATGGTGAACATCCAAGTACCGTAGCCACCAGTCTTGGGCAGATCAAAACCGGGATTGTTAACCACGGTTAGGGGGAGGATAGCATTGCCATCGGTCATAGAAACGTCCTTACCATTGACAGTGGCAGAGGCGGTCAGCAGCTTTGCTCCGCACTTCTCGCACTGACCGCTCTCAGCGGTCTTAATGATGATCTTGACCGCTTCCTTGAGCAGCACATAGCCTTTATCCGTGGCGTTTTCAGTCAGGCTGTAGCTATCATCCTCCAGCCCTTTCACGATGATGTGGCCGCTGCCGTTGGGGATAAAGGTGGTTGCATCGGCCTTCTTACTGGCAATGCCCTTGGCGTAGTACACGCCATCCTTCAGGTCTGCGATGATGTAACAGTTGTCGGTGTCATTGTGCAGGTTGAACTTGACATTCTGAATGTTGCCCTTACCGTCAGAGAATTGCTTGAGGATGTCTACGCCATAGGTATAGACGTGGCAGCAGTCCTCCAGCGTGTCGTAGTAAGTAGTGTTGGTGCGCTTCCAGGTCAGCACGACCTCGTTGGGGTTGTCGGCATCGCCCATCTTGGCATCGGCGGTCAGGGTGGCGGCGTAGGTGATCCGCATGGCGCAATCACTGTAACCACGTTTCACACTATCAACGTAAACACCCTCGGATTCATTGATCTCGCTCAGACCGGCTTCGGTCATCTTGATAGTCATAGAGTTCTGCGTGTCATCATAAACCACGGTGAACTTGCCGGAATCCTCGCCCCAGGTAGTGATCTTATCGGTACAGCCAGCGTCCTTAAAGAACTCGATAACAACATCCTGCTTGTTGTAGCGGATGCCCCTGGACAGGGTGTCCACATAGGTGTACTCGCTTAGGCTGGAAGCCTTGGAGGTGATGGTGGGCAGGGTGCTCAGAATCTGGTAGTCCACAACGTCGCCCACGGAGGCGGTAGCGGTATGAGCGTAGCCATCGGAGATGTCGGTCAGGCTGCCGGTGTTCTTGCCAGTGCTGTTCTTGCTCTCACGCACGGTCTTGGAGAGGTCGGGGTTGCCAGTCTGGTTTTTCGGGTAGGTCACGATATCGTAGATCCACTCGCTGCCATCGACGGTCGTCATGGGCAAGGAGATCAGGAAAGGATTGCAGGTAGAAGTCACGTTTTCGGGGACTCTGGTTTCCACCACCAGGTACAGGCCCTGCTCCAGGCCAGAAGCGGAAGTGTGGCCGGTCGCATCGGTCTCAGTCATGGCAACGCCGCCGTTCTTGACAGCGGCTTCCAGTGCGTTCTTCACGTTCGTGGCATTTGCGGCGAGGGCAGCGGCCAGCTTATTGTTCAGAGCATCGCTGGTGAAGTAGTTGATGCCACCCTCAGTCTTGTGAGCGTCCGCAGCGGTCAGGCCAATGGCGGACAGCACGGCGTTGGAGCGCTCGAAGTTGTCGAAGCCATACAGTACGCCCACCTGACGCTGGCCGTCCACCACCTCGTTGCTCATGGTGACATCAGCTACCTTCAGATACGTAAATTCAACACCCTGAATGGCATACTTGCTCAGCTTGTCAATGACGGCATCGTCATGCAGGCCGGTGGAAACATAAGACTCGGCATCCCACACGCCATCCTCACTGGCCTTGGTGATATCATATTTATAGATACTCAGGGATGCTTTCTTCGCCGGATCAATGGTAGGTTCTGCGGCAAATGCCATAGTAACGAGGCTCAAGGCCATAATGGCGGCCATGAGCATGGCGAATACGCGATGGATCTTTTTCATCTGGTTGTCTCCTTCGTAAATTCAGATTTTTTGCAAAAATAAACACCCATGCAGAGCATGAGTGCTGCAAACAGAATATAGGGGGCGAAACCTGCACTACCCGTGAACGGCAGGACAAATCCCGCGCTATTGCAGGCGGTGATAGTAACGTCGGGACTATCGCTGTCCAGTGTCCCTGTGAACAGCGGCTCGGTCATCAGGGTATAGCCTGCTGGGGCCTTGGTCTCTGTTACACGATATTGTGCGCCAATCTTGAGGTCGTCCCACTGGGCGATGCCTGTTTTGTCGGTGGTAATCTTACCTACCTCCGTCCAGTTCTTACCGTCTGTGGAAGTTTCCAGCAGCAGCTCCGCACCAGCGAGAGGGCTGCCGGTCACGTCTACCTTGCGGACGGTGAGGCAGCCCTTGACAGGCTTATTCTCACGGGTAACTTTGACGTTAAGGTTCTCACTGGTCAGGCTGAAATCATACTTGGTTTCGTCCAACTGGTAGCCATCCACGGTGCTGATCTCCTGATAGCTATAGCTGCCGGGTTTGAGATTATCAAAGATCAGCTTGCCGTTGGCGTCAGTCGTACCATCCACAATCTTGTTGCCCGCACTATCAAACAGCCGGTAGGAGACGCCTGCCAGCGGCTGCTTGGTGTCAGCGTCCACCTTCAAAATTTCGATGCTGCCGGTGATCAGCTTGTTCTCACGGGTGACTTTCAGCACCTGCCCGTTCTGGTTTAGCACAACGGGAAAAGCAGTATCGTCCAGCTCATATCCGGTCGGTGCCTGAAACTCCTTGCAGGTGTAGCTGCCCAGCTTCAGACCGGTGAACGACAGTTTTCCATTGGCGTCCGTGTAACCCTCCGCGACTTGGCTTCCAGAGGCGTCATACAGACGGAAACCGGCGCCCTGAAGCGGTGTGTCGGAATCCGCGTCCACCTTGCTGATCTCAACACTGGCTTTCCCCAGCGCATTGGAGCGCGTTGCGGTGATATCCAATGCCGAAGCTGTAATAGTGATCGGGTACTTGGCGCTGTCCACCACATACCCCTCCGGCGCACTGATCTCCTGATAGGTATAGCTGCCGAGAGGCAAATCAGAAAAGACCGCCTTGCCATTTGCGCCGGTGGTCGCATCAGCGATTTTGTTGCCAGCGCTGTCATAGAGCCGGTAGGTCACACCTGCCAGAGATTTTCCGGTGTCGGCGTCGGTCTTATTGATGGTCAGGCTGCCCTTATCTTCCGTTACGGTGGCCTTGATCTTGATATAGGCTCTCACAGGATCAAGCCCTGTACCAGTATAGCTGGCCAGCGACTGATATTTGCCGGTGGAATCATACCAGCACAGCACCGCTTCGTCGGGATCAATACCATAGGCACTGCCGGTGGCGGAATAGGTTTTCTCGGTCGAGAGGCCCTTGGCGGCCTCAGCCGTTGCCGTGATGGTCAGGGTGTTGCCTTTCTGAGAGAACGTGATGCCGTTGCCGCTGTTACTGGAAAAGTTGAAGTCGCCCAGCACACCGTTGCTGTCGGTGACGCTGGCGCTGTAGTTGCCGCTTGTATCCTTCGTCAGCTCAATGGTGTCGCACCAGCGAGACGAAGTTGCCGCAAAGCTGGGAATATCCGTGGCGCTCTGCATGGCGTCTACAATTTCGCTGTACCACAGCGCAAACGTGGGATAGCGCGAGGTGTCTACACAATTATAAAACGGACTGCTGCCCCAGGAGCGGTAGTCGTAGGGACTTCTGTACTCGCAGATCAAATCCCAGATAACGGCCTGCGTGGCGGCCCATTTCTCAGCACCGATAATGTCGCTGCTGTTGCTGTCACCATACGCAGTGCCGTACTCGGCGCTGGGGTAGCCACAGGCCAGAGCCAGCGCGATACCGCTTTGGACAGAGGCGGGCAGGTTGTACCACCAGCCGCTGGAACCCTGCACATAGTTGCTGCTGTCATCTGAGCGAACACCGGGCTGGATGCAATAGGCCAGCGCACCGTTGACATACTTGACGTGATACAGAGCGCTACCACTTCCCAAGCTGCTGTCCGCCAGAATGGTCAGATTTCTCGTGCTGGGCGTGGTCGAACTGCTGTAGTCATACTGCTTAAAGGTCAACTGACTGGTATAGACGTAGACTTTATACTTGACCACGACCGTGGCAGCGTAGGCGGACACAGCCAACATGGCTGCCATGACCAGCGCCAAGATGAGTGCTGTCATGCTTTTGAATACTTTCAAATGTTTTTCCTCCTTTTGCAAAAGGTAAAGCCCCTCTGTTGCCAGAGAGGCTTTGCGTTTAGAGTATCAAATTTTAGTCGTAGAGAACATAGATCAGCAGGCTGCCGCCATTCGCCACAATGCAGACGTTGCAGTGGAATCCGGCATCCGCCACACTGTCCCGCCCGGCCTGCATCATGATCTGACGGAACGTGAAGTCCACCATGTCCCGCGCCTTGGCTTCTAACGTCTCTTGCGAGGCATCCACCGGCACTGCCGCTGGGAAGCGGTAGGCGCTGTTGTTCAGCGTCAGGCTACTATCCGTAATGACGCCGTATTGCGTCACCGCGTAGGCGTTGGCCGCGTCGATAGCCGCCTGCCGGTTTGCGGGAACTGCTGGTTCAGGCGTGGGTTCTGGCTCTGGAGCAGGCTCCGACTCCACATAACCCGTCTTGGCGTGGACTGTCTCGGAAGGAATGTCCTCTGTGACATTGGGCTGCGTGGTGGGCACAGAGGCCGCTTGCGGCACCTCGGTTTCTGCATTTGCCGGAGTGTCCGCAGGGGTGCTTTCCACGATGCGTACCGGGGTATCTTCGTGTTCGGACTGCTGCGGAGTGGGGATCGTTTCATTCTTTGCATCATTCGTAACAATGGAAGACTGCTTCTGTTCAGGAAGCAGCGCCACAGGTTCCGGTTCTGCCGGCATCTGAGTAGCCTTGGCTGCACAACCAATCAAACATGTAATACTCAGTGCCAGCGGGATGCAATAGATCAGCTTATTCCTCATGGGTATCTCTCCTTCGTGTAAATATGGGATAGTCCTTTTCTGCGAGGACTTAATCATACTTACGACTGGAGAATCCCTTTTTTCAACAGCAGATTTCAGAAATCACGAAGCGCACACGATTGGGTAATGGTAAGTATCGTCTGTACCCAGTCACAAAGCGCCAAAAGAATGGATTACTGCATCGGGGCTCACCACCTTCCTACATGTGAAAGACCGCTGAGTTGTTACCCAGCGGTCTTTACAATTTTGACTGTACCAAGTATAGCATATGGGGATTTACGACGAAATCGCAAAACAGTGCCAATCTGTTGCCAACCTTTGCCGATGTAGTGACAGGTCAGATATGCTGCTTGATGATTCGGGTGATGATCCCTGCGGCGACGCCGCGTTCTTCGTCCAGATGGGTAACAACGAAGCTGACGTCATCCTTTCGTCCGGGTCTGCGCCGGTCATAGCAGGAGTGTGCGATGGCGTTGGCACCATTGCTGAGTCGGATATACACAATGCCTTTATAGACATGGGTGACTTTTCCTGCGTACTTGCCCTGAATGCGGCATTTGCGGAGATTATCATTCCGGTTGTCACCTGTTACACTTTTGACATCGGCATTGATCCGGATCTGCTCCGGATCAGTACGGTCAACTTCCAGTACACGCACCAGCACATGATCTCCCACGGCGAAACGGTCATTGGCGTCACCGATCCAGTCCCACGAAAGGTCGCGGGACTGGATAGACGTCTCCACGCCAAATACCTCGACCCGGATGACCCGCTCTGACACGGCAACCACACGGGCCTGCACCACGCGCCCGGCACAGATGCGGTACTGACCGTCGCTGTCTGTGCCGAAATAATAGATCTGCTGCTTTTTCAGCATAGCGTCTTTCCGGCTGGCGACAACGGATCTGCTGTTGCCATCGATCCCCTTGATCACGAAGTCCACCTCAGCACCCAGCATTTTACTGAGGATCTTCTGATAGTTGAGGATCATTTCATCGTAGTCTATGCCATAGAGCCCTTTGGGGAAGTCCAGCACCATCTCACGCAGGGGGATCACAATGCGAAATCCCTTGTAGTCCACGATGGCAATGGTTCTCCCGGCATCCGTCTTTTCAATACCACTCAGCATACCGGTAAGGATGCGCCGGGTACGATAGCCGGTATGGATCTCATGCCAGATGATGTCCTCCCGCTGCTCCTGTGTTTCCGCTTCGTCACGGGCATCTACGGTCAGAATCTCCCACGGCTGAACAGTATCCGGCTCAGGTTCCTCAGTGGCATCTTCAGCAGGCGGCGTCTCCGGTTCCGCTGCCGGCTGCTTCTTTCTGGTAGTCGTCCGCCTGCGGACGGTGCGCTTCGGCGGTGTCTCTGGGGTGTCCTCCGGCTCTTCCACAGGGGACTCCACAATTTTAGGGGTAATGTCCTCGGTTACAGGTTCGCTCATGCATTCCGGTAAACTCTCTTCCACGGCATCATCCACGGGCAGTACCGGAGTATCCGGGACAATGGCGATTTCTTCTGTTTTCTTTCTCGGCATAGTTGCTCCTCCTTGTACTACATTTTTGTTGACATGATGGAATCCTTATCGGTCTTGACAAACTCGCCGCGTTTGGCGGAGGGCTTATTCGGACGGGGTGCGCACTTCGGCTGCTCTGGCTTTGGAGTAGACGTGGGCGCGGGCTTCTTACGCCATTCCGGGACATGGGCGGATGCCTTGCAGTCCCGCAGCTTCTTTGCCTCATAGTGATTGGTGTAGTCGTACTTATCCACCTGCAGCACCTTATTGCCGCGGGCAATGACCAGCGCACGGTTCACCGGCAGGCGCAGCACTTCATCCATAGTCAGCAGCTTGCGCTTACCCACGCCGCTGGTCTCACGGAACTCCGGCGTGTAGTTGCTGATACGCCATGTGCCCAACTGCTTGGCCTTACTGGAGACATGGACGCTGACCTCGCCGGTACGGTCACTGAGAAATTTTGCGGTCAGCTCGTCGGTGCAGCCCAAGGCAAGCTGATAATCGCAGCAGCCCAATATCTCCTGCCACTGGTTATAGGGATACCGGTTTTGCAAGCCTGCCAGATTCTGAAATACGCAGCTCATGCTGACACCCCGTGAACGGATCACGCTGATCTTCCGGCTCAAGTCGGGAATAACGCCGCAGGCTGTCAGCTCCTCGCCCAGTACATGAACGGGGACTGGCAGCCTGCGGTCGGCACAGTTTTTATCCGCGTAACGGATCAGCTTGATAAACGCGAAGGACAGAAACAGGGACGTGAGAAAATCAAAGGTACCGTCCTGATCGGATGTGATGCAGAAATAGGCGCAGGGCTGCTTGCCCGGCAGTTCCATGTCAATTTCATCATGGCTGGTGATCTGGCAGATGGGCCGATTCTGAAACACCTGCAAACGGCTGCCCAGCCCGATGATAACGCCGCTGCGCACCGTATCCGAGGATTGGCTGAACAGCGCATAGGGTGCTCTGGCAGGATGGCTGGCTGGCAGCATAGAAAAACGGTTGTCCAGCTCCTTCTCCGCGTTCAGCACCAGCAGCTTATAGACCTCGCCAATGTTCCGGCTCTCCGGTGGATAACCCAGCGCCACATACAGTACCAGCGCTTTCAGCAGGTTCATCTCGGCAGCGTTCCAGAAATGGTCGCCCTTTTCGCTGCCGGTATTCCTGATGATAATGTCGCAGAAGATCTGCGCCATCAGTTCATCACCCTCGATCTCCGCCAGGCAGTTCCATGAATCGGAGTTCTCCGGCTGGATCAGGTTGAACACCTTTACCACGTAGCCCTTGCTGCGCAGATATTCGCTGGTCTTTTCGTAAAGCTCCTATTTCGGGTCGGTGATGATCAGTGACTCCGTGTGGCCGTTGTGGGCCTCGGACGCGCTTTGCAAAATGCGATTGATGCAGTAGGCTCGCGTTTTCATAGAGCCGCTGGCGCCGAACACGGCGATATTGCCGTTAAGCCGGGAGTTCTCGGGAATACACACCACCTGATTGTCCAGCTTGCCCAGTATGACGCCGCTGTGTTTGCGGATATCGGACACCAGATCAAGGACGACCTTCATCTCCGCTTTCTCCATGAAACCAGCCGTTCCGTAGGTGCCTTTGTTGGAGTAGGTCAGGTTGCGCTCCGCGTCATACTCCCCAACATCGGAATAGCCCATGCGCATCACCATGACGATCAGCAGGCCCAGCAGCAACAGGCAAAGCCCTACGCCGATGAGCCCGCTCTTACTGAACAGTGCTTCGCAGCAAGCGGAGAAGGACAGTACCGGCGCGGCCGGGGAGCTTCCGTCGCCTGGCGTTCCGCCCGCGTCCTTCCACTGTTGATAGTTCCGGACGAATTGCGATAGATAACCGCCGCCAAACAGCAGCCCTGATAGAAATAGCGGGAGTGCGAATAGCAGACTGCGCAGTTTCTTTTTTTCTACGGGAAAAACCTCCTCTCGAACGCAGCAAAGTCAATGGCCTGCACAACAGCCCTGTCGCCGCAGTAGCGGCGCAGCACTTCGGCCTGATGGTCGAAGCAGATCAGGATGCCATAGCGGTCCTGAAGCCGCAGTGCCGTATCGAACCGCCTGATCCGCGGCAGGTCACAATCATAGGCGAACAGCACCGGCGCGCCCTCCGACGTCATGGCGTCGTTCTCCACCGTTTCACCCGGCTGCTGGGACTCCAGATCAAGGAGCAGCAGCTCGCGCAGGTCATTGTCTAGTTCTTTATCATAGAGGAGGCGCAGCAGCACCTCTCCATAATGGTCGTTGCTCAGGAAGCAGAACCGTTCATAGCTGCCATCCAGAATGAAATAGTTCTTGCCGCCCTGGTTGGTCAGCAGCTCATAGGCCAGTTCCATGCTGTCACCCAGCAGAAGACCTTGCACGGTATCCGGATGATACTGGTGCGGCATCCGTTCACGACACAGCACCGTCTGCATGAGCGCCTTTGTCCGCATCTCGGCTTTGTAGCTCCATTTCATCAGGGTGTTGCCGAGGTTATAGACCACATGGATGTGCTGCGGCGTCAGCAGAACGCCCACAGACCGGGCGCCACGAATCTTGACGAAGGCCGTTCCCATCTCCTTGATCTCACGGGAGGTGTAGAAGGCCGGGGCGCAGATGTCGCAAATCGCTGGCTCATCGGGGTGGAATACACCGGGCTTTTCGTCACGGAAGATGCTGACACCGGCGTTACGCATGGTAATGAGTGTCTGAGAAACGCGGTGGAGCCGGAGACGCTGCTCCGGCTCGCTCCTGATGTGGTTGGTGGCGCAGGCACCGGACAGGTAGAAGGAAAAGCGCCCAGGGTCACGCGCCAACAGCAGCTTTTTCGCCGCAGCGGTGAGCCGGTATCCACGCAGGCCATTTTTGTAGTAAGACAGCAAAAGCCGCTGACGTTTCAGCGACTTGACCACGTTCTCTTTGTAGCTGATGCCACCGGCGAGCCTGCTCAGTTGGCTGGCCGGCAGCTCACCGGATATGGCGACCAGCTCCAACAGTTGATAGGCTTGGGAGAGGCTGCCGGGGGCTTTTTGCGGTAGGGTACTCATACTGACCACCTCCTTTTGGTGTGCAGTACCCAGACTGCCATGACCACGGTATTTTTTGCCCTTGCCGGCCATGTGGAAATGCCCGGAAATACAGGCTTTGCCGTACCGTAGTCATGTGTGCCGTTTTTGACACGGCCAAAACGCTATAAATCGGATATGGAGCGAAGCCGGTTTTCACGGTCCGAAAGCCAGCCCTGAAATCGCTCCTTATCCATCACCGACACGCGGGTGCAGTCATAGTCTCCGATCTCCGTTGTGTTATAGGCATCGCACAGCAGGCCCGTATCATCCTCCATGACGAAGGTGGAGATCACATCCAGAAGCTGCTTGAGTTCCAGATTGTCATAGTCTCGTACCCGCCTCGGTGACAGCTCACGGCTGTAGATATGAGAAAAGCAGACAACACAGTGCCGGAACTTGGGCAACGTGTGCGTCTGCGCGTACTTACTGAGCGTGTAGTAGATGGGGTCGGTCAGGTACTCGGAGCTGTGCTTCTTGCTCTTCTTGGGCAGCAGGCAGGGGAGCGTGATCTCCAGAATACCATCTTCGTCCATGACGGAGATGCCCTGCATGACGCCGGCTGACGCCAGATACTCGGCTTTCCGGATGCTGGTCGTCTCATAGATTAGATGCCGCAGCCGGCAGGCAATGACCTCACCCCGCAGCGCGGCCTCCGTGGACAGCATTTCATAGTTATCTGAATGCCGTTCGATATTCGTGTTGTCCATAGCGTAGAGCGTATTGGACAGGCGTGTGATCTCATTCAAAATGCTCTCTATCCGCTGTGAGAGGATGGCTCTCTCCACTGTGTTCCTCCTTTCTGAAGTATTGCACGCAGCCGGACCGATCCACCATGCAGTAGGCGGCGGTATGGGAAATATGCAGTCGCTGCATCTGTGCTTCTTCCTCAATGATAACAAGCCGCCGCCCGGAATCATCTTCCGTGGTCAGTACGTGCTGCATCATCGCTTCCTTATCCGGGCTGATATAGACGACCTCGTAAACCTCACCATCCGCGAAGAATACCAGCTTCACCGGCGTATCATCCGGGCTGTGATACTCCACCTTCTCGATGAAGTCCAGCAGCACCCATAACGCGGCTGTCAGTTCCTTATCCTCGCGGCAGTCGGGGACGTCTCCATAGCAATCCCGGTCAGCGTTATAGAATATCCGCTGCTGCCTGACCAGATAGCGCAGCAGGTTCTCAATGACACCCTCCTTGCCCGGATACAGGCGCAGGAGCTGGTCATGGCGTATGCAGTGATAGACGGTTATGTTCCGCAGCAGTCCCGCGGCCTCCTGTCCATAGATCTGTTCTCTGTTTCTCATAGGCGGCATCACCTCCGTAATGCGTATTAACTCCGTATTAAATGCGTATTGATTTTATAATGCGTGTTATCTCCGTATAAACGCCGTATTAGGCTTCCGGATGCTTCATGCGGCGCAGAAGGTCGAGCAGTTCGCGGCGGTCTGTGGTAATGAGGTCGCGTTCCAGTGGGCTGGCCTTGAACTCCACCGTGATATTGTTGTTATTGCTGCTGATCAGGCCGTTGCCCCGCTCAAAGTGGGTGATCTCCATGACCTCCGCTTCGGAGAGGTGCAATACCTGCTGAACGCGCTGGGCTTCTTCGTCCTCCAGATTCAATATGACTTTCGTGCGGCAGTTGTTGATGATGCCCTTGCCGTACTTGCCGTTGTCCAGAGAGAAGAAGTCGTTCAGATCCTGCGTCGCGCAAATGCCGCTGCCGGAATAGGCGCGGATGGTCTTGAAGATCTCCAGCACCATCTCAGCCGCCAGACGGTTGCCGACGCCGAAGGTGCCGGAGCCGCCGCCAATGAGCTGCCAGCATTCGTCGATGAAGATGGCCTTTTCCTCTGTGCGGTTGGCCTTGGCCTTATCCCATACAAAATCCAGCGCCACGAACATACCGATAGGCAGCAGATCGCCGCTGAGTTCCGAGATGTCCAGCACCGTGAACTTGTTGTCCAGATTTACATTGGTCTGCTGGTTGAAGGTGCTGGCCGAGCCGTGTACGAAGCGGTTGATGATGTTGGAAAGGCGCTTGGTGTCGCTTTCCTCCTTCAGAACATCGTAGAGGTCGCCCAGCACAGGCATCTCGCGGTAAACGTTGGGGTTGTCCGGATCACTGAGAGAGGCGTTGTCGTGGGTAATGCCTTTCCGTGCGTAGGTACGGATCAGGGCATCGTCCAAAAGCTGTTTTTCCTCATAGGACATATCGGGGATCAAAAGAGCAAAGAAGATATGAAGCCTCTGAATCTTGGCTGCCAGCTCAGAGCGTTCAATGCCGGGGCCATCCAACATTTCTTCCACGGACTTATCTACCTTGCGGATCTCCAGCACATTGATGCAGCTTTTGGAGGCGGGGGAGATACTGATAAACTCGCCGCCTGTATTGACGCAGGCGCGGTGGAACTCGTGGCCTTTCAGGGGTGCCAGCATGAAAACCTGTATGCCCTTACGCCGCATACGGAGCGCCATCAGCAGGATCAGGAAGGTCTTGCCGGCGCCGCTGGTGCCGCACACAGCAATGTTGGCGTTCTTATAGACCTTGGAATCGAAGATGTCGATAATGACCGGAGAGTTGTTGTATTTGTTCAGGCCGAACAGGATACCGTTTTCGTCACTCAGCTCATAGGACGTGAAGGGATAGCAGCTTGCCACGCCGGTGGTCAGCGCATTGCGCTTGGAGCGTTCAAAGAGGTGCTTCTCCATGCTGACCAGCGGCAGCGACGATAGAAACGCCTGCTCCTCATGAAAGGCGCAGCTGCACACGTCCATATCACGGGACATGAGCAGTTTTTTCAGTTCATTGACCTTCCATTCCAGTTCATCCACTGTGGGAGCTGTCACTGCGATCAGCAGGTTCAGGTAATAGAAGTCCTCGTTGTTGCCCAGCCCTTCCTTCAGGAAGTAGCCGCTTCGGATAGCACCATCCAGATCATCAAAGTCCGTGTTGGTATCGCTGGCGTCCTTGATTTTACTGCGATTGATACGAAGCTGCTGTCCCAGCCGCTGTACCATGCGGGCTTTCGGCTGGCGGCTGATGAACATATCCAGATCAATGCCATCCCCGGCGTTGACGATAAGGGACAGCCAGCCGGCTGGTACCTGCGCCTTATAGCCGGTGGAGGGCACCAGCAGATAGGCGTAGTAGAGTCCGTCAATACAGATATGCCGCCCGTTGGTGAAGTCGATGCTGTCAGGGGCGAAAAACTCCGTACAGGGAATGGCGTCGATCTCAGATTCCAGTCCTTTCTCCTGATACTGGGCAACGATCCGGCGAACTCGCTCCGGCAGCGATGTAGTGGTGTTGCGGCACAGCAAATGATAGAGGGTATCGACCGTAAATTCATCATCGTTTTCCGGGATCAGCACCTCATTGCCGCATTGCTTGAGATAATTGACTGCGGTGCGGGTTGCCGTTTGCAGGGAGGCGATGGCCTCCGCTTCCTCGTTATCCCGTTTCCGGCCTGCCCATGCCTCATACTCAAATACCATGAAGAACCGGCGCGAGGTGGCTTCCCGTGCACCGATCCGGTCAATGAGCGTCAGGTAGTCCTGCTGCAGCAGGCGACAGTTTTCATCGGTTTCCTGCGCCATCTCCTGCTGCACGATCTCTCTGTGCCGGTTCAGGTCGGCACGCTTGGCAATGACCTTGATCTGCATTTTGACCGGGCTGATCTTCAGAAACGAAATAAATGAGTAGATGATGTTCCGCTGCTCTCTGGCGCTGCGCAGCAGGAAGTTGATGGGCACGACCTCAACGATCTTCAGGTAGCGGTGATCCCGTGTGTAGATGATGCCGTTTTCAATTTTCTCCACGGGCAGGTATTCCGCCACAGGATTGATGTACTTGGGTGCAGCGTCACCACTCTTAGCTTTATGCTTCTTCCGTTTCTTTCGCTTGCCCTGTTCCGCTTCATTGCGCGTAATAACGCGGCGGTTATGGAGGTATTTCAGGACAAGGAAGATGAACGAGGACAGGCTTTCGCCGTTGATGCCCACCAGTGCGATGATGCCCAACGGCAGTGCGGTCAGGCATAGAATGATGATTTTGGCAGTCAATGTCAGCGCGGACACTGAGAACACCGGTATGCCGATAGCCAGCACGATAACCAGCGCCTCAGCTGTATTGCGGAGCTTCAGCAGTCCGCCGAAAAAAGTCCCACCCTCAATAAAATTGGGGGTCCCGTCAAGATTTATGCGCAAAATTATTTGCAGGCTCCGGCTGAGTGAAATCAGCCGGCAATAGAGGCGTCGTCCATGACCGCCTCCAAGTGCTTCATATTCATGTATTTCTTGCAGCCCCACTGGGTACCCGCGACGTGTCGCAGCCTCGCGCAGACCAGCATCAGGGCGGAATTGCCGTCAGGGAACGTCCCCACCACGCGGGTCCTGCGGCGGATCTCGCGGTTCAGCCGCTCGATCACGT
>OGPK01001617.1_pt1 | contig 16740 bp, 15 predicted proteins | sample 1552921 | NCBI WGS metagenome assembly OGPK01 (sample SAMEA2580264, study PRJEB22360) | human gut metagenome | biome: human gut; feature: human-associated habitat; material: faeces | place: Denmark | collected 2008/2010 | reverse complement strand
CCGCCGTGGGAAGGCTTCCCACGTTATTGCCGGCGGCGGTCTTTCTCCTGCCGCGGTTGCCGAGGCTGACTACGTTGTCCTCAGCCATAGACTGCTGCTCATCGTTGAAGTAATCTTCGTTGTACCCTTCATCGTCCACATCCTCGATGCCGATAAAGTCCATCAGTTTGTTAAGAATTCCTGCCATGTTGTCCTCCATTCAATTAAATAAAATAGATTGTTTAATTGGCGCTTGGAGAAAAACACTGTGGTAATTGTCAGGCTCGGGGCTCTCTGTCTCTACGCCCTTGCCACAGCCGCCGGTCTTGCGCCGAATATGGCCGTTCCCACCCGTACCATGGTAGCGCCTTCCTTTATGGCCGATTTATAATCCCCGCTCATGCCCATTGAAAGCTCCCGCATATCCACGCCGGGAATACCCGCCGATGCGATATCCTCAAATAGCCTTCTCATAGAGGCAAAGTACCTTCGCGCCTCCTCCTCTCCCACAGCAGGGGGCACGCACATGAGTCCCTTCACCCTTATTCCGGGCAGCTCGGAAATTACCGAAATTAAGTCCTTAAGCTCGTCCGGAGCTATTCCGCCCTTCTGAGCCTCGCCGCCGATGTTCACCTCGGCAAGCACATCCTGGGTTATGCCCGCCTTTACGGCAAGGCGGCTTATCTCTTTGGCAAGCTCCAGCCTGTCCACAGACTGTATAAGGCTTGCATTGCCTATTACATATTTTACCTTATTGGTCTGCAATTGTCCAATCAAATGCGCATCAAGGCCGTTTTCCTTGAAAAAATCCAGCTTGTCCCTGAACTCCTGCGCCCTGTTTTCGCCCACATGGCGCGCGCCCGCGGCAACCGCCTCGGCTATGCGCCCCGTATCTACAAATTTTGTAACGGTTATGAGTTTCACTTCGCCTTCGCCTCGCCCACACTGAGCGCAGGCTGCCGCGATGTTTTCCATCACCATCAGGTAATTGTCCCTTATGCTCAAAATACGCCACCGTCCTTTCGGTCTTTGCCGCTTATACCGCTACTTTTTATACCTCATGCCTTCTACGAGGCCATCGCCCGTTATCAGCGCCTTGTCGCCGTTTAGGGCTATCACCGTCACAGGCACGTCGCCGGTGCTTGTGGTTATGTAGCTCTCGCCGTTTTTGGATTTTACCGCAGCGGCATTCATCTCAAGGCCGGCAAGTTGGGCCGTCACCGTAGCTTTGATCACGCGAATGCTGAGCAGCTCGCCTATGTTTTCGGTAAACTCCAGCATATTGACTATGCCGCCGTCACACACCACAGGCTCCAGTGCGGTAGCCGTGTACATGATATCCTTCATGCCGTCAAATGTCACCGTATATGTCTGCCCCCCCATAAGGCTGGCTCCATCTGAGGGTGAGGTTATGAATGCGGCGTACCATTTGTTTGGATCTACCAGCCTGAACAGAAGGCTTTCGCTTGTGGCGGCGTTGACGCCGCTTTCGCCGTTGATTATCTTCTTTATGACGTCTGCGCTTACCACGTCCAGCTTTTCGCCGTTGAGCACCAGCTCATAGCCATCGAAATAAAAGCTCACGAGGCCGGTCATCTTGGCGTTCACGGTGCTGGTGTACTCGGCTATCTGGGCCAGCTTCGCCGTTTCCTCGGAATAGAGGGAATTCAGTTCAACATCCGCCTGTACGGAATTTTTCAGGTATACGGTACGCTGGTTCAGCAGCTCCTTCATGCTGCGCTCAAGCTCAAGCAGATCATCATCGCCGCCCTCTGAGACGTTGGAGACTATCTTGCTTTTAAGCTCGGCTATCTGACCGTTTACCGAGGTAAGCTCGGTGGACTCTATTCCGTCCAATATCGACAGCTGCTTTTCGTATATCTTCTGCTGTATTGTAACGAGGGACTGGGCAAGTTCACTGCTGTATCCCCATTTGTACACCGTCGCCACGGGCACCTCGGCATTTACGCTGGCGCCCTCGTCCACAAGGTGATCCACCATATCGAACTTGTCCACCGCTACGGTGCTCTCATTGCGTATTATTACGGTCTCCGGCATCAGCTTTGCCTCCATAGTGGCGTTTCTGAGCGTACCGCCCCCGCCGCTGGGTATTATCAGCACCAGAGCAACCACTATGCCCAGCAGCACCAGCATGGTAAGGTAAAACCTTCCGCTGAACCTTACTTTTCTTTTCCTCGCCATCTGCGCTCCTTTTATATACGGCTTACGCCGTCTCGAATATCCTCTTTACTTCGGTTTCCCTCTTGTTTACCCTGCCAACGAATGCTCCCGCCATTCTTTCTGTGTCCAGTACTCTTGGAATGATGTCTTGGACGCTTTCCATGGTAACGCCCTCAATGCGGCGAATAAGCTCCTCATCGGTGTATATCCTTCCTCTTAGCTCGCCGCGTCCCAAAGAGCTGCTGCGGGAAGCAGTGCTCTCAAGGCCTAAGAGATAATTGCCTTTCAGCTGCTGCTTGCTGCGGGCGAATTCTTCTTTGGTTATGCCGTCCTTCTTGACGGAATCTATCTCCCTGAGCATAAGCTCCACCACCTTGGCGGCCTGCTTTTCCCCGGTGCCGGCATAGAGGGTGAAGTAGCCGGTATCGGAATAGCTCGTGGGGTATGAGTACACGGAATACGCCATTCCGTGCTCCTCGCGTATCTTCTGGAACAGCCTGGAGCTCATGCTTCCCCCAAGGGCGTTATTGAGCACCAGCAGCGCAAACTGCTCCTCGGTATCCCCTGGGAACCCGGGGAAGCCCAGGCATATATGCACCTGCTCTATGTCCTTTTCCACCGCCCTGAAGCGTTTTTCCTTTATGAGCTGGTTCTTTGGGGGTACGTAGCTGTCGCCCCGGCCCCGCCTGTCAAAGCGCTTATTCACCGCGGCTCGCAGCTCCTCCATCTTAAAGTTGCCCGCACAGGACACCACCATGTTCTGTGGTATGTACCGCTTGTCCATATATGAAAGTATATCGTCTCTCGTAAATGCCCGTACTGTGTCCTGTGTGCCCAGTATTGGCCTTGCAAGAGGGCTGTCCCCGTATATGACGGCGCTCAGCGTCTCGTGGGCAAGGTCCTCCGGGTCATCCTCCAGCATGAGTATCTCCTCGCACACGACGCCCTTTTCCCTTTCGATATCCGCAGGATCAAGGCTTGGGCGGCAGGCTATGTCGCTTAGCATGTCCGCCGCAAGGTCGATATTTTCACCCAGCACCTTAGCATAAAAGCAGGTGCATTCCTTGGCGGTGTACGCGTTTATGCTGCCGCCCACCGCGTCCATCTCCGCCGCTATGTCAGATGCGCTGCGGCTTTCTGTCCCCTTGAACACCATGTGCTCTATAAAGTGGGATATGCCGGATTCGGCGCCTATTTCATACACCGAACCGGCCTGTATCCATACCGCCATGGATACCGAGCGGAATCCGGTCATCTCCTGAGCTATGAGCTTTACACCGTTTGGAAGCGTTTCTCTTACTATCACCTTTTGCCCTATTCCGATAGGCCCAGCACATCGCCTGTGCATGTAAGCCCAATTCCTTTCTCTTCTATCGCATTTATTATGCCGCCCAGCGCCTCCTTACAGGCCGCCGTAGGCCGAAGCAATATTATGCTTCCCTCAATAGGCTTTTCAGGCAGGCGGGAAAGTATGTCCGCGGCAGTGCCCTTGGCCGTCAGCAGGTCTATCGTCGAGGATACCGCTGTTAATTTCAGTTTTTTTGCTGCCAGCGTAGATGTTACGGTATTGCGCGAGCCTTCGTAGTATATCGCAGGCTCTGCGCCGCATATCTTCTTTACCGCCTCGTTGGCCCTCCTCACGTCTTTTACGGTCCAGCCTATTCTGCCATCCATGTCGGGATAATACCCCATGGAGGCTATCTCGTGGCCTTCTGCGGCCATGCGCATAAGCAGCGCAGGATTGTTTTCAGCCCATTCTCCGCTTACGGCAAACGTAGCCTTGACGCTTTTATCTTTTAGTATATCCAATATATCCGGTATGGCTGCCGCATTCCAGCTCACCGCGAACTGCAATGCAGCCCTTTCGCCGCTGCCACGATACTGAGGCGCCGAAACCGGCAGCACGCCGCCTGGCTGTGTAGCATGATACATCGCTATTATCAACGCCGCAAGGAAAATATTTGTCAACAATCCGCTTAAAAAGTTGAGTTTTCTGCGCATATGCCCCGTACCCCCCCCATGTAGACAATCTATGAGGGTACAGGCAGTTTAAGAACATACGCCTTAAAAATCAACATGCGGGCGGAATAATATCCGCCCGCACACACAAGCTGTTTTATTATTTCTTCGCGTCGGGCAGGAGCTCCTTGCGGGTAAGGTCGATCTTGCCATCGGGCTTGATCGCTATGACTCGTACCAGTATCTCGTCTCCTATCTGAACCTCGTCCTCAACCTTCTCTACCCTGTGATTTGCCAGGCGGCTGATGTGCACCAGACCCTTCTTACCAGGCTTGAGTTCTACCTGTGCGCCTATGGGCAGTATGTTCACTACCTTGCCCAGGAACACGCCGCCGACCTCTATATCGCGGCAGATATCGTCTATCATGCGCTTGGCGGCAGCTGCGGCTTCAGCATCGGGGGAGGCGATAAATACACGTCCGTCATCCTCAAGGTCGATCTTTACGCCGGTCGCTGCGATTATGCCGTTTATGGTCTTTCCGCCGGATCCGATTACCTCGCGTATCTTGTCGGGGTGTATGCTGAACTGCATGATGCGAGGAGCATAGGGGGACAGGTCTGCCCTGGGCTCCTTGATGGTCTCTGCCATCTTGTCCAGTATGAACAGACGGCCCCTGCGTGCCTGTTCAAGGGCGCGGGTAAGTATCTGCTCGTCGATGCCCTTGATTTTTATATCCATCTGAATGGCAGTGATGCCCTCACGGGTGCCGGCTACCTTAAAGTCCATATCGCCAAGGAAGTCCTCAAGACCCTGTATGTCGGTCAATACGGCGATATTGCCGGTGGAATCGTCCTTGATGAGACCCATCGCAACGCCTGCTACGGGCTTCTTTATGGGGACGCCAGCGTCCATAAGCGCAAGGGTGCTGGCGCAGATTGAGGCCTGTGAGGTGGAACCGTTGGAGCTTATTACCTCGGACACCAGGCGCATGGCATAGGGGAATTCCTCCTCGGAGGGGAGCATGGGTACCAAAGCGCGCTCAGCCAGTGCGCCGTGGCCTATCTCACGCCTGCCGGGGCTGCCGACACGGCGTACTTCGCCCACGCTGTAGGGAGGCATGTTGTACTGATGCATGTAACGCTTGAAGGTGACGTCATCAATGCCGTCCAGCTCCTGTCCCTCGGAAAGGGGCGCAAGGGTGGCTATGGTCATTACCTGAGTCTGACCCCGGGTGAATACGCCGCTGCCGTGTACGCGGGGCAGTATGCCGACCTCGCTCCAGATGGGGCGGATCTCGTCCTGTGCGCGTCCGTCGGGGCGGATCTTGCGGTTGATTATCTTATCCCTTACGATTTCCTTAGTAAGGTTGTAGAGTATCATGTCTATATCGCCGGCGGAATCGGGATATTCCTCTGCGAAGTGCTCGATGACCTCCTGCTTTACCTGCTCGCTGCGCTCCTCGCGTACCTTGCGCTCAAAGGTGTCAAGCTGCCACTCCACCTTGTCTCTTGCGTACTCGCGTACCAGCTCAGTGAAGGCTTCGTCGGGATGATATATGTTGACTTCCATCTTGGGCTTGCCGCACTCGGCCGCTATGCCCTCGATAAAGGCCACTATCTTCTTTACTTCCTCGTGAGCCGTCAGTATGGCGTCAAGCATTTCCTTCTCGGAAAGCTCATTTGCGCCGGCCTCCACCATCATGACAGCGTCCTTGGTACCTGCAACTGTAAGGTTCAGCTTGCTCTTATGCCTCTCCTCCAGGGTGGGATTGATGATATACTTGCCGTCTACCATGCCGACCGCCACAGCGCCGGTAGGGCCTGCAAAGGGGGCTTCGCTCATGGCCAGAGCCGCGGAAGAGCCTATCATGCCCAGTATCTCGGGCTGGACGTCGGGATCCATTGACAGTACGGTAGCTATTACCTGAATGTCGTTGTAAAAGCCCTTGGGAAACAGGGGACGGAGGGGACGGTCGATAAGGCGGCTGCACAGTATGGCCTTTTCAGAGGGACGGCCCTCGCGCTTTATGTAACCGCCGGGTATCTTGCCCACGGAGTACATCTTTTCTTCGAATTCGATGGACAGGGGAAGGAAATCTACGCCGTCCCGGGGCTGCTTGGCCACCGTTGCATTGACCATAACCACGGCGTCGCCCATGCGGACGAATGCGCTCCCGCCTGCCTGCTCGCAGTACTTACCGGTTTCGATGGTAAGGGTCTTTCCGGCGAGCTCCATTGTGAATGTCTTGCCTTGCATGTTCATGCTCCTTTTCATACTCTCTTATTATAAACCAATTTATTATACATTATTTGCCGGCATATGGCAACAAGAAAAAGGCCCATCCTTTTAGGACGGGCCTTTAAAGTCGCCTGTTTTTATTTGCGCTTCTTACCCATTATGGCAGCGCCGGCGCCCGCGAGGGATATCAGCGCCATGCCTATTACGGACACATCGCCTGTCTTAGGTGTAGCCAGACAATTGTACCCGCCTACGCGGAAGGTAGTCCTGTAGTTCTGGCAGGGTACGCAATCGCTGTAACGCGTGCATACGTTGCCGCAGCCCCAGTGGCCGCAGGGGTTGTTGTAGTAGCAGGGGTCATAGTACCAGTCGGGACGGCAGCTGTAATCCGTCCTCGTGTCGGTATAAGTCTTGCCGTTGAACTGCACGGTCGCGGTATATGTATAGTAGCCGCAGTTATTTATACTTTTTCTTACTATGCTTGCCGTTTCGGTTTCGCTATGTCCGCAGTTGCGGGTGCAGGTAAATGTTGCACTTGCGGAGGTAAATCCGCACCAGCTCCAGCTGGGTGAACCGTAGCTATGACCAAGGGCGGGGATTTCTACATTTTCAAGCGTGGTATTACATTTTGAGCATTTGTATGTTGCCTTTCCTGCCGTTGTGCAAGTGGGCTTTACGGTATACTCGCCATCAGCAGGGACAGAATGACCAAGCGCCGGAATTACAACATCATTAACCGGATTTTCACCCTTTTCATCCTTGAACTCACCATTGCAAACAGAGCATTCATAATACTCAATATTTCCGGCTACCGTGCAGGTAGCAGGCTGGCCATTAACTTTGTTTAGTTTGTGGCTTATTTTTTGTATTTTGACTGCCTCTGCGCTTGATGGCGTCGCAACTATTTTATCTTCTGTATTTTCATCTCTCAGAAAATACCCGCCACAATTAGTGCAAGTGTAGTATTTAATGTTGCCTTCGCTTGTACAGGTTGGATCTTTTGCCGGATGCTCTACCATCGTGCCACCCCACCCTGTTGTATGCTCATGGTTGCATCCATTTGCCGTTCCCGCACCAGCGGGATTTGCTTCACCGAGAAGCATCGGGGACTTTTTAGCATTTTTTTCTTCGGTTATTTTTTGTTCTTCGGCAGCCTTTCTTAATGCTTCTTCCTCAGCAGCCTTTCTTAATGCTTCTTCCTCAGCAGCTTTCTTGGCAGCAGCTTCTTCCTCAGCTTTCTTAGCAGCTTCTTCGGCTTTCTTTTCCGCGCAAGTTGCGCAGAGGATGCCTTCACCTTCTACTGCTTCTTTGCACCCATCGGTGGCGCATATTTTATTTCCTGCGGTATTATCCTGTTCAACCGCCACTTCCTCCGCCAGCGCAGGCACTGCGACCAGCAGCATGGCCAGAGCCAACATAATGGCAAATAATCTTTTCTTCATAAAAAGCCCTCCCTCGCTTTTTGCTTTGCCAGCTTCTTTTCTAAGGATATTATACCCCTTTGCGTATGAATATACCAAAGCTAATCTGTGAATAAAATATAAATAATTCGGCGAATCGTGCCGTTCCCCGCAGGGCGGCGCAAGATGCTGTGCCGAATAAGAAAAGAGCAGCCTTAAAGGCTGCTCTTATGCTCACTCAATTACTTGCGCAGGCCAAGCTCGGCGCATATCTTGCGGTAGCGCTCGATATCGGTCTTTTTAAGGTAGTTCTGAAGGCCGCGGCGGCGGCCGACCATCTTGAGCAGGCCACGGCGGGAATGGTGGTCGTTCTTGTTTTCCTTGAGGTGCTCGTTCAGGTGGTTGATGCGCTCGGTCAGCAGAGCAATCTGCACCTCGGGGGAACCAGTGTCGCCCTCGTGAATCGCGTACTTGGCGATGATTTCAGCTTTGTTCATTTTAATTTCCTCCATATTTTTTTATAAATCGCCGGAAACCGAGTATTGCGCTTGGAGATGCGGAAAACACAGCCCCCGGTTCAAGGTCTTTTTATTTTACCACAGCGTCAATGCGTTGTAAATAGCTTTTTCAGCCTATCCTGCCTATAAACCGCAGCTTTTTAATCCCCCTTAAGGGCTCCTCCGGCTCGATGGAGCCATCGGGCGAAACGCCGCATACGAGCCGCCTTCCCTCCGCCTCCGTAATGTACCTCCCGGGGGCTGGCAGCACGAGCCCATCAGCCACTTTAAGCACGGCGTGTCCGTTTTGCGACGTTTCCTTGCAGCTAAGCTCAAGCTCATGGCCCAGCATGGCGTTGGCGCCGGCTATGTCGCCGCGCTCTATGCAGGCCCGTATCCGGGTGCTGGATACCGGCTCCCCGCCGTACATCAGCGCGGGTATCTCGTATACCTCAAAGCCGTATTTCCCCCCAAGGCGGCGGAGCGTATCCATGTTCCCCGCCCCCCTGCTGCCGAAGGTATAGTTGAAGCCCGCGACGGCTGCGCCCATGCGGTATTTTTCCGCCATGTGCCGGACGAAGTCCTCCGGCTCCGTCGCCGCGAACTGCCTGTCCAGCCTTTCCGCCGCAACGGGGGCGAAGCCTTTCAGGGCGGCTATGCGCTCCCCGTCCGTCATTATCATGGAAAAGGACTTGCCGAACAGCCCCGCCGGATGGTTGGAAAAGGTGTATATAAGCGGATCCAGCCCTCTTCCTTCCGCCGCCGTGAGCATGGCGTTTATTATCTCCTGATGCCCCCTGTGCACCCCGTCAAAGGTGCCGAAAGCTATGGCCGTTTTATTCATTCTTCTTCCTGACCGAGGAAGGTGCATATATGCACCGCCTCGCCGTTTGATTTGGCTATTCCTAAAAATTTGCCGTTGCAGTATGCCCTGAGAGGGGTATCCTTTGGCAGTTCTTCTATGCCGGGACAGACCACCTCCGCGCCATGAGTCAGGAACCGTTCGCCTTTTTTGTTCAGGGTCATTCGGGCTTCGCCTATATGCATAAGCGCCTGCTCCATGGGTATGACCGCCTTATAAAGCTCGCCCTTTTCTTTAAGCTCCTTCAACTCGTCTATTGTAAAGCTGCCGTCCAGCTCAAACGCCCCGGAGCGTGTGCGCAGCAGGAAGGACATGTGGGCAGGAACCCCCATGCTCCCGCCTATGTCGTGGCAGAGCGTGCGCACATATGTGCCCTTGGAGCAGACGATCTTTACGAGATATCTGTTGCAGCCGGTCTGTGATATGAACGAAAGCTCCGGCACGTTTATATCCCTAACCTTGCGCTCCACCTCAACGCCCTGCCGGGCAAGCTTATACATCTTCTTTCCGTCCACCGAAAGGGCCGAATACAGAGGCGCGGTCTGCTTTTGAGGGCCTGTGAACTTAGGCAGCGCCTCCATGAGCATCTCCCCGGTAACTACAGCATCGGAGCGTCCTTCCGGCGCGCCGTAGGAGTCCTGGGTATCCGTAGCTATACCGAAGGTTATCTCGCCTATGTACTCCTTTTCCTTGTCCACAAGGTAATCGAAGAGTCTGGTAGCCCGGCCTATGCATATGGGCAGCACTCCGGCTGCGCCGGGATCCAGCGTCCCGGTATGGCCTACCCGCTTCATGTTGAATATATGCCGGATGTCCGTCACCACGTCACTGGAGCTCATTCCCGGCGGTTTTAATACGTTTACTACTCCTTCCAGCATTCTTCAAGCTCCTTTTCGGCAAGCTGCACCGCTATCTTTTCGGCCTCAGCCGCGGTTATGCCGTATTCGGTGTACCCTGCCGCCCTTGGATGCCCGCCGCCATTTTTTGAGGCGGCGATACGCGCCACGTCGGCGTATTTCTTAGCTCTAAGGCTCACCTTTACGTCCCTTCCCTTCTGCCTGAGGAACGCCGCTATCTCCACCGTATCTATATCCCGCAGCTTTTCGACTATTCCCTCGGTGTAGGCCTCGGGGCCAAAGGGATCCATCTCACTTTTCGTAAGCATTGCTGTGGCTATGCGCCCTTCGGAATACAGGCGCAGCCTCTCCAGCGCGTAAGCGTGCATCTTCACCTTGCCTGCCGGCTCGTTGTGATATACCAGCCTGTTTATGAGAGAATTATCAGCGCCTGACGCAATAAGCTCGCCGGCTATGGTCATAGTGTCCCTGGTTACGTTTGAATAGGCAAAGGAGCCGGTATCCGTCACGAGGGCGGCAAAGAGGCAATTAGCCGTCTCCGCGTCTATCTCCGCCCCCAGCGCCCTGCCAAGCCTGTATATAAGCTCTGCGCAGGCGGCAGTCTCCTCAATCATATTATTATCGGCATACGTGGCGTTGGTGCCGTGATGGTCTATATTGGCCGTCACGCCTGCCCTGTCGAATATACCCTCGGCACTGCCCAGCCTGTCCTTATCTGCGCAGTCTACCGCTATTACCGCATCGAAGCCCCGGGCATCCTCCGGCAGCAGCATCTCTTCAGCACCCGGTATGAACTTATACGCGTTGGGTACTTGGTCGCAGCATACGTTTTCCGTACGCTTGCCCAGCCTGCGCAGTATCCTTGACAGTGCCGTTCCCGAACCGATGGTATCCCCATCCGGCGCTACGTGGGATATTATGCTGAAAGCGTCGTTTTGTTCTACAAAACGGAGTATCTCCTCCATGCTGCCCTTCATAAGCCTTCCCTCCTAAAAAATCGGGCGATGACGCTTCACATCACCGCCCAGAGCAAGCTACTTTTCGTTTTTGTGCAGGCTGTCGATAATCTCTGAAATATGCACGCTGTACTCAATGGAGTTGTCCAGCTTGAAGTTCAGCTTTGGCAGGGCGCGCAGCTGCATCCGCTTGCCCAGCTCGCGGGTTATGAAGCCGCTGCCGTGGTTGAGGGCTTCCACCGTGCCCCTGCGTACCTCGTCGTCCTTGTCGTAAACGCTTACCAGCACCTTGGCCTGCTTCAGGTCGTTGGTCACGTCCACTGACATTATGGTGGTCATATCGGAGACTCGAGGATCCTTCATGTCCTTTATGATTTCACTGATGGTCTTCTTTATCTCCTCGTTCATTCTTTCATAACGAATGGACATCTTTTCTGCCTCTCCTGATTATCTTTCTATCTGCTCCATGGTGTAGGCCTCTATCATGTCGCCCTCGCGGATATCGTTGAAGTTTTCTATTCCGATACCGCATTCATAGCCCGACGCCACTTCCTTGACGTCGTCCTTAAAGCGCTTGAGGGAGGCTATCTTGCCGTCGTGAAGCACTATGCCGCCGCGAACTACGCGCACCTGAGCGGAGCGGGTGATCTTGCCATCCTTGACGTATGCGCCCGCAATAGTGCCGACGCCTGATACCTTGAAGGTATTGCGTACCTCCGCAGTACCCAGAGCGACCTCCTTGTATACGGGTGCGAACAGGCCCTTCATGGCGTTCTCGACATCCTCGATCACGTTGTAGATGACGCTGTATGTGCGCACATCCACCTTTTCGCGTTCTGCGGCCTCGCGAGCCGTGGCGTCCGGGCGCACGTTGAAGCCTATTACCAGCGCATTGGAGGCGGAGGCAAACACTATATCTGAACCGGTTATGGCGCCTACGCCGCCGTGTATGCAGCGCACCCTTACCTCGTCGTTGGAGAGCTTCTCCAATGCCTGCTTTATGGCCTCTACCGTGCCCTGCACATCCGCCTTTACTATGATGTTCAGATCCTTGACGTTGCCCGCCTCTATCTGGCTGAACAGATCGTCCAAAGATACCTTGGACATATTGCGTATCTGCTCCGCCTTGAGCTTGTCGCGGCGCTCCTCTGCTACCTGCCGGGACAGCTTATCTACCTCCGCAACGTTCATTACATCGCCTGCGGAAGGCACCTCGCCAAAGCCCAGCACCTCTACAGGCTGGCTCGGCCCGGCTGAAGTCACCCTGCGGCCCTTGTCGTCCATCATTGCGCGTACGCGGCCGAAGGCTGTGCCTGCAACTATGGGATCGCCTATCTTGAGGGTACCGTTCTGTACCAGTACGGTAGCCACAGGGCCGCGGCCCTTGTCCAGTTCTGCCTCTATTATGGTGCCCCGGGCCGCCCTGTCGGGATTTGCCTTAAGCTCCAGAACGTCCGCCTGAAGCAGTACCATCTCGAGCAGCGTGTCCAAATTGATGCGCTTCTTCGCGGAGACCGGCACGCATATGGTATCGCCGCCCCATTCTTCGGCTACGAGGCCGTACTCGGTGAGCTGCTGTATTACCCGGTCCGGGTTGGCGGTGTCCTTATCTATCTTGTTGATAGCGACAATTATCGGAACGTTCGCCGCCTTGGCGTGGTTTATGGCCTCGATGGTCTGCGGCATGATGCCGTCGTCCGCCGCCACAACCAGTATTACTATATCCGTAACCTGGGCTCCGCGGGCGCGCATGGAGGTGAACGCCTCATGGCCCGGGGTATCTATGAAGGTTATGGTGCGCCCCTTGCAGGATACGGTATACGCGCCTATATGCTGCGTTATGCCGCCTGCCTCGCCTGCGGTTATGCTGCTTTCACGGAAGGCGTCAAGCAGCGAGGTCTTGCCGTGGTCCACGTGGCCCATTATGGTAACTACCGGCGGGCGTGGTACGAGGTTCTCCTCGGAATCCGCCTCTTCAACGCTCTCGTTGAGCACGTCCTCGGCGGTCTTGGCTATGTTGAGCTCCAGCTCTATGCCGTAATCGGCGGCGATGAGCGAGCAGGTGTCGTAGTCTATCTCCTGATTGATGGTAGCCATTATGCCGAGTATAAACAGCTTTTTGATGATCTCGGCCACAGGCTTGCCTATTTTTTCGGAAAGATCCTTTACGGTTATGGTCTCGGTAGTCAGCACGGCCTTGTCGATCTTTACCGGCTCCGGCTTATGTAACGCCTGCTGCTTGCGCTTCTGCTTGCGGCTCATTGGGGCGTCGTCGTCCCAGTTGCCTGCTGCTCTGGTGTTTTCCTTCATAATGGTTTTCTTATTCTTTGGCGCCTTGCGCTCCTCATCTCTTGTCTGGGGTTTCTGGCTTCGGCCCTTGCCCTGATCCCTTACGGAAGGCGCAGCGGATTCCATGGTGCGGGTCGCCGGCTTAGGCTGGTAGCCTCCCTGTACGGGGCGCTGCTGAGGTCTGTCTGTGCGCTCCGGGCGGTCTGCGGGCCGCTGCGGCCTGTCAGTGCGTGGCTTCTGCTGCCTGCCGTCCTCTCTGCGCTGAGGTTCCCTGCGCTCATAGGCCGGGCGCTGCTGCTGTACAGGCTTATTTGCCGGTGCGGGTTTCGCCTTTGTCTCGGGCTTTTCTTCAGGCTTCCTATCCGCCATTGCAGGTTCCTCCGCCTTTGCCTGTACGCTTTCCTCCGCCTTCTGCTCCTTCACCGGCTCCGGCTTCGGCTTCTCATTTACTTCGCTCTTGCTCTCTGCCGGGGCTGGCTGCTCCTCCGCCCTGTCGTCGCCTACGTGGAAGGCAAGGTCGCCCTCGCTGGTGAGGACCTCTCGGAGTCTCTCTGCCCTTTCTTTTTCCATGCGTTCCTTTTCGGCGCGCTTTTCTTTATCTATAAGCTCGCTTTCCGCCCGCTTTACGGACTGAAGGGCCGCCCCCAGATCGTTCTGCATTCGCTTTACTCGCTCCAGAAGCTCCTTTGCCTGGGTTTCAAATTCCCGTGCGGAATCCATTGTCTTGTTTGCCATAGATATTACCCCCCGGTATGTTACTTTTGCTGTGAAGTCTTATACGTCTCTTCTATCATACGGGCAAAGCCCGCCTCTGTCACCGCGGCTATCATGCGGTTATCCTTTCCTATCGCCCTGCCAAGGTCTTCGAGATACACGCAGGGTATGCCGGCTCTTTGGCACATTCCCTCGTAGCGCTCCCGCGTTGCGGCTGACACGCCGCTGTCAAGGGCTATTATGAGGGCTTTTTTGTCCTTAATGGCTCTTTCTGCGCCAAAGTCGCCTGATATGCACTTCCCGGCCTTGGCCGCAAAGCCCAGAGCTGTACGCAGACGGTCATTCTGCATCGCCGGTTATCTCCGAAGCGAGCCTTGAAAAAACCTCGTCCTCTATTCCGTGCTCCAGCGCCCTTTCCAGCGCTTTTATTTTGCGGGCCCTGTTCAGGCACTCCGCGTTGGCGCATATGTACGCTCCGCGGCCGGAGACCTTGCCGGTGCGGTCCACGCTTATTTCGCCCTCGGGAGAGCGAACTATGCGCAGCAGCTCCTTCTTTGGCTTCATCTCGCGGCAGCCCACGCACATTCTCATAGGCACCTTCTTAGCAGGCATTGCTGATCCTCCAAAACTATTCCTCGAAGCCGCCGTCCGCCTCGCTGTCGGCGTCCGCTATATCCATGTCCTCCTCGGCCTGGCTCTGGCTCTTTATGTCTATCTTCCAGCCTGTGAGCTTGGCGGCAAGGCGGACGTTCTGGCCTTCCTTGCCGATAGCAAGGGAAAGCTGATTGTCTGGCACTATCACCTTCGCGGCCTTTTCCGCCTCGTTGATGTATACCATCATAACACGGGCAGGACTAAGGGACTTGGCAATATATACTGCCGGATCGGGATCCCATTCTATTATATCTATCTTTTCGTTATGCAGCTCGTTTACTATGCGCTCTACCCTTATCCCCTTCTGGCCCACGCAGGCGCCCACGGCGTCCACCTGAGGGTCGGAAGAATAAACGGCCACCTTGGTGCGGAAGCCCGCCTCCCGCGCTATGGACTTTATCTGGACTATGCCGGTCTGTATCTCGGGAACCTCCAGCTCGAAAAGCCTCTTAACAAGGCCGGGGTGGGTACGGGAAACTATTACCTGCGGGCCCTTGTTGGTCTTACGCACCTCAAGGACGTAAACCTTCAGCCTGTCGCTGGTGTTATAAGTCTCCCCCGCTATGGTCTCGGAGGCGGCAAGGAAGCCGTCGGTCTTGCCCAGCTCTACATAGATGCCGTTCTTCTCTACCCGCTGGACTATGGCGGTAAGCACCTCGTTTTCCTTCTCTACGAATTCATCGAATATGACGCCGCGCTCGGCCTCGCGAATGCGCTGAACCACCACCTGCTTGGCGGTCTGGGCCGCTATGCGGCCGAACTTGCGGGGGTCTACCTCCTCCTCCAGAACGTCGCCTACTTCATAGAGGGAATTGATCTTCTTCGCCTCGGCAAGAGATATCTCCGCATAGGGGTTCTCCACCGTTTCGGTGACGGTCTTGGAGGCGAATATCTGCACCTCTCCCGTATCCCTATCCACTGTGGCGCGGACGTTTCCCACTGCGCCGTAGTTGCGCTTGTATGCCGCTATCAATGCGGATTCGAATGCGTCTATCAGTATATCCTTGCTTATCCCGCGCTCTTTCTCTATGGCATTCAGTGCCTCTATGAATTCGGCGTTCATTGTCAATTCTCCTCTTCTGTCTCTATATTTTCAAAATCTGCTTCTAATTCGTCAAGGTCCTTTTCCAGAGCCTTGAAGTCTATATAGGGCTGCACCTTTGAAGCGTCCTTTTTCTGGAAGGTCATCTCCTCGCCCTTTACGCTTATGGTGAAGGAATCGGGCGTATATGACAAAAGCTCGCCCGTATACTCCTTTTTGCCCTTGAGTGGGGCGTAAAGCTTTACCGTAATGGGGCTGCCGAGGCTGCGCTGATAGTCCCTATCCTTTTTGAGCGGCCTGTCGATGCCTATTGAGGACACACTGAGGTAGTATGCCTGCTCTATGGGGTCAGCCTCGTCCAATATGGGGTCTACGGCCCGGCTCACCGCCTCGCAGTCGTCTATGGTAGCGCTTCTTCCGTCCTGATGCTCTATGTACAGGGTGAGCACCCAATTACCCTGCTCCTTCTGAAACTCTACCTCATCCAGCTCGTAGCCCATGCCTGTAACTACCGGCCGGAGAAGAGCTTCCACTGTTTGGGTGGTTTTCATTATATTCCTCCGCTATTCAAAACAAAAGAGCAGGACGCGCCCACTCTTACTTGAAAACTAAAATACAGCAAACTTGCCATATACCAACAGCAAAATTGTACCATATGCGGCACTATAATGCAAGCATATTATTTCGCATCAAAGCGCCGCACATACCGGCTTCTTTAAAACAGGCAGAGCTGATCCGTCTCAGGCAGCCCGTTCAGGCAGCCGGCTTCCGCAAGCGCCTTTATCACTGCGGAGTTGGCGCCGGTGCGGGCCTGAAAATTTTCTATGGAGGTATACTCGCCGCCCTTTGCGCCTTCGGCTATGCCTATGGCGGCGTTGGCTCCCACGCCCGCCACCGATGAGAAGGGCGGCCGTATCTTGCCGTCTTCTATTATGAACTGGCTGGCCTTGGATTTATACAGGTCCACAGGCAGCAGCTCTATGCCGCGCTTGTTCATTTCAAAGACCACCTCCAGTATCGTCAGCAGGTCTTCTTCCTTTTTATCCGCATCGTTGCCTTTTTTCTTTATGGCGTTTATGTTGGCAAGCACCTTCTGGGCGCCGCCCTCCGC
>OGPK01001612.1_pt1 | contig 16759 bp, 15 predicted proteins | sample 1552921 | NCBI WGS metagenome assembly OGPK01 (sample SAMEA2580264, study PRJEB22360) | human gut metagenome | biome: human gut; feature: human-associated habitat; material: faeces | place: Denmark | collected 2008/2010 | reverse complement strand
CTGCCGCACCTCGCTCGCCGTATCGGCACTTAGAATTATGCGGTATTGCCCTATTATAACATATTGCCGAACTCTTTGATACAAACGGAATAATCTTTATATAAATTTAATGCAGGCCTACCCTATCCGCGGCAGCCCCGGCACTTTTTTGCACGCTGGGCGGGGCATTGGTTGAAATCAGGCCGCAAATCGGTTATACTATTTTGTAATAATTGGATTGTTCTGCCCTGCGGGCGGTATTGCCATATAAAAAGGAGTGTTTTTACAATGTCCCATACCGTTATGGTGACCGGTGCCGATGGCTTTATCGGCAGCCATCTGGCCGAAGAGCTGGTAAAAAGCGGCGAGAAAGTGCGTGCTTTCTGCCTGTATAACTCGTTTGGTTCCCTGGGCTGGATCGATACCCTGCCCCCGGAGATCCGCAATGAAATGGATATCTTTATGGGCGATGTACGTGACCCCAACGGCGTGCGTACTGCCATGCGCGGGCAGGAGCGCGTGTTCCATCTGGCTGCCCTGATTGCCATTCCGTTCAGCTACCACAGCCCGGACAGCTATGTGGATACCAACATCAAGGGCACCCTGAACGTGCTGAACGCCGCCCGCGAGCTGGGCACCCAGCGCGTGATGGTTACTTCCACCAGCGAAGTATACGGCACCGCCCAGTATGTGCCCATTGACGAGCACCACCCGTTCCAGGGCCAGAGCCCCTACTCTGCCACCAAGATCGGCGCGGACCGCCTGGCTGAAAGCTTTTACCGCAGCTTTGACCTGCCGGTTTCCATTGTGCGCCCCTTCAACACCTATGGCCCGCGCCAGAGCGGCCGCGCCATCATCCCCACCATCATCACCCAGCTGCTGGCCGGCCAGCAGGAAATCAAGCTGGGCAGCCTGACCCCCACCCGCGACTTTAACTATGTCAAGGACACCGCCCACGGCTTTATGGCCATTGCGGACTGCGATGCCGCCATTGGCCAGGAAATCAACATTGCCACCGGCGTGGAACATTCCATCGGCGATTTGGCCAATGAGCTGATTGCCCAGATCAACCCCAGCGCCAGGATCGTCTGCGAAGCCGAGCGCCTGCGCCCCGAAAAGAGCGAGGTCAACCGCCTGCTGGGCGATGCCACCAAGCTGCGCACCCTGACCGATTGGAAACCGCAGTATACCTTTGAACAGGGCCTTGCCGAAACCATTGAGTTCCTGCGCGGCAACCTGGACCAGTACAAGGTCGGCCAGTACATTCTGTAAGGCCGGTTGTAAGGAAGTTTTATGCCAATAAAATTACAAAATCTGCCCGCCGCTGTGCGGTGGGGGCTGGCTGTGCTGTGCGCCGCCGTGTGCGGCGTGCTGTGGGCTTATTACTGGCGGGTGTTCTTTGGGCTGGATAACCGTGTGTCCCCCCTGGTGGTTACACTGGGGTGTGCGGCCTTTCTGGAAGTATGTCTGCTGGCCGGGTATTGTGTGCGGCGGTTTGCAAAAGGATTTGCGGCAAAAGGGGCCGTGTGCATCTTTTTGTGCGGGCTGCTGTTTGCATTTGCCAACCCGCCGCTGCAAACGCCGGACGAAGCCGACCATTACCTGCGCACCTATGCCATCTCCACCGGGCACTTTGATTTTGATGCTTCCCGCACCTACCCGGACGATGTGGCCTACCTGCTGGAAGCGTTCCCCGGTGCATGGGTGAATGCGCATACCTCTGCCGGTGTGGGCACTGACCCCGATACCGGGGCGGAAAAAGCCTATAACACCGCGGGCTATGCCCTGAAGCAATACGGCAAGGACGGCGCAGAGCAGAGCATGGCGGACAGCTTTGCCCTGTACCTGGCGCACGATGTGCGGGATTCTGTGCCGGACCCAGTCAGCGAGCCGGTCAGCTTTCTGGTCATTCCATTCCTGCCGGGCGCGGTCGGTATGGCGCTGGCACGCCTGCTGGGTTTTGGCGCGCTGGGCTGCCTGTATGGCGGGCGCATCGTCAACCTGTTGGCCTACACGCTGTTGTGCGCGTTGGCGCTGGCCAAAGCGGAGCGTTACCGCCCGGCCTTTGCGGCCATTATGCTGCTGCCGATGTCGCTTTTTATGGGGGCATCACTGAGCTATGATGCAACCCTGCTGGGCTGCTATTACCTGATGCTTGCCCTGCTGACCCGCAAGGAGTGGGACACCCGGACGGTGGGCATTTACACTGCCGCCTGCATCTTTGTCAATATCGCTAAACCGTACCTGAACCTTTTGTGGGTGCTGCCTATCTTTTTGGTGGCAAAGCGGGAATGGCACGCCAAGGGACGCCGCCCGCTGTGGGCGCTGGGCGGCTTTGGCGGTGCTATGGCCGTTACCCTGCTGACGGAATGGTACGGAACGGCGTTCCGCTATAACTATCCCATCATTGAGCGCCAGGGCGGCAGCACGGTAAACGGCGGCGAACAGCTGGCCTTTGCGCTGCGCAACCCTCTGCGGACCATTGCTGCGTTCTGGGGGACCCTGGGAGAGAATGATTTCTTTATTGGGCAGCTCGGCCTGTTCGGCTGGAAGGACCTGCCTATCAGCTTTTTGAACCTGACCGGCCCGCTGGTGCTGCTGTTGGCCGCCCTGCTGGCTGCTGCGCAGCAAAAACGCGCCGATGCGTTCCCCACCCGCCGCCGCGTGGGCGGGGCGGCACTGCTGGCGCTGGTGTACGCCGCCGGTGCCATGGCAGCCATGTATATCACCTATACCCCGGTGGGCATGGTGCGCATTGTGGGGCTGCAGGCGCGGTATTTCCTCTGCGTCTGGCTGGCATTGCTGCCCGCCCTGGCCGTGCTGCTGCGCAAAACCATCCGCCCCGCCATCACGGAAGAAAAGGCCGAAGCGGCCATCATCCCGCTGTGCGCCTGCTATGCCGTTTTGGGCGCTGTGCTGCTCTTCCAGCATTACTTTGTGGGGCCGGTGTACGTCGTATACGCGTGAGCTGGTTTACGCGTATATGAGAGAATAGTTAAAAAGAATAATGGCGGTGTGCCTGCGGCACGATCAAATCTGCGGTTTTTCGCGGCTTTTGCGTGATAGTCTTCGGGTATAGAATTGGCCTTTATATGCTACCTTGCCCCAATTTTCTAAGCCGCCCACCGGGCGGCGGTCCACCAACATTATTCTCTATTATTTTTTAATTTCAATCCGGGAGGTGCTGTACCGTGCAGATTGTATTCGGCCTGCTGTTTTTGCTGTTCTTCTCCGCATGCTGTCTGTGCGTGGCGGCATGTACCCGGTTCGATGCCGCCCTGCTGCCGCTGCCCGCTTTGTGTGGGTCGGCCGTGGTGCTGTATCTGCTTTCCCTGCTGGGGCTTTTGCAGTTCGGCCATTTTATCATCATGGCGGTCTGGCTGGCCGGCGGGGTCTATTTTGGGGTGCGTGCCGGGTGGCGGGCTATCCGGCGGGCGCTGTTCAGCCCCGGCTTTTTGCTGTTTGTGGGCGGCAGCTGCTTTTTGTGGGTGCTGTTTGCTTTGCAGCAGCCCATGTTTACCCAGTGGGATGAATTTACCGCCTGGGGCCTTGCCCCCAAGATGGTGGCGGAGCGCGCTGCGCTGTATGTGGCGGATCCCATCAACCTGACGGCGAGCTTTACCTACCCGGCAACCAGCCTGGTTTCCTATCTCTTCCAGCGCGTACCGGGCCAGTTTTATGAATGGCAGTGCCTGGCCGGGCTGGATATTTTGTTCCTGGCCTGCATTGCCCCGGCGGCAGCCATGCCGCGCAAAAACTGGGCGGGTGCTGTGTTGGTGTTTGCTGCGGGCTTTCTTCTGCCGTTCTTTTTCAGCGTGGTTCCGGCGGGCACCCCATCCACCATTTACGCCAACGCCATGGCGGATACCCCCCTGGCGCTGCTGTTTGGCGGAACCCTGTGCCTGTATGCCGCGGCGGGCGGGCGCAAAACCGGCTTTTTTGCCTGTGCCATGCCACTTGCCGTGCTGACCATGACCAAAGATATCGGTTTTGCCTATGCCTTGATCGTTACGTTCCTGATCGGGCTGGATCAGCTGTTCGGTACGCCGCACCCGGATACAAAGCCTGCCCGCATTTTCGGCGTATCGCTGGCAAAATGCAGTATTCTGGCGGCGGTGGTGCTGGCGGTGTTTATCAGCTGGAACCGCTATACCGCCGCCGTGACCCCAACCGAAACCACTGGGGCCAGCGTGGGCAGCGCGGGCCTGAGCTATGGTGCTGTGCTGACCGGCGGCATCAAGCAGCTGCTGGGCATTGGGCGCGAAGAACGCTTTGCCCAGATCATGCAGAGCATGGGCCAGGCATTTTTGTACCGCCGCGTCTGTTTGGTGGGCGCGCCCATCATGGCCGTCAGCTGCATTCTGCTGCTGTTCACGGCGGCCTTTGTGGCAGGGGCCGGCCGGGGCCCCCCAGCGGGCAGCGCCTGCCGGTGCCGCACGCCGCCGCACCGTGGTTGGCTTTGTGGGCGGGGCGTTCTGCTTTGCCGCGCTGTATCTCTTCCACCTGATTTTGTACTTCTACAATTTCTCCGAGGCCGAAGGCTCCGCCTTGAAGGACTATGAGCGTTATATCGCGCCCTACCTGCAGGGGTGGATGCTGTACGGCTTCTGTGTGCTGGGCTTTGCGGTGGGGCAGGGCAGCGGCGCGGCGCAGCGGCTGGGCCGTGCGGGCGCGGGGCCGGGCGCGCCCCACCGGCTGGGGCTGGCCGCTGCGGCAGTGCTGGGTATTTTTGCCTGGCGCGGTGTGCCCGCAGCCGGGTTCTGGACCAACGCCGACAGCCTGTACACCCTGCGCCGCGATGTAAAGAACCGCGCTGAAGCAATGAACACCGTGCTGGACTGGCCGGACCGCGTGCTGGTCATCAGTCAGGGCGATGATGCCACCCGCTGGTACTACTACAAGTATGAGCTGACCGCCAAGGTGGTCAACGGCTATGGCGGTACCTGGTGGGGCAACGATGATTATTCCAGCCGGTGGGACTCCGACTTTATGAACCTGGTGGAAAGCCTGAACTGGACCTTGTATGACTTTGAGGCGGTCTGCACCGCAGACTCTCTGACCGCCTATATGGAAGAAAAGCAGATCGACTACCTGCTGATCGACCGCGCGGACGACTATCTGGAGCGGGAGTTCAGCAGCCGGTTCGAAGGCGGGCTGAAAGCGAATATGCCCGCAACCCTCTACCGGTTTGAAGGCCGCAACAAGCCTATCGCCTTTACCCCGGTGGCTGTGGCAGAAAGCGGGGTGGTACAATGAAAGATAAACGCCCAACCAAGCGTTTTGCCGCCCCCGCCCGTGCGGGCCGCCCGCTGCGCCCCCAGCAGCTGCTGATATTGGCATATGCCGCCGCTGTTATTGTGTGGCTGGTGTACGTGCTGGTGGGCAGCGCTGTGATGCTGAACCATAAAGCAGACGGCACTATGGTGACCCGCACCCTGACGGCGGATGACCTGGAATTTGAAAGCTTTGTCAATTATGATGACGATGAATGGCATACCGCGCCGGTGGATGAACCCGGCTGGTATCTTTCCACCGACAACGACCCGCACATCATCTGGCGGGGCGAAGCCTGGCTGGAAACGGTGGAGCTGGACGCCGTGCACTACCTGCCGCCCGGCAGCGTAGCATTGTATTACCTGCGCCCCGGCCAGACCGAGTACAGCGAGACCCAGAAAGTTTTTGCTCGCGTGAGCGGCGAAAACCAGTATACCTTTGACCTGGGCGGCCTTACCGTGACCGGGCTGCGCATTGACCCGGACAGTGTGGGCGGCGTACCTACCCGGCTGGACGGCGTGGTGCTCAACCCGGTGCAGCCGTGGTACCTGCGCTTTGTGCCAAACGGCGGCCAATGGCTGCTGCTGTTGTTTGCCCCGGCTGTGGGGGCTGCGTTTGCCTGCCTTGCCGTTGATGTTTTCCGCAAAAAGTAAAAAAGAGCCCTGTGGGGCGGTGCGCCCATGGCTTGGGGGCACACCCGCAGGGCTTTTATGTTGTATAAAATGGTGATTCTATGGAGCTGCTTTGCATCTTTGCCGCGCTGGCGGTACTGTTTTTGTTCTGCGCGTTCCTAACGCTCAAATGTAACCTGCATGCTGCGCTGGCCCCGCTGACCGCGCTGGGCATTGCCGTTGCCTGGCTGACGGCTGCGGGCATGGCAAACCTGCTGCTGCCCGGCACTGTGCTGCTGTGGGCGGTGTTTGCGGGCAGCGGCGTGTGGGCGCTGGTGCCCCACAAAGGCCAGCGCCCGGCCTACCGCCGCCTGGTTACACCGGGGGCGGTGCTGTTCTGGGGCATGGCGCTGGCATTTGCGGTGTACTTTTTCATCCGCCAGCCGCTGGCAACCAAGTATGATGAACTCAGCCTGTGGGCTACCGCCGTAAAGGTGACCAAGGCGGATAACCGCCTGTATGCCCTGGCTACCCTTGGAACCCCCTGGCCCCAGACCCAGAACCCCGGCCTGCCGCTGCTCTCCTACTTCTTCCAGTTTTTGGGCCGTTATGCAGACTGGAAGATCTATGTGGCGTATGATGTGCTGGCCGCCGCCGTGTTTGCCGCGGTGCTGGGCGGGCTGAACTTCCGCCAGTACCGCATTGCGGTGCCGCTGGCAGCAATCTGCTGGTTTGCCCCCTGGTTTTTGACGGTGTATAACCATACGATCTATCTGGATACCACTTATATGACCGCCTATGGCGATGTGCCCGCGGGTCTCGCACTGGGCGGCGCTGTGGCGCTGTGGCTGGCGCTGCGCAAAACCGGCGGCCCCAAGTGGGCCGTACTGCCGGTACTGGCGCTGGCGGCCAACATCAAGGCCAACACCTTTGTGCTGTCCCTGGTGGCGGCGGGGCTGATGGCTGTGGATGCCTGGCTGTTTGCGGAGCACCCCTTCAAAAAGGGCCTTGCCCGCCGCACCGGCTTTGCCATTGCCTGCTTTGCCGCGCCCATGCTGATCTATTATTTCTGGAACATCCACTATGTGGGCATTCTGGTTGCCAAAAGTGCCAGCGAGGGCGGCACCGGCGAAACCAGCGCCCCCTTGTCCGCTGTGGTCATCAACGGCATCAAGATTTTGCTGGGCCAGCCGGTGGAGGGCTTTTACGCCGAGCGCCAGAGCCAGTTCACCCAAGCCATGGCCGATATGGGCCACCAGTTCTGGACTTCGGATGGTCGGCTGAGCATGATCGGCCAGGGCCGCAATGTTGTGGTGCTGATTCTGCTGGTGTTCTTGGTGGCGGCCATCTGCGCCAGAGGCCGCCAGCTCAAGCTGCGCATTGGCTGCATCGGGGTGCTGTCCCTTGCATGCTTTGTGGGGTATAACCTCATGCTGGCGCTCAGCTATGGCTTTATTTTCAAGCCGGATCAGGCCGTGGGGCTGGTGGATTATAACCGCTATATCTATACCTACTATATCGGCTGGTTCTTTATGGCGCTGGCCTGCTGGAGCACCGCCCTGCAAACCGCGGATGGCGAACAGAAAGCCCCGGTCCGCCGCTGGATTGCCCTGGCGGGCCAGGCCGGTGTTCTGCTGATGGCCGCCGCCATGCTGGTGCGGGTGAACGGCATGATCCTGCCGCAGCTTTCGGTGCTGGGCTTCTCGGATGGCGAATTCGCCGACCGCAAGACCGCCCGCGCCGAAGCTGACTGGCTGCGCAGCGATTACCTGAACGAAAACGACCGCGTGTTTTTTGTCAGCCAGGGGGATAACGGCGAACACTGGTTCTCTGCCGTGTTTGATTTTTACCCCGTCCTGGTTGATTACTCCGGCGTGGGGGCCACGCAGGAGGGCGGCGGCGGAACCTTCGGCCTGCCGGAGCTGGAACCACAGGAGGAGAGCGTGAAGCAGCGCTACTACCACCCCTACACCGCTGAACGCCTGGATGAAACCGTGCGTGCCAACGGCTGTACGGTGCTTTACCTGCAAAAGATCGACGATATCTTTGTGCAGAGCTATCAGAACCTGTTTACCGACCACCTGGCCGCTGCGCAGGCGGGGCAGACCCTGCTCTACCGCGTAACGGATGCCGGGTATGAGCCGGTCACAATGCAGATGAGCAAGGAGACGGCCCAATGAAAGAGATGACATGGAAAAGCCGCCTGAACCGACTGTTTGCCCATCGCTTTGCCTTGCCGGTGCTGTGCTGGTGCGCGGCGCTGGTGTTCTGGCTGGTGCAGGGTGCGGTGGCCTTTGCGGGGGACAGCTCCGCCAAGGCAAAAGGCACCCTGACTGAAACCTCAATCCCCATTGAAAGCTGGCAGCTGGCCGAGCTGACCTGGGGGGAGCCGGGGGAGAACAGCGCACCCCAGGGCCAGCTGATTACCACAGGCGGCGACCCGCAGATGATTTTGGAGGATGTATCCGGCCGCGTGGTGCGTACCGTGAGCTACAATGTGGAGTTTGACGGCGATTCCCGCGAAATGTGCCTGTATTACACCACAAAAACGGGGGAGCCCTACAGCCAGGACCGCCGCGTCTTCCCCAAAGTGCTGGCAGACGGCACCTATGTGTACACCCTGCCGCGCACCCAGATCGTGGCACTGCGGCTGGATCCCTGCAGCCCTGATGAAAACAAGACCGTGGGCCTGACCTTTACTCCGCAAAGCATTACCCTAAATGCCGCCAGCACCCTGCTCGGCGGGGCAGATTACTTTATCCCCACCTGGTACCAGCTGTTCGGCCTGATCGTGTACCCCGCCCTTGCCGCCGCCGTATTGGATTGGCTGTGGGCCGTGGGCAGACAGCTTGCCAAAAAGAAACAATAACCCGACAATAGCCTGATACAACAAAGCACCGTGCCGCAAGCAGGAGAACCCCCTGCATGGCGGCACGGTGTTTGTTGTTGGTATGGGTGAAATCAGCAAAAGGCATCCCCAGGCCGAGAGCGAATGTATTCCAGGAACGCGGCAGATGCGGGGGCATATTGCCATCGGGTGGTGCTGCCCTGGGCATTGTTCCCGGCCATGGTGGCCACCGGCACCGACTGGGTCTTCGCCAACCTGTTCTGGATGAGGGTGATGATCTGGAGGAAATGAAAAGCGGGCTAAGCAGCCAAAAAGGAATCACAATGTTGAGAATCTTGAATGACACAACAAAAAAGCACTGGACAAAAATTTGGCTGGTGCTTTTTGGTGCGCCCGCGGGAATTCGAATCCCGGACACCCTGATTAAAAGAGCCCACCGGGCAGAACACTCTGACTTTAGAAGTTTCGAGTTTTCGCTATTTTTGTGCAAAGCATCGTGATTTTCCGCCCGGCAATTTCTGCACCCTTTGTCGTATTTTGCAAGTCAGAGTACCCATTGCAACCCTTGAAACCGTGCAAAAACAGTGCAGAAACCGTGCACTTACTCTGGGATAAATAAAAAATGATGATTTTTAATCCATGACTTGGTGGCGATTTGAGTGACCACAAAGGTAAATTTGATACACGGAAAGAAGAATGCCCACTCGTCTGAGGAGTTCTCAGGGGAGTGGGCATTTCTGTATAATGGCATTTTGTATATGTCACTTGCCACTTTTAGCATGGAGGTTGCCATTTGGGGAATGAAGTTTCCACTTTTTATATGGCAAGTTTCTGCGCTTTCCGCATTGCTTTTCACATTTTCCGTACAACTCCGTGGTGCTGTCCGCGGTCTCTGGCGGCTGCTTTTCTCCACAAAGCATGACCTTGGCAGAGAAAACGCCATTCTGATGGGTAAATGTGCTTGCACCGCCGGTCTTTTCTGCAATATGCTGGACAGACTGGATGCCGATCCCGTTTTCCTTTCGCTTGGACGAGCGGAAGAGCCCGCTTTTTTCGTTGACTTCACCGTCAAATGCGTTTTCCACTTCGACCAAAAGAAGCCGCTCGGCATGGACATACGCGGTGACCTCGATCTTGCGCCGGGCGGGTGCGGTGCGCAGGCTGGCTTCGAATGCGTTTTCCAGAAGATTAGACAGCACCAGACACAGATCGATCTCGTCCACAGGAAGCACCTGTGGTAAGTCGAGTTTGGCACAAAAGGGAACACCCTCACGCTTTGCAAGGGCACAATAATAGCCGACAACACTGTCCGCTGCACGGTTTTCGCAGAAATTCATATCCAGATCCGGGATCCGGGAGACCGTTTTTGCAAGGTAAGCCTTCAGGTTATCCAGATCTCCTGCCTCGGCCAGTGCGGAGATCTGATTCAGCTGATGGCGCATATCGTGCCGCGCCTGCCGGGCTTCTTCAATGGCGGCTTTCAGGCTTTGATAGCGCTGCTGCTGCATGGAAAGAAACTGATTTTCCTGCTGCAATCTCGCATTCCGGTTAAGGCTGGTTGCCATCAGCAGAAAGATCGCATTGAACATGAACATTAAAAATAAAAGCGCGATGCTCATAACGATGTAGACCTGCAAGACCCGGCCTGTCTGAAGTGTTATCTGGTAGCGCGGGGTTATAAAAAGGTTCAGCAGGATGAACACCAGCGGCAGTACCCAGAACACATACCACGTCTGCGCAAAATTGTCATCCTCCACCATTGCGCGCACTGCGTGGGTAGAAGGATAATAGGCTGCAGCAGCGGTCAGCCAGCAGATCACGTTATAAAAAATGCAGGCGCTAAAACAGAACCACGGCTTGTCCGGCGGCAGCTGCAGCCGGATCGTGATCGCCGTACCAACGGCGCGGGACAAGCTATTCAGGCACGCAAATACCGCGCAGACCGCCAGCGCGATGGTCCCGGATTTCCAGAGAGAGAGCCGCAGCGTTTTGAGATACAGGAAAATTGTCACAATCGTTATGAGCAGCAAGGGGAACGCGGTCGAGAGGCCGAAATGATAGCAAAACAGCCCGCCGCCAAGGCAAAGCCCGAACAGCAGCGGCACCTCCCATACCGCAAGCTTTGCGGAAGACTGCTTCAGATAGGAGCGCACCGGAAAATACGCGAGCAGCAGGCCGGGAAACACAACGGTAAGCTCCAGGATCGGGCGCAGAACATCCTTCAACCCACACGCCCCCTTTGCAGCAGAAATTCCATAAACGCCTGTCGTGCGGCTTTCAAAAGCTCCTGACTGACATAGACCTGGCTGCCGTCCGTCATACAGAAGGCGGCATCCTGAAAATCGGCAGCATTCTCCATATTGATGATCGTACCGCGGCCACAAACAAAAAAGCGCGGGTCCTTTTTGAGCGGCTCTGTGAACGCCTTGAAACTCTGGCGCATGGCAAGCGTTTTGCCGGCAGTGGTGCGGATATTGATGATGTGGGCGAAATGCTCGGCGGATATGATATCACGATAGCGCAAATGGATGTCGCTGCCATCCACCTTCACCGTCAAAACCGGCTCCGGGCGGGGGAGTTTTGCGAGCATTTCATCCAACAGACCGGACAACTCGGCCTCTGAAAAGGGCTTGACCAAATAATGAAATGCCCGTACCTGAAACCCCTCGAGTGCATGGTCTGTCGAGGTGGTGGTAAAAACCAGAAGGCAGTCTGCGTCTGTTTTCCGAAGTTCCTTTGCCGCGTCCATGCCGCTTAAACCATCCATGTAAATATCCAAAAATGCGGCGGTAAAGCGCTGCGCTTCTTCTGCCACCAGAAAAGCTTCTCCGCTGTCAAATTCTAAAAGCTCTGCTTCTGTACCGCGCTGGCGCAGCTGCCGTGCCAAGCGCTCCTTCAGCAGCGTGCGCTCCGTACCAAGGTCATCGACGATCGCAAATCTCATGCTGTACCAAGAAGCTATTGCTATAGCTTCCAACCTCCTTTATAAACTCTTTCATCCTGATTATAGCACAGTTGCCCGGTTCTGTCGCAGCAGAAAACGGGATTTCGTGACGGAAACCGGGCTTTCGTGCCAAACAGCTTGAAACAGCCGCATCCGTCCGTATACTAGAGACAGAGAACCTCAACAACGGCAGAAGGAAGGAGGGTCGCTGTGTATCGAATCGCCGTGCTGACAAACAGCAGGGCGCAGGAAGCTTTTTGGGCAGAGCAGATCTTGCAGTTCTGCGCCGAGCATTGTTTATTTCCCCAAATGGACTGTTACCACGATCAGGAAAGCTTTTTTGAAGCCGCGCGCTGCGAGCCGCTGACAAATGCCGTGATCGCCCTGCCGGGGGTGGATGGATTGAATGCAGTAGAGCATCTGCACGCGCTTTGTCCCCAAACACGCGTTATCTGGTGCAGCGATCTGAATTTTTCGCTCCATGCCTTCCGGCTGCGTGCAGACTACTTTCTGCTGGAGCCAGTGACCGAAGCCGCTTTGCGGCAGGGTTTTTGCATCTGGCTGGATCAAAAAAATCCGGCAGAGCAGCGCCGACCTGACCGCAACGAACACAACAAGGAGAACGACTTATGAAAAAGAGAAAGATCATCCACTCTGCGTTGAGCTTGTCGCTGACCGCAGCATTGTGCCTTTCCATGGCCGCCTGCGGCGGTACGCAGACGCCCGCAGACAGTGTCGCCGCTTCTCAGCCCTCTGCACCGTCCGCCGTGGTGCAGCCCTCTGCTGCGGAGACGACCTCTGCGGCACTGCCTGTGAAGGCCTTGAACCCCAAGCAGGTGGAGGAAAACCCCTACATGGCCAAGAGCGATGCAAACATTCATCACGACGGCTACAACACAGATTCAACGGATGAGATCCTGCCGCTTGCGATCTACCCCGAGATCAACGTTTCCTATGAGACAACGAATGCAAATGCTTCTCCCGCTATCTATTTTGACAGCTACGGCCATGCCGTTGTGCCGCTGCTGGGCGGCATCGCCATCCGCGACCTGAACGCCGAAGAAACAAAAACGCTCGGCTATTTCTCGCCAAAGAAGCATGACGGCGGCGGTTACGTTATCCAGAGCTCCTATACCTTCATGGACGCGTCCAACCGCATCGTCTGCCCCACGAGCAACAACCATGTGCTGATGCTCCGTGCAACAGATGAAAACGGCAATGTGCTGCCCGAATTTGAGAAGGTGCTGGACATTGATATCAAGGCTGCTGCCGAAGCCGCGCTTGGAAAAGAGCTGACGCAGAATCTTTTGTCCGTGGTCTTTGATTATGACGGAAACCTCTGGTTTGCAACGGGCGGCTTCCGCATTTATCCGCAGCGCCAGCAGCAGGGCGTCATCGGCTATATTGCCCGTTCTGCCATTGATGCGATCCTGAATGGCGAGCAGACAGACCTTTCAAAGGCTGTCTTTGTCTACGAGCTGACCCCCGGCGAGGGTGCCGAGAACGGCATCGCCGCCTCCAAGGACGGTGCAGTGATCCTCACCAACCAGAACTGCTATCTTCTGCGTGCAGAAGAAGGCGTAGACGTTGTGTGGTGCACGCCCTATGAGAGCGCGGGTGCAAAGGTGAGCGGCGAAGGCGATAAGACCACCGGCGGCGGTCTTGCATGGGGCGGCGGCTGCTCTCCCACACTGACACCGAACCTTGTGCTGTTCACCGACAATCAGGATATCGTAAACCTTCTTGCGCTCGATATGAAGACCGGCGAGGTCGTGGCAAGCGCCCCGGTGCTGGATGACCTGCCCGAGGGCTATCAGGTAGCCGTTGAGAACTCTGCCATCGTCTATGACGACGGCAATGGCACCGTCAGCACCATCGTCTGCAACTGGTTTGGCGCGGGCAATGCAGGTCTGGCGGACCCCAACAACGACTCCTCCATCCAGAGCTACGCTAATATTTACGACCAGAACTGGCTCATGAAGGGCAACGTTATGATCGCCCCCGGCATCGAGCGCATGGACACCGTAAAGACCGCAAACGGCTACGAGATGAAGAGCATCTGGAGCCGGAACGACCTGAGCGACACTTCCATCCTGAAGCTTTCCACCGCAACGGGCTATATCTACGGCTATGTGCAGGATGTGACCACCGGGATGTGGCAGTACATCATTCTGGATTTTGAAACTGGCGAGACTGTTTTCACGATGGATGTTTCCAACAAGTACGGCTATAACAACATGGCCATTGGAATGTATGCCGGCAACAGCGGCAATGCGCTCTACTGCCCGACAGGCTATCTGGAACTGCTTCGTTTGCAGGACCGTTTCGTTTATCTGCCCGAAATGCCCTACCGCAAGGTCGATCTTGATCAGGCAGCAAGAAATGTCCTCTCGCAGGAACAGTTTGCGCAGGACGGCGGCGAAGGCACCGTTGCAAGCTGGCGCAACACTGTGACCGTCCGCAACGTACATCCCAACACCACGGTAGCTTTCCGCATGAATAACCTGTCCGGCAGCACCTCCGGTCTGACCCTCTACGCCTATGGCGTGGACGGCAAGCTAGCAAAGGTCGATCCTGCACTGTGGTCGATCACAGACGAGGACGGCAAGGCTGTAACGGAACTTACCGCCGGTACGCTCTATGAGCTGCGCGTGACCGTCGCCGATGGCGGCGCTCTTGACCTGAGCGAGACGGAAAAGGAGATCAGGCTCTCCGTTGTACTCGGAAAATAAACATAAAACGCCCGCCCACCGTGTCCAAATCTCCACGGTGGGCGGGCGTTCCGCTTCCTTTTGAAGGCAGACCGCAAAGCCTATCAAGATCAAAAGCAGGTTCAAAAGCTGGGAAACCAGCGTGGCGATGGCAGCACCGGTAACGCCCATAGCGGGGGCACCCAGCTTTCCGAAGATGAGCAGATAGTTCAGCCCGGTGTTCGCCGCTACCGCGCCAAAACTTGCCCAAAAGGGGACAGCGGCGTGTTCCTTGCAGCGCAGCCATGCGGACAGGACGGTGCTGACCGCCATGGGCAGATAAGAGAACGCCACGATGCGGAAGTACCCCGCCCCCACACGGAGAATGGCGTCATCTGCCGTATAAAGTCCCAAGACCTGCGCCGGGAAGCCCCCTGCCGTCAGCAGAAACAGTGCTGCCAACACACCCCCCGCAGACAAGGCTTACATCCAAACTGCGCCACGCCTCGGTGTGCTCCTCCGCACCCAGAAACTGTGCGATCAGAATACCGGCAACCGTGCCGACTGCGCCGGACATCACGGAGAAAATAAGAGTGAAGTTACTGCACAGTCCCACGGCTGCAATACCGGCTTCGCCCAGCTGCCCAATCATGATCTGATCCACGATAGAAAAGGAGGCTTGCAGCATTCCCTGTAAGGTGACCGGAATGGCGATTTTGCAAAGGGTCCTCATAAAGTCTGACATGGCAGCCTCCTTGTGCTTTCCCGTTCCACCAGCTCCACCGGCAGAACGATGCCGGCATCGCAGGGGGGCCGTCCCGCAGGGCTTCAAGGCGGCGGATGGCAGTCCTTGCCCGGAGCGCCGCATCCTGATGAATGGTGGTCAGAGCGGGAACGCTTTCCCGGCTTGCCAGTGTATATGCAACACGCAAAGTCCTGATGCGCTATTTGCGCCGCCGCCCTGCCTGCGCTACATCCGACAGAGTATTTTTGCAAAGCAACCTGAAACCCATTACGCAGGTAACGATAAAGCAGCTATTCAAAAAGCTGAAAAGGAAAACAGAAATTCCGCGTTTACACCCGCACCTGCTGCGACATACGTTTGCTACACGCTACTTGGAAAACGGCGGTGATATATACAGCCCGCGGGAAATTCTGGGCCACACAAGCTTGACCATGGTGCAGAAATACCTGCACCTTACACAGCAAAAAACAACGCAAAGGTTCCCGAATTTCAGCCCTATGGACAGAATCAGCCGAAAGACAGCATAAAAAAGCACCAGACAGCGTTAAAACTGTCTGGTGCTTTTTGGTGCGCCCGCGGGAATTCGAATCCCGGACACCCTGATTAAAAGTCAGGTGCTCTACCAACTGAGCTACGGGCACAAATACTCAATTTGCCTGTTACAGCTTAAATATTGTAACAGGTATGGGAGAAAAAGTCAAGCTTTTTGCCGCATTTTCAGCCAGAAAATCTGCCGCAGGGCAGCTGGTGCAGGAACCTGAAGCATAAACGCATTGTAAAACAGAATAAATATATTGAAAAACAATAAAAATGTATTGCAAAACGATGCGATGTATGCTATGATAACAGCATCGGATATACCATAAAACATCAGGGGGAATGACCAATGCGTCAATTACCAGAAAACTTTTTTGGCTGGAACGACCACAAAAGCATTATGCTGACCAAGTTCGCCACCCTGGCGGCGGCCATGGGGTGCGTGGTGATGGTGCTGTGCGGGCCGCGCATCGTCAGCTGGGTTTTGGCGGTGCACGCGCTGCAGCTGGTGCATGGGCCAAAGCTGGGGTATTTTTTGCTGGGGCTGGGCTATTGCAGCGCCGCGCTGGCCCTGTGGATGCTGTATAACCTGTACATGTTTTTGGCGCGCATTGAAAAAGAAGAGGTGTTTACCCCTGCCAACGTGTTGGCCCTGCGGCGCATCAGCTGGTGCTGCACCTGGGCTGCAGCGCTCTGCCTGCCGGTGGGTGCTGTGCTGGGGCTGCCGTTCATCTTTGCCATTGGCGTTGCGGCGGCGTTTATGGCGCTGATCGTGCGGGTCATCAAAAATGCGTTTGCCCAGGCCGTTAAGATGAAAGACGAACTGGACTATACCGTGTAAGGGGGCGCAAAAGATGCCAATTATCGTCAACCTGGATGTGATGATGGCAAAGCGCCACATGGGGGCGGGGGAGCTGGCTGAAACCATCGGCATTACCCCGGCCAACCTTTCCATCCTGAAAAACAACAAAGCAAAAGCGGTGCGGTTTTCCACCCTGGAAGCCCTGTGCAAAGCGCTGGACTGCCAGCCCGCTGACCTGTTGGAATACCGCCCGGACGAAACGTAAAGAAACGACCTTGGGCAATACCGCATAATTCTAAGTGCCGATACGGCGAGCGAGGTGCGGCAGA
>OGPK01001606.1_pt1 | contig 16806 bp, 7 predicted proteins | sample 1552921 | NCBI WGS metagenome assembly OGPK01 (sample SAMEA2580264, study PRJEB22360) | human gut metagenome | biome: human gut; feature: human-associated habitat; material: faeces | place: Denmark | collected 2008/2010 | reverse complement strand
ACCCGCAGGGTCGGCAAGGGTGTTACCATTGAGGTCGCTGTATTTCCAGATATTCCATACCTCGGTTCCGGCATTTTCGGTCGGTTCGAGCAGATTGCCCCGGAGAGCTTCGAGAATAAGCGCCTGATCGGCCACATCGGCTACGGTCGAGGCACACCCCCAAAGACCGGAATAAAGTTCGGAGTTGACTCCTACATAATTGCCTTCATCGAGGAGGTCGGTCGTCTCATCGGAACATGAGACAAAGAGAGCCGCAACGATAAATAAGGCAGCAAATTTTTCCATTATATTTTTCATAATCTTAAATCTCCTTATGGTTAGAATTCGAGCTTAACACCGACTTTAAACGAACGAGGAAGCGCCACTTTGGCATAGTCGAATCCGCGCAACGAAGCATCGTAAGAATAAGTTGTTTCGGGATCAAGACCTAAATACTTGGTAAAAGTGAATACATTCTCGGCCGAAGCAAACAGGGTCGTTCCACGCAAGAAGTTGAATTTATAGCTTACGTAAATCTCTTTGATTTTGAGATACGAAGCGTCTTCGATCCAACGGTCGGAGAAACGATTATTGCCCATCGGGTCGCCATAAGTGGCTTTCGGCATCGTGGTGATGTCGCCGTTGCTTTGCCAACGGCGGTTGGTCGACACGAGCTGATTACCGTAATCGCTCATGCTCTCTCCGATACGGCGCACGGCATTATAAGATTTATTGCCCTGGCTGTATCCGAAATTAACCGACAATTCGAAATTTTTATAGCGTAACGTCGTATAGATGTTACCGAAAATTTTAGGATCGGCGCTACCGAGGTTTACACGGTCTTTCTCATCGATCACACCATCATTATTTTGATCGACAAAGTGTACATCACCGGCACCAAAAGCAACACCGCCCGGAGTTTTCAAGTTGGCAGCCGCAGCCTCCTCTGTCGTAGAGAATACGCCGGCTGTCTCATAGCCGTAAAAATTGTACAGAGGTTTACCCACTTCTGAAATAATAGCTGCTCCGTCGCTCATTTCGCTTATGATAGAGGCATTGCCGTCGAGAGAAGAAAGACGGTTCTTATTGTGGGCAAGTGTGGCACCGATATACCATTTGAAGTTTTTGGTATATACGGGAGCAAACTGGAATCCCACTTCGACACCTTCGTTCTTCAAGGTTCCGATGTTGTCATACATCGTACTGGTACCAAATACCGACGGAATACTGCGAAGCATGATCACGTCGTTGGTTTTCCCGTTATAATAATCGACAGAGGCATCGATACGGTTGTTCCACAACGAAATATCGAGACCGACATCGAACGTACGGTCGGTTTCCCATTTCAGGCCGGTATTGGCAACACCGGCACGTACAAGACCGGACAAAGCACGGAAGCTGGCCTGCGAGTAAGCATATTTGCTGAGACCCGAAGAGAACCGGCTGTTACCCGTTGTTACATATTCGGCACGAAGAGTCAACTGATTGATGAAATCGACATTGCGCACACCGGGAGCATTCTTGGCATAGAATGCGGCATTTACAGAGGGGAACACGGCCATCGACGGAGCATCGTTTCCGAAAGAAGATGCGTAGTCCGAAGCCAACGTTACTCCTACTCCTACCAAGTGGTTATAGGTATAAGTCAAATTGGCATTGATGTTGACCCAGTTGAACTTGTCGATATATCCGCCTACTTTACGACCGATATTGCTGCTGGTGCTACCCAAGAGATAATAGTAGTCGCTCTCGGCGTTTATACCTTCACCGCTATCGTACTCGGTGCTGTTGATAACAGCCTGCACGCCCAGAGAACCTTTCAGGTTGTGCATTCCGGCAAAAGTCTGGTTGTAACCTGTGCGAGCCGCAAAATAGAAGTTGAGCAACTCGGTTTCACCCACACGCGAAGTATTCTCGGCCAATCCGTTTTGCAACGGCATGATGGTCTGGTTCGTTGCACCGGGAATGAAGATCGATTCTTGTTTCTTGTAGTAATAAAGACCGGCCGAAGCACCCAGCGTCCAATGTTCTTTGATCTTTCCGTTCAGACCGAAAAGAGCCTGAACATCATAGATATTGTTTTTGGCTTGTATCGTATTGACAACAGCCGAGGGATTGGATACGGCATTATTGGTGATGATTTCACCGTTTTCGTCGCGAATAGGCACATATTCGGGCAAAAGCTGGTTTTTATCGTCTTTTTCAAAAGGCGAGAACAAAGGAGCTTTACGCAAAGCCGTGAGGAGAGGATTGGTCTCATAAGAGAGTCCCTGCTCCTGCAAATTGCTGTTGATGTAAGCCAACGACAAAGCTGATGTGAGCGTCAGGTTACGGCTCAAAGCGATATCGGAGTTCAAACGGGCGTAGTAGCGATTGTAGTCGGTTTTATCGACCTGACCTTCTTTCCGCTTATAACCGATCGAAAGGTCATACTTGGCAATGGCATCACCACCTTTTATTTTCAAGGTGTTGTCGGTTACGAAACCGGGGCTGTAAATCTCGTCCTGCCAGTCGGTATTGTTGTTGTAAAGATAAGGATTGACATAGGTCGAGGGATCTTGCGAGAGATACGGGAAATCGGTAATAAGATCGTCCATATCCTCATAGGTACCATCGGTAAGACCCAACGCCGAGACATACTTTTTATAATCTTTTACATTGAGAACCGGCAAAGTCGACTGATTGAGATCGACACCATATTGTCCGATAAATTCCACCCGGGTATCGAGGTCGATAGCCCGCTCGGTCTCGATGGCGATAACGCCGTTCGATGCCAAAGAACCGTACATGGCGGCATCGGCACCTTTCAATACCGAAACACTGGCAATATCCTGAGCATTGAGCGCATCGAAGATACTCGACGAATACCCGTTGATGACACCCGACGTATTCAAGTCGCCGAAATAAGGCTGACCGTTGACAACGATCAAAGGCATACCGGTAGCATTGGCCGTGCGGTTACCGCGAATCTGGAAGAAAGCCCCCTCTCCGGGCATACCGCTTTTCTCGGCCACATAGAGACCGGGAATATTGGTAAATGTCTTTTCTACATCGACTGTCGACGAAGTAAAATCTTTACTTTGACGAGCATACGTATTGGTATTTTTATCCTGACCGGGAGTAACGGCATTGGGTGTAAGAATCTGGTCGTTATAACCGTACTTGTCTTCGGGAATCAGTATGACTTTGAAGTTTGTACGGCCGTTAACGGGAATCACTTTGGTATAAAAACCGGGATACCAAACATTCAATTCTCCTTTTAGGCTTGAAAGTTCAGCCTTAAACGCGCCATTGGCATCGGTCGTTACCGATTGTTTCAGGTTTGTTGCCGAAACAACGGCTCCTTCGATGGGCGACCCGTTGTAAGGGTCGACCACCTGACCTGTGATCGTATAGGTACGTTGCGCAACTGCCGGCATCGACACCAAAGCAATCAACAGGAGCAGAAATATGTTTCTAAGTTTTTTCATATCGTATTGTGTGTTTGATATCAATAATTATTCTCGGTAGGTACAAGACACCAGTGATAAAGTTGCATTTTCAGATTTCCCGATACATACGAGACTTTGATACGTACCGACTGCATACCTTCACCTTCTACGGTTACGGTACCCACTTTACCTCCATTGGAGTTCCAACGGTTTTTACCATTCGAGTACTGCGGCATCTCACCACCCTCGGCACGGTCGTAGTTCCACGGCGTAGCTGCCGTAAAGTCGATATTCGACGCAATAAGTTTATAAGGCGACATCAACTTCACATCTTGTACACCGGCGGCATCGGCCGAAGAGGGGTCGAGTTCGAGCCCGCCATTTTGAGTATCGGCCGTTGCAAAATAGACGTTACCGGTACACATGGCCGAGGAACGGAAGCCCAAATAGAGCGTATATTCACCTGCCGGAATTTTATACTCGGTTATCTTATAGGGAGCATACGGTGTTACCGGAGAGAACGCAACCGAGAACTCGGTTGCATCTTCTGCACCAGTTGCCTCCAATACCCTATAATTGGCAAAGTAGGTATAGGTGTACTCGGCAAAAGCCGGCGAATTCCAATCTGCTCCCGCATTGGCGGCCAAAGTAGGAATGGCGTCTTGATCTGAAACCTTTACTGCCCCCGCTGTTCCTCGGATACAGAAAAGAGCCGCCAGCGAATCGGGATTAGTTATATTCTCATAGTGGTAAACAAACTGTTTGAGGCGCGTTATAACCACATTGTTGGGAACTTTCAAATCTTGTACGTAATACACACGGCCGTTGGATAACTCTTCGGGGGTCTGCACATCGATTACCTGCACGGGATTTCCGTTCATATCGGTATTCTTCCACTGCTTATCATAAGCCGAGTAAAGATCTGGTACCGAAGCTTCGGCTTCGGAAAGAGTACCTTCGAAGATGGTAGCCCTCTTTATCCAGTTTATGGCAAGTTCCATATCGCTCTGCGCCAAATAGGGATATTCGGCACTTTCGTCGATAAGCGGACGACCGATAGCCTCATACGTGGAGTTCATTTTTGTGAAACAGTCTTTCATCACGTTATTGTCGGGAATGAAGCAGGTGAACTGCTTGAACTCCGAATTGATCTCGACCGTATCGAACAACGGATTGTACACGACAAATACCGAGTCGTAAATGGTGTTACCCGTTTTGTCCACGCCGATAGGTGTGGATTTCGACTCGTCAAACAATTCGACACTGTATGCCATGATAGAATCACGGTATATCGAATATTCATCGGGCAACTGCTTGATATACTCGTAAAGATTGATACGGGCAGCCATCATTTCATCGATAACATGTATCACACCGTTGTTGAGGCGATAGGTTTTGAGGACTTTCGAGGCATTGGCATATATATCGCCGGCCTCGTCGATGGTAATCTGCACATAAATACCGTTCAACGTTTTCAAACGGGCTCCGTTTTTGAGCTGATCCCGATTGAAGGAAAGATAATTGACATGGTATTTGACACGGGTCGTATCGGTGGCAAGCGACCCTTCGGTATATTCGCCGGCAGCAGCCGTTACGCCGGAATTGCCAACTGCCCAAACCGTAAGTTCCTGATCGGCTTCGAGCGAAGACATGGCACCTACGTCTTGAAGGAGTTTATAGAACTCGGCATACTCGGCATGGGTTTGGAAAAACTCTATGATAGAGCAATCCAATACTGTTGTTGCCGTATCGACACTCCCGCTCACTGACGATCCGTCGTAGTAATCATTCCAATTGTCATTGCAAGCCCACAGACCGCAGACAGCAAGGAGAAGAAAGAATGCTGTTTTTTTCATATTTCTCATCGCTTTTATTTTTTAGGAGTGAACAAAATATAGTCGAGGTAAATATCTCCACCTTGATTATCCTCGATACGCAACTTGTGTTTACCGGTAGTTTCAAAGGTTACTTCACCTACGATATATTCGTTATTTTCGGGTTTTTTCTGATCTACCTTAGGTATGGCAATCCATTCCTCGGGTTTCGGATCTTTTTTGAATCGGGAAGGAGCTTTGCCGCCACTGGTATACATCGTACCTACCAGCTCGTCATCGAGATAGATGGTAATACGGTTACCGGGAGCAGAACCAAACGTATTGTAGAAGCTCAACCCTACATAATAAGTCGTCGAGTCGGCAACAATCGTAGGCGATTCCATTTCGACATAACCATACTGTCCGAGGTCGATATTCAATGCATCGTGGTTCATAAAGTATTTACCGATCGAGTCGGTCGATGTTCCCACATAATAGGAAACCGGAGAGAAGCGGGAAGCGACTGTCTGCCACTGATAGGGGAACGACGCACCGTATTTCTCGAGAAGATCGCCGAGAGGATAGTCCAATGCCGACGTAAGCGACGAGAGACGGTACTCGGGGATTTCACGAGCCAATACATCATAGTCGGTCAACTCCCACGTCGTGGCAGGAATCGTGCTCGGAGCCTTGATATACATCGGGGCATCGACCGTATGTATCATACCGTTCTTGCAAAGGAGGTTGGTCGTTTCCAGGAATTGTACGCCCGACATGGAAGCCGTATCGTAATTGATATAGAAATTCGATTCGATACTCTGGAATTCGAGGAAATCGGCTTCCGAAAGCGTCTCCAAAATAAGAACTTGAGAAGATGTAGAGGTTGTATCGACTTTGACAAAATCATTGGTTGAATATGCCCCCGAGAGGAAATGGTAAGCAGCATAACGATACATGGCATTATCGGTTGCTTTCCATGCTTCGCGATCCTGCCCAGCATTGAGGGTATCGGCCAAAGCACTAAGATTGGAAATATTAGCTGCACCAAAAACCGAATTGGGAACGACGAAGAGCGTATATTGCGATGCCTTACCGCTCTCGGGTTGCTTAACGAGCGAATCAAGAGCCGTAGCTTCGAGCAGTTCCTTGAAAAGAGACCATTCGGCATCGTCTTCCAACCGATCATAGATGTACTCCGTTACCGGAGAAAGCATCTTGTCGATGATAAAGAGCGTGGCATTGGTCGTCGCGATGTCGAAATTCGTAATTTTCGCTTCGGTATTCACAAAATAATCGCCATTATCATCGAACGTTACCGTAAGGCGGTCGCCGGTTGCTGTCGTATCGGGCAACACGTCATTGGTAAAATCGACCTGCGAATACTGGTTACCCGCAATGGTATGGTATTTTACCAGCAATTTGGCATAATCCATGTTGATCGACGAAACCGAAGGATAGTTATTTTCCGAGAGATAAGCGTTTACCGCCTCGTTATTGGGGACGAAAAGGGTGTAATCTCCGGCATTGAGATTGATGGTACTGTACAGATTGGTATATTCGAGAAGACTCACCCACTGGGAATAGCCGTTCTCTTTCAGCCATGTAGCTGCCGGAACCTCTTCGGAGATCGTAAAAGTCGAATCCTCAAGATTATCGTTGCATGCCGAAAGCATAGCTACAGCCACGAACAGATATAAAATTTTATGTTTCATAGGATATTACTTTACTAAATTAATTTCCGAGGTTTGCATAAGCCGGATTCTGTACCAAATTGGGGTTGGCCTCCAATTCACTGGTGCTGATCGGCAAATACCACGAATAAGGGATATTTCTCTTCATCTTGGAACGTACCAAAGCGGCCGAAATCGATGTCAAGCCATTGGTACACTCATCGAGCAACAGATCCTGATAATTGGGATTATGCTCATAACGAAGACCGGTACGCAACAAATCGTACCAATTTTTTCCTTCGGCGAAAAGTTCGACAGCACGCTCATCCAAAATAGCCGTTATCACGTCATATTCATTTCCGTACAGTGTTTCTTGCAACTCATCGCTACCGGCACGGGTACGCACATCATTGAGAATATCTATCGCCCCACTGAAATCTTGTTGCAAAGCAAGAGCTTCGGCTTTCATCAGATAGACCTCGGCCAAGCGGTAAATGATCCAGTTCTGATCATTTTCCAAGTCGTTTCTGACAGTCCCCTGCATATCAGAACCATAGTATTTCCACACCGTCGTATAATTATAAGTTGTCGTAGTAGCGGGATAAGAACCTCCGGCTCCGCGTACATCGGTCGGAGCAAGCGAAGCAAGTCTCATGTAGCTGATAGCACTGGTATAGAAATAACGTCCGTTTGCCGTAGATATTACGTCTTGTGTACCACCGAACCAGTTCATAAACGAGTTCGTCTGTGAAAGAGCATTGGAGAATTGCAATTCGAAAATACTTTCGTTACTGTTTCCGGGATAGAAATTGGTAAACCATTCCGATCCGGCGATAAGACCTACACGGCCACTGTTAATTACCGCATCACAAGCGTTGACGCAATTCTGCAAATAGGTCTGCGCATTGCTTGCATCGGAAGCGCTCAGCCACAGGTTCATATCGGCCAAGAGCGTGTAGATCGCCCAACGGGTAGCCCGTCCTTTGGTATCGACTTCTTCGGGGAAGAATTCCTTAGCATACTCGATATAGGGAGTAATGGCAGCTATTTCGGATCGGAGGATCTCATTTCCGTCGGTCTTGGGAAGCCAAAAATCGGCATCGTCATTGACATACGGTTCGGTAACGTAAGGCACATCGCGGAAAGTACGCACAAGCGTAAAATAACAGAATGCGCGCAAGAAATAGGCTTCGGCCAATATAGAGCGCATTTCTCCGTCATTGAACGATGCGTCTTTCTCTACCACGGTAGGAGCATACTTGATCACCGAGTTGGCCATACCTATGACATTGTACATGTCTTCCCATTTGCAAAGCGAGTTACTGGGTAGGATATTTCCGTTACGGATATCGTATGCGCTACCCTCAATGATGCCGAGCCCGTTGCCCCGCATTTCTCCCCAATAGACAAACGTCTTGTTGGTAATCGCTTTGCGCATATTCAGATATGCAGTTCCCAAGACGGCCTCTACTTCGCCCGCATTTTGCCAGTAATTGGTGGTATTCTGCTTACCGGCCGGGTCGATATTCATCCAGTCTTCACACGACACGGCCGAGAAAGAAAGGACGAATGCAAGTAAATATATATATGTCTTCTTCATATCGGTAAATTATTAGAATCGAAGGTTAATACCAAATTTCACACGAATAGGCTTGGGCGTAGACGCGCCGTCGACAGCCAAACGAACGATTCCGCTATCGTCCATCTTCTTTTCGCTGACCTCGGGATCTTGTCCTGAGTACTTGGTGAAAGTAAGCAAGTCATAAGCCGTCAAGTAAAGGTCGAATGCCGTGAGGTGCATTTTCTTCGTAAGATTTTTCGGGAACGAATATTTCAATGTTATCGTTTTCATACGCAAGAACGATGCATCTTCGATATAACGGTCGGAACCCAACGAGTTATAACCTCTGCCATAAAGAGCACGCGGCATATCGGTAACATCACCCTCGTTTCTCCAACGACGCAAAGTAGCGGTACTTTGATTGCTTTTTCCTCTCATCATCTCGGAGTTGAGACGAGTCTGGTTGAATACTTTCTGGCCGACACGACCCTGGAAGTTGGCCGAAAGCTGCCAGTTCTTATAAGAAAGACGGAAGTTGAAACCACCGATAATCTTCGGGCTGTAATTACCGAGATACACAATATCGTTGGCATCGATCACACCGTCGCCGTTGATATCTTCATACTTGGCATCACCGGGGTAAACCTTTTCGGTACCATTCTGCACGACAACAGGTTTTCCGTTGATGTCGTTGATTATGTTACCGTTGAGATCGCGCGCATAGGTATCTTCGGTATTTTGATACACGCCTTTATAACGATAACCGTAGAAAGATCCCAGCGGATTACCCGACATGATAAGGTAGGCATACTTTCCATTGTCGAACTCGTAGTTTTCCATATCGAGGTTCGAGGGGAATTCGTTTACCTTGTTTTCATTCTGAGAAATGTTGAACGAGAAAGTAAAACGCCAATCTTTGGTCTTTACAATATCGTTGAGGTCGATACGGAACTCCCAACCGCGGTTGGTCATTTTACCGGAGTTGAACCAAGCGATATTGCTAAAACCGGTAGAAGTCGGGAGTTTCATTTTTTTCTGCAACATATTATTGGTTACGTTCTTATAAAGATCGACGGTGAAAAGGATACGGTCATTGAGGATACCGAGGTCGATACCGGCATTCCATTTGTCGACAACCTCCCAATCGATGTTGTCCAACTGAATGGAAGAAGGATAAATCGACGGCATATCGAGATAACCCGATGAGTTGGCACTGAACGTTCCCACATAAGGTGATACGCCCGAAGGAGCGTTACCGGTCTGTCCCCAGCTCACACGCAGTTTCGCCAGAGAGATAACTTCCTGATTCATCATAAAAGGTTCGTCGCCGAGCTGCCAACCGATACCGAATGTCGGGAACATTCCCCAACGGGTATGACTGGGAAGCGCCGAAGAACCTTCGACCTGGAAGGTTGCATTGAACATATAGCGGTCGAAAAGGTTATATTGGGCAGAGAAGTTGGAGAACATACTACGCGTAGTAGACTCACCGCTGCTAAGGTCTACGATATAACCGCCCGTCGAAGGATCGGAGAGGTAATAAGATGCGTTACCGGCTGTTTGCGCTCCGTAGTTGGTCGCCGTCGTCTGCTCGATTTGCAAGAATCCCGAAGCCACGATGTTATGTATATCATTGAAAGTCTGGTTATACACCAAGCGGTTCTCGGTATAGAGATAAAGCTGCTCGTTCGACGCATCGGAACTGCGGTTGTACCAGTCATTGGCCAAATTGGGATCGCTCGTACTGATCCAGGGCACACCGCTTACCTCATTAGGAAGATACTTTTTCGTACGTTTGCTGTCGGCGGTAAGAGCTACCGTACCGTAATAATTCAACACCGGCAATATCTGGTAGTGGAGCTGGAAACTGAGACGGGTAGAATACGAGTCGAGTCGGTTTACCGCTTCATTGACCATAGCGACCGGGTTGTAGTTGCGATTATCGATAAAGGTCTCACCGAAATCTTCATACGGAGAGAAATAGGTATTGGTACGAGCCGACCCGTCGGCCGTCATGAAGTAAGGACTTTCCTGAGGCATCTTATTGATGGCCATACCACGTGGATTGGAGGGTTCTTTACCGTTAACTTTTTCCGACCAGTTGGAATTACGGATATTGTAGGTGAACGAGAACTCCGAAGTGATATCCAATTTCTTGGAGAAACGGTAGTTCATATTGAAACGGGTCGAGAAACGTTGCACGTCGGCACCGATCGTCGTACCGTTTTCTTTCAGATAACCCAAAGAGAGACGATAGGTAGCCTTGTCGCCACCACCCGACATAGAGAACGAATTATCGACCGTGTAACCAATACGCGATACTTCATCGAGCCAGTCGGTATCGACATTGTATTCGTTGAAGAGCAACGACTGGGGATTGAAGTTGATCTCATCGCTATTCAAAAGATCCAAATATGTTTGAGCATTACTGCTCGAATAACCTAAATCATTGATCGAGTTCCAAAGGGCATCTTGCATCAACGAGACATATTGTGCCGCATTCAAGAGCGGGTAGGTATTCGCCTCTTTTTTCACCTCGGCACTGGTATTGAAAGTGAAAGAGATTTTACCCTTAGCACCTTTTTTGGTATTGATGACCAATACACCATTGGCACCCTTGGTACCCCACATGGCCGTAGCCTGAGCATCTTTCAATACCTCGATCGACTCGATGTCGGCCGGGGATATATCGAGCAACTGGGAATAATCATCGGTCGAAGCCGAAGCAAAATCGAAATCGTCATCGATACTTACCGGGAACGGAACGCCATTGACAACGATCAAAGGATCGACGTTACCGTTGAGAGACTGCGTACCACGAATACGAATGGTACTGTTGGAACCGGGGTCGGCTCCGGTAACGATGTCGACATTGGAAAGGGCTCCTTGCAAGGCCTCAGCCACCGAGGTAACAGGAGCGGTTTCGAGACCCTCCATGCTCATACGTTGCACGGCACCGAGTTCTTCACGGGGGGTAAGACCCATTTGGTTTCTCTCCACCCGTTTAGCCGAAACGCTGACTTCGTCGAGTTCGTGGCTATCTTCGGAAAGGGATGCATTCAAGACCTTTTGTCCGGTATATTTTACGGTATAGCTCTGCATACCGATAAACGAGAAATTAATTACGAGATTTTGCTCGTCGGGTATTTTGATGCGGTACTCGCCGTTGGCATCGACAAGCACGCTGGCCAAAGTACGTTCATCTTTGTTCTGCACAAAAACGCTGGCTCCGGCAAGAGGTTCGCCTGAGGCTTTCTCCAATACCTTACCGGTCAAAACCGTTTGCGCCGCCATAGCCTGAGAGACAACAAAAGCGACCAACAACAGGTATATTTTCCGTGTTATTTTCATAGCGTGTATTTACTTGTTTATTATTTTATTGCACAGTAGAAGTATTATCGTCGCCGAAATCGAGATAACTATCGATTATATATACGGCGCAATCGGCATAGATATAGGGGAAAGAATTGACGACTTTCACTTTCCGGCCTTTGCTATCGGTAAGTTGCAAGTGCGTACCCATATCATCGAGCTGTATCGAAGTATACTCTCCCTCGGTATTGGTTTTGGTCTTGAACGTGTACAACGTACGGGTTCCCATACCGTCGCCGGGGAAAGGATAGTCGATGAGACGGCTGCGCTCTACCGAAACGAAAAGATTGGGCATATAACGGCTGAAAAGGTTATTACGTCCGTTTGTAATGATACGGTCGGCCCAAGCATCTACAACAGCCTGATTGGAAAGAGCAAAAACGATATATCGAGGTACCGTCGTACCGCCACCGTCATGGGCTTTTATCGTTTCGTATACTTGAAGGCGACCCGTCGAATCGTTGAGAGAGCCGGCAATACCGGTCTGGTAAAAGTTACGTGTACCGGCAGTGGTTTCCAAAAATTCCCACGGAATTTGAGACTGATTGGGAGAAATTTCTTCAAAAGATCTCTCTTCGGGCATAAGAGCCGTTGCCGATTTTTCTCCGTCAAGAGAGAAGACACAACCGTTGCGCACCTCGGGCAAATCGGAGGTCATCTCGGTAATGGTTATCATGTCGTTATTGTCTTGGGCTCCTTGAAAACCGTAATGCGAATTATATTTCGCCGTAGAGAAAATGCTGTCGCCTTTTTGATAGAGATAGTTGAACGTACTGTATGTCGTACGATAAATTTTCTCATCGCTACCGGCCACTTCGATCATATTATCGCATACCTGACTGCGGACAATACGGGCAGAAGCTGCCATTCCGAGCGACACGGTTGCTTCTCCGTCGGAATAGGTAATGTCTTCATATCCGTACTTATTGGGTTGAGCATTTTCATAAATCAATGTTTCGGAATTACCATCACCCACTTGTGTATTTTTCAGCATATCATCAGAAGGATAGAATGCATAGAAAGTCTGCGTCTCTGCCGTGTAAAGATCGAGAACACCCGAACGCGCCATCAGCAAGAGGAACATATTGTACTTGGGATTCATGAACGCCGGTGCCGTAACATAAGAAAAATACTTAGGCACTGAAATCAAACTGTTCACACCATACAAAGTACCATTGGAACAAAACGCTTTCGTAACCACATCAGATGCAGGATCAATGGTTATAGGGGTATAACTTACCGCCGTTACTGCATTTCCTTTGGAAATTTCACTGGGAAGCAGCGGCCCTGCCGATGCCCAAAGTCTGTGCGTGCCAACTTGCTCGCCCATCAAAGCAAGCAGAGGGGTAAACTTGATCGAATCCCAATTATTCACTCCGTAATAAGGCTCCCAATAAGTCGTATAGAAAGACTCCATTGCCTGATTGCTCGGAGCAAATACAGTAAGGGGATTAGAAGATAACGGGCCCAAAAGCGTAGCTTCCATATCGGAAGTCGACTCTCCTGAACTAATAGTAAGAGAAGTCCTTTCATAGGCGATGGAAGGAAGACCGGTCGACTGATAGAGGAATGCCGAGTCGCGATTGTTATAATTCAACGACAAATACTCATTATAAGTAAGATCTTTGAAGCGGTCATACGCGTGTGCAAAAGTCGAGAAGTTGTCGTCGGCAGCAATGGTCTGATAAATAGTTTTGAGAGGCTCTACAACATCGTCGAGAACATACAGATAACCGTTATCGGTAATAATACTGTACTCTTTTACTCCGGCATTAGATACTCTGAAATAAGGTTCGTTACCTGCAACCCAATTATCGCCTTGCCACAAGTCCGACCCATAGGAATCATAGAAATAATTATAGTTCACCGCACCGGTAGATCCGCTCGAACCGTGATTGTTGTACCAACCGTAAAGATTGGGAGTAAAGACGGGTATGTACTTCTCTTGATGAAGTACTTCTACTTCTTTACCTTTCGATGGGTCTTCGATCATCTCGTTCGCATCACGGCTACGGGTACGATACTTGAAATAAAGTCCCACATAATCGTCATCGGCCGTTGTTCCTTCGGGACGATACTCCATGAAACGATCGGCATTGAAACTGTAATAAAGCAAATGATAGGTAACCATATTGCTCAACTCTGCGTCAGGCACGTCATTGACCGAGCTGTAACCATGACGAGCAAAATACTTTTGGAATGCTTCGTCATCGGGAGCAAAAATCGTTGCGAGACCTTTCCCGCGTACCAAATCTTCATAACCCACTTTTTGAACAGCAGCCAGGAAGTTGGTGAAATTGCCTCGACTTTCCAAATAATCCCACGCATTTCCCACCGAAACAGATGTTGCATGACGATCATTGTCGTAATACTTGTCCATTTCATTACAGGAAAGGAAGAATAACAGAAAGGCAGAGGCTAAAAGACTAGTCCATTTTTTCATAATACTTCGCATGTTTTTTCCGTATGTAGTTTAATTATCTCTCAAATCAAGAAAAAATGTTAGGGCATAGGTTGCAAACCTTCCCAACGCACATCCCAATTCCCGTCTTTGGGGAATCCGGGGTTCTCACCTTCGCTACCGTCCCAACCGGCACACATCATAGCGACCGAAGTAAGAAGGCCTCCGTTTCCGGGCAGATAAACGCGCAACCGGGCATCTTGGTAATTATGTCCATTGGGCAAATAAGTATTGGTGCGTTTATCCATAAGCAAGGCCCCTACGGCTTTTTCGGTGTCTCCCAGACGGGCAGCGTCCATTGCCGTCATAGCGAAATCCCAGCCCCAGGTTTTTCCCCAATTCCAGTTATCCCATACCCAGTCGAGCGTATTCTGCATGATGTCTTCACGCACCAACGGGCACTTGGGTAAAATACCGTAAGCACCGAGCACCGCCATGTGGTCGGAGGTAAAACGTATATCCTTATATGTATCGGTAGCTGTCTCGGCTGCCAAATAGAGGCCGTCTTGGTAAGCCAACGGAGAAAGCTTATCGAGCATCTCGTCCCATTGAAGATTACGTTCCAACCCCAGACGTTCGCGCCATTTCTGCGCCACGCTGATGGCGTAATGCCAGTAAGAAAGCTCAAAAGGAGGATTTACCGTATCGGCAGCACGCAATGTCTCTTGTGCAGGGATAGCGCCTTTGAGAACAAAGCGACCTTCGAGTTCGTCATAAGTAGCAAAAGAATACATAAATTCGGCCGTAGCAGCGACAAGGTCTTTATATTTGTCGAGAACTTCCTGACTGGGATTCGCCCGATACAACAACTCGGCCATATAAATGAAATGGGGCTGTTGCCAAATAAGGAACGAACCTACCTTAGAGGGAGCTTCGACTGCCGAAGGATCGGTCATCTTCATCCAACGAGCTCCTTTGAATCCTTGACGCTCGGCAATGGCACAAGCCTTCACATAGGCCGAATCTTTATACCATGCAAGACTTTTTTCTAACAGTTCGGGACGTCCCCATAATGCAAAATGTACGGCATGCCACCAATGCATTTCGAGATGGAACTTACCAAACCATGTATTATAGGTAAGACCCGATTCCTGAGGAGGAACCGACCCGGCACATTGTATAGCCATGAGATATTGCGAAAGAACGACACGACGTTCCAACTCTTTGGCACGGGGATCTTTGCAATGCGAGAAATCGATAACACCACCCCTCGACCAGAAATTGTTCCAATAACGGGTGGCACTGGCAAGGACAGTCTCAAACGAAGAATTTTCACCAGCCGGTTCTCCCGGGGTGAAAGCACATGTAAACGACAAAGTATCGCCCGACTGCGGAGTCAACACATAATAATGGGCTTCTTTTTCGGTCAATTTGGCATCTCCTTCCCAGCAAAGACGCACGTAATAGGTCGTCTCATCGAGCTGGCGTTTAAAGGTTGCCGAATGTGCATCTTCGGCCACGATGGTCGTTTTATGTTTATCGGGCTTCGTCCAGTCGCAGGCATCGTCGGCATGTTTTCCAGTAGGATACGGGAAACGCAATTTTATCCCAACTTGTCCCGTCGCAAGCAACGGAGAAACAACCTGTGCACCGATTTCATCATGGAGACTATCGCAAGCAGTAACAACGGAAACCGGCTGGCCGTCGACACCGAAACGGCTGACTATCTGGCCGTCCCACAAATCGAGTTCCTGATCGATACCCGACAACTCATCGATTTTTACGGGAGATCCGTTTTTATGCGTCAACTCCAAACCGACAGCGCCCAAATGAAGACGATGCGGATTCACCCGATACCAGTTGGCGGCTTCCCGGGGGCGACCGGCTTCATTAAACTGCACGGCATAAAGTTCTTCATGTCCGCGACCGAAATCATACGATTTCAGGGTCTCCTCAAAGCGATAATTTTCGGGATTGGCAAACGAATGCCACCCCCATTGGGACTGCGTTCCCAGAGGCACGCCGGCACTATATGATTCGGGATAAGTCTGTAACCCGGTTACATCGACGGTGTAAGCAAATTCGCCATTACCTACCGAAAGGGAGGCTAATTCATTGAATTCGGTATTCTTCGGGTGATTTCTCTGTACGACCTGTTCTCTGTCGATCGGCTCGTTTTTGCCGCTCTCACAAGAGGAGAAAAAAAGGCACACAGAAAGAACTAAGCACAAAAATAGCATTCTTTTCATGGTATACATCTGTTTATCTTTACAAAGATAGAGCCTATTTCATGCGAGCATACTGCGTAAAATGACCCTATTACTCATTATTTTGTCTTTTAAGTATTATAAATCAGCACATAAGAATTTTCACGGGGCAAAAATAGAGGTGAAAAGAGTTTTCAAAGCTCTATATTTTGCCCTTTTTCCTACAAAAATTGGTCTTAGCCGGCAGAACATAGATCTACTTTGTTGTAGCGAGGACTTTTCGGTTAAATTCGACTCTCTACGACTTTCGGCTAAACCTCTTTGAAACAAAGAAGGAATAATATTACATATAAAAAACAGTAAAAACAAAA
>OGPK01001585.1_pt1 | contig 17001 bp, 11 predicted proteins | sample 1552921 | NCBI WGS metagenome assembly OGPK01 (sample SAMEA2580264, study PRJEB22360) | human gut metagenome | biome: human gut; feature: human-associated habitat; material: faeces | place: Denmark | collected 2008/2010 | reverse complement strand
GAATGCCGCGCTCGACGAGCAACGCTTCCATGGCGCGTGTGTCGTCGAGTACATGCCGCATCATGCGGTTGGGCGTCTTGGTTTCCTTTTTGCCGAGTGACAGATAGATGGCTTGCGGGCTGCCGGCAAAAGGGGCCGTGCTGGCACGGTCGACAAATTCGGGAAACCACAGCGACCCCGATGCACTCGCCGCGCGGTCAAAGACATCGGTTTGCCAGAGGGCCCAAAGCGAAAATAGGCCTGCCAGCGAATAACCGGCAATGCCACGCCAAACAGGTGGCTGTGGGAGCGATGATTCGACTTTTGGGATTATTCGGTTCAGAAGTTCATCGAGAAATTTGGACGCCTGTCCACCAAAGGGCTCGGCATCGCGCACGGTCCCGTCGCATTCCCAGGGACTCAGCTCGCGATTCCAATCGAGCCCGCCAATGGCGACAAGAGTAAAAGGCGGACAGTTGAGCTCTCGGCAGCGGTCATAGACCTCGCCGCCGTTGCCCATGACCACGGGGAGGTAGATGGCAGGTGCGCTTTCCGCATGATTCGAATAGACGGTTATCTGCTTTTGATGCGCTTCCATGGCCTGCTTCTCTCGGCGTTGTGATATCGACGGTCCCAATTGTCGCACGCTGGCACATACAGGTTGGGCTGCATTAAGAACAATCGCATGCGCACCGCGCGAGTGCGAACAGGAAAACGCCACCGCCGGAGGGGAGCTCGGCGATGGCGTCGTTAAACGGTGCTCGGGCTCGGGGCCTTCGCGGGAGCTGCCATGTGCGCAGAGGCGTCTAAGAACGCTTACGGCTTGCCATGGTGCCTGCGGCGATAGCGGCTGTTCCCGCAAGGACGGTTACCACGATGGCCGCACCCGAGGTGTCGCCGGTTGCCGCGAGCACGCCGGTAGTCTTGGCTTTCGTGGTTGAAGCCGCAACGGCCTTGGTCGGCTTTGAGCCCTCAGGCTTGGGGTTCTGCTTGGACTCCGCGGGCTTGCTTTCTGCGGGCTTGGTCTCATCGGGCTTGGGGTCTTCCGGCTTGGCTACCTCGGGAGGTGCGATGGTCGTACTTTTGGCGACTGCTTTGATATAGAGGGAGTCGACCGTGGCGTCGCCCGTGCCGATGGCTTGGCCTGCCTCGTAGATGCCGTCACGGAGCTTGCGATAGTCAATGACCTTGCCGCCTTCGGGCGTCTGGATGGCGGCGTTCTCAATCTTGATGGTGCCGATTGTCTTGCCGTCAGCGCTCATGGCACGGGCAAAGATTGCCGCTGTATCTCCTTCGGCCGTTACCTTGCTGCGGATGATCGAGATGACTGCGGGTGTGACGCCCTCGCTGGTCTGGGCGATGATGCCGATGTTCTCGCCTTGGGGTTCGCGCCTCGTCTCGCCATCTTGGTTTTCGCTGTAGGGGATGGGGCCGTCGCCGTTCTCGACATAGCGGGCTATGGCCTTGACAACGGAGTCGCTGATGTAGATGTGGCCGCCCTTCTCGTTGGGTCGATCGTTTCTGGTGGAGAATGCAGCCGAAACCTCGCCTTCCGCAAACGCGTCCACGGTGGAGCCGTTCTTGACGACGATGTCGTCCTGGTAGGTGAAGAGGGCGTTGGCGCCACCGTATCTGCCTTTACTTGCACGGACCGTCACGTTTGCATGATCGAGGGTGATGCCCTTGTGGGCATAGACGCCATATTCAACACCGTTTACGTTGAGGGAGGCGTTTGTGGCTGCGAGGCTGCCCTTGGCCTCGACGGCAGCGTCTTTCTCGGAGCTTGCCTTGACCTGGCTGCCGTCCGAGATGTTGATATTGCCGCCGCTCCAAAGGGCCTCACCATCGGCTGAGCTTGCCTCGACCGTCCCGCCACCCTTGATGGTGAGGTTCTTGTCGGCTCCAATACCCTTGTCCTTGGTAGCCCTGGCGGTGACGGCTCCGCTGTCGTCAATCGTGATATTGCCGTTTGCCCTGATGCCATCCGATGCACCCGTGGCGTTGACGTTGCCCGAACCTTTGATAGCGAGATCACCTCCGGCATTGATGGCATCAAACCCAGTGCTCGTGGCGTTGACGGATCCGGCTCCGTCGATGTTGATATTACCCGTGGAGAGGATAGCGTCCTCAGTAGATGTCACGCTGAGCGTGCCGCCCTCGTCGCCTTGGATATTGAGCTCGGCATTCTCGTTAGTGCCATGAGAAACGTTGATGCTTTCGATCCATTCGGCAGTGACGATGTTGGTTCCCGAGTAATTCACGTTGAGCTTGCCTGCGGCCTGGATCTCGCCGCCGTTATAGTTGTTGAGCTTCAAGTCGTCGGCGCCGTCCCACGACCAGGTACCGGCCTCGTCGCTCGCCGCGGTGTTGTACTTGTTGCCGCCGACCTTGACCCATTCCGCTGCGAGCGAGACGCTCGGCATGAGCAGCGAGCTCACCGTGAGCGCGCACACGGCGCCCGCGACGATGCGGCGCGCCACGCGGCGCCAGCTGCCGTGCGCGAGTCCTATGCGACGGCGAACGTCGGGTTCGGCAACATGGGTTCCGGCGGTAGTGTCATTGCGTTTGGGGGTCGTGAACAAGGCTGCCATGGTTGCTCCCGTTCTCATAGGGCCTATACGACTAGATTCAGCGTATCTGCTGGATGTTGCCGGCGGTAGTGCCGTTTGGAGGGCAAAATGGCCAAAATGGGGGAGAAATAGGCCGCACGCCGGCGCAGGGACCGGCGCTAAAAGAAAAGCGCGGGGCCGCATGGCGACTCCGCGCTTTATTGTTCAGCTTTTGCAGCCTTGCCCTTACGCTACGAAGAAGTAGACGAGGAAGGCAAGGGCCGCGATCCACCCGTCCCGTGCGAAAAAGTGTTTACGAGCGCTTGCGGCTCACCACGGCGCCCGCGGCGATGGCGGCTGTTCCCGCAAGGGCGGCTGCCACGATGGCTGCGCTCGAGGCGTCGCCGGTTGCTGCGAGTTTGCCGGCGATCTTGGCTCCCGTGGCTGCAACTGCAACGGTCTTGGTCGTCTTCGTGCCCTCGGACTTGGAACCCTCGGGCTTGGTCTCGTCTGGCTTCTCCTCGGGTTTGATCTCCTCGGGAGGCGCGATGACCGTGCTCTTGGCGACAGCTTCGTTATAGGGGGAGTCGATCACAGCGTCGCCCGTGCCGATGGTTTGACCCACCACGTAGAAGATGCCGTCATCGAGTTCTTCCTTGTTGCGATAGCCAATGATCTTGCCGCCTGTGGGCGTCTGGATGGGAGCGCCTTCGATCTCGATGGTGCCGATTGTCTCGCCGTCCGCGCTCACGGCAAGGGCGAAGATTGCCGCCGTGTCTCCCTCAGCTGTGACCTTACTGCGGACAATCGAGATGGTCGCGGGCGTGATGCCCTCCTTGGTCCGGGCAAAGATGCCGATGTTCACGCCCCTATGCTCGGGAATGACCGCGCCGCTTTGGTCGTTGCTGTAGTGATCGGGGCCGTCGCTACCGGACTCGACATAGCGGGCTATAGCCTTGACAACGGAGTCACTAATGTAGATGTGACCACCCGCTTCGTTGGGGTAGTAGTTTCTGGTGGAGATTGCGGTCGAGAACTGGCCTTCTGCGAACGCATCCACGATCGAGCCGTTCTTGATGACGATGTCGTCCTCGTCGGTGAAGAGGGCGCTGGCTTCATCGTTCCCTGCACTTGCACGGACCGTTACGGTTGCGCCATCGAACGTGATGCCCTTGTAGACATAGATGCCATACCCAACGCCACTTGCGTTGAGGGAAGCGTTCGTGACCGTGAGGCTGTTTTTACCGTCGATGGCGGCGTCTTCCTCGGAGCTTGCCTTGACCTGGCTGCCACCCGAGATCTCGATGTTGCCGTCGGCCCAAATCGCATTGTCTTTGATAGAGCTTGCCTCTACCTTGCCGCCGCCCTTTATGATGAGGTTCTCGTTAGCATCGATACCCTGATCCTCGGTGGCCTTGGCGGTGACGGTTCCGCTGTTGTCGATCGTGATGTTGCCGTCGGCCCTGATGCCATCCGAATCGCCCGTGGCGTTAACGTTTCCCGAGCCCTTGATGGTGACATCGCCCCCGGCATCGATGGCATCGTGCTCGGTGCTCGTGGCGTTGACAGTGCCAGCGCCGTCGATGTTGATGCTGCCGACGGAAGTGATGGCGTCACGAGAAGATGTCACGTTGAGCGTGCTGGACGCGTCGCCCTGAATATTAAGCTCGGCGTTCTCGTTCGCGCCATCCTTAACCTTGATGCCGCGGCCATCGCCGTTAGTGACGATGTTGTTGCCCTCGTAGCTCACGTTGAGCTTGCCCGCTGCCTCGATCGCGCCGGCGTTATAGCCGTTGAGCTTCATGTCGTCGGCGCCGTCCCAGGCCCAGGTGCCGGCCTCGTCGCCTGCTGCAGTGTTGTACTGAGTGCCGCCGACGTTGACCCACTCGGCCGCGAGCGAGACGCTCGGCATGAGCAGCGAGCTCACCGTAAGCGCGCAGGCCAGGCCGCAGACGATCGTCGCGTCACGCGGCGCCAGCTGCCGTGTGCGAGCAGCGTGCGACGGCACACGTCGGGCTCGACAAAATGGGCTCCAGAGGTTTTGTCATTGCGCTTGGGGGTCGTGAACAAGGCGGCCATGGTTACTCCCATCCTCATAGGGCCTATGCGATTACGCCCAGCATATCTGCAGGGTGTAGCCGGCGGTAGTGCCGTTTGGAGGGCAAAATGTCCAAAACTTGGGAAGCAATACATCGCGCGTCTGTGCGTTGCCTGGCTTTAAAAGCAAAGCGCGGAGCCGCTCGATGCGACTCCGCGCTTTGGTGTTCTGCTTTGGCAGCTTTGCCGCTACGCTACGAAGAAGTAGACGAGGAAGGCGAGGGCTGCGATCCACATGAGCGGCTTGATCTTGGAGGCCTCGCCCTTAAAGAGCGCGACGATCACGTAGGCGATAAAGCCCAGGCCAATGCCGGCAGAGATGGAGTAGGTGAAGGGCACGCCGGCGACAATCATGAACGCCGGGAAACCCTGAGACACGTCGGACCAGTCTATCTCGGAGGCCTCGCTCATCATGAGGTAGCCGACGTAGACCAGAGCACCGCAGGTGGCGGCGCTGGAAACGATGGTGACGATGGGGGAGAAGAACGCGGCGAGAATGAACAGCACGCCGGTGGTGACGGAGGTGAGGCCCGTGCGGCCACCGTCGGCGGCGCCGGAAGTGGACTCGACGAAGGTGGTGATGGAGGAGACACCCATGAAGCCGCCCACAGCAGCGGCGGCGGAGTCGACGATTAGGATCTCCTTGATATTCTCGACGTTGCCGTCGTCGGTGAGGAACTCGCCCTGCTTGGCCACGGCCATCGCGGTGCCCATGGTGTCGAAGAAGTCACTCATGAGCAGCGAGAACGAGATGACGAGGAGCGCGGGGTCGGTAAGGACCTTGACGATGGCGGGCACGCCGCCGGCGTCGGCGATGGGGCCACCGATGCTCGAGAAGTCGAGCGGGGCGATGATACCGGTCGGAGCCTGGGTCACACCTAGGGGGATACCGGCGATGACGGCGACGACGATGCCGATGAGCAGCGAGCCGGGGACGTTGCGGCAGGCGAGGGCGACTGTCACCAGGATGGAGATGATGCCGACGATGAAGGTGGGGGAGGTGATATCGCCCAGACCGACGAGTGTACCGGCGCCAGCGGTGATAATGCCGGCATCGCACAGGCCAATCATGGCGATGAACAGGCCCAGACCCACCGAGATGGCGTGACGCAGGACAACCGGGATGGCGTCCATGATGGCCTCGCGCAGGCCACAAAGCACGAGCAGCAAGATGACGATACCCTCGAGGAAGATAACGCTCATGGCCACGTGCCAGTCACCGCCGCAGACGGTGGTGGCGATTCCAGCGATCATCGCGTTGACGCCTAAGCCCGACGCGCAGGCGAGCGGGCGGTTGGCGAAGATGCCCATGCAGATGGTCATGATGCCGGCGCCCAGGCAGGTGGCGCAGGCGAGCGCTCCCGCATCGATGCCAGCGCCCGAGAGCACCGCGGGGTTGACGGCGATGATGTAGGCCATTGCCAGGAATGTTGTCAGTCCAGCGCGGAGTTCGGTCCCGATTGTGGACTTGCGCTCGCTGACGTGAAATAGTTCGTCCATGCATACCCTTTCCTTGTTCGGCCCCGAGTTTAGGCCGATTGACACGAACTCACCCACTATAGCCCCTTTACGACGCTGTTGTTCCTCGCATGTTGATGTTCGGCGCTTTGTAGCAGACGGACGGTATTTTTCGCATGAAAATGTATGGGTACCGTATACTTAAGCGGTTACAACGACCCCTATGGAGGAACGTATGATTAAAGAGCTTTGCCACGACGAGGCTATCCTGTCCCAGCGTTGCGAGGTTGCGACCGTCGAGGACGAGTCGGTTGCTCAGGACCTGATCGATACCATTAAGTCGCTCGACGATGCCGGCTGCCTTGCCGCTAACCAGATTGGCGTTACCAAGAAGGTCTGCGTCTACCTGGACGACGCCGGCGAGCCCCACGTGCTCTACAACCCCCGTCTGGTGTTTGGTCTGGGCGCCAGCAAGATGGAGGAGAGCTGCCTGACGCACGAGGAGGTCACCAAGTCCACGCGCTACATCAAGTGCAAGGTTGCCTTTGACCAGATCGTCGACGGCAAGATGCGCGAGCGCAAGCAGGACTTTGTGGGCTTCGAGGCGCAGATGATTCAACACATGATTGACCACTGTCTAGGAAAGTTGGTCTAAGGGGACCAAAGCACCGCACCTTGCCGCTCAATCGTCGCTCGCGTACCTTAAGTACGCTTCGCTCCTCTTTCGTGGCAATCTGCGGCACTTTGACCCCTTAGACGACCTGCGGGGTTAACTTGGTTGAGTTTATCCTGCTTGAATAGTCCGGGCGTGACATTGTTGTCATGTCCGGGCTTTTGTGTTTAGCGCCTCTTTGTTTGGTGACAATAACCTTAGCAAGAACGTAAAGCTGGGAGGCGCTATGTGTACGAGCATTCGATTTACCGATAATTCCGGCCACATGTATCTAGGCCGCAACCTCGACTGGAGCTTTGACTACGGCCAACAGGTTCGCGTGATGCCGCGCGGGTTTCACATTCCGTATTCGTTTATCGACGACGCAACAGCGGCACACGCGGTGATCGGTATGTGCATCGATTACAAGAACTATCCCATGTTCTTCGACTGCGGCAACGATGCGGGCCTCGCCGTGGCGGGTCTCAATTTCCCGGGTTATGCCGAGTATGCCGAGGACCCTGTCGACGGCAAGACCAATATCGCAGCCTATGAGTTTCCCCTGTGGGTGGCAGCGACGTTCTCGACGGTCGATGAGGTCGAGGCCGCGCTGCGCGACACGGTGATTGTCGCCAAATCTGCCGGAGAGGGGCTGGGCGTGTCGCTGCTCCATTGGATTATCGGCGACAGCCAGCGCAGCATCGTGGTCGAGATGATGGCTGACGGCCTGCATGTATACGACGATCCGGTCGACACCCTTGCCAATCAGCCCACCTTCCCGTGGCACATGGAAAACCTGCGCACCTATATCACGGCCACAAGCGATTTTCCGCAGACGGCGACATGGCGTGGCGCCGAGCTCAAGCCCTATGGCGCGGGTGCCGGCATGCGCGGTATTCCGGGTGACTGCTATTCGCCGAGCCGTTTTGTAAAGGCGGCGTACCTCAATGCCAATTACCCGCAAAAGGAGAGCGAGACCGAAAACGTCGTCCGCATGTTCCGTTCACTCGAGGGCGTGGTGATGATTGAGGGGGCGTCCAGGATGGGCGATGGCAAGTTCGAGAAGACTATCTATACCGGATGCTTTAGCGCGCGCACGGGCAATTATTACTACGCGATGTATGGGGATCCGTCGATTCGCTACGTGAGCTTGATGGATGCCGAGGGCGCGAGCCCCGATAGGCTCGTGGTTCCCGAGCCGCGTCGTTCGTAGCCGTTAGCTTTACTGCAATGCAAAGCGGCCCTGCATCTCCCGTGAGATACAGGGCCGCTGTCGTTGATTTGTGACGTTGCTAGAAGTTGGCGTCGTTGAGCTGTTCGCTCTCGAGGTCGTCGAGCTGTTGCTGTTCGGGCGTATCGGCGACGCTCTCGAGCAACTCGGTGGGGTCGACGTTCATGTTTCTGCCGGCTTCGTTGCCGTTGACCAGGTCGTCCGAGAAGATATCGACTTCCATTTCCTCGGCTTCCTCGATTTGGACCTCGAGTGGCACCTGGGTGCGTACGAGCTTGACTGCTGGACGCATGCGGGCAAAGAGCGGTACGTACTCGATGATGATGGCCGAGTTCTCAAGACCGTACCAGCGTGCCGGGCTTCCGCAGGCGCGGCGGACGGCATACTTGATGGCCATCACGCGATGATCGTTGCGGTTGATGTCCGTCTCGGGAGCAAGCATCTTGCGCAGCATGCAAAAACGGAAGTCGCCCACGTTGCCGCGTGTCTCGTAGATAGAGTAGGTGTGATGCTGCGGCGGCAACTCACCCGATGCCATCAGGTCGCCAACGATCTGGCGCAGGTAGGCGTTGATGCGCTGATTGACCTTAAAGCCCAAGTCCAAGCGCACGCGGAACAGGAAGTCTGTGCCAAAGGTCTCAACGGAATACTCGTGCGTATAGGGCTCGTCGGTAACGTGCACGTTGATGAACCAATATGCCTTGGCGCGCTTGGGGTGCTTGTCCAGGATGGAATAGAGCACGTCGCGGTCGAGCGTGAGCGGATCGGGGCTGTTGGTGAGGAACACCAGATTGTCGGCGAGCACGGGGTAGGTCTCGTCATTGCGCAGGCGGCCGAGCTGGTCAATGTACTTGGAGACGGGCAGCAGGATCGTCTGCGTGCGCTCGATGGCGGTGCCGCGGCGCCACACGTACATAAGGCCAAACAGCAGCGAGGCCAAGAAGATCATCACATAGCCGCCGTCAAAGAACATGGTGAGGCACGAAGCGAAGAAGCACAGCTCAATGGCACCAAAGAGCAGGGCGAAGACGCAGGCGCCCAGTTTGTGTTTGAGGATGCCGGCGATGTAGCTCGTCAAAAGCGTCGTGGTCATGAGCATGGTCACGGTAATGGCGAGGCCGTAGGCGCTCTCCATGCGCTCGGAGTTTTGGAACAGCAGCACGATGAAGATACAGCCGACCCACATGATGTTGTTGACGAGCGGAATATAGAGTTGGCCCTTGGTGTCGCTGGGGTAGTGGATGCGCAGATGCGGCATGAGATTGAGACGCGTGGCCTCGGATACCAGCGAGAACGAGCCGGTGATGAGCGCCTGCGAGGCGATGATGGCCGCCACGGCTGAAAGCACGATGGCAAAGGGGCGCAGGGGCTCGGGAAGCATCATGTAGAACGGGTTGACGATGTCCATCGCGAGCATCTGGGGATTGGAGTTGTTGGCGAGCAGCCAAGCGCCCTGACCCAGATAGTTAAGGATGAGGGCCGCCTTTACGAACGGCCAGGATGCGTAAATGTTAGCCTTGCCCACGTGACCCATGTCCGAATAGAGCGCCTCGGCGCCGGTCGTCGACAGAAAGACAAAGCCGAGCACCATGATGCCCGAGTGGTTGATGGGCGAGAACAGGAACATGATGCCACGGATGGGGTTGAGCGCACGCAAGATGGACAGGTTGCCGAGCATGTTGAACAGGCCAGCGCCCGCCAGGAACAGGAACCATAGCGTCATAAGCGGGCCGAACAGCTTGCCGATTGACGAGGTGCCGGCGCGCTGCATGGCAAATAGGCCGCAGATAATGATGATGGTGATGATAATGACGTTGGTTTGCCCGTCACCCAAAAGCGCGTGGCCCCACTCGATGGTGCGCAGGCCCTCAATGGCTGTGGTAACCGTGACGGCGGGGGTGAGGATGCCGTCTGCGAGCAGTGCCGCGCCGCCGATCATGGCAGGTAGGATCAGCCATGGTGCCACCTTGCGTACGAGGCTGAACAGGGCGAAGATGCCGCCCTCGTTGTGGTTGTCGGCCTTCATGGCGATAACCACGTACTTGACCGTGGTCACGAGCGTCATGGTCCAGATGACGAGCGAAAGCGCTCCTAAGATCATGTCCTCGCTGACGGTACCGATGCCGCCGTTGTTGGCGACGATTGATTTCATGGTGTACATGGGGCTCGTGCCGATGTCGCCGTAGACGACGCCGAGCGTAACGAGCAGCATGCCAGCGGAGAGGGGAATGGCTCCATGCCCGCCTTGACCACGCTGATCTTGGGGGCTTGCCTCCAGTTTGTTATGTGCCACGTGGACTCCCTTGGACATCCGGTTATCCGTCTAGGACAGATAACCTTTATGCCGTCTTTATACATACAAGAGCAGTTTGGCACATCAGGTTATTTTAGACAATAATCCCCAGCTGAGGATTATTTATGTACGCAGGTAGCATTTCAGAGCAGGGGCTTTTAAGCACGTGCTGTCTGGGCTATGCCAGCCTTGGCGCCTGCGCGTTTGCCGGCGAATTCGCAAAAGAGCGCGCCGCCGATGATAAGTGCGGCGCCCATCAGGCGGACCGGTGTTATGACTTCGCCCAAAAGGACGGCCGAGAACACGACGGCCGAAAGCGGCTCGAGGTAGCCGACGACCGCAACGGTCTGGACGGGCAGCTTGGCGACGGCACTAAAGTAGAGCAGGCAACCGATGCCGGTGTTGACGACGCCGAGCATGACGACGGCGCGCCAATCAATATTGGCGGCGACGCCGGCGGACAGGAACGAGGGGGCGCCCTGCGTGATGAGCGTGAGGACTAGCGCGGTCACAAAGGCGGCGCTCACCTGGAGCGTGGAGTTTTCGAGGCCTTCGATGTGTGGCGCACCCTTGCTGGCGATGACCATCAATGCGTAGCAGAAGGCCGAGGCGATGCCGCAAGCGATACCCGCAATGGGCATATTGCCGCCTAGACCTTGCGCTGCAATGAGAAAAGCACCGCAGGCGACGGCGATAAAGCCGGCGATTTTGCTGCCGGTCAGCTTTTCGCCAAAGATGAGCGGGGAGAGCGCCATGACGATGATGGGGCCGCAGTAGTACAGCAGCGAGGATACGCCGACGCCAATCGTCTGGTAGGCGCGGAACAGAAAAATCCAGCTGGCGCCCAGCGCGGCTCCCGAGAGGAGGAGGGCTGCGGCTTCGCGGGGGCGGGATGGCGCCTGCAGCTTATGGCGTTGGGTGATGGCGAGAATGGTGACAAGCGAGAGTGCGCCCAAAAACGTGCGCAGTAGCACGATATCGGAGCTCGGCAGCGCAATGGCAGCGGCGATGATGCCGTTGGAGCCAAACAATAGCAATGCTGCTAAGTACGTAAACAGTCCGTTGTTCATGCGCTGAAATCCCCTCTATATCCGAGCATGTTCACTATGGGTGAACTGGCTATAGAAGAAAATCGAATATAATTCATAGATAACATGACAAAAGCTCATGCATATGTGGAGGGGTGCCGTGGAAACGAATGTTCAAAAGATGCAGGTCCTGCTCGAGACCGTGCGCGCCGGCAGTTTTACGCGCGCCGCCGAGCGGCTGAGCTATTCGCAGTCGGGCGTGAGCCGTATGGTGGCCGATCTTGAGGCCGACTGGGGCTTTAAAGTGCTTGATAGAAGCCGCGAGGGCGTAGTGCTTTCTGCCGACGGGCGGCAAGTTATGCCGGCGGTCGAGGCGCTCTGTGAGGAATTCACTCGCTTGCAGCGACGGGTGGATGAGATGCGTGGGCTCATGCGCGGCAAAATCTGCATCGGTACGTTTTCGAGCGTGGCGACCCACGTGCTGCCGCCGGTGATTGCGCACTTTCGCGCCGATCACCCGGACGTCGATTACGAGCTGCTGATGGGTGATTACTCCGAGATTGAGCAATGGGTGGCGGAAGGTCGCTGCGACCTGGGCTTTATTCCGCGCGAACCACGCGGCGCCGGCATGGCGTCGCGGCCGTTGGTGCAAGATGAGTTGATGGCCGTGGTGCCAGCGGACTCCTCGCTTGCCACCGCGGAGGTCGTTTCCCTTGCCGATTTGGCCAACGAGCAGTTTATTCTGCTGGAACGCGGTAGCGACGACGAGATTACGCCGCTGTTTCGCCGCGCGGGCCTGGCGGTACGCTCTAAGCTGTCGACCTGGGATGATTATGCGATTATGGCCATGGTCGAGGACGGTCTGGGCGTGAGCATTCTTCCGGCGCTCATCTTGCGCCGCTGCCAGTTCGATGTTGCCGTGCGCCCGCTCGAGGGACATCCTCATCGGCAGATCAACGCCATATACCGCACCGCTGACGTTTCGCTTGCGGCGGCTCGTTTCCTTGAATATCTCTAAAAGCGCGTACCTGTTGTCTACTTTGGGACAATTCTCGGGGTTCGGTACTTTTTCTTATGAAATTGAACTTTCGGATAATGCGCCGCGCTATACTGCTGCCTAAATTGAACTCAGGTTCAATTTGTGTTCTATAAATTGAACTTTGCCAGCAAGGAGGTTCTAGTGGCCCAAGAGACGTTTAGCGATCGCCTACGACAGACTATGTCCGATCGCGACGTTCGCCAGTCGGACGTAATCCGCGCATCGGAGATGCTCGGCAAAAAACTCGGCAAGAGTCAGATGAGCCAATATGTGAGCGGCAAGACGATCCCGCGGCGCGATGTGGCAGAGCTGCTCGCCCGTATTTTGGAGGTCGATGTTTCCTGGCTGCTCGCCAGTGACGCCGATCAAGTCGAGACGTCCTCGTCCCATAACGTTGCCAAATCCGAACCTAGTCCCTCAGCTCAAATTCCAAGGAGCACCACCATGCGTACTTTTTCTAAATCCACCAAGCTCGATAACGTCCTGTATGACGTGCGCGGTCCCGTCGTCGACGAGGCTGCCCGTATGGAGGACGAGGGCGAGCGCATCCTCAAGCTCAATATCGGCAACCCGGCGCCCTTCGGTTTTCGCACGCCCGACGAGGTTATCAAGGACATGCGCCAGCAGCTGCCCGACTGCGAAGGCTATTCCAACTCGCGCGGCCTGTTCTCTGCGCGCAAGGCGATCATGCAGTATTCGCAGATCAAGGGCCTGCCCAATGTTCAGATGGAGCATATCTACACGGGCAACGGCGTGTCCGAGCTCATTCAGCTTTCGATGAACGCGCTGCTCGACAACGGCGATGAGATCCTGATCCCCAGCCCCGACTACCCGCTGTGGACGGCGTGCGCGACCCTTGCCGGCGGCCATCCTGTGCACTACCTGTGCGACGAGCAGGCCGATTGGTATCCCGATCTGCAGGATATGGAGTCCAAGATCACGAGCGCGACCAAGGCCCTCGTCATCATCAACCCCAACAACCCCACGGGCTCGGTCTACCCGCGCGAAGTGCTCGAGGGCATCGTCGAGGTTGCGCGCAGGCATCAGCTGATGATCTTTGCCGATGAGATCTACGACCGTCTGTGCATGGACGGCTACGAGCACGTCTCGATTGCCTCGCTCGCTCCCGATCTGCCCTGCGTTACCTTTAGCGGCCTTTCCAAGTCGCACATGATCGCGGGCTATCGTATTGGCTGGATGGTGCTTTCGGGCAACCAGCGCTGCATGAGCGACTTCATCATGGGCGTCAACATGCTCTCTAACATGCGCCTGTGCTCCAACGTGCCGGCCCAGTCGATCGTCCAGACGGCGCTCGGTGGCCATCAGTCGGTCAACGACTACATCCGTCCCGGCGGTCGTGTCTACGAGCAGCGCAACTTTGTGTATGAGGCGCTCAACAAGATCGACGGCATCTCGGTGGTCAAGCCGCGCGCGGCGTTCTACATCTTCCCCAAGATGGATGTTAAGAAGTTCAACATCACCGATGACGAGCAGTTTGCCCTCGACCTGCTGCACGAGAAGAAGATCCTCATCACGCGCGGCGGCGGCTTTAACTGGGCCGAGCCCGACCACTTCCGCATCGTGTACCTGCCGCGCATGGAAGTGCTCAAAGAGTCGCTCGAAGACCTCGCCGACTTCTTCGATCATTACCGTCAAAGCTAAGGGATAGAGGCTCTATACAATCGAAAGCTCCCTGCAGTTGCTTGGCTGCAGGGAGCTTTCTTGAATCGGTGGAACTAAATAACGATTCCGTTGCAGTGGTCGATTTCGTGCTGGATGATCTCGGCGGTGTAGCCCGAGAAGTTTTTGATGCGGCGGACAAAGTTCTCGTCCAAATACTCAACCTTAATGCGGCGATATCGGGTACAGGGACGCTCGCCGGCCAGCGAGAGGCATCCTTCGCTCGTCTGATAGGCATTGACCTGCTCAAGAATTTGAGGGTTGTACATCAGGAGCGCCCTGGTGCCGTCCTTTACGCAGATGATGCGTTTGCGCACGCCGATCATGTTGGCGGCGAGGCCCACGCACTCGTGCTCATGTTCGTTGAGCGTATCCAGGAGGTCCTGCCCGGTCGCGGCGTCGTCGGGTCCCGCGTCTTCGGAAGGAAGGCGCAAAAAGAACTCGGATTTCATGATGGGCTTGATCATGGCGGGCTCCTCATGTCTTATGCTTTCGTGGACTTTTAATAATAGCGCGGAAGGAAAGCTGTGCGTCCGCGTTACAATCTTTCGACGTTGGACCATGTTGTCAGACTCGTCGTGTACGGCGTCTGGCGTAAGTCTAGGGCTCATTTTTCGCCCTGGACTGTTCCTCTGGGGCGATGCGACTGTCGTTCCAAGAGGAAGGAAATGCATGGGGAGCAAATCTCAGCAACAAGTTAGAGTAACGCCATCGGGCACTGCGGCGCTTCTCGTCGTAATGTATATCGCAGCCTTTGTTGCCGCGTTTAACGAGAACATCATTAACGTGGCGTTGCACGACATTATGGCGGCCTTTTCGGCGAGTGCCACCACGGCGCAGTGGCTCGTTTCGGGCTACATGATCGTGACGTCGATCTTTACGGCCATCATGGCCTTCCTGTCCGGCCGTTTCTCGACGCGCAAGCTGCTGTTTTTCGCATGCGGATGCATGGTCGCCGGCGAAGTCCTGTGCCTGGTCGCTCCGTCGTTTAGCGTTTTGCTGCCAAGCCGTATTTTGCAGGCTGCAGGATCGGGCATCTTGTTCCCGCTCATGATGAACGTGGTGCTGTCTTGTGCCCCGCGTGAGAAGCTCGGTCTGTATCTGAGCCTGGGTGGTGCCTGCATTACGCTGGGGCCGGCGTTTGGACCCGTGATCAGCGGTCTTATGTGCACGTTGTTTGGCTGGAGGGCGGTGTTCGTAGTGCCGCTGGTGGGCGGCATTGCGGTCGCAGCGGCGGGCGTTAAGCTTGTTCAGAATGTCGGAGAGCGTTCGAACACCACGCTTGATATTCTGTCGGTTGTTTTGCTCGCGGCCGGCATTACGGCATTTGTGTATTCCGTAGGCGAGTTCTCGACCAATCTGATTGCCGGTATCGTGGCGCTGTTCGCCGCCATTGTGCTGCTCGGCCTGTTTGCCGCCCGTCAGCTCAAGCTCGAACATCCGGTGCTTAACGTGCGTCCCATGGCGAGCGTTCGCTTTTGGCCTGCGTGCCTGCTTGTGGTGGTGTCGATGATGACGACGTTCTCGATGAGCGTTTTGTTGCCGCTCTATTTTGAGGGCGCATACGGCATGACCGCACTTATTGCGGGCCTGCTCATTTTGCCGGCGATTGCCTGCAACGCCGTGACCTCGATTGTGGGCGGACGTGTGATGGACGCCCGTGGCGCATGGCCGCTGCTGCCGGTCGGCTTTGCCCTGATTGCCGTGGGACAGACTGCCATCTCGATGACGGCGGCAAGCATGAACATCGGTGTCGTCGTGGCGCTGACCGTTGTGGTGTATGCCGGAGTCGGTTTGGTGCTGAGCCCCTCGCAAACGGCCGGCTTGGAGACGCTGCCCGCCGCTGAGCATCCTCACGGAACGGCATTGCTCAACACGTGGAACATGATTGCCGCATCGTTTGGCCCGTCGCTGTTTATCGGCCTGCTCTCGAGTTCTGCGGCGGCTGCCAGCGTCGCTGGCGCTGCGATCGACGTTGCCCAGGCGATTGGATTTGCAGCTGCCGTGCGTGTGGCGGCTGTAATTGCCGTGGTCGGGTTCGTGGCGTCGCTGGTGTACGCTCGTCGCGAGTCGCACATGTCGCATTAATGTGTGCACATAGATTCTGCAGCTAGATTGGATGACGACACCATAAACTAATGGACGTTTTGCCGAGAGGCATGAATGTTTAAAGCGCAAAGAGTGCGCGACGGGCCCCGCGAATGGGGCGATGATGCCCGAGAGGGCCAAGAAGGAGTCTCATGTCTGAGAACGAAGAGATCATGAACGAGACCGAGAACGAGACCATGGCTGCCGAGGTCGAGGCAGTCGAGACCGTGGAGACCGAAGCTGCCGAGGTTGAGGCTGCTGACGAGGTTTCCGCCGAGGAGGAGGCCGAGGTTGTCAAGGCCGCCGTTGATTACGATGACGAAGAGCTGATGGACAAGATGCAGAAGGCCGCCCGCCTGCTGCGTAGCCGTCGCTTTGCTATTTCCAAGGAGGAGGAGGCCAAGGCCGAGCGCATGGCGAACATCGAGCGCGCCATCAAGCTTCTTGACCTCAAGCCCAAGATGGAGCAGAAGGAAATGTCCGACCTGCTGGGCATGCGCCTCCGTGAGCTCGATGGCCTGATGGCCGAGGCCGAGGCTGCCGATCTGGTCGGCCGCATCGACGACGCCGAGGGCGATATGCGCAAGATCGTCGTCTTCGCTGCCGAGGATGCCGCTGAGGGCCTGGTCGAGCTTGCCAACAAGAAGGAGAAGCTCCTGCCCGAGCTTTCTTACGAGGAGGCCACCGAGCTGATGGCCGCTCTCGATAAGGTTATCGCTCCGCTTGTCGCCATGGGCCTGGACGAGGACCGCGGTCCTCGCGGCGGCCGTGACGACCGTGGTGGCCGTGGCGGCGACCGTGGCGGTCGCGGCGGCTTTGGCGATCGTGGTGGTCGTGGTGGCGACCGTGGCGGTCGCGGTGGCGATCGTGGCGGCCGTGGCGGCTTTGGTGACCGCGGTGGCCGTGG
>OGPK01001579.1_pt1 | contig 17063 bp, 14 predicted proteins | sample 1552921 | NCBI WGS metagenome assembly OGPK01 (sample SAMEA2580264, study PRJEB22360) | human gut metagenome | biome: human gut; feature: human-associated habitat; material: faeces | place: Denmark | collected 2008/2010 | reverse complement strand
CCGCGTGGTCGCCGGGCAGCCGGTGGGGAAAGTAATTCCTCTTCAGGAGCGGATGATACGGATTCCCGTTCCGCTGGAAGAATTTTCCGCATTGCCCAGGGATGAGCAGGGCAAGGTGAATACGGCTCTGACCGCCTCTTGCGTGCTGAATAATGGAAAACGGCTGCAGTGGCTGGGCCGCGTTACGGCGGTGGATGCGGCGCTGGATTCCAAAAGCAATTCCGCCGTGTTGATTGCCTCCCTGGAGCCGAATGCCTCCCATGTTTCCGAGTGGCAAGTGGCTCCCGTCAATATGGCTCTTCAAGTAGCCATCAACGTTCAAGTTCCCGTTTCCGCGTGGATTCCCGCTTCCGCCGTCAGGGACGGCAGCTCCATCCAGGTAAAAACGCCGTCAGGAATGCAGGAACGCAAGGTGCAGGTAGTGGCGTTAAAAGACGGCAGAGCCCTGGTGACCGTTCCGGAATTCCAGTCAGGGGACGCTCTGATTCTTTAATTCATTTTTTCAAAGGGATATCCTTTCCCACCCATTTTTCTGCCGCGGGGGAATCATTCTTTTCAAAAATTTCCCGTTGGAGGGACAACTCGTCCACAAACTGGAAACCGATACGGCCGGAAGGGAAAATACGGCATCGGGAAGGCGCGGGAATTCTGGAATGCGGAACGCGTGGGAGTCTTTTGAAAAAATATTTTTGGGACCTACATACTTGACTAACCAAACTATTTTATAATATTTTCGTCACATCCTCATTATTTGAAGGTGAACAATATAGAAAAAAGGAAGATCGTAAGTTGATCTTCCTTTTTTCTATCAAACCCTCCGTCTTCTCAAAATAATACACATAATTCCTAATAGACTCATGGTAGAAGTCGATGGTTCGGGAACAACGTCATATCCTATTAATTTGAACCATCCCTTTCCCGATTCCCCTTCTTCATAAGTTAATTTATATGATCCGTCAGAGTTGAACATATCAATATCTGAAAGATCATAATTCGTCAAATCGCCCGAAAATAGTTGGAATTCATCACCGGAAGAGATCATACTCAAAATTTTCGTCTCATCAAGATCAAGCCTTATTTGACTACTCTTATCCATGAAAACAGAACCAGCGGATATATAGTAGAACTTATCTCCATTTCCGCAATTAAATGTTAAAAATGAATTCTCATTTAGTGATAGAGAAAACAAAGTAGAATTTTTAGTTATGTTCCAACTTGATTTTGTTAAATTTATGTTAATTGAACCATCATTTTCTTGAGAAGTATAACCATCGAAAGAAGTACCATTCTGAATATTAACAGTTAAGTCAGATGAAGCGGATATTCTCTGATTTTTAGATTTAGACAAATCCACGTTATTAAGACTAACTTCTAGATTTCCTGCACCTGAAATCAGTGTGTTGTTATTAACTGAAGAAATAGATGAATTTGTAAGAGATATAGTACTACTATCTCCAACCAAGACCCCACTGGTACTGGATTTTTTATTTTCAATATGTGTGTTATAAAGAGTTACTTTTGAATCTCCGCTTGCGGATATAGAAGCCCTATTATCTCCTGTTGTCGATATTCTAATAATTCCATTACCTTTATTTGATATTGTAGCGTTTCTACTCGCGTGGATCGCCGTATCTGAGGCATTATAAATTTCTACATTATCAAGGAGAAGGTTTGAATTATTCCAGAGGCGAATACCTGTTCCCTCATCTGCGTAATTATAAATTTTCGTATTGTAGATAGTAGATGTTTCGGTCATGTCACTCAGTTCGATCACTGAACTGTAACTACCCCACACGCCTCCCTTTGATACGGTAACTGAGGACCAACCGTAATTCGCTCCTAAATTGAGAAATTTTCCTCCTTTTGAGTAAATCGCCGCATCCCCAAAAGAATTAGATCTACACACTGTAGAAATTACAATATTAGTTCCGGTATAGGAAGATCCTGAAGAAATCAATAAAGCGCATGAAACATTTGAGGAGGTATTATGATGTTTTTCGTTATCTTCTATATCTCCATTAATCGTGACATCGGCAGTTTTTGCCGCCAAACAATAGGGAATGGTGTATGAACCAAATAGGCTTAGGGAAATGAATAAGGCCTTTACTGATGATAATGTCTTCATAGTTCTTATCTAGGTTTGTTCCCATTTTAGGAACATTGAAGACCTATTACCGAATATCGAATGACTTGTAAATACTTTTGTACCTAAATTTGGTACAATCTTATTCTCTGTTATTGTTCCAAAATGAGGAACAGAAATAGTAATGAAGAGAAAAATCTTCGTAAAATATTAAAAGAAAAACGTTTAGAGTTGAATATGACTCAACGAGACTTGGGAGAACTCCTGAATACACCTCATACCTTCATCAACAAATATGAAGTAGGAGAACGGTATCTTACATTCACGGAGGTCATCAACATTTGTAAAAATCTACAGATAGATGTGCATAGTCTTCTGGATGATGTGATGGAGAAGTCTTCCAAAGAATAGTATCAAGGAAAGTAGAGTTCAATTTCTTCAACTCACCAATTCACAATACATCATTCTCTTACCAACCATTTTGGTAATCGTATCTCCTATACATTCCATTACTTCAATCTTGGAGGTATTATGCCTATAGGCAAATTCATGAATGTACCTCTTCAAATGCTTAGGGGACATGTAATGGTAAACGCCATAGTAACCTCTCTTCAGTAGAGACCAGAAGCTCTCAATGGAATTGGTATGAACCTCTCCATTGACATACTGTTTCCCCTTATGGTTGACAAACTCATGGACAAATCCGACAAGTCCTTTATAGGATTTGAACTCGTCAGTAAACACATTGGAATTTCTCTCTACATGTTTTCCGATGAATCCTTGTAAATTGTAAGCGGATGTATCGTCGATATGTTTGACGATTACTTTTCCGTTTCTCTGTTTGGCTCCGATCACAATCAATTTACCTACTGAACCTCTTCCCTTGTTCAGCTTCTTGGAAAAGTGTTTGTTGGATTCCTTGCCTCCAATGAAGGTTTCATCCACTTCTACAATACCGTCCAACTTCTCCTTTTTATCCTTCATCCAAACTTCCCTAATCCTGTGACAGAGGAACCAGGCAGTCTTCTGAGTGATTCCAAGTTCTTTTGAAATCTGGATGGAGGAAATGCCTTTTCTGGAAGTCGCCAACAGATACATGCACATCAACCATTTGTGAAGAGGCAATTTGGATTCCTCTAAAATTGTACCAAATCTGACGCTGAAAAACTTTCTACAATCCTTACAGCGATAGGGCATCGGAAAGTGGTTTTTACATTTGGTGATATGATCTGAACCGCAATGAGGACAACGGACATGACCATTCCATCTTTTTAACTCAAAATACTTCCGGGCAGATTCCTCATTAGGAAATTTGGAGAAGAACTCATATAAGGAAGTATATTTGGTTTTGTTGTTTCCCATATCGTTGTTGTGATATGGAAATTTTGTCGTGTTTTGATTGGTTCGTACGCGTTTATTTTCAGCGTATTGAGAATTATTTTGTATTACAATTTTCTTACCCATATTGGGCGAGTAGAAAATTGTTCTCAGAATTTAAAGGTATAAAAATTAACGGAGGTTAAACAGTGCGACAGAATGTCTATATGAGACAAATTGTCCCATAAAAATGTGTCAAAATGTCTCAATGATAATATGGTATCTCATTAGATAAATTGTTAGATATTTGTTATTATTATTGATAATTAATTGTTTTTAACAAATATTAATGGATAGAGATTTTTTGGCATGCCATTTGCATAAGATGTTGTAGGGAGTTGAAGGAGATGGTGGTAGATATTGCGATGATCTCTTTAGACTCAAACATCAAACCATAGAAACAAAAAAAATGTCTAATAAAATAACAACAGTTACCTTCACCGGTAAAAGCGGTAAACAATATAAGTTTGATACTTATACAAAAGATACTTCTTTTCGAGATGTAAGTGCAGTATATATCTTTACCAAAAGAGTACAAAAATTAGATGGTTCTTATTTTCAAAAACCTTTATACATAGGGGAATCTGAAAAACTTGGAACTCGAATTTTAAATCATGAGAAATGGCCCTATGTAGATAGGCTCGGATGTACTCATATTTCAATTATGCAAATTAGCGGAGAATCTGCCCGTATGGACGCTGAAACTGATTTGATTAATGGTCAAAATCCTCCGTGCAATTTTCAGTAAAGGATTTAGCCTCATCGGTAGGATAATAAAGGCGTTCAAATTCTGCAAAAGCCGCAAAAAAGGCATCAAAGAATCGTTCTTCAGCCTTAGTGAAAGGAGTTACAAGGTACGATCCGTTATCTAATTTTTCAATTTGAGGTGTAACATTCATATTTAAAATTATTCTTAAACGATCTGTTTCACTCGTTTGTGAAACAGATCGTTTTTATTTAGTGGATTTCCTGAAAAGGAAGAGGTGATCTGTTGGATGGTTAGTCAAGTATGTAGGTCCCATATTTTTTAATGGGCTTCCAGCCAGTTGCCTCCCGTCCTGGCTTCCACCAGAATGGGAACGCCGTTGGGCAGGGGCAGCGCGCTGACCATGGCTTCCTCTATCTTGGGAATGAGAGCCAACTCATCCCTGTGCAGGTCCACCAGCAATTCATCATGAATTTGGAGGATAAGCCGGGATCTGGTGCCTTTCAGCAATTTGTCCACATGGATCATGGCTATTTTAATCATATCCGCCGCCGTGCCCTGGATGGGGGTGTTGATGGCAGTACGTTCCGCGGCGGACTTAATGGTCTTGTTGGCGGAATTGATTTCCGGAATCATCCTCCGTCGCCCCAATAGCGTTTCCGCGTAACCGGCTTGTTCCGCTTTGTGAACCAGGTCTTCCATGAAGGATTTAACTATGGGGAACGGGGTAAAATAGTTTTCAATCAAAGTGGCGGCTTCTCCGCGGGGGCAGCCCAGCCTCTGGGAGAGACCGAAGGCGGAAATGCCGTAAATAATGCCGAAATTCACCGTTTTGGCCGCACGGCGCATAACGGCGTCCACCTGGTCGCGGGGAATGCCGTACACACGGGCGGCCGTTTCCGTATGGATGTCCCGTCCTTCCCTGAATGCTCCGCACATGGCGGGGGCTCCTGAAAGAGCCGCCATGATGCGCAGTTCAATCTGGGAATAATCCGCAGACAGCATGGTGTATTCCTCTGAGGCGGGGACAAAGGCGGTGCGGATCAGGCGCCCCTGTTCCGTCCTTACCGGAATATTCTGAAGATTGGGATCCTGGGAGGCAAGCCTCCCGGTTGCGGTCAGCATCTGGTGGAATTGGGTATGGATGCGTCCATCCCGCGGGCAGATATACCTGGGCAGTGCATCCAGATATGTGCTCTTCAGCTTCATATTCTCCCGGTAAGCCAGGATATCCGCTACAATGGGATGCTGGGGGGCCAGAGCGGAAAGGGTGTCTTCATCCGTCACGAACTGGCCCGTCTTCGTCTTCTTGGGCTTCTTCACCAGCTCCAGTTCTCCGAACAGGAAATCTCCGAGCTGCTTGGGGGAATTCAGATTCAGGGGATGGCCTGCGGCTTCTTCAATTCTTTCCCGTAGGCCGTCAATGATGGCTCCTACCTTGACGGAAGCCTTCTCCAGGGATTCCGGAAGCACGCGGATGCCGGAAAACTCCATGTCCGCCAGCACGGGAAGCAGGGGCAGTTCCACGGTACGGAACAGTTTTTCCATGCCGCTTTCCTTGACCTGCCTTTTCAGGACGGCGGAAAGCTGGAGGGTGATATCTGCATCCTCCGCCGAATATTTGCCCATTACTTCCACGGGAACGCCGCTGGTGTCCAGTTCCCGTTTTTTTGCTCCTGGAGCGGCAATGTCCTTCAGTTTAATCGTGGAATATTGCAGCAAATTTTCCGCCAGAACGTCCATTCCGTGCTTCATGCCTGGAGCGATCAGGGCATGAGCCAGCAATGTATCGAAAAAGGGGCCTTTGACATGGATGCCGTTGGCTCGCAAAACCTCCAGGTCAAATTTCAGATGATGCCCTATCTTCTCTGCGGGGCCTTCCAGGAGCGGCCTGACTGCTTCCAGATCCGCCGGACCGGAGACAGGCATGTACCATGCCTTGTGCGGTTCAGCGCAAAAGGCGACGCCCAGCAGGTTGTCCATGAGGGGATTCAGGCCCGTCGTTTCCGTGTCGAAGCACCAGGAATCATACTTTTCCAGCTCGGCTGCCATGGCGGAACGGGCTTCCGGCGTATCTGCAATAATATATTCGTGCCTGAAATCATCTACCGTTTTCAAATGGCGTTCCTCAAATAAATCCATTTGTCCCGAACCGTTCTGCCGTACTCCCGACACAGGGGCGGAGGGTTTCGCCGACGAAGGCTGTTCCGTCCGGGGGGCGGGAGCAAACAAATCGTCTGCCGGGAGGGGGGCTTTTCTGGGCTCCGGCGCTTTTTTCCCGAACAGCTTGGCCTGCATGGACCGGAATTCCAACTCCTGGAGAAGGGCCTGCAGTTCTTCCGGACTGGGTTCTCTTTTAACCAATTCAGGCAGGGTCACCGTCAGGGGAACGTTCCGGTCAATGGTGGCCAGTTGCTTGGAAAGGGTTGCCATGTCCCCGTTTTCCTCCACAATCTGTTTGCGCTTCCCTTTCAGTTTATCCGGATTAGACAGCAGGTTTTCCACGGAGCCGAACTCTCTGATCAGCAGCTTGGCCGTCTTTTCCCCCACGCCGGGAAGCCCCGGAATATTGTCGGAGCTGTCGCCCATCAGGGCCAGAATATCAACTACCTGGTCCGCACGTTCAATGCCCCATTGCTCCTTGAGCTTTGCCAGGTCAATCACTTCGTGGTCATTGCCCCTTTTGCCGGGTTTCCACAGAAAGCAGGTGGAGGAAATAAGCTGGCCCAGGTCCTTGTCCTGGGAAACCATGTAGGTCTGGAATCCCTCCGTACCGTCCGCGATGCGTGCCAGCGTGCCTATCGTATCGTCCGCCTCATAGCCTTCATAGCGCAGAATGGGAATATTCATGGCTTCCAGCAATCTGAAAATCAGGGGCATTTGGTCGCTCAACTCTTCCGGCATGGATTCCCGGTTGGCTTTATAGGCAGGGTAAAGCTTATGGCGCGCCGTGGGAGCGGAAGTGTCGAAACAGGCCGCGATGTGCGTGGGGCGTTCGTGCTCCAGAATGCCCAGCAGCGTATTGGCGAAGCCGTACACGGCGGAAGTATTGACTCCCTTGGAATTGCGGATGGGATTGGAGAAAAAGGCGAAGTGGGCTCTGTAAGCCAGGGCCATTCCATCCAGAATAAAAAGGCGCTTGGAAGGGGAATCAGTCATTTCTGCCTTACTTTACCATGCGGTCCGGCGGGAAGCCACCGTTAAATGCGCCTCCGCATTCTCTGCCGATCGGGGCGGAGAAACAATCTTGAGAGCGCTTTTTTGTTGCCTCCTGACTATGAAGACCAGTCCTGCTTCTTGTAAAATTTGCTGGAGCCCGGCCGGGAATGTTTTGTCTCCGTTCATCCTTCTTTAAGGATTGATTTTCTTACAGGAAACATTATCATACTCCGTTTCCATGACTTACACCATCACTCCTTTGATTGCAGAGGATGCCATCTGCGCGCGCGTCAGGGAACTGGCCGCATCCATTGACAGGGCCATGGCAGGAAAACCCTATATTTTATTGCTGCTGCTGAACGGCGCTCTTCCTTTCGCTGCGATGTTGGAGAAGCATTTGAAATCCCGGCCTGCGGTGAAAGCCGTCAAAATTTCCAGTTATGCCGGAATGAGAAATTCCGGTTCCGTGGCGTGGGAGGGGGATTGCGGGGATTTCCAGCCCGATGTGCCTGTTCTGGTGGTGGATGACGTTCTGGATACGGGTGCTACGCTGGATGAAGTTTGCCGGGAATTGAAAAGAAGAGGGGTGAAGGAAGTCCTCACTGCTGTAGCCGTGGACAAGCACTGTTGCCGGAAAGTGCCTTTTGAGGCTGATTACGTGGCTTTTACGCAGGGAAACGATTTCCTGGTGGGGTTTGGAATGGACCTGGATGGGCATTACCGGGAACTCCCGTACATTGGGAAAGTGGTCATGGCTGACACAGTTGAGAATTCAGATTGAACAACCTGTTGAAAAAAAGTGTCCAAAACAATTGGAGCGGCAGAATTATCCGCCGTTCTGCTTAACAAGGGAAACCGGAAAGGAGAACCAAGACATGAAAATCAACAGGGCAAGACAACAGGAAAGCGTGGCCGTTTTCGGCCGCGAAACATCTCTTATACGGGATGTTTTGGACAATCTGGAACTGGAACATGCGCTGACGTGGCTGTTGGAGGCCATCAGCCAACACCAGTCCGGAAAAATGGGCGGGGAACCGTGGCACCTGTACCAGACCACGCTGTTCGCCATGTATGTGGACTATGACAACGGCAAAGTGCGCCTGTCCGCCGCGCTGGCATGCCACGATGCAGATCTGGAAATGTCCTTGAAGGATTTTGTGGAGATATTGAGCCGTGAAGCCGTCAAGGAGGCGGCCCCTCTTCATTATACCCCTGGGAGTTCCGGCAAATGCATCCACCGCTACCGCAATCCGTATTTTAAACGCAGGCGGCGGGACCGGGAACCGGACATCGGTTTTTACTCCTGAGACGGATTTCGCCGCGAAGTGGCATCCTATCCTTTCCAAAAGACCGGATTCTCTATGGACTCCGGCCTTTTTTCACTTTTTCGGGAGGGCTTTCCATAAATGGACACGGGGTACCGGACAAGGTAAAAAATGCGGTTTTTACTCTGATTTTGAAATGAATATTGACCCCGTTTCTTCCCGTTCATGAACGGGAACGGCGGAAAACATGCGGCGGATGATATTTCCCGGAAATGGCGGGTGCTTGGGCGGCCTCAAATTGACAATCGCTTGTGAAATATTAGAATGATCGGCAGCGCTTCCGGCTCAGGGGCCCAGCACAGTCAACCGAAATGAAAAGCAGCAGAATCAGAATTGCAACGAGGCGGGATGCGGCCAAGCTGCTGGAAATTTACGCTCCGTATGTGGAAAAGACAGCTGTCACGTTTGAATATGAAGTGCCTGCAGTGACGGAGTTTGAAAAAAGAATAGATCACATACTGGGAAAATACCCCTATTTGGTTGCGGAAAGGGCAGGGGATATTTCCGGTTATGCCTATGCAGGAGTGTTCAAGGACCGCGCAGCGTATCGCTGGGCTGTGGAAACGACGGTATACGTGCGGGAAGACATGAAAAAAATGGGAACGGGAAGGGAACTGTATGCAGCTCTGGAAAAGATTCTCTCCATGCAGAATATTTTGAATTTAAACGCGTGCATTGCTTATCCCTGTGAAGCTGAGGACCCCTATCTTACACGGGACAGCGTCCAGTTCCATAAACGTTTGGGGTATCAATTTGCAGGGAAATTTCATCGGTGCTGATACAAATTCGGCCGCTGGTACCATATGATCTGGATGGAGAAGTTTCTTGGAGGCCATACGGAAAATCCGCCCGTAGTGAAATCTTTTGGCGAGGTAAGGAGCCTTGTCGCGGAGAAACTCGGAATTTGGTGAAAGGCGGCTCCTGGGCGCATTCGGAAACAGAAAATATTTCCGAATCAATAACATGCCGGATGTTCCGGCATGCGGCCACAAGAGGGTTTTTTGTTGCAAAGTTAGTTTAAACTAATTTTTAATTGACATCGTTTGGCCGGATTATTATTTTCCGCTCCGGCGGGAAAAAATGGCGGATATGCCATGAAATCCTGCCGGATTGGAGGATGCCTCCCTGAGGAGGATACGGATGTTTTCATTATCAATAAAAAACCATGAACGCATACAAACGCATGTTGCTGGCCGGCTTTTGCGCCGGAAGTACAATCCTGGCTTTCGGTAGCCAGGCTCAGGCGGCCAAGGCCGCTTCCCCCAAGGTGGACAAAACGAGCGCGGCGATTGCCGCCTACGCGGATGAGCTTGTCATTCCCACCTACAAGACGATGAGTGATAACGCTCTCAAATTCGCCAAGGCCGCTAAAGAGCTGAAGGCTGCTCCTACCGATGCCAAGGTTGCTGAAGCAGGGAAGCTTCTTCTTGAAACGCGCGTGCCGTGGGAACTTTCGGAATCCTTCCTCTTTGGCCCGGCTGCTTTCGCCAACCTTGACCCGAAGCTGGACTCCTGGCCCCTGGATACCACGAATCTTGATGCCGTCGCCAAAAACGCGGACAGCAAGAGCGTAACGATTGACGCCGCCTACGTACGCAATTCCCTCGGCGCGGAAACGCGCGGTTTCCATGCTGCCGAATACCTGCTGTTCCGAGATGGGCAGCCCCGCAAGGCCGCCGATCTGACGCCCGGACAGCTTTCCTACCTTGCCGCTGTGGCCGAGGTGATTGCTGAGGATTCCATCACGCTTGAAGCCTGGTGGGCGGGTTCTGACAAGATCAGCGAAGAGAAGGCCAAGATTCTTGAAGAAGCTGAAATAGAACCCGGCAAGTCCTATGCGGGGGAATTCAAAAAAGCTGGCCAGGCAGGCAGCCGCTACGAGTCAAACTCGGAAGTGCTTGATGAAATCATCGGCGGCAGCAAGGACATTATTGACGAAATAGCCGATTCAAAGGTGGGCAAGCCCTACGAAACGGCTGACGCCGCCGACTGTGAATCCCTTTACAGCTACACTTCTCTGGTGGACTCTCGCCACAACGTACAGAGCGTAGAAAAATCCTACAATGTGATTTCCCCTCTCGTAGCCGCCAAGTCCGCGAAGGTTGACCAGGCTGTGAAAGGTTCTATCGCCAAGGTATTCAAGAGCCTTGACGCCATACAGGGGCCCCTGGTGAAAAATCTCGACAAAAAGGAGCAGCTCAAGGCAATCATCGACAGTTGCAAGGAACTTTCCGAAAACCTCGACAAGGTTCAGGAACTTCTTGTGAAGTAATTTAACCCGCATTGCCCAGGGTCGGCAAGGCCCTGGGCTGCAATATCATATTGTCGGCCGGCTGACGGAGACGTGTACCACGGGCCGTATTTCTGGAAAGCCTGCCAATCATCAATGCACATGGAGTATCGACAATTTGCAAAACCTGCGGCTGTCCTGGTGCTCGGAGCGGGAGCGGCCGCCTGGGCAATAGTGAATTCCGGAGGTTCTGGGGATGCGGCTCCTGAACAATCTTTTATCCCGGACACGGCAAGGAATGCCGGCGTTTTGGGACATCCCCGCATTTCCGGACGCGCACTGATTAATCCGGCCCAGGGGAGTGCATCAAAATTTGACAATATCAAAGCCGAATACATGACAGCTTCATGCGTGAGCTGCCATGTGAACCGCGGCCATGATTTCACGCCCCCCGCGCTCAGGACGAAAGATGGCGATCCCGGACCGGCTTACTATCTGGGCGGTGAAAAGGGAACGGTGTTTAATGCCACCAGTAAAGCGTTTGAGCAGGAATCGCCGGCAATTACTGAAGCCGGCCTGACGAATCGTTTCAAGGCGGGCGAAATTATTTTTGAAGGGAACTTCGTACCCGTGAAGCGCAATCGCTTCGGCGGTCTCGGCCCCACTTACATTAAATCATCCTGTCTGGCCTGCCACCCCGGTTATGGCCGCGGACAGCGCACCGGCAATTTTGACAGGCAGTACGGCAACGGTTATCTGGCCTTTGTACATAATCCCGATGGCACCCCGGTTAAGGGGTACACGGGCATGCTGCAGACGAAAGCGGTTCCTCCTTTTGTACCTTATGCCAAGGGTGTGAAAATAGAATGGCATGATTTTGTTGACCAGTACGGAAACAAATATCCGGACGGAACGCCCTACAATGCGGGCAAGCCGACGGAGGGCACGTTGACTTATCCCACGGCAGATGTGATTGAGCCGTTGCTTCCGCTTCCGTCCGATTACCGCGTGTCAATCGAATCAACAATCGGCATTTACGGAACGGGGCTGCTTGATGCCATCCGTGACGAGGATATTATTGCCGAATACAGGCGCCAGCAGAGCATGACAGGCCCGGTGAAGGGGGTTCCTGGCAAATGGATTGACGAGCCCGACGGCACCCGGCGCCTCGGCAAGTTCACGTGGGACTGCTCGCGCGCCACACTGGAAAACGGTCCTGGCGCCAATGCGCTTTGGAACGTGACGAATGTAACGCGCAAAAACCGTCCGAACATCTACATGACGCCCGAATGGCTCGAAAAACAGAAGGAACTTGGCATTGATGTAAGCGATCTTGAAGGCCCGCAGGAAGAGGAACTCTCAATGCAGCAGTATGAAGATTTCATGGTCTGGCATCGCGGGCTGGCCGTGCCTGCCGCCCGCAACCTGGACAAGCCTGACGTGCGCCGCGGACAGGAACTCTTCAATAAACTGGGGTGTGCCGGTTGCCACAAGCCTGAATGGACAACGGGGGAATATAAGCCGCTTCCCGGTTATGCAAACCAGACCATCCGCCCCTATACGGATATGCTGCGTCACGATATGGGGGAAATCAACCGCGGACGTTCTCGTTTCTGGCGTACGCCGCCCCTTTGGGGAAGGGGGCTGATGCACAAAACCGCCAACCATACCGATATGTTCCATGATCTGCGCGCCCGCGACTTTGAAGAGGCTATCCTGTGGCATTTCGGCGAAAGCGAATTCTCCCGTGAAATGTTCCGCCATCTCTCCGCCAAAGAGCGCGGCCAGCTGATTCAATTTCTGAAAGCACTTTAAAAAAGAAAATACTCATGACCTGCAACCTGGAAAAAAACAAAGGTGTTTCCGTCAAGTCGCTCCCGCTGGGCGGCGAAGGCGCATCTCTGCAATTCATTACGCTTGCCGGAAACAAACCTGAGCAGTTGGCCGAGCATGCCGCATTGCTCCAAAAAGCTGAGAAAAGCGGTCTCCAATGGGTTGGCCCGGAAGTGTACGGCAGCGCTGATCTGGATCTCTCCCCGGTTCCCGGGGCGGGGTTGACTGCCGTTTTGGGTACGAAAACGGGCGCATCCTTCTATCGAGGCATGCAAATCTGCGCGGTGGAGGGGGGGAATGCCCGGACGATTGAGTTCAATGGCCGCTCCGCCGGCGTTTTTTATGAGGATGAATATGCCGAGTATGCCGTTCTGGGCGGTTTGTCGCCCCGCGACCGGACAGCCGGACGCACCGAGCAGACATTGGATGTCTTCCGGCAAATGGAAGAAGCGCTGAACCGGACCGGTATGGATTTTTCCCACGTGGTCCGCACATGGTTTTACAACAACAGCCTGCTGGACTGGTATGAAGAGTTCAATCGCGCCCGCGACATATTTTTTGCAAGCCGCGGCGTGTTTGATCGCCTTGTTCCTGCCAGTACGGGGATTGGATCCGGCAATCGGGAAAATGCGGCCTTGTTGGCCCGCGCATTTGCCATTCGACCGAAGAGTGGCCGTGTGACAGTAAAAGATATCCCTTCGCCGCTGCAATGTTCGGCTCAGGATTACCGCAGCTCATTCAGCCGTGCGGTGGAAGTGGATCACCTGCTGTTCCGGCAAGTCATCGTCTCCGGTACGGCCAGCATTGCCCCTGGCGGAGAATCCTTGCATCCCGGCGATATCGATAGGCAGACAGAGCTCTCGCTGGACGTGATTGAAGCCATCCTGAAATCACGCGGCATGGGCTGGAAGGATGTTGTCCGCGCCGTAGCCTATTTCAAAGATAAGGATTATGCCTCTCACTACGGAAAAATAGCTCTGCGCCGCGGCCTCTCCATCATGCCCTGCATCGGCATACAGGCCGATGTGTGCCGGGACAATCTGCTGTTTGAAATGGAACTTGATGCAGCTGTGTTGAAGGCCTGAGAAAATGGTGTTAAGAATCATTCAGTGGAGCTTTCTGCTTGGCCTTGCCTTTTATTCGCTCTTTATCGGGGCGGCTCAAGTGTCCTTGTCCGACCTGTGGCACATGGATGGCGAGCAGCTGCAATTCTGGTGGGAAATCATGCTGCAAAGCCGCATTCCGCGCCTCTGCAGCATTCTCGTGGTAGGCAGCAGCCTGGCCATCAGCGGCTTGATCATGCAGCGCATCACCAATAACCGCTTCGTGTCGCCGACTACGGCAGGCACGATGGAGTGGTGCCGCTTTGGGGTAATGATCGCCATCCTTTATCTGCCCGGAGCCTCTCCCATTTGGCGCGTGGGGGCCGCCTTCGTGATTTCTCTGATAGGCACCTCATGCTTTCTGGCGGTGATTGCGCGCGTGCGGCACCAGAATGTCATTCTGGTGCCCTTGATAGGAATCATGCTGGGCGGCGTGGTGAATGCCGGAGCCGTTTTTTATGCCTACCAGTTTGATATTGTACAGAATATGGCGTCATGGCTGCAGGGGAGTTTCTCCCTTGTCATTGAGGGCAATTATGAATTGCTCTATGCCAGCATCCCGTTGATGCTGCTGGCCTATGTTTATGCCGATCTCTTTACGATTGCCGGCATGGGGCGCGATGCCGCGGTGGCGTTGGGGCTGAACCACGCAAGCATCATGCACATGGGACTGGTGATTGTATCCATCATCAGCTCAATCACGATTGTGGAGGTAGGCTACCTCCCCTTCATCGGATTGATCGTGCCCAATATCGTGAGCATTTTCCGGGGGGATGCCGTGAAGAAAATCTTGTTTGATACGGCTTGGCTGGGGGCCATGCTTGTTCTTGTTTGCGACGTGGCAGGGCGCATGCTTATCGCCCCCTTCGAAATCCCCATCGGCGTTATCCTGAGCGTGGTCGGCGGTGCTGTATTTCTGGCCATGCTCTTCCATAGAAAAACGTATGCCTGATTCCATTCAACATCAAAAAGATGATGCCTTCCGCAATGCTGCCGGCCGGCGTCGCGCGTTCCCGGCCTTCCTGATTCTGGGTCTGCTCTGCGTGGGGCTGGCGCTCGTATATGTCTTTCAGGGGATGACCCCCGAAACGTGGGACTTTAACATGGCCCGCCGCATTCCCATCGTTATTGCGCTGGTGCTGGTAGGAACGGCCGTGGGGCTGTCTTCAGTCGTCTTCCAGACGATTACAACCAACTATATCCTCACGCCCAGCGTAATGGGGCTGGATAACCTCTACGTATTACTGCAGACGCTCGTGCTCTACTTTGTGGGCAGCACACAGTTGACGACCATGCAGAGCCCGCTCTGTTTCATGGGAGCCCTGTTGTTGATGGTCTGCGTATCTACGGGTATTTTTTTCTACATGTTCCGTGGACAGAATGGCGGCAATATTTATTTTGTGGTGTTGGTAGGCATGATCTTCGGCATAACCTTCGGAGGCTTGTCGAACTTCATGCAGGTGCTGATAGATCCGAGTGAATTTGCCATACTTGAGGGGCGTCTTTTCGCCAGTTTCAATCGCATTAATGAAGAACTGCTGTTTACGGCGGGGCTTGTGATCGCCGCGACGGTCATCTGGCTGGTTTGCGACCTCAGGAAGCTCGATGTGCTTACGCTGGGCCGCTCCACGGCCATTACGTTGGGCGTGAACTACAAATGGGTGGTGCTGCGCTCCCTGATGATCGTCTCTATTCTGGCCTCGGCCTCGACGGTGCTCGTAGGGCCGGTGACTTTCCTGGGCATTCTCATCGTGAGCATTGCCCGCTTCATATTCCCGACCTACCGCCACATTGTCCTCATGCCCGGCACGGCTCTCGTGGGCGTAGCTGCATTGACTTTCGGCATGCTGCTTACCGAACGGTGGCTCAACTTCTCCGTGCCCCTGAGCGTAATCATCAATTTCGTTGGCGGGGTTTACTTTATCTACCTGATCATGAAAATTAAACGTATATGATTGAGATACGAGACATTTCCAAAAAATACCGTGAAACCTTCGTGCTCAGGCACGTCAGCACGAGGCTTCCCTCTGATCGGATGGTGGCCTTTATCGGCAGCAATGGCGCCGGAAAGAGCACGATGCTCAACATTATCAGCCGCCTTCTGGAACCCACAGAAGGCTCTGTATCCATTGATGGCAGGGAACTCAGGAAATGGGATTCCCGGGAGCTAGCCAAAACCCTCACCATCCTGGGGCAAACCCTCCATACTCCGGCGCGGCTCACGGTCGAGGAACTGGTTCGCTTCGGACGTTTCCCTCATTCCCGCGGCCGCCTGGAAAATCAGGATTTTCTGCAAATCGAAAAGGCTTTGGAACTTACCGAGATTGCCGATTTGCGCCATTGCTACCTTGATGAACTTTCGGGCGGCCAGCGGCAGATGGCCTATATTGCCATGGCCATTGCACAGGACACGAAGTACATCTTTCTCGATGAACCTTTGAACAACCTTGATATGCATCGTGCGGCGCGCATTATGAAACTGCTGCGTTCCCTGGTGCGGGAGCAGGGCAAGACGATCTGCATCGTAATTCATGATATTAACTTTGTCTCTTTCTATGCGGATTACGTGGTGGCATTCAGGGACGGAGTCCTGTGCCATCAAGGGCCGACAGAAGATATCATCCGGACAGATGTGCTGCGTGATATTTACGGTATGGATATCGCCATAGAACCCTATGGTGATAAAAAGATATGCGTATACTATGAATAGAATTTCCTTAAATTCCAAAAACAACAAACAATAACAAATAATATGAGAACAACAATCACCGCATTTCTGGCCGCATTGATTCTTCCCGGTCTTTCCATGGCCGCGGCAGATGAAGCCAAAACGATCACCGCCACGCACACGCTGGGCACGGTCGAGCTTCCGGTCAATCCGAAACGTGTCGCCGTGCTGGACTACGGTTCGCTTGAGACCATCAGCGAACTGGGCGTCACTCCCGCGCTGGCTTTACCCAAAAAATTCCTTCCTCCTTACCTCTCCAAATTCTCCGGAGAACAATATACGGATCTTGGAACGGTCAAGGAATTCAATATTGAAACCATCAATGCGTTCAAGCCGGACTTGATTATTATTTCAGGACGTCAGCAGGATTATTATCAGAAACTTTCCTCCATCGCCCCCGTTTACCTGGTCGATATTCTGGCCAAGGATCAGCTGGGGGAAGCCAAGAAAAACATCAGGCTTCTGGGTGATGTGTTCGGCGTGCCCGAAAAGGCAGCCGAAGCCGTCAAAAACATTGAT
>OGPK01001548.1_pt1 | contig 17287 bp, 8 predicted proteins | sample 1552921 | NCBI WGS metagenome assembly OGPK01 (sample SAMEA2580264, study PRJEB22360) | human gut metagenome | biome: human gut; feature: human-associated habitat; material: faeces | place: Denmark | collected 2008/2010 | reverse complement strand
GAGATGTACACTATACTCATTATGGTAGAATGTGTCCTATCGAGACTCCTGAAGGTCCTAACATCGGTCTGATCAACTCTCTGGCTACTTATGCAAGAATCAATGAGTATGGTTTTGTAGAAGCACCATACAGAAAACTGGATAAATCAGATCCTGCAAACCCTGTAGTTACAGATGAGGTTATTTATCTGACTGCAGACGAAGAAGATAATTACAGAGTTGCACAGGCGAATGAACCTCTGGATGCAGATGGTCATTTCGTAAATAACAACGTATCAGGAAGATACAGAGAGGATACAACAGAGTTCCCGAAATCAAGAGTTGATCTGATGGACGTTTCTCCTAAGATGGTATTCTCAGTTGCTACATCCATGATTCCTTTCCTTGAGAACGATGATGCAAACCGTGCTCTGATGGGATCAAACATGCAGCGTCAGGCAGTTCCGCTTATGCTTACCGAATCAGCCGTTGTAGGTACCGGTATGGAAGCAAAGGCAGCCGTTGACTCAGGTGTATGTATCGTTGCAAAGAGAGATGGTGTAGTTGAATATTCCACAAGTAAGGAAATCTGTATTAAGGCAGATGAAGATGGAACAAAGGATATCTACCACGTTATCAAGTTTGCACGAAGCAATCAGGGTAACTGTATGAACCAGAGACCTATCGTATTCAAGGGCGAGCATGTTAAGGCTGGAGAGGTTATCGCAGACGGACCATCTACTTCAGGTGGAGAAATCGCACTTGGAAAGAACCCTCTGATCGGTTTCATGACCTGGGAAGGTTACAACTACGAGGATGCTGTTCTTTTAAGTGAAAGACTTGTAAAAGATGATGTATATACATCTATTCATATTGAGGAGTACGAATGCGAAGCGAGAGATACCAAGCTCGGACCGGAAGAGATCACAAGAGATCTTGCTGGACTGTCCAATGATGCATTAAAGGATCTGGATGAGAATGGTATTATCCGTATCGGTGCTGAGGTTCGTGCCGGAGATATCCTTGTCGGTAAGGTTACTCCTAAGGGAGAGACAGAACTGACAGCAGAGGAAAGACTCCTTCGTGCCATCTTTGGTGAGAAGGCAAGAGAAGTAAGAGATACTTCCCTGAAGGTTCCTCATGGAGCATTTGGTGTCATCATGGATACCAAGATCTTCACAAGAGAAAATGGTGATGAACTTTCACCGGGTGTTAATAAATCAGTCAGAGTATACATTGCTCAGAAGAGAAAGATCCAGGTAGGAGATAAGATGGCTGGTCGTCATGGTAACAAGGGTGTAATTTCCCGTGTACTTCCGGTAGAAGATATGCCATTCCTTCCAAATGGCCGTCCGCTCGATATCGTGTTGAACCCACTGGGCGTTCCTTCACGTATGAATATCGGACAGGTTCTTGAAATCCATCTTGGTCTTGCTTCACAGGTTCTCGGATTCAAGGTTTCAACTCCTGTGTTTGATGGTGCAGACGAGTTTGATATCATGGATACTCTTGAGATGGCGAATGATTATGCAAATACTGAGTGGGAGAACTTCTACGAGAAATATAAAGATTCTGTTTCAGAAGAAGTAATGAATTACCTCTATGAGAACAGAGATCACAGAGAAGAATGGAAGGGCGTTCCGATCGACAGAACCGGTAAGGTACAGCTTCGTGACGGTAGAACCGGTGAAGAATTTGACAGCCCTGTAACAATCGGTTACATGCATTATCTTAAGCTCCATCATCTGGTTGATGATAAGATCCATGCACGTTCAACCGGTCCGTACTCATTAGTTACACAGCAGCCTCTGGGTGGTAAAGCTCAGTTCGGTGGACAGCGTTTCGGTGAGATGGAAGTTTGGGCACTGGAAGCATACGGTGCATCATATACATTACAGGAAATCCTGACTGTTAAGTCGGATGATGTAATCGGACGTGTTAAGACATATGAAGCGATCATTAAGGGTGAGAACATTCCTACACCTGGTATCCCTGAGTCATTCAAGGTACTGCTGAAGGAATTCCAGTCACTTGGTCTCGATGTCAGAGTTGTAAAAGACGATATGACAGAGGTTGATCTCGGTGAGACGATCGAAGCGTATGACGAGAATGTTAAGAGCATGATCGATGATGATAAACGGGAAGCTGATGGACGTGAATTTGAAGAAGCGGGCTTCAGCGGAACAGATGAAAATGATGAGCTGACATCATTATCAGACGGAGAATATCTGGATGATTACAGCGATGATTATGATGACAACTCAGATGATGAATTTTAGAAAGGAGATTTTGTAAGATGCCAGAATTTAACATGGAAACTCCAGAACAGGAACAGGCTTTAAGCTTTGACGCAATTAGAATCGGACTTGCATCTCCTGAAAAAATCAGAGAATGGTCACATGGTGAGGTTAAGAAACCTGAGACTATCAATTACAGAACATTAAAACCGGAAAAAGACGGTTTGTTCTGTGAGAGAATATTTGGACCTAGCAAGGACTGGGAATGTCATTGTGGTAAATACAAGAAGATCAGATATAAAGGTATTATCTGTGATCGATGCGGTGTAGAGGTTACAAAGGCCAGCGTTCGTAGAGAGCGTATGGGTCATATCGAGCTTGCAGCACCGGTATCCCATATCTGGTATTTCAAAGGTATTCCTAGCCGTATGGGACTGATCCTTGATATTTCTCCAAGAGTACTTGAAAAGGTATTATACTTTGCATCTTATATTGTTCTTGATCCAAAGGACACACCGCTTACTTATAAGCAGGTTCTGACAGAGCAGGAATACAGAAAGGCTGAAGAGGACTTCGGATACGGCTCCTTCCGTGCAGGAATGGGTGCTGAGTCCATTCAGGAGCTCTTAAGAGCAATCGATCTGGATAAAGAAAGCGAAGAATTAAAGGCTGAGCTTAAGAATTCAAGCGGACAGAAGAGAGCCAGAATCATCAAGAGACTGGAAGTTGTTGAAGCATTCCGTAATTCTGAGAATAAGCCGGAGTGGATGATCATGGATGTTATTCCGGTTATCCCACCGGATATCAGACCTATGGTTCAGTTGGATGGCGGCAGATTTGCTACATCTGACCTGAATGACTTATATAGAAGAATTATCAACAGAAATAACCGCTTAAGAAGACTTCTTGATCTGAACGCTCCTGACATCATTGTCAGAAACGAGAAGAGAATGCTTCAGGAAGCTGTTGATGCGTTAATTGATAATGGTAGAAGAGGCCGTCCTGTAACAGGTCCGGGTAACAGAGCATTAAAGTCTCTGTCCGATATGTTAAAGGGTAAGCAGGGACGTTTCCGTCAGAACCTTCTTGGTAAGCGTGTTGACTATTCAGGACGTTCTGTTATCGTAGTAGGACCGGAACTTAAGATTTATCAGTGTGGTCTTCCAAAGGAAATGGCAATTGAATTATTCAAGCCATTTGTTATGAAAGAACTGACAGCCAGCGGCAGAGCAAATAACATTAAAGCTGCTAAGAAGATGGTAGAAAAGCTTGAGCCGGAAGTTTGGGATGTACTGGAAGATGTAATCAAAGAGCATCCGGTTATGTTAAACCGTGCTCCTACACTTCACAGACTGGGTATCCAGGCATTTGAGCCTATCCTTGTAGAAGGTAAGGCAATCAAGCTTCATCCACTGGTATGTACAGCGTTCAACGCCGATTTCGATGGTGACCAGATGGCTGTTCACCTTCCACTTACAGTTGAGGCACAGGCGGAATGTAGATTCCTGCTCCTGTCCCCGAATAACCTTCTGAAGCCTTCAGATGGTGCTCCGGTTGCCGTTCCTTCACAGGATATGGTCCTTGGTATCTACTATCTGACAATGGAGAAGGATGGCGATATCGGAGAAGGCAAGTTCTTCAAGTCAAAGAACGAAGCACTGCTTGCATATGAGAACAAGGAGATCACTCTCCACTCTAAGATAAAAGTAAGAAGAACTGTTACGACAGAAGACGGAACAGAGGTTACAGGTATCATCGATACTACACTCGGTCGTTTGCTGTTCAACGAGATCATTCCTCAGGATCTTGGATATGTTGACAGAACAAATCCTGATAATATCCTGAAACTTGAGATTGATTTCCATGTTGGTAAGAAACAGTTAAAGCCGATCCTTGACAAATGTATCAATACACATGGCGCAACCAAGACTGCTGAAGTTCTGGATGACGTAAAGGCAATCGGTTACAAGTATTCAACCAGAGGTGCTATTTCAGTATCTATTTCAGATATGAAGGTGCCGGACGAGAAGAAGCAGATTCTTGCAGATGCTCAGACTCAGGTTGACAAGATCACAAAGATGTTCAGACGTGGTCTTATGACAGAGGAGGAGAGATACCTCGCTGTTGTTAAGGTTTGGGAAGAAGCCGATAAGGTTCTGACAAAAGCCCTTCTGGACGGACTTGATAAATATAACAACATTTTCATGATGGCAGATTCCGGTGCCCGTGGATCTAACCAGCAGATCAAACAGCTTGCTGGTATGCGTGGTCTGATGGCCGATACAACAGGTCATACGATCGAGCTGCCAATCAAGTCTAACTTCCGTGAAGGTCTGGACGTATTGGAGTACTTCATGTCTGCACATGGAGCTCGAAAAGGTATGTCAGATACTGCTCTTCGTACAGCCGATTCCGGATACCTGACAAGACGTCTGGTAGACGTATCACAGGAGCTGATCATCCACGAAGTAGACTGTGCAAAACCTGGAATGCCGATTCCGGGAATGTATGTAAAAGCATTCATGGATGGAAACGAGGTCATCGAAAGCTTACAGGAACGTATCACAGGACGTTACATCTGTGAGAACATTGTAGACAAAGATGGAAATATTCTTGTAAAAGCAAACCATATGGTAACACCTAAGCGTGCAGAACTGATCTGCAAGAAGGGTGTTGACGAGAAGGGTGAACCGCTGACACAGATTAAGATCCGTACAATCCTTACATGCCGTTCACACAGCGGTGTATGTGCAAAATGTTACGGAGCCAACATGGCAACTGGTGAGCCGGTACAGGTTGGTGAAGCTGTCGGAATCATCGCCGCACAGTCAATCGGAGAACCTGGTACACAGCTGACTATGAGAACATTCCATAGTGGTGGTGTAGCCGGTGGAGATATCACACAGGGTCTTCCTCGTGTCGAGGAGCTTTTCGAGGCAAGAAAGCCTAAGGGACTTGCAATCATCACAGAGATCGCAGGAACTGCTAACTTAAATGACACTAAGAAGAAACGTGAGATCATCGTTACAAATAGAGAAACAGGCGAATCCAAAGCATATCTGATTCCTTATGGATCACGTATTAAAGTAGCTGACGGAGCTGAGCTTGAAGCCGGTGACGAACTGACAGAAGGTAGTGTAAACCCACACGATATCCTGAGAATCAAGGGACTTCGTGCCGTACAGGATTACATGATCCAGGAAGTTCAGAGAGTTTACCGTCTGCAGGGTGTAGAAATCAACGATAAACATATCGAGGTTATCGTTCGTCAGATGCTGAAGAAGATCCGTATCGAAGAGTCCGGAGACACAGAATTCCTTCCGGGAACAAATGTTGACAGACTTGAGTTTGAGGATGTAAATGAAGCTCTGGAAGCAGAAGGTAAAGAACCTGCAACAGGTGAGCAGATCATCATGGGTATTACAAAAGCTTCCCTTGCTACAAATTCATTCCTGTCAGCCGCTTCATTCCAGGAGACAACAAAAGTCCTGACAGAAGCTGCTATCAAGGGTAAAGTCGATCCGCTGGTAGGTCTGAAAGAGAACGTTATCATCGGTAAACATATCCCAGCCGGAACAGGTATGAGAAAATATCGTGACATCAAGCTGAATACAGAGATGGAAATGGAAGACGAACTGGACTTTGAAGATGATTTTGATTTTGAATTCGGAGATGCAGAAGAAGTGAAGCAGGAAGGTGCTTCTGATGAGGAAGCAGTAACTGCAACATCTGAAGACGAAGAATAAAATAGAACAGTTTATAAAGAGAAATCATTCACATGCGAAAGTGTGAATGATTTCTTTTTTATCGCCATGCGTTCGTAAGGAGCTGCCGGTGGCAGGTCCTGTAGATAACATCTATTAATCTTCTGACTTTTTAAAAAAAAGAAGTTTATGGATATTTATCAAAGAACAATAGAATAAATTGACTTTTATATTCAGAAAGTCTATAATAATTGTCAGTGAGAATCGGCGAAAAAAAGCAACAGATTCTGTCAACATTTAAGAAAGGTTGGGTTTCTATTATGGATCAAGGTAAACTTACAAGAGTATTAAAATCAATGGAGGAGCATGAGATTCCACAGATGATCATTTCTGATCCTGTTGCGATTTTCTATCTGACAGGAAAATGGATTTTTCCAGGAGAAAGACTTCTGGCATTGTATCTGAATGTGAACGGAAATCATAAGATGATGATCAACAAATTATTCCCACAGGAGTCAGACCTCGGAGTAGATATTATTTACTATGATGATATCGAAGACGGAGTAGAGATCTTAAGCAAATATGTGGAAAAAGATAAGACTATGGGAATCGACAAGACATGGCCTTCTAAATTCCTTATTCGTCTGCAGGAACTGGGCGGAGGAAGCAAATTCGTGAACGGATCTCCGATCATCGATTACATCCGTATGGTAAAAGATGAGAAAGAACAGGATCTCATGAGAAAGTCTTCTAAGATAAATGATATTGCTATGGACAAGATCATTCCATGGGTAGTAAAAGGATTAACAGAGAAAGAATTAAATGCAAAGATGCGTGAGATCTACAAAGAACTCGGATGCGAAGACGTATCATTCGATCCAATTACAGCATATGGACACGGTGCTGCAGATCCACATCATGTAACAGATGATTCAAAAGGAAAACGCGGAGACTGTGTAATCCTTGACATCGGTGGATTCAAAGACAATTATGCATCAGATATGACAAGAACTGTATTCATTGGGGAAGTATCTGACCGTGCAAGAGAAGTATACAATGTAGTATTAGAGGCTAACTTACGTGGTATTGCAGCTGCAAAACCAGGTAACAGAATGTGCGATGTTGACCTTGCAGCAAGAAACTACATCGAAGAAAAAGGATTCGGAGAATACTTCACACACAGAACAGGACATTCTATCGGACTGGAAGATCACGAGTTCGGTGATGTATCATCTGTTAACACAGATATCATCAAAGTTGGACAGTGCTTCTCAGTAGAGCCGGGAATCTACCTTCCAGATGAGAATATCGGTGTTCGTATTGAAGACCTTGTACTTATTACAGAAGATGGATGTGAAGTCCTGAATGACTATACAAAAGAACTGATTGTTGTACCAGAAGAGTAGAAGAACAGTATTGTATGCCTTTGGGGACAATCGCAGATAAGTCAGTAACAGCGTAATGCAAGAGCAGTGGAACAAAAAATGTTTCACTGTTCTTTTTCTCTGTATGTATTATCGGCAGATTTTACACTTGTTTACATTACTCTGTTAGTGTGTTAAAATGGCGGTAAACAATATTATCGAGAAAATATTACAGGAGGGAACAAAGATGACAAGAGATCAGGCGTATGAAATCTTAACCAAATATATGAAAGGAGAACATTATATCACACATTCTCTGGCTGTGGAGGCAATTATGAGGGGACTTGCCAAACGTCTTGCACCGGATGATGTAGAATATTGGGGAATTGCAGGACTTTTGCATGATCTTGATGAGGAGCAGTGTGACTGGCAGCATGATCTTAGCGTACATGGACCGACATCTGTAGAAATCCTAAAGAAAGAAGGAATTGATGATCCGATCCTTTTCGGAGCCATTTGTGCACACAATCCAAAAAGCGGTGTAAAAGCTAAAACTAAGATTCAGTATGCACTTCTTGCAGCAGATCCGATGAGTGGATTTTTAAAAGCGGTTGCACAGATTTATCCGGATAAAAAGATCGCAAGTGTAAAAAGAAAATCCGTATTAAAGCGTTTTAACGAAGCAAGATTCGCAAAAGGAGCCAACAGAGATTACATGGAAAGTATTGAGTTTACAGGTTTGATGCTGGAAGATCTGATTGATATAGGTCTGGAAGAAATGTGCGCTATATCCGATGAACTTGGTTTATAAACGAAAACAATATAATATAAAAAGAAATACATCATTTCGCAGGTTACTTCAAAAAACGAAGAATCAGCTTCAATGATGTATTTCTTTTTATATTATTATTCGTAACGTTCGTCGATGACACGTTTGGTCTTTTTCTCGCTTCTAGGCAACAAGCCGATTTCTACTACTTTTACAAGCGGTGTAAATCCAATACGGCTTTTAACTTTAGAAGCAATACGTTTTGCGAGATCCAGAAAGTCTACGGTTCCGTTTGTCTCAACATAGATGCGCATGGTATCTTTTCCTTCCAGATGAGAGATACGGATTTGGTATTCACTGGATACCTCAGGAAATTCTTTCAGGATTTCTTCAATCTGTGTAGGGAATACGTTGACACCTTTGATCTTCATCATATCGTCTGTACGTCCCATGATGGTATCAAGACGAGGGAATTTGCTTCCACAAGGGCAGTCTCCAGGAATGATACGGGAAAGGTCGTGGGTACGGTAACGGATAAGAGGAGCCCCCTCTTTTACTAATGTAGTAATGACAATCTCTCCAAGTTCACCGTCAGGTAATACTTCGCCTGTAACGGGATCAATGATTTCGATGTAAATATAATCATCCCAGTAGTGCATACCACAGTCATGGGAACAACTGATTCCAATTCCTGGTCCGTAGATCTCGGTCAGGCCATAGATATCATAGATTTCTATACCAAGTTCCTCTGTAATACGTTTCCGCATCTTTTCACCCCAGCGTTCGGAACCAATGATACCTTTTTTAAGATGAATCTTGTCTTTAATCCCTCGTTTTTGGATTTCTTCTGCAAGAAGAAGAGCATAAGATGAGGTAGAACCAAGAACGGTTGTTTTCATATCCATCATCATCTGTAACTGTTTGTCCGTGTTACCAGGTCCCATTGGAATAACCATGCTGCCTAATCTTTCTGCTCCTGCCTGGAAACCGATTCCGGCAGTCCAGAGACCATATCCCGGTGTAATCTGGATGCGGTCCATATTTGTCATACCGGCCATTTCATAACAACGTTTGAACATGACAGCCCAGTCATCAACATCTTTCTGGGTATATGGGATGATGACAGGCAGTCCTGTTGTACCGGAAGATGAATGAATGCGGACAATTTTTTCTTCCGGGGCAGTCATAAGTCCAAGAGGATAAGCATTTCTCAGATCATTTTTTTCGGAAAACGGAAGCTTCTGAAAATCTTCAGCAGACTGGATGCTGGTAACGCCGGCTTCTTCTAATTTCTTTCCATAGAAACTTTCTGCGGAAAGAAGTGCCTTGATCTGTTTGTTAACTTGTGCGATTTGTGTTTCAGTAATTTGCATATGTATGCCCTCGCCTTTCTTTTGGTGTGCTCCTATATATCAATAATGCAGGAGCAGTTGGTTAATGATAGATCTGATTGTTATATATTGTAATTCAGTGCCCGGAGATTCATCTCGTGGAACTTCTCCGGAAGTGTCTGCTTCATAATGCTTTCGATTTCAGAGATGGTAAAATCCAATACTCCGGTACGGATGGCGGCTCCTAAAAGTACCATATTCAGTACCTTGGAGGAACCAATATCGCTGCATGCCTGATCAGCATTTACAAAGGTGAGATTCGGAACATTTGCTTTCAGGTAATCGAGCATCTGGGGGGCATCGTAGTCAAAACCACTTAGAGTAGCAGTAACAGGTTTAACTGCACGGGTGCTTACAACAACGTGTCCACCGGTTTTCAGGTAAGGAAGCATCCGGACCGTTTCACCAGGTTCAAATCCTATAATAAGATCAGCAGTTCCTGTTTCGATCATAGGAGAATACAGATCATTTCCCATACGAAGATGACTGAATACACTTCCGCCTCGTTGTGCCATACCGATCGTTTCGGCACTCATGACCGGAATATCTTTACTCATGGCTGCTGCTGCGAGCAGCTTGGAAGCGAGGACAGTTCCCTGACCACCAACTCCACAGAGGACAATATTTTTCTGATTATTCATGATCTTCACCTCCTGTAATAGCAGTTACCGGGCAGACCTGACTGCAAAGGCCGCATCCTGTACACATTGAACTGTCAATACAGACATTGCCGTTATTAAGAACGATAGCCGGGCATCCCAGTTCTTTTATACATTTTTTACAGCTGATACATTTGTCAGAGGAAACATGAAGAGGTGCGGCCGGTTTTGTGACTGCAATGCAAGGTGATTTGAAAATGATTGCCTTCACACCGGAACGCTCTGCCATCTTCTGTACGCATTCTACAGATGTATTCAGGTCTAATGGATTAACAGTTTCAACGTCTGTTACACCGATTCCGTGAAGTACCTGTTCGATATTGATTTTTTGGACAATCTCTCCCATAACAGTGTGTCCGGTTCCGGGATGAGGCTGATGACCGGTCATGGCAGTTGTGGAGTTATCCAGTACAATGAGTACCATATTGGCCTGATTATAAACGGCATTAACAACACCTGTGATTGCAGATGCAAAAAAGGTAGAGTCGCCGACGAATGCGAAACAAGTTGTATCGGGTTCAACTTTTTCTACCCCTTGTGCAATATTCAGTCCGGCACCCATACACAGACAGGTGTCAACCATATCGAGCGGCATGGCATTTCCAAGTGTGTAACAGCCAATATCCCCACAGAAAATAGTTTTCTTTCCCTTCATAGCTTTTTTGACTGCGTAGAAAGAAGCACGGTGCGGACATCCGGCACAGAGTACCGGCGGACGGACCGGAAGTTCCGGCGCTACAGGAAGTCCGGCGTCTTTCCGGTCGGAAAGGCCGAGAAAAGTATTAATATAGGAAGTTACGCTGTCTCTGGTATTTTCTCCGGCACAGGAAGTGTCTCCGCTTAGTTTTCCACGTATTTTTACCGGAAGGTGGTATTTCCCACAGATGTAGGTAAGTTCCCGCTCGATGACCGGATCTAATTCCTCCAGACAAAGAACTTCATCCAGACCAGTCAGAAATTCAACGGCCAGTTTTTCCGGAAATGGATGAGGAGTTGCAACTTTTAAGTTTTTTACCATACCAGTGTTCTTTAATGTTTCCATTGCATAGGTATAACTGATTCCTCCGGTTGCAATCCCTTTCTTTGAATCTTTAAATGTTTCGCAGGACGGATGAATCTTATTCTTGTCATAAGAAGAAAAGACATCTGATAATTCTCTGTTTCGCGCTTCGATCTTCTGGTGATTCATGAAAGATAATCTTGGGAAGATGACCCAGCGTTTGGAATCTTTGATGAATCCTTCGGGTTTATGCTGCGTAAATTCTTTCTCGTCCTTTACTGTGACGGAGGCATAGCCATGACAGACTCTTGTGGTTGGTCGTAAGAACACAGGAGTACCATATTCTTCAGAATACTCGAAAGCTTCCTGGATCATCTCATACGCTTCCTGAGCGGATGATGGATCAAAGCAAGGGAGCTTGGAAAATCTGGAAAAATGCCTGGTATCCTGCTCGGTTTGAGAAGAGATCGGGCCAGGATCATCTGCGACAAGAATGACCATTCCTCCTTTGATTCCAACATATTCCAGGCTCATCAAAGGATCAGATGCCACATTTAGTCCGACCTGTTTCATAGTTACCATTGACCGGGCTCCGGCATAAGCTGCTCCGGCAGCCAGTTCCATTGCGGCTTTTTCATTCACGGACCATTCTACGTAGACATCGTCAGGTCGGTTTTTGGCAACTGTTTCGAGCACTTCGGTAGATGGTGTTCCGGGATAGCCTGCCACAACATTGACGCCGGCGGCAATAGCACCGAGGGCAATGGCAGCATTTCCCATTAAAAATTCTTTATGCATAATTTCACCTCAAATTGAACTATTTCATTTTTAAATAGTATAATATGTTCGGTAAAGAAATGCAATCGTTTGGTAACGTGATAAAGTGAAAGAGCGAAATGATACAAAAAATAAGGCAGAAAACAGGGCAGCATCTTTCAGTTAACCAAGATATATGATAGAATAATCCTATTACCTGAAAGAATATAAATGAAGAAGAGGAAGAACTGAACATGAAAAAATATGACTATTTGGTAGTTGGTTCCGGATTATACGGAGCAGTGTTTGCACATGAGGCCAGGAAGGCGGGAAAATCCGTTCTGGTGATCGATAAACGCCCGAATATTGCCGGAAATGTATATACGGAAGAGATAGAAAAAATCCATGTACATAAATATGGTGCACATATATTCCATACAAATAACAAAAAAGTATGGAATTATATTACACAGTTCGCAGAGTTTAACCGTTTTACGAATTCACCGGTGGCTAATTATAAGGGTGAATTGTATTCACTTCCTTTTAATATGTATACATTTAATAAGATGTGGGGAGTAGTTACTCCGGAGGAAGCAAAAGCGAAGATTGAAGAGCAGAGAAAAGAGATAACAAAAGAGCCGGAGAATCTGGAAGAACAGGCAATTTCCCTGGTTGGAAGAGACATTTACGAAAAGCTGATCAAGGGATATACGGAGAAGCAGTGGGGACGTGACTGCAGGGAACTTCCGGCGTTTATTATCAAAAGACTTCCTGTGCGTCTGACATTTGATAATAATTATTTTAATGCGTTATATCAGGGGATTCCTGTCGGAGGATATACAAAGATGGTTGAAAATCTTCTGGATGGAATCGAAGTCCGCCTGAATACAGAGTATCTGGAGAATAAAGAGGCGTTAGATGCGCTGGCCGAGAAAGTTATTTATACCGGACCGATCGATGCATATTTCGGATATGAACTTGGAACACTGGAATACAGATCAGTAAGATTTGAGACAGAACTTCTGGATCAGGAAAATTATCAGGGGAATGCCGCAGTCAATTATACAGACCGTCAGACACCATGGACTCGTATTATTGAGCATAAATGGTTTGAGTTTGGAAAAGATTCAGAAGGAAATGACATTCCAAAGACTGTAATCAGCCGGGAATACAGTTCGGAGTGGAAACTGGGGGATGAACCATATTATCCGGTTAATGATGAAAAGAATGGTGCCCTTTATGCCAGATATAAAAAAATGGCAGAAAAAGAAGAAAAGGTGATCTTTGGAGGACGCCTTGGAGAATACAAATATTATGACATGGATGCAGTGATTGCATCATCACTGGAACTGTGTGAAAAAGAACTTGGAATGAAAGCAGAATAGTGATTGTTGAGTAAAAAGTATGCATATGTACGAAAGATGTCTTTGCACATATGCGTACTTTTTTGCCACTTTTGCTTGAACTTAATCTTGATACCAACTATAATGGTGGCAGTTACTTGATAACGGAATGACTAAAAATTTTTATTTTAGGAGAATACATATGGGAAGATATTTCGGAACAGATGGCTTCCGTGGAGAAGCCAATAATAATTTAACAGCAGATCATGCATATAAGATCGGAAGATTTCTTGGATGGTATTACGGAGAAGTAAAGCGTCGTAACGGTGATGATACACCAGCTCGTATTGTGATCGGAAAAGATACAAGACGTTCAAGCTATATGTTTGAATATACACTGGTTGGCGGTCTGGTAGACGAACTGGAAGCAGCAGGCATCCGCACCTTCGGACCTAGAAAGAATGCAGCCATCCTTGAGGGATCAAAAGCATTTTCCAAGGATCTTATGAAGAAATACAACATTCCGACTGCAGCGTATGAGAATTTCACAGATCCTGCCAAGGCAATCGAATATCTGAAGACAGAAGCCAAATTCCCGATCGTATTAAAAGCAGACGGTCTGGCACTTGGAAAAGGTGTGCTGATCTGTAAGGATCTGGAAGAGGCAGAAGAAGGCGTGAAGACGATCATGTTGGATAAGAAATTCGGTACAGCCGGTAATGAGATGGTTATTGAAGAATTCATGACAGGAAGGGAAGTATCTGTATTATCATTTGTAGATGGTAATACGATTAAGACCATGACTTCCGCACAGGATCACAAGCGCGCAGGAGACGGAGATACCGGTCTGAATACAGGCGGAATGGGAACATTTTCCCCAAGTCCGTTCTATACAGAGGAAGTAGACGAGTTCTGTAAGAAATATGTATATCAACCTACAGTTGATGCTATGAAAGCAGAAGGAAGACCTTTCAAAGGTGTTATTTTCTTCGGACTGATGTTGACAGCAGACGGACCAAAGGTTCTGGAATACAATGCCAGATTCGGAGATCCGGAGGCACAGGTTGTTCTTCCTAGAATGAAGAATGATATCATTGATGTAGTAGAAGCTTGTATAGACGGTACTCTGGATCAGATCGATCTGCAGTTTGAAGACAATGCTGCAGTCTGTGTGGTTCTGGCCAGTGATGGCTATCCGGTATCCTATGAGAAGGGTTATGTGATAAACGGACTGGAGAAGTTCAACGGAAAAGACGGCTATTATTGTTTCCATGCGGGAACGAAGCTCACAGACAAGGGAATCGTGACAAACGGCGGACGTGTTCTGGGAGTGACAGCCAAGGGAGCTACCCTGAAGGAGGCCCGTGCCAATGCCTATGAGGCAACGGAATGGATCACCTTCGAGAACAAATACATGCGTCATGACATTGGCAAGGCAATCGATGAAGCGTAAGACATGTCAGGATACAGAAGGAGTTGCAGATGAAAAAGACAGTACAGAGAACAAGTAAATTCAAGGCTTTCTGGGGAATGCTTGCATTGGTGCTTGTGCTGGGAGCAGGACTTTTTGCCGAGAATCTGGCGTTTGTCAGCCATGCGGAAAGCGCAGCCAAGGTAACAGCATCCAGTGCAAAGATCCGTAAGAGCGCGGATTCTTCCAGTGAAGTCATCGGCAGTGCGGCAAAGGATAAGACCATTTCCATCAAGAGCCAGACCAAGGGAGCGGATGGCTATACCTGGTATGAGGTATATGTGGATGCGAATACGCTGGGATATATTCGTTCCGATCTGGTAAGCATTACCGACGGATCTACCCCGCCGTCTTCTTCAACTACGACCACCACGACAACTACAACGACGACTACCACAGCAACACCGGCTCCGGCAGTGAATGAAACACCGGTGGATGTCACAGCGGTGGAGCCTGTAAGTGCTACCGTGACGGGCGGACAGTCGGTGCGTGTGCGCAGCAATGCATCTACCACGAGCCAGATCGTAACCACAGCAGAGAACGGAATGGCTCTGACCGTCACCGGACAGGCTACCGGTACGGACGGCAATACCTGGTATCAGGTGAATTTCATCGCCAACAATACCGAAGTGACCGGATTTATCCGTTCCGATTATGTGGCGTTATCCGGAGAACTGCAGGCACCTTCCACAGAGCAGCCTGCGGAAGAACAGCCTTCGGAAGAACAGCCCGCCGAGGATACACAGACCACTTCCAAGGACTGGGATACCCAGTTGCAGGGAGATGCATGGTATCTGTTAGATATGGTAGGACAGAAACAATACAAGATCGATGATCTGTTCAGCTCTATTGACCAGATTACTGAGATCAATGCGCAGTTTGAGACCAATCAGAAGAAGATCACCAGTCAGAAGGTCGTGATCATTATTCTTGTCATTCTTCTGGTGGCAGCGGCGGCAGCAGTCACTCTGCTGATCTTCAAGATCAAGGATATGACGGATGCGGCTGATTTCTCTGATGCGGAGGAAGCAGCACTTCGCAGAAGAAGAGTGGACAGACCCCAGACCGGCAGAGGTCAGGGTGGAAGACCGGCACCTCAGGGCGGCAGAACCCAGGGTGGCCAGAAAGTGATGCATGAAGTGGGAGCAGAGAGACGTCCCGCAGGAAAGCCCGCCGGACAGCCATTAAAGATAGACAGCGTATATGACATGCTGAAACGCATGGAGAAAAAGACTGGATACAAGCTAACACCACATATGCTGAGACGATATTTTGCAGTTTCAAGATGGAATGCAGACTGGACACTGGAGCTTATCAGTCAGGCATTAGGACACAAGCATCTGGACACTACAGTCAAGTACCTTGGAATTCTTGATGACAAACTTATGGAAGCAAGCAGGGAGTTTTATGAAAGACACTCTGACCTATACGGCATAGACAAATTACTGTAAAGGAGGCGATACCTCATGTTGGCCAAAGTGCTACAGCTAACAGAACCACAAGTGAATAGGGAAGAACTGATAGCACAGTTGGAGAAAGAACTGCTGGCTTGTGAGGTAAGCTCGGTTTCCTATAGAAATAAATTAAAGACGTTCATGATAGAAAATGAAATCTGGCATATCAGTGAATTGAACTATCACTGGAGATTAGAATACGAAAAGTATTTACAGAGCAGGGTAAATAAAACATCCTGCGGATTATACATAAAGACAATTGACCAAGTGAAACTGCATTCCATAAAAAGCCAGTTACAGATAACAGTCAGTGGAAAAGCAGTAAGACCGGAATATGCAGATACTATATTATACATGCCTTACCATCCGGACGTAAAAATAGCCGAGAGTTTTTATAAGGATGCTAATAAGAAACTTTTAGTATGGGACTTTACGAAGAAAGCACCACAGAAGATGAAAAAGCAGGTTTTCACAACACTGCATTATTTCATCGAGCATGCAGCTAATAGGGAGCGAATCTCAATAGATGAGCTGAAAGCAAAATATGTAGCAAAGAATCCATATTACGATTTAAGTGAGTTACCATCAGGAAATATCAAAGAAGAGGTAAGAGTGTTTTTACTGGATAGAAGTAAGAAAGTTGATATTGCGACTTTTTATGCGGAACGTACTCGGTACAGAAAGATATGTCGATTTTTAAGCCGATATGCGAAGAACATCAACAGTCTGGCAGACATAGAAAAAGAAGTGTGGATGAAAAAGCTGAAAGCGTGGATGTTCCAAGAAGGGATTGAAATTACCAAAAAGCGAGAGTGCGTATATGGAACAGTAGTCCTGTTAAAGACGAGAGAATTTGGGTATCTGGATGCAATGCTTGATTTTGTCAACGTGCAGGAAATCCCGGAAAGGGAAAAGGATATCTGGAAACTTGAAAAATTAGACATCCCTTACAAAGACAACTTAATCAAAAGTTCCAAGACAATTAATTTCACCGGCATACCTCAAAAGGAAATCCGAGAAGAAGTGAAAACGGGAATATACCTAAACTTACAGGGAGAAGCAATTGCTTGTGTACAAAAAGAGATGACTGCCATGAGGCGGTTATCAAAATACCTAAAGGAAAGGTATCCACGGATTCAGTCATGTAAGGAACTGGAAAG
>OGPK01001546.1_pt1 | contig 17325 bp, 14 predicted proteins | sample 1552921 | NCBI WGS metagenome assembly OGPK01 (sample SAMEA2580264, study PRJEB22360) | human gut metagenome | biome: human gut; feature: human-associated habitat; material: faeces | place: Denmark | collected 2008/2010 | reverse complement strand
CCGCCGGTGCGGCTGGTGGTGCGGCAACGATTCCTCTTCCCTGGCCGCAGCCCTGGAAAACGCCTTCAGCCTCTCCCCGCAGGAAAGGCTCGCCATGGGCGAACGCGGCCGCGCCCTCGTCATGGAAACCTGCGCCGCCCCCCACGCGGCCGACTGCATGAAACGCCTGTACCGGTATCTGCTGGGGCAGGAAGCCAAACCGGAATTTGTCTATCTCCCATGAACATCCTCTTTTTGCTCGGAAAATTCCCTTCCGTGGGCGGCGTGGAAACCGTCACCGCCATTTTGGCGAATGAATTTTCCGCCCGGGGCCATGCGGTGCACGTGGTTTCCTTTGAACAGGTGACGGAAACGCCCACCCCTGCGCTGGACAACCGGGTCACCCTGCACCGGCTGAGCTACCCCGTCTCCAGCCGGGCCAACCGGGATGCCCTGCGGGACATCCTGGCCACCTGCCGCATTGACGTCATCATCAACCAGTGGTGCCTGCCCTTCCACGTCACCAGGCTGTGCCGGAAAGCCATGAAAGGCCTGCCCTGCCGCCTGCTGGCCGTCCACCATAACGCCCCGGACTGCAACGCACGGCTGGAAGGCCTCCGGATGCGCATGGCCCGGACGGGAAACCCGGTGAACAGGGCGTTCCTGCGCCTTCTGCTGAAAGGCTGCGCCATGGCCACCGGGGCCAGCCTGCGTTACGTTTACGCTCACAGTGACCGTTACATTCTCCTTTCAGACAGTTTCCACCAGGCTTTCCGGAACATCACCGGACTGAAAGATACCGGAAAACTTCTGACGATTCCCAACCCCATTACCGTGGAAAACCCGGAATTCCGCTATGATCCGGCCCTCAAGAAAAAGGAGGTTCTCTTTGTCGGACGGCTGGAACCCAACCAGAAACGGGTCTCCCGCGTGCTGGAAACGTGGGCGCTGCTGGAACCCCGCTTCCCGGACTGGACTCTCCGCCTGGTGGGTGACGGGCCGGAAAAACGCTCCCTTCAGGAATTCTGCGCGGAACACCGCCTGGAACACGTTTCCTTTGAAGGCTTCCAAAATCCTGCCCCGTATTACGAACAGGCCTCCCTGCTCTTGTTAACCTCGGAATATGAAGGATTCGGCCTGGTAATCGTGGAAGGCATGTCCTTCGGCGTCTCCCCCATCGTTTACGGAAGCTTCTCCGCCGCCTATGACCTGGTGGACCACGGAAAGGACGGCTGCATCCTGCCCGCAGCCAGCGGTTTCCAGGCGCATCGGATGGCGGAAATGGCCGCAGGGCTGATGCGGGAACCGGCCGACCTGCACGCCATGGCGAGGAACGCCATAGCCAAAAGCCGGAAATTCACGCGGGAACATATCATTCCCCAGTGGGAAAAAGCTTTCCGCCCAGACGCCTCCTGAACACGCCTTCCCCCTTTCCCTCTACATGGAACAGACCCGGAAACAAACGGACATCGCATTCACCGTCAGCGGGAGGCTTGCTGCGTCCTGCGCCGTGGCCTATATGGCACTCCCGACCATCCTTTTTCTGCTGGGATGGGTCAGGCCCCTGTTCTCCGTTCCGGCCGCTGCGGCCGTAGCCGCGGCGCAACAATCCCGGCCCCTACGCTTCATTTCACCAGGCGCCAGATGGCCATTTACCTCTGCGTCCTCGCCCTTTCCCTTCTGTGGCTTCTGGCGGGCGGAATGACGGGAATCACTTCCCAGCACGCGGACTTCGTGGTCCGCAACCCCATTTATGAAACTCTCATCCGCTGCGACTGGCCGCTGGTGGACGCGGGCGGGCGGCCCTTCATCTACTACCTCGCCTTCTGGCTTCCCCCGGCTCTGGCGTGCAAATGTTTCTCCTGTTCGGACATCTTCATCATCAACTACGTCCTGACCGCCTGGACGGGGCTGGCGCTGACCCTCACGGTCCTCTGGAGCAAATTCCGTACAGCCACCCTGCTTTTCCTGCTCCTGCTCATCTTCCAGGGCCCGCTGGACGGCATCGTCAGGTGGGGGCTTCATTTATTCCATTTGCAGGGGCCGCTGGCCCATGAACTTTACCTGACGGTACTGGCGTTCTTCGGGGGCGTGCCCCCCACCATGCAGCTTCACAACACCTTCCATCACACCACGCTGCTGTGGCTGTTCCTGTCCATGGCGGCCGCCTGGGACATTCCGCCCAAAAACCAGCTCTTCCTGGCCTCCCTGTGCCTGCTCGCCTCACCCATCGGCTCGCTGGGCCTTCTGGTCTTCATCGCCGTCAGCACGCTGATCCGCCGCACGCCCGTCAGGCAATACTTCTCCTCCTGGACAGTGCTGGCGGGCGCCGCGCTGGTGCTGCTGGCCGGCATCTATTTCACGAGCAGCAATGGAAACAACCGCATCCGCCTGACGTGGCAGGATTCCCCCTTTGACCTGCTCCAGTACGGCAACTGGAAATTCTGGGCCGCCATGGTCGGCTCCTGGCTGCTGACGGTAGGCGTCCCGGCGGCGCTCCTGTTCCGCCGCTTCAAAAAAGACGCCCTGTTCTGGTCAGCCCTGGCCATTCTCACCCTTACCTACTTCATTTACATAGGTTCCGTGGGCGGCTACAATGAATTCTGCTACAAGGCCTCCAGCGTCAGCTTCTTCTGCCTGGCTCTCCTCTTCACCCGCATCTTCTCGGAACGGATGGGGCCGCCCCGGTGGCGCCGGCTGTGCGTCTTTTCCCTGCTCCTGGCCGCTCTCCCCAGCCTCTCCGTCTTCGCCAAGGCCGCACCCACGCTCGCCTTGACGAAGCCCGCGCGGCTGGCCAACATGCAGCGGGAATGGAAGGGGCATCTCCACCATCCGGCACATCCCTGGAACGCCCCGCTTTGGGGAACCGGAGAAGGACGCGCCTTCCGGAACATCTATTTCCAAAAGGCGGGCCAGTCCGCGGAAGGGCCGCTGGCCCCCTTTTCCACCGGAATAAAAACAGACGCGGAACCAGCCGCCGCACCCCGGCCATAACCCCTCTTTCACCACTCACCTCCACCCCCAGCCATGGATCTTTCCCGTTACCAGGAACACTACTCCCTCAGCCACCGCCTCAAACGGTATTGCTGGTACATCGTCAACCGGACTCTCTTCCGGCTCTTGGTCACCAACGCCATGAAAGTCCCCCGGAATCTGCTGCTCCGCCTGTTCGGGGCAAACATACCGCTTGCCTCCCTCGTTTACCCCAGCAGTAAAATCTGGGCGCCATGGAATCTCTCCGTAGGGGAATACGCCTGCATCGGCCCTGATACGGAAATCTACAACAAGGCCCCCATCTCCATCGGAAACCACGCCGTCATTTCCCAGGGGGCCTTCCTCTGCACGGCCTCCCATGACATCTCGGACCCCGCCCACGCCCTTATCTCTGCCCCCATTACCGTGGAAGACCAGGCATGGGTGGCGGCGCAGGCCTTTGTGGGCATGGGGGTGACGGTTGGCCGGGGAGCCGTGGTAGGAGCCCGCAGCGCCGTATTCAGGGATGTGGCTCCCTGGACGGTTGTGGGCGGGAACCCGGCCCGATTCATCAAACAACGCACGCTCCGCTAAACCATGCTTGACCTCTCCGTTATCATCCTCGCCAGAAATGAGGAACTCCATATCCGCCGCTGTCTGGAAAACATTCTGCCCGTCGCTAAAGAAGTCTTTGTCATTGACTGTTTTTCCACAGACAACACCACCGCCATCTGCCGGGAATACCCCAGGGTGAAGGTCATCCAGCATGAATGGCCCGGCCTGTACGCCCTCCAGTTCAACTGGGCTCTGGACAACTGCCCCATCACCGCAGAATGGGTGCTGAGGCTGGACGCGGACGAATGGTTCATGCCGGAAGCCCTGGAAGAGCTGAAGGAAAAACTGCCCGCCCTTTCCCCGGACGTCACCGGAATCATCCATAAGCGCAGGCATATTTTCCTGGGCCGGTGGATGAAGCACGGCGTTTACCCGGTCAAACTGCTGCGGCTGTTCCGCTACGGCGCGGCCAGGTGCGAACAGCGCCATATGGACGAACACATGGAACTCAGCCGGGGCCGCTCCGTTGAATTCGAATATGACTTCGTGGACGAAAACCTGAATGACCTGGGATGGTGGGCGCACAAACACGTGGACTATTCCGCCCGGGAAGCGGCGGATATTGAAGACATCCTCTCCTCCTCCGCGGCGGCCTCCGGCATCGACGGCCAGGCAGGCAGAAAACGCGCTATGAAGGAACGCTACGCCCGCCAGCCGCTCTTCTGGCGTTCCTTCGCCTACTTCTGCTACCGTTACTTCCTGAAACTGGGTTTTCTGGACGGCAGGGAAGGATTTTTATGGCATTTCATGCAGGGATGGTGGTACAGGACCCTCGTGGATGCCCGGCAATTCGAGAAACAGAAACAAGGCTCCGCCAACACGGAACGCTGACCGCCATTACCCCGCTTTATCTCCATGCCCCCCCTTTTTTCCATCATCATCCCCGTTTACCGTTCCGGCCCCTTCCTCAGGGACTGCCTGGACTCCATCAGGAACCAGACCCTGACGGACTGGGAATGCATCTGCATCAATGACGGCTCCCCGGACGACAGCGGAGCCATCCTGGACGAATACGCCCGGAAGGACGCCCGTTTCACCGCCATCCACCAGGACAACCGGGGCGTAAGCGCCGCGCGCAATGCGGGGCTCTCCGTGGCGAGGGGAAACTGGACCGCCTTTGTGGACGGGGACGATACCGTGGAGCCGGACATGCTGGCCTGCCTCCATGAGGAAGCTCTCCGCGCGCAGGAAGCCGCCCTCCTCTGCTATGGAATCAGCAAGGACTTCCATGCGGGCTCCCGGCTCATCCGCACGGAAACCACCCTTCCAAGCCGGAACCAGCACATCCCCGCGGGGGAAACGGGGGCTTTCCTGCGCTACCTGCTGACCAGCCTGGACATGGAATCCTCCTGCAACAAACTGTTCCGCACGGAACTCCTGAAAAAAAACGGCATTCTCTTCAATACCTCCGCCGTCGTGTTTGAAGACTTCCAGTTTGTCCTGGACTACCTTTCCGCCTGCGCCCCGGACATCATCCTGCTCAAAAAAGCCTTCTACCATTACCGCGCCCAGGAAACGGAAAACGGAGCGGCCAAGCGCAGCCGCTTCAATCTCGTCCGGGACATAGACGCGCTCACAACCAAATTCCTGGCCTGGGCCAGCACCCTTTCCCTTCCGCAGGAAGATATTCCCATTGTCAAAGGCTACATCCTGCAAAAAATCAGCGTGATTTTCCATGCCCTCCAGCGGCAGCCTTATGCCGCGCGCAGGGAAGTATTCCGGGACTTCCTTTCCAGCGGCCTGGCCGCCCGCAAGGCGGAGCTTCCCCTGTGCGGCCGCTACTTCCACCTCGTCTGCCGTCTGCTGGCGGCGCGCAGATACCGGATGGCCCACCTTCTGCTGAAGGCAAGGAACATTTAACCCTCTGCGCACCCTCATCCAAACGGCATCGCCCATACACAGCCTTTCAACAATATGACCCAGCCTCTCGTCAGCATCGTCATTCCGGTGTTCAATGTGGAACGCCATCTGCGCCAATGCCTGGATTCCGTTCTCCGCCAGACCCTGAAAGAATGGGAATGCATTTGCATAGATGACGGGTCGCCGGACGGCAGCGGAGCCATTCTGGACGAATACGGAAACAAAGACGCGCGTTTCAAAATCATCCACCAGCGGAACAGGGGCGTTTCCGCCGCACGCAATCTGGGCATCAAACTGGCCTCCGCCCCTTATTTGACATTCATTGACTCGGACGACTGGGTTGAGGACGACGCGCTGGAAAGCCTCCTTTCCGCCATGGAGGAATCCTGCGCCGATATGGTGATGTGTTCCATCTGCATCCATCAGGAAAATCATCAGGAGGTTTCCATGGAAACGCCTTACCCTCCCTCCGGAAACATGCGGGACGAATACGCGGTGACTGAAAAATCCTTCTCCGGAGCGGCTCTGGTAGACGTCTCCATCTGGGCGAAACTTTTCAGCGTGGAAACGATCCGCGCCCATCAAATCCACTTTGCGCCGGAACTCAAAGTCTCCGAAGATATGGAATTTTCCACCCGGATGCTCTGTCACAGCCGCCGCGTCTCCATCATCCGGAAACCCCTGTACCATTACCGTGCCGGCCACGAAAGCAGCATTATGAACAATATTGTCCGCGGAAGAATGAAAACGTCGGATTTCATCAATTCCATCAATGCCATCTACCGCCTCTACCGGTGCGTCCCCTCCGGCCTGGAACGCGGGGAATGCAGGGAACGCATCACAGGCACGCTGAGAAGGGCCCTTTCCGGAAAAAACTTCTACCGGCAAATCATCCGGCAGCTTGACCACAAGGATCAGGCTGCCATCGCGGCCTCAACCTCCTTCCCTTACATGAATTACCTGAGGAGGGGGAAAAAGCTTGCTTCTCTCCAGATGATTCTGCGGCACCTCAGAATGCAGTTCGGCCTCGGAACCCGTCTTCAGGCTCTCTCAAACGCCGTTAGAAACTCTTTTAAAAGCTGACGCCCAATGAAGATAGGCATTATCACCATCCATTATTCGTTCATCACCCGCAACTACGGCTCCCTGATGCAGTTATATGCCATGCAGCAGGTGTTGGAAGGAATGTCCGTTCAATCCGCCCTGATCAAGCAGCTCCCCAGACCGCTTCCCGTCCCCCCCCCTCCCACAACTCGGCAAAAACTGGACTATTACTGTCGGCATCCCTGGAATTTGCTTGCCCGCTGCGCCCGTTCCCTGAAACCGGAACGGAAAGCCCCGCGGCCTGCCCCTTCATTTGAATCCTTTATTAAACAGGAGATACATTCCCTGTCCCCCATTTTCCTCCCCGGAGAACTCAACGCGCAAGAACTGGATTTTGACGCATACCTGGCGGGCAGCGACCAGATATGGACATCCTGCGAACCGGAAAAACTCCTGGATTTCGCCCCTGCCGGCAAGCGCATAGCCTATGCCGCCAGCGCGGCATGGGGGAAGCAGCCCCCGGAATGGCTTGCTCTGGCCCAGCGGGAATTCCCTAAATTCTCCGCCATTTCCGTACGGGAAAAACACGGGGTGGAAATATGCCGGAAAGCCGGCGCAGAAAAAGTGGAAGTTGTTTTGGACCCCACACTGCTCCTGGACCGCCGGGAATACTCCCGGCTGACGGAAGGGAGGCCGCCGTACTTTTCCGAACCGTGCGTCCTGGGTTATTTTCTCAACACAGGCCAGCTTTCCCGGCTTCCCTGGAAGCAGGTGAAAGAGGCCGGGAAAAAAATGCGCGCCCCGCTCCGCGTCATTCCTCTCCAGGGAGCGGAATGCTGCATCCCGGAAAAATATTCCATCTCCCCGGATCCTTATGAATTCCTGCAGGCCTTCCAGGAAGCCCTCTGCATCATCACCAATTCCTTCCATGGCACAGTATTCGCGCTTATCATGCGCAAGCCCTTTATAACCATTCTTCAAAAAGGAGAAACAGCCGTCCAGAACACGCGTATTTTCTCCCTGCTGGAATCTCTGGGGCTGGAAGACAGGATCTACCATCCGGAAAAAGGCTCCATGGCCGAACAACTGGACCGTCCCATTAACTGGACGGCCGTCGAACGGAACTGGGAGGCTCTGCGCATTCATTCCATGGAGTTCCTGAAAAACGCCATTCAACAATGCACCTCCGCTACCCGCCATGGCTGAAGAAAACAGCAACAAACGCATTGCCCGCAACACCATACTGCTTTACACCCGTTCGTTGATCAATCTGGTCATCGGGCTGTACACGTCGCGCCTTACCCTGGACGCGCTGGGAATACCGGATTACGGGATTTACAACGTCGTCGGCAGCCTGGTGGCGCTCTTCGGCCTGTTCAACGGCAGTCTGAACACGGCGATCAGCCGGTTCATCACCTATGAACTGGGAAGGAACAACAACCAAAGGCTGAACAAGGTTTTTTCCTCCTCCCTGAGCATCCTCTTCATTTTTGCCCTGGTGATATTCATCATGGGAGAAACCGTGGGGCTGTGGGCAATTAATTGCCGCATGGTTTTTCCCGCGGACCGAATGAATGCCGTCAACTGGGTCTATCAGATTTCCCTGATGACATTCCTGGTAAGCCTGCTCAACGTGGCGTACACCGCTACGCTGGCTGCGCATGAAAATTTCCGGGTGCTGGCGACAGTAGAAATCCTGTTGACAGGGGTCAAAGTAATATGCGTCATCCTGCTGTATTACGTTCCCATGGACAGGCTGATTTACTTTGCCGGGTACAGCTTCCTGCTCACCCTGGCTTCGAGCGGCTTTTACGTCTTTTATTGCATGCGGCATTACCCCATCTGCCGCTACCGGGCCATCCTGGACAAGCCATTCCTCAAGGAAATGGGAGCATTTTATTCATGGAACCTCTTCGGCTCCATCGCCTGGCTGCTGAAAGGTTCCGGCATCAACGTGGTCATCAACCTCTTTTTCGGCGTACTCATCAACGCCGCGCAGGCCGTGGCGTCCCAGGTATCCGCCGGGGTCACGGCCCTGATGGGAAGTTTTTCCAGCGCCATGCAGCCGCAAATCACGAAAAGCTACGCGGCGGGAGACTACGAACACATGTGGAAACTTGTCTTCAACGGAACGCGCTACAGCTTCTTTCTGCTGGCCGTCTTCATTCTCCCCCTGTGCTTCAACATTGATTTCATCCTATCTCTCTGGCTCAAGGAAATTCCCGCGTACACCAACATCTTCGTTATCCTTTTCCTGGCCAATGTGCTGGCGGAAAGCTACTCCACCTATTTGATCACCGTTCTCCTTGCTACAGGGAAAATCGCTTTCTACCAGGCCAGCGTGGGAACAATCCTCCTGTTGAACGTCCCGTTAAGCTATCTGGCCTTCCAATGGGGATATCCACCCGTTTCTTTCCTTGTAGTATCCATTATTCTGACGTTCGCTGCGTCTGCCCTGAGACTTTTCCTGCTAAAGAAAAGATTTTCCTTCTCCATTACTCTCTTTCTTCGTTCCGTCTTTCTCAAAACGCTTCTTACTATTCTCCTGGTCAGCGCGTTGAATTTCATGTTGCTGAATCTTCGCTCACTCCTTCCATATGGGAATATCCTCGTGCTTCTCTTCTCCTGTCTTATTTCCATGGGAGGCATTTACATCCTAGGCCTCAACTCGGAAGAACGCCGCATTGTCATCGTGCAGGCAAAAAAATACCTTCACCGTTAACTCTTCATTCACGAACATGATCATTTTGGAAAACAAATACGATTGTTGCGGCTGCCACGCCTGCGTGACAATCTGCCCCCGGAAATGCATTTCCATGCATCCGGATCAGGAAGGCTTCCTTTATCCGTCAACTGATCAAAACCTCTGCGTGGACTGCCATCTGTGCGAGAACGTCTGCCCCATGATTTCACAGAAGGAAGAAAGAAAAAACGCCGCGGAAGAGGCAGACAGAGAACCAATCAAAGCGTATGCCGCACGCAGCGGAGATAGCCTAACGGCGCAGAACAGCGCTTCCGGAGGAATATTTCCCATTTTGGCAGAGAAGGTATTGAATGAGGGAGGAGTCGTTTTTGGAGCCAGGTGGGACGAAGATTTCATGGGAGTCCGGCACGATTTCATCACAGACAAAAAAGACCTGTATCTTTTCCAAGGCAGCAAATATGTCCAATCCACCATAGGAAACGCATTCTTTCAGGTCCGTGATTTTCTGAAATCAAACCGTAAAGTCCTTTTTTCCGGAACTCCGTGCCAAATTCAAGGGCTGAAAAAAGTCATCCGGAAAAACTCCGAACTTTTAATTACCGTTGATATTGCCTGCCATAGCGTACCGTCTCCGAAGGTTTGGAAGTCCTTTTTCCGCAATCTGATCGCCAAGAACAGGATTTCCGATGTTTCCGGCGTTTTCATGAGAAAAAAGACTTTCTCTCCTGCGCGGGGCTGGAGATGTGATTCCTTCGTGGTGGAATCAACCAACACCCCACCCCTTGAAGATTCCATTTATGAAACCGCCTACGGACGCGGTTTTTTGGAAGGCATGTTTTCCCGCCCGTCATGTGAAAAATGCCCTGCCAAAAATATGGAAAGCGGCAGCGATATCACGCTTGGAGATTTTTGGGGAGTGGAAAACTATTTTCCGGATCTGGTCATGCAAGAGGGGCTTTCCATCATTATCTGCAAGACGCCCAGGGCTCACGCATTGCTGGAATCTGTGCGCGGCTCTCTGTCCGTTTTACGTCCTGCCGAATATAAATGGGCGGCAGCGCATAATGAGGGATTACGTTTTGATCCCCGGAAAAACCCTCATCGGGACTCCTTTTTCCGGAAGCTGGCCAAATGCCGTTCCGATCAGGCGGCGGTCAATCTGATGGAATCATATTTTCGCCCTAAGCTTCTTGCAAAGATAAAGACGAAATTAAAATCCGTGTTGAAATGTATTCTTTACCGCTCACTGTTCCTTGCCGGCAGAAAAGAAAAAAACCACTCTGAAAAGTCTTAACAGTTGCCTGAATAAACTGATTATCAAAGACCTGCATAGTAATCGTCTGAAATGCGACACCTTTCAGATTTAAACACGTTCCGATCAACATGAATAAATGTATAGAGGAGAAAACAGGAAGGCTGAGATACTTTGACGCCCTCCGGGGCTTTTCCATGATTTTCGTCGTATTCAGTCATGTAGTACTTTTCTCCATGGGCCTGACCGACGTGAAGGACAGTACTGTAAACTGGGTGATCATGACTTTCCGGATGCCGCTGTTCTTTTTTGTCAGCGGCTTCTTCGCCTACAGGGTTTGCACGAAATGGACCGCCTCCCTTGTGGGTGACGTCATCAAAAGGAAGATTCAGGCACAGGTAATTGGAACGATTGTGTTTTGTTCCCTGTTCCTGTTTTGTCAGGGTCAGGGAATCTTTACATGGCTGCACACGGGTTTCCAGGGATATTGGTTTACCATCACCCTGTTTCAGATGTTTTTAATCTTCCTGTCTCTGTTATCCAGGTTATGTTGCACGGAGCGCATGCTGGACATCGGGCTCCTGCTCGTTTCTTCCGTCTATTTCCTCTCTTTTGGGGTGCCGGTAATAAGAGAATTCTGGGATTCCCCGCTGGGAGGCATATTGTGTGAGTATGAGGTAACCCGCTATTTCCAGTTTTTTGCATTGGGAATCTTTTGCCGCAAGTACTGGAACCAGTTTGCACGGTTATTAACAAAGGATTGGTTTAAAACCTTTTTCATAGTTATTTTTGTGATGTGTCTTTGTTTTATGAATTTAATTGAAAATTCCCAAATATCCCCACACCAATTCCACCAAGATAGTCGGCATTCTTGTACGATATGCCGGTTTAATAGTCGTAGTTTCATTCTTCTTCAGCAAGGAGAGATACTTTAACGAAGGCAATATCTCTGGTAATCTTCTGGAATACATCGGCCGGCGCACATTGGACATTTACCTTCTCCCTTTCTTTTTCCTTCCCAATCTGAAATTCTTACAGCCATTTTTAACCACAGGCAATACGGTCATCATTCAACTGTTTGTCGGCATCACCGTATCAGCAGCCATCATCACCCTCTGTTTATTGATAAGCAATGTATTTCGTTCCAGCAACTTTCTTGCGTCCTGGCTGTTTGGCGTCAAACCGCCTCCAAAGTAAAGAAATTCACGGCGCCCCATACCTGACAGCTCCATGGATGGTTCTTGAATAAAAAAGAAAGTCCCAGTTTCATAAGCGCCAAACGCAAAACATATTAGATATTTTCCAAAATTCTCATCCATATGAAGCAAATCACTTCACTCAGAGGGCTGGCGATTATTCTGATCATTCTTTTCCATCTCAATCCGGAGCATTTCCCCTACGGCTACTTCGGCGTAGAAGTATTTCTGGTGATTTCAGGCTACCTGCTTATGAAATCCTTCCAGAAACAGCAGATGCAAATCCGTCTGGGGGAATTTGCCCGTAAAAAAGTGTTAAGGCTGTTTACCCCGGTTGCCGTCATCATTCCGCTTACCCTCCTGGCCGGCATGTTCTTTCTGGACTACACGGACCTGGCGACAGCCAGCTCCACAGGCGGATATACGCTGATAGGCGCCGCAAACAGGTTCCTGGCCGTCATCCAGTCCGACTATTTCGCGCAGGATTCTTCCGGCAATCCGTTCCTTCACATGTGGTACCTGGCGGTGACGGCGCAGATTTATCTTCTGTGCGCGGGGGGATGCGTCCTGTACCGCTACCTTCCCAAACGGGCAGCCGCCTCTTTTCTGGATCGCCGGCATCGGGTCCTTTCTCTGGGCCTATTCCTATCCCATTCACAACCTGTTGCAGGAAATCGGAGTGCCCGTCTGGGAGCAGGTCCGCCCCACCTCCCATTACATGACGCTGCCCCGTTTATGGGAGGTTTGCGCGGGGATTTTGTTAGCAATCTACCCCCCCCTTAAGTTCAACACGTTGCGAAAACCGCAAGAAAAACGCTCTCCTCTTTCTTCTTGGAATATTATGCATCCTCGTGCCTGCCCTTTCCCGCGGAAAGGATGTCTCCCTCTGCTCGGCGGCCGTAGTTTTGGGGACATGCCTGGTAATCCGGTATGCGGAACCCGGCAGGCTGGCTCACTGCTTCAACAATAAACTTCTGCTGTGGATTGGAGGAATCTCATTCTCCCTTTACCTGGTGCATATGCCCCTCATCGCGTTCTATCATTCGTGGTTTCTCCATGCTCCCGGATGGCCCGGCATGCTTGCCATCGGAGCGGCGTCCACAGTCCTGGGTGGTCTCCTGTACCTTGCAGTAGAGAAAAAGCGCATGAAGATGAAATGGTTTATCCCCCTGTACCTTTTCGCATTGCTTCTATGCGTTGCAGGAAGGCAGACGGAAGGATTCCGGAACTACATCAACCAGGAAATCAACTCCATTTCCAGCCCCCAGCTGCATGGCGCATCGGAAATCAAATCTCCTGAAGCCGCCCAGGGATTTGATAAGGAAGCCATCAAATTCAATAACAACATCTTTGCCTTCGTCAGCAAAACCGATTTCAAGGGAAGTGCGGAACCCGGCCTGCTGCAGCTGGGTTCCCCTGCCAAAGCTCCATCCATAGTCCTGCTGGGGGACAGCCACGCCTCTGCGGCCTTTTGCGGATTGGACGCCGTATGCAGGGAATTGGATATCTCCGGGATTTACGTTTCTTCCGTCATTTCCCCATTCTGGAACAGGGAATTGCCCGCTCTGCCGTTTGATGCAAGTTACTATTGCGACGAGAAAAAAATAAAGGCCCTCATGGCATGGCTGAATGTCCATCCGGAAATTAGCCATGTGGTGATAGCCCAGCACTGGAGCACCCGTTACGACAGTAAAAATGTAATGGACTGGAAGCTGAAGCCGCTTCCCTCCGGAGAACCTGCCTATTCAGACTCTCTCCGTGCGTTTATCTCCGAACTGCGGGCGATGGGCAAGCAAGTCATCCTGCTGGCCCCCACTCCGCTCATCAAGAAAAATGATGTGGCCAAGTACATCAGGAACCTCATACGCAGAGGGAAAACGGGAAAAGGCCAGGAAAGCCTTACCTGCACGCGGCAAAAATACAGGGAAGATCACGCCGCCGTACTTCCCATCCTTGACCGTCTTGAACAGGAAGGGCTCTGCACCGTCCTGCGCATACTTCCCTATATACCGGAAGACAGGCCGTTCAACGCCTATGAACACGGGGAAATCCTGTACAAGGATGGCGACCACATGTCCAGTAAAGGCTCCATCAAGCTCTTCCGGTACCTGAAACCCCAGTTAAAGGAAGCGCTGAAAAAAGAATCCACGGCATCATCAGGTTCATAAAAGCCATAGCCGTGAACACGTCCGCCGCAGAGCCGGCTAGAAAACATTTAAATAAAACCGGCTTTTGTGGAAGCTATAGAGTTTTCTTTTGGAAAAAATGTCCTTGCATGATGAATAATGCGTCAAATATTTAACACTTTTTGTCATACATTGAACATATTTTCATATTTCTTTTCTGGTATTGAAGATACACTTGCTAAAAATAAAAATATTGTTATTGTATTTTTCCCCTCTAATTATGCAACATAAAACCATTATTGCTACATGTGCGGCCATGGCCGCTTTTTCCGGCATGGCTACTGCCGATATCCAGCTTCCCCTGGATGTTTTAAACGCCAATAACGGCGGCAAGACATTCTCCGCCCAGCTGGGAGCAGGCTACGCCACCAAATACATCAGCCGCGGTCTGGCTTTCCAGAATTCCGCAAGCGATCATGTCATTCCCCTGGAAGCCGTCGGCGCCTATCAATTGAACAATCAATATTCCCTGATAGGCGGATTAAAATATCAGTGGCTGACGGATAATGGTCTGGAACACAATGATTCCGGCATTTGCGACGAAGGATCGGCCATTTTAGGTGTCAGCCGCAAATTCGGAAAATCCACTGTCGCGGCTCTGAGTTACCAGTTTGTTCATGGCGGTATCCCCGGAAGTTTCAACATCCACAATACAGGCAACAACTCCGGCTTCCCTGCTTTCAGCCACAACAGGCCGGAAGAACACAGCTTCGTTCTGGACATTCACCATGACTTCGGCAAAGGGCTGGAAAACTTCTTCTGGGACTGCCGCGTACAATATACGTTCCGCTGGATGACTGGCTGGTGGTTCACCAATACTCTGGGATACAAGTATGACGTCAACAAATCCACCTCCGTCATCGTGGCGGGCACCTGGAACGCCACTGCCGGCTATTTTGACAGCAATTCCCTGAACGCCAATGGAACCCAGGGCATTTCCCTGACGGTTTCCGCCCCTGTCAAGGCCACGAAAGACCTGACTGTGACTCCGTTCGTGGGTACGGTATGGCTCGGCAACGGCGGCCTGGCGGCCAACCACCGCGGCGCCTCCGCCCGCTTCCCCTACAGGGAGCCCTCCAAGGTTTACCGCAATTTCACCTTCGTCGCCGGGGTAGGAGTTGCCTACACCTTCTAACAATCTGGCTGTCATTCACTCAACCAACGCAAGCTCCGGCATGTGCCATCAATCATGCCGGAGCTTTTCTTAACTCCCCATGCCCCTGTCCGCCGTTTTCCACACTTCCTCCCTTCAGAAGCAAGTGGCCGCCCTGAGCGACGCATTCGCCATCGCAGGAGAATTCCTCCATTGCGACGTCATTAACAGCGGCCATATCAACATGACCTTCCGGGCCACCTACAGGAAGCCGGACGGCACCACCCGCCGCTACATCTTCCAGCGCGTGAACGATGCCGTGTTCCCATGCCCCAGGGATGTCATGCACAACGTGGAAAAGGTGACCAACCACATCCGCTGGAAAATGCTCCGGGTGCTGAAAACGCCCTTCCGCCAGACGCTGAACCTGTACTCCGCGCGGGGCGGCCGCAAATATCTGGAAATTCCCGGTTCCGGCTTCTGGCGCTGCTACAACTGCATAGAAAACACCCACACGTTCGACGTGGCGGACCATCCCCGCCAGGCTTACGAAGCAGCCCGCGCTTTCGGCGCTTTCCAACAGCTCCTGTGTGACATGAATCCGGAGGACATCCATGAAACCATTCCGTTCTTCCACCATACCCGCAGACGCTTTGACCATTTGGAAAAAGCAGCGGCAGCGGACTCCCACGGACGGCTGAATACCTGCCGCAAGGAGCTGGACTTCATCCGCCGCCGTGAACGTTATGTGGACGTGCTGCTGGATCTCCAGGAACGGGGGGAGCTCCCCGTCAGAATCGTCCACAACGACACGAAAATCAACAATGTGATGCTGGACAGGGAGACGGACAAGGCTGTCTGTGTCATTGACCTGGACACCGTCATGCCCGGGAGCGTCCTGTACGATTTCGGAGACATGGTGCGCACCATGACCTCCCCTGCGGCTGAAGATGAAGAAAATCTGGATAAAACCTTCCTGCGCATGCCCATGTTCGAGGCCGTCGTCAAGGGATACCTGGAGGCCGCCAGGGACTTCATCACGCCGCAGGAAGTCTCCAAACTCGCTTTTTCCGGTCTGCTCATCACGCTGGAAACGGGAATCCGCTTCCTGACAGACTACCTGGAAGGGGACGTTTATTTCAAAACGAAAAAAGAACGGCACAACCTGCACCGGGCCCGCACCCAGCTCAGGCTGGTGGAAAGCATGGAAGAGCAAATGCCTGAAATGGAAGAATGCGTCCGGAAATGCTTCCAGACTGTTAACGGCTGAGAGGGCATGACCGGCATCACCCCAATTTTATGATAGTACCGGAACGCGGGCTGGTGCTATACTGCGGGGCATGTTAAAAAATATTTCTCCCCTCATCAGCCCTTCCCTGCTGAAAATTCTTGCGGAAATGGGGCATGGCGACGAAATCGTCTTTTCAGACTCCCACTTCCCCGGCCATACCTTCAACCCTACGGTGCTGAGGGCGGACGGACTGGGAGCGGATGCCCTGCTGGCTGCCGTCATCCCCCTCTTTGAACTGGATGCCTACGCAACGCCCGTCATCATGATGGCCCCGGTTCCGGGGGACTCTCTGGACCCTGCGGTGGAAGCCAAATACCGCAAGGCGCTGAACTATGACGGGGAAATTGAGCAAATGGAGCGCTACGCTTTTTATGAACGGGCCAAAAAGGCCTATGCCGTTGTTATTACCGGGGAAACGGCCAAATACGGCAACATCATCCTGAAAAAAGGCGTTACCCCTCTTTCCTGACCATTGGCCGCCAGACAAACCTTCCATGCAGTACGATTTTGACGAAGTAATTGAGCGCCGCGGCACCGGAGCCCTGAAATATGAAGCGCTGCTTCCCCGCTGGGGCCGGGACGACCTGATTCCCCTGTGGGTGGCAGACATGGACTTCAGGACGCCTCCCTTCATCATGGAAGCTATCCGACGCCGCTGCGAGCACGAAATCCTGGGATATACCGTCAAGCCCCGCGCTTTCTTTGAAGCCATCAGGGACTGGGTGGACCGACGCCACGGGTGGAAGGTGAACGCCTCGGAAATAGGCTTCGCTCCGGGCATTGTTCCCGGCATTTCCAGCGCCATCCAATGCTTTACGGAACCGGGGGACAAAATCATGATCCAGCCTCCGGTGTACCACCCCTTTGCCATGATCATCCGGGAAAACGGCCGGGAAATCGTCAACAATCCCCTCATTCTGGAAAACGGCCGCTACCGCATGGACTTCAACCACATGCAGGAAGCCGTGCATGGCTGCCGCATGTTCATCCTGTGCAATCCCCACAACCCCGGAGGCCGCGTATGGAGTCCGGAGGAATTGCGCCGCGTGGCTGAAATCTGTACGGCAAACGGCACGCTGGTCGTTTCTGATGAAATCCATGCGGATCTGACCCTTCCCGGCCGCAGGCACAC
>OGPK01001539.1_pt1 | contig 17382 bp, 15 predicted proteins | sample 1552921 | NCBI WGS metagenome assembly OGPK01 (sample SAMEA2580264, study PRJEB22360) | human gut metagenome | biome: human gut; feature: human-associated habitat; material: faeces | place: Denmark | collected 2008/2010 | reverse complement strand
CCGCCGCTTGCGGCGGCCCATTCCGGCGAGATTATTTCTGGCTGGCGTGGGGTGAAGTTGGGAAAAGTTTGTGCTACGATGATTTTAGAATAAACGCCAGAAAGGAATTTATAGCATGGAAGGCGAATTCACGGGCGCAGGCGCTCAGACCACGGGCGCAGCTGACGTCGCCGGTCAGCAGAGCGGGCAGGAGGCAGCCGCACAGGCGCAGGTGCAGCAGCAGCCGGCCAACGTCCCCGACGCTCAGGGACAGGGTACACAGGAAGAAACGTTTGACAGTCTGATCCGGGGCCGCTACAAGCAGGACTTTGATTCTGCGGTGCAGAAGGTCGTAAAGCAGCGCGTGCGCGGGCTGAACCAGTACAAGGGGCAGGCCGAGGCGATGGCGCCGATCATCGACCAGCTGGGCGCGCTCTACGGGATCGACACGTCGGACCCGCGGAAGACGGACTTCGCGGCACTGGCACAGCGCTTTTCCGCTGACGAGCGGCTTTATAGCGCGGAGGCCATGGAAAAGGGCATGTCGGCGGACGCCCTCAAGAAGGAGTACGCCGGCAGGGCCGAGAATACGGCCATGCGGCGGCAGCTGCAGGAGTACCAGATGCGAGAAGCCTTTGCCGGGATCCAGGCAGACTTTGCCCGGGATGTGACGGCGCGGTACGGCGCGGACTTTGAGACCGAGATGCAGAACCCGGATTTTGCGCGGCTCATGGGCGCGGGCGTGCCGCCGAAGACGGCCTATGAGGTCATCCATCAGCAGGAGATCGCACAGGCACAGGCGCAGCTGGTGGCGAACCAGGCGCGGGAGAACGTCATGCGGACCATCCAGGCGCAGGGCGCGCGGCCGCAGGAGATCGGATCCGGCGCTGCGGGCGGAGAGAACGTCCCGATGAAAACACACTGGTCACGCGCGGAGGTGGAGGACATGCGCCGCCGCGCGGCAAGAGGGGAACGAGTGATCCCCTGAGAAAGGAGATAGGAAATCATGTTTAAATCCAAAGTCGGATTTCAGTTTTTTGCTGACGCCGGTACGCTCGTCAACGCGAGCGGCAACTACGTAAACGCAGGCACCGGTCAGACGACCGCATTCAGCGGCAACGACACGCTCGCGCTGACCATGAAGACGTTCTACGACACGCAGCTGCTCGAGAACGCACGGCCGAACCTCGTGCATGCGCAGCTGGCAGGCCGTCAGGCGCTGCCGCGCAACCATGGCAAGACCGTGGAGTGGCGCAAGTGGAACACGCTGCCGGATGCGGAGGAGCTGACCGAAGGCGTCATCCCGACCGGCCAGAAGATGGGACAGACCAGCATGACCGGCGCACTCAAGCAGATTGGCCTGTATGTAACGGTTTCCGATCAGCTCGAGCTGCATGCGCTGGACAACGTCATCCTCGGCGCGACCGAAGAGCTCGGCGCTTCCGCCGGCACGTCCATCGATAAGCGCGTGCGCGACGCGGCCGCGGCAGGCTCGAATGTGCAGTACTGCGACAAGGTTGCAACGGGCGGCGCGCATACGGAAGTCACTAGCCGTGCGGGCCTCGACCTGACGGCCAAGCTGACGCCGGACGAGGTCAACAAGGCCGTGACGACGCTGAAGAAAATGAAGGCTCCGAAGATCGACGGCAAGTATGTCGCGATCATCCATCCGTCGGTCGCATACGACCTGCGGTCCTCGAACGCATGGGTCGAGGCGCACAAGTATGCAGACGTCACGCCGCTGTTCTCGGGTGAGATCGGCGAGTTGCACGGCGTGCGCTTCGTCGAGACGACGGAAGCGAAGATCTTCAACAACTCGACCTGCCCGGTCAAGACTGCAGCGGCTGACGGAAACCCGGCGGTCTACTACAGCGTGTACGCGACGCTGTTCCTCGGCAAGGACGCATACAAGATGATCGACCCGGAGGGCGGCAATCTTGAGATGATCATTAAGAACAAGGGACAGATCGGCGGCCCGCTGGATCAGTTCTCTACCGTCGGCTACAAGGCCGAGATGGCGGCAAAGCTGCTGTATGAGGACCGCATGGTCCGCGTGGAGAGCTGCAGCGCATACTCCGGCACGGACGAGGCAAACTGAGAAAGGAGCACATAACATGACAACGAAAGAGACCGCCACGGCGGCTGTACAGGCAAACCCGGAAGACGTGTGGAACGTCATGAAGACGATCTACCTGCCCCGCGGGCAGGGAAATGAGGAGCAGAGCCGCTTCGTGGCGGTAAACGGACGGACGTTTCAGGTGCCGAAGGGCAAGGACGTGCAGGTCCCGCTGCCGGTGTATGAAGTCCTGATGAACGCGCGGATGGCGGAGGAGGTAGCCTTCCGCCGCGCGCAGGCGGACAACTGACAAGTGAATGCCCATGACGGCATGAAGCAGAGGAAGGGGCAGAAATGCCCCTTCTTTTGGTAAGGAGGAAAAATGAAAATTCGGGAAGCGATCGAGACGGTCGACCGGTTACTGTCGAACCAGTACGAGACGCCGGATAAGGTCCGGTGGCTGTCGGAGCTGGACGGGATCGTGTATCGGGATATCATCTGTACGCACGAGCACGAGAAGGAACCGGAGCCGTTCACGGGCTACGGGGAGGACGTGGACTTAGAGACACAGCTTCTGATCCCGTGGCCGTATGATGAGATCTACCGCTGGTATCTGGGGATGAAGATCTGCGACGCCAACGGAGAGACGACGAAGTATGCGAACGAGGCGGCGAAGTACAACAGCTACTATCAGGGGTATTTCAACGCCTACAACCAGGCGTACATGCCGAAGCAGTACGCGACACATTTCAAGCTTTAAGGCGGTGAGACTATGAGCGTATATCGAGTAGAGTCGGGCGGCAGGGCCCCGGCGGGGCTTTCGACCGGCGACGAGGTCGTGACCGGCGGCGGCACGTACCGCATCACGGGCGTGAACGCGGACGGCAGCTACCAGTCGCAGCTGGTGAACAAGAACCAGACGACGAGGAACTACGGCGGCAGCTATCAGACCAGGAACAGCCCTTACACCATGTCCGGCGTGTCGGACTACACGAGAAGCAAGCTGAACGGGCTGGAGAGCGGGTACACGCCGTCGGGCAGCGTGCAGGCGGCGCAGGCGTATCTGGAGCAGGTCAAGGCCAGCAAGCCGGGCGCGTATCAGTCGCGATGGGACGATGAGCTGACGAGCCTGTATGACCAGATCCGGAACCGGAAGAAATTCAGCTATGACATGGGGACGGACCCTCTGTACCAGCAGTACCGTGAGCAGTATCAGCGTCTCGGGCGGCTTGCCATGCAGGACACGATGGGGCAGGCGGCGGCACTCACGGGAGGCTACGGATCGACCTACGGTGAGCAGGTGGGCCAGCAGGCGTACAATGCGTATCTGCAGAACCTCAACGACATCGTGCCGCAGCTGCAGCAGCAGGCATATCAGCGGTATCAGGATGAGGGGACGGACCTTTATAACCAGTACAGTCTCGTGAAGGGCCGGGAAGATACGGACTACGGCCGGTACCGGGATACGGTCAGCGATTATTATTCGGATCTTTCGGATGCGCGGAGCGCGTACAACTCGGAACGGTCGCTGGACCAGAGCCAGTGGGCGACGATGCTCGACTACTGGGCGCAGAAGGCAAACAACGAGAACGCAGCATACCTGCAGGCGCTGGCGGCGGAGCAGGCTGCGGCGAAGAAATCCGGCGGCGGAGGCGGCGGAAGCAGTTCATCTTCCAAGCTGAGCGACAAGAAGAACAACACGCTTGCAAAAGCGGCGCAGGCGTACCGGGCAAAGAACCCGAATGTATATCTGGACAGCCGGACGCTGGATAACTACCTCAACAGCAAGGGCTACAATGCGCTGGAGTCCAATACGTTCAAGGCGTATCTGGAATACTACGGCGCGACGTATCTGCGGCAGCGGTAACGGAGGGAAGCATGGGACGAATCACACTGACAGAGGAACAAAAGCGGATTGCAGAGAGCATCCGCAGCGGACAGGGAGCCAGCACGCAGCAGGCTCCCTCCGCCTATCGCGGCGGAAGAATCACGCTGAACCAGAAGCAGATCCAGATCGCGAGCAAGTACGGCCTGCCGAACCCGGACTACGGGAAGAACGCGCAGAGCGGGCAGACAACCGTGGACGACCCGCTGCATAAGCAGTATGCGGCGTTTATGGCATATCAGAATGCCGTGCGCGAAGCGGAGCTCGCGCAGATCGAGCCGGGGGCCGCGCTGAAGGGCCGGGCGAGCGGACAGAAGAAGACGGAGAATGCGGGGGCGGAGACCGACGGGAAGGTATCAGAGCAGGAATACGGACGGTCTTCCGCGATGCAGACGCAGTACGGGACGTACCAGAATTATCTGCGCGGCGTGGAGGCGGCGCAGGGGCTGAAGCTTGGGACGCTGGCGCTGCAGGGACAGAGTGCACTGCTGGCCGGCCGGTTTGCGCCGGCCACGCAGCAGGTGCGGGGAGACGTGGATGCGCAGAACCGGCGTGCAAAAGCGGCGCAGACCGCGCAGCGGGATCAGGTGCGCGGGATGCGGCGGACGTCGCAGGAGCTGGACAAGCAGATCGAGGCGCTGGAGATCGAACAGGCGGACACGCATTTCTCCGGGACCGGGCTTTCGGAAAATGGGAAGAGCGTGACGCAGCTGCAGAACGAGATCGACGCGCTGAAGGAGCGCAAGGCGCAGGTCGACAGCCAGAGCGTGCTGGCCCGGGCACAGGAGGCGATCGGGAACCTGAGTAAGGAAGACCAGAATCTGCTCCGGCAGTACCGCGGGCAGGAACTGAACGGATATCAGGTGCGGGCGTATGCGAAGTACGACGCGAAGACGGCGCTCAACGAAAAAGGCTACAGCGACGACACGCTCAAGCGGCTGGCGGAATGGCAGAAGGTGCTGGACGACTACGACAACGCGCAGAAGCTCGACCAGGCGGCGCAGGAGATGGGAAGCGGATCCTTCGCGGGGAAAGCTGCGGCAACGCTGTTCTCTGCGGCGCTGGCGCCGGGGAAGGCACTGGGCAATCTGGAATCGCTGCGCGGCGTGCTTCCAAGCTGGGCGGGCGGCTATCAGAACGAGGATATGCCGACGAACATCTACAGCCCGGCGTACAACGCGTCGCGCCTGTCCTCCGGCATTCGGCAGAGCGTGATGCAGAATATGAACCCGACGGGGCAGTTCCTCTATCAGGCGGGCACGTCGGCGCTGGACAGCGCGGTCAACATGGCGGTCTCGACGGGGCTCGTGGGAACCTTCGGCGGCGTGGCCGGTGCGGGGGCGAAGGACGCGGTCGCGGAGACGATGAACTGGGTCATGGGCTCGCAGGTCGCGGCGGATTCCGTGTATGAGGGGATTCAGAACGGCAAGTCCAACGCGGACGCGCTGGTCGACGGTATTGTCGAGGGCGCGATCGAGGGTATTACGGAAAAATACTCCGTGGGTGATATCATCGAGAACATGTTGAGCGGGAAGGCCGTGTGGAGGAAGGCACTGCGGTCGTTTGCGTCGGAAGGCGCGGAAGAGATCGCGTCCAACTGGCTAAACCGTGCGTATGACGTGGTGGCGAAGCATGACCGGGGTGAGGTCATGACGGCCTACGCAAATTATATCGCAGAGGGCAGGACGCCGGCACAGGCGCTGGCGGCGATGGTCGGAGACTTCGCAAAAGAAGACAGCCTTTCGTTCCTCGCGGGCGGTTTGTCCGGCCTTGCCATGTCCGGGACGTATGCGGGCGTGAACCGCGTGATTTTGGAAGCAAACGTCACGCAGACGGCCAGAGCGGTCATCGAGGCGGGCGAAGTGCAGGACGTCATCGACTATGGCATGGCGCAGGAAGAGGGCACGAAGGCGCACCAGCTGGCCGAGGAACTGCAGCAGACCGTGGACGATGGCGGCGAGGTGACGCAGAAGGCCGTGGAGAACACGCTGCGTGAGGTGGCGAAGGAGCAGCAGGCGGCAGTGGACGAAGGGCAGGATCCGCGCGTGCCGGAGACGCTGACCAGGCTCGAGCAGCTGCAGGAACAGGCCCGGCAGGAGCAGGCGCAGGCAGAGGCGGACGAGAAGACATTCCAGATCTACAAGAGCGCGGCGGAGACGGCGCAGGAGAACCAGAGGCTTGCACAGCAATATCAGCAGGAGCAGGAACAGAGCCGCGCACAACAGTCTGTACAGGCCGTTCAGCAGGCCCAGCAGGCGGCGCAGCAGCAGTATAACCAGGACAGCTTATTTGCACCCATCCCAGGAACGGAGAGTATGGGTGAGCTGGATCCGGTGCAGTACGCCCGGCAGCAGACGGCGGGCGCGGAGCAGGCGCTCGATGAAGCCGCACTGCAGCAGGAGGAACAGTATCTGCAGACGCAGGCCCAGAGAGCGGGCTACGACGAGCAGACGGCGGCGTATTTCCTGAACGGGAACACGACGGGCATGCCGGCGGAGCAGTATGCGCAGAGCTTCGGACAGGTCTATGAGCAGGGCAGACTCGGCGCGAGTGAGCAGCGGGCGATGCGCTACGCCGAAGGAATGAATCAGGAGGTGGCGGCAGCCGCCTATCGAGCGGGCCTTGCCACAGGGCAGAAAGGGGTAAACAATGGCAGTATCGAGGTTACTGATGAAGGACAAGTCGGGCAGGCTGGTCAGCGTGCCGAAGGACAGGCTGGAGGCGTTCGCCAAAGCACAGCGCAGCAGCAAAGAGCTGACGCCGGAAGAAAGAGAGCGCAGGGTGCAAGAGATCTCGCAAAAGCTTGGGATGAAGTAGAACTTTCGACGCTCGGCTTTGGAAAGGACAACACGCAAAAAGTGCGCGTCATGCCGAAGGGACAAGAGGCCAGAAGCGGGGATATCCAGGCGGCGGCAAAATTCTTCCGGTCGATGGGCGTGCAGAACGCGCGGTTCTTCACCGGGCAGCTGACGCAGGAGATCGATGGGCAGACGTTTTATGCGGACGCTGCCGTGACGGAGGACGGCTCCGTGCTCATCCGGGCGGACAGCGAGGAGTATTCTGCGTTCGAGCTGGCGAAGCACGAGGGATATCACCTGCTTGTTAAGCGCTGGCCGGAGATGGCGGCGAAGATCCAGAAGCGGCTGCTGGGCGAGGGCAAGATCACAAAGGCAATGATCGAGAGCTATGTGGACGCATACGCCGGGATCTACGGCGACGACACGGACGCCTACGTCGAGGAGATCATCGCGGATACCTACGCCGGCATGAACCGCACGGACTACGGCACGAACCAGCTGCGCGCGGACGTGAAGATGGAGGTCGGCCAGTGGCAGAAAAAATCCGGCAGCGCGAGAGCGCCGCCGGCGAAGTACAGCGTAGGGAAAGCGGAAAACAAAGAAAGCGCACATGCGAGAACGCAAGAGGAAATTGCAGATCAATACAAGAAAAACGTACATGAAATTCTAAACGGAGAAAAAGAAATAAATGATGCCCTACTGGTTGGATATACGCCGGAGGTGTATAAAAAACTCGGAATGCCGGATCTTCCGTTTGTGATCGGAGGCGGCCATGTGTACTCTATGGCCAAGACGGCAAGTGAGGCGGCTGCAGACGGGAAACGGCGCAGAGGAACAAATTATCATGGCCTTGGCGAATCTGTCGTGGCTGACATCATGGACTTTGTGAACGACCCGGTCATGGTAATCGCGGCAAAGGATGTGGACACGAAGACCACACGGCTTCGGAGTACGCACAGCATTGTTGCACTGGTAGATGTGGGAACAGAGAAAAATTCCATGGTGGTTCCGATCGCGATAACGGCGGAGCGGACGGTAAACGGCGTCCGCATGGACGTGAATGCAATTTCGAGCGCCTATGAAAAAAACACGACAGCGCTTGTAAATGAAGCGATCGCCCAGTTCAACGTAGGAGAAAACAGCGTATTTTATGTAAAAAAAGAAGCCGTGAACCTTCTAGGCGCCGGGGTCCAATTCCCCGAACGGCTGAAAGCCGCAGCTTCTTCTGATGGTATTGTACGCAAGCTAGACTCAAAAATCAATATGTCCGTGAAAAATGTAACGGAATCGCAACAATTCAAGCGTTGGTTCGGCGACTGGCAGAACCACCCGGAAAACGCGAGCAAGGTTGTCAATGAGGACGGAACACCGAAAGTGGTGTACCACGGAACGAATGCGGAATTTAATACTTTCCAGCAGGAGAACGGAGCGTACTTCTTCAGTGAAAGCAGGGATTATGCAGAGAGCATGGCAGATGAACGCGGGGGAAACCGTATCATTGAAGCCTATCTCAAGATGAAGAATCCGTACACGGTGAAACTGTCCCCGAAACAATTTACGGATAACATTGCAGAAGCACCGTCTATTCGCTACGCCAAAGAACATGGGCACGACGGCGTAATTTTTGAATATGATGGAAGCAAAGAAGATCTGGCTTACGACAAATTCTATGTTGTATTTGATTCCGCACAGATCAAATCCGCTACGGATAACATCGGGACGTTCGACAAGACAAACCCGGATATCCGGTATTCTTCGCAGGACGGGCGGTATCGGGATCTGATGGGGGAGAAGGCGGCGCAGTATGTGCGGCGGCTGGAGTCCGGACTGGTGAACGAGCTGGCGGAAAATCTGAGCGTGCCGGGGCAGGCGAAGCGGGAGGTTCTGCGGCCGATGGCCGAGGAGGCGCTGCGGACGTTCTTTACGGACGGGCAGCTTGACCGGGCGAAGCTGAATGATCTCTTTGAAACGGCCTACCAGGCGGGCGTGGAAGAGGACCAGCAGTACATTGAGCAGTACGGTGACCTCAAGAAGTTCATCCGGGATCAGAAGATCTCCATTTCCGAGACGGACCGGCAGGATATCGCAGATTACAATCTATTCCGGAAGGCGGCAATGGGGACGCTGACGATCAGCAAGGACGGATTGCCGGTGGACGTGGCGTATCAGCAGCTGCAGGAGATGGCGCCGGAGCTGTTCCCGGCGGACATTACCGCGCCGAGTGATCAGCTGATGCAGATCTACGATGTGGCGCGTGGCATTCAGAAGGTGCAGAAGACGTTGGACGAATACTACGGGCCGCAGGCGGCGAGCTTCAAGAAGTGGCAGCAGGCGAATTTCACGGAATCCATCGACCGGCTGACGAGCGGGCTGCGGGTGGCGCAGCGGTATCTGGACGCGCAGAACAAGGCCAAAGAAAAGCTTGCTATTCCGCAGACAGCGGAAGAAACGAAGCAGATGTGGGCGCAGCTGAAGGACGCAAGGCGAGTGGTCGAGAAAGCGCAGAGCAAGACGCTGCTGACGGAAGCCGACCAGAAGATCGTGAACCGGCTGCTGCGCGGGGAGACAAGCCCGGATTATGTGGCAGGGCTGGAAAACGGGCAGCAGATCCTGAAGGTCTACGAGGCAAAGGCTGACTATGATATGCTGGCGCTGAAGCTCAAGGCATGGAACGCGCAGCGCAAGCAGGGGCTGCGGGACTTTGCCGAGCAGGCTCTGACGGAAGCCGAGGCCGTCAAGTGGGTCGACAAGAACATGGGGATCCAGTACCAGCGCGAGACGATGGAGCGAAACATCCGGGATATCGCGCGGAAGGGCAAGGTCTCTGACGAAAAGGCCAATGCTTTTATCAACAAGTATTTCTGGCCCGTACACGAAAACGAGAGCAAGCGAAAGAATTACCTCGTGCAGCAGCAGAACCGGATCCGGGAGCTGGGACTCGACCGGCAGGTACGGAAGGGAAATCTGGTATCCGAGAGCTATGCGGTGCAGTGGCTGGGCGAGGCGGAATTCAACCGGGACTATCTCAAGCAGCATCCGCGTGTCGAAAGGCGCGGGGGGATGACGTTTGACGAGTGGAACGCGGCGATTCAGGAATTCGAGAAGCAAAACCCGAATCTGGATCTCGGCAAGGTGCGGGCAGCCGTGAAGGTTTTCCATGAGGTCTACGACAAGCTGTTCCAGGATATGAACCGGGTGCGCATTGAGAACGGCTATGAGCCGGTCAATTATCTGCAGGGATATTTCCCACACTTCCAGGAGAACGAGGAAGGCGGCAGCATTCTGCAGAAGTTCGCAAGGGCGGCCGGGATCGAGGGAGATGTGTCGCCGCTGCCGGCGACGATCAACGGCCTCACGGCAAACTTCAAACCTGGCATCCGGTACATGGCGAACATCCAGAACCGACTTGGCTACGCGACGGCGTATGACGCGCTGCAGGGCTTTGACCGGTACATCGAGGTCGCGACGGACGTGATCTTCCACACGGCGGACATTCAGCGGCTGCGGGCGCTGGCAACGCAGATCCGGTATCGGGCGTCAGATGAGGGGCTGAAACAGCGGATCGACGCGATCATGATGAACCCGTTCCTCAACCCGGACGAAGCCAACGAGCAGGTGACGAACCTGACGAAGGAGGGACGGTATGGGCTTTCCAACTTCGTGGATGAGCTGGACGAATACACAAACCTGCTGGCGGGAAAGAAGTCGCGGCTCGACCGGGGCATGGAGAAGACGTTTGGGAGACGATTCTACAACGTCATGAAGAAATTCGAGTCCCGCGTGGGCGCGAACATGGTCGCGGCAAACGTAGGATCGGCGCTCACGAACTTCATTCCGATCACGCAGGCATGGAGCCAGGTGTCGACGACAGACGTGCTGCGCGGCATGTGGGATACGCTGAAAAACTACAAGACCGCTGACGGGCTGGATTCTGCGTCGACGTTTATCAACAACCGCAGCGGTTACAGGCGGCTGGCAATGAGCAAGATGGATAAAGTCTCCGCCGGTGCAGGCTGGATGATGGAATCCATCGACACGTTCACGACGGGGAGTGTCGTCCGTGCGCGGTATTACCAGAATCTGCGGCGGGGCATGAGCGAGATGAGCGCGATGCAGGAGGCAGATCAGTTTGCGTCCGGCATCATGGCAGACAGGAGCAAGGGGTCGACGCCGACGCTGTATTCCGCGCGGAACCCACTGGTGAAGCTGTTCACGCAGTTCCAGCTGGAGGTCAACAATGAGCTCAGCTGGATCTTCAAGGACATGGCGCGGGAGGAACGAAAGAAGGGCGTGGCGGCGCTGGCCAAGGCCATGTTCAAATTCCTCATTGGCGCGTGGATCTACAATGAGTTCTACGAGAGCATTGTTGGCAGGCGTGCGGCGCTGGATCCGCTGGATATCATCAATGATACGGTCGGAGATTTCACGGGGTATCAGCTGCCGAACACGGTACAGGCGGCAGCATCCGGGAAATGGGACTTCACGAAGGAGAAGCCGGGCACGTATCAGGCGTTCAAGAACCTTGAGGGGAACATCATTTCTGAGTTCCCGGGCACGCAGGCGTTGACGATCCTAGGCGTGGATGAGGCGCTGGGGTTGGACATTGACAGCGGCAGGATCGCCGTGACGTCGGCCATCCCGAACCTCGGAAACATCGAGAAGGCGCTGCTGGCAAAGAACGAGGACATGGCGCCTGCGAAGAAGGCACAGACCATCGGAAACGAGCTTCTGAAGCCGGGCCTGTATCTGGCGACGCCGTTCGGCGGCGGGCAGATCCGCAAGTCGTATCAGGGCGCGACGGCGGCGGCTCGCGGCGGCAGCTACACAGTGGACAACGAGGGGCGCGATATCTTACAGTATCCCGTGTATAACGACAATCCCGCAGACCGGGCGAAGAGCTGGGCACAGGCGCTGCTGTTCGGCAAGACGGCGACGGAAGAGGCACAGAGCTGGGTGGAGAGCGGGTTCAAGTCGCTGTCCGCGAAGGAGACCGCCGCCTATCAGGGAATGACCGAGGGCGGAACCGACCAGAGAGAAAGCTACGCATTCGTGACCGCCATGAAGAAGGTCGACGACAAGAATGCAAAGCTCGCCATGCTATACGCCTACGATATCCCACAGAACGCGAAGACGGCATATTATTATTCCGTCATGGCGTCTGACGAGGAGCAGGCGAAGATGGACGCGCTGGCAGCGGACGGCGTCGGTTATGACGCCTACATGCAGTACAAGCAGACGTACTTCAAGCAGTTCGGAACGCAGACAGTTTCACAGGAACGGATCCAGACCGTGCTGGATGGGCTGAACCTGACAAAGGCGCAGAAGGCCGCGCTCTGGGCGGCCATGGGGACGAGCTGGAAAGAAGAAAACAATCCGTACAAGTAACCGCAGGCCGGGGCGAAAGCCCCGGCTTTGCTGCGCGTGGGGTGAATCCGGCGCGGGGGTCTGCTACACTGGATGAAAAGGAGGGATGCGGCATGGCGACGCCAATTCCGGGGGCTTATCCGAGCCCGAGGATCGACAAAGGGGTACTGCGATGGTACGAGGGAGACACATTCTCGATCGTGCTGCGGTTCGACCTGAAGGACCAGGACGGCGAGGCCGTCACGATCGGGACGACGGACAGCATGGCGGTCGTGTTTCTGGACGATACGCGGCAGACCGTCCACACGTTCAGCTTTGCGAAGGTGGAGAATGACCAGGTCACGCTGAACTTCGACGCGACGGTCACGGCAAAATTCACGAAGGGAAAGTACACCTACGATATCCGGTACACGCACGGCGACAAGACGACGCTGGCGAGCGGGAATCGGGCATTCGTGGAGTAAGGAGCAAGTATGAGGGTAGAGATTCCAAATCAGATCACGGTGACGATCGGCGGGCTGATCTCCCGCGGGGTAAAGGCCGTGGAGGTTACGGACGCGGGGAAGCTGATTTTCACGCTGACGGACGGCAGCGTGATAGACCTCGGCTCGGTCATGGGCCCGCAGGGGCCGAAGGGCGAGACGGGACCGGCGGGGCCGCAGGGGCAGACCGGACCTGCCGGCGCAAAGGGCGAGACCGGCGCGGCGGGCGCGAGCATCACGTCGATCACGAAGAAATCACAGATCGGGACGACGGCAACGTACACGATCACGCTTTCGGACGGGAAGACATTTGACTTTAACGTCGAGACCGTCAAGGGCGAGAAGGGAGACACCGGCGCGAAGGGTGACACCGGCGCGCAGGGCCCGAAGGGAGAAACCGGCTCGCAGGGGCCGAAGGGCGAGACAGGCCCGCAGGGCGAGCAGGGGCCGAAGGGCGACACCGGCGCGACCGGCGCGGAAGGCCCGAAGGGCGCGACCGGCGACACTGGCCCGAAGGGGGAACCCGGCGAAAAGGGAGAGAAAGGCGAGAAGGGCGACACTGGCGCGACTGGCCCGCAGGGAGAAACCGGCCCGCAGGGGAAGACCGGCCCACAGGGCCCGGCAGGCCCGACCGGCCCGAAGGGAGATACGGGAACGGGCTTTACGGTCAAGGGCTATTACGGCTCGGTCTCCGCGCTGCAGGCGTCGGTCAAGAATCCAGAGGTCGGCGACGCCTACGGCGTGGGCGCGGCTGCACCGTATGACATTTACATCTACGACGGCGTGACGAATGCGTGGGTCAACAACGGACCGCTGCAGGGTGCGAAGGGCGACAAGGGAGATCCGGGCGAACGGGGGCCGAAGGGCGAACCGGGCAGCACCGGACAGGCGGGGGGGGGGGGGGGGGGGCGGGCGGGCGGGCGCCGACGGCGTGACGCCGACGATCGGCACAAATGGCAACTGGTATCTGGGCGAGACCGACACCGGGAAGCCATCGCGCGGCGAGAAAGGCGATAAGGGCGACAAAGGCGACCCCGGCGCGAAGGGCGAACCGGGCGAGACTGGACCGCAAGGACCTACGGGCCCGCAGGGTGAGACGGGGCCTCAGGGGCCAACGGGTCCGGCCGGAGACAACGGCGCGCCAGGCGCAAATGGCGTGACGCCGACGATCGGCACGAATGGCAACTGGTATCTGGGCGAGACCGACACCGGGAAGCCGTCGCGCGGGGAGAAGGGCGACACCGGCGCGGCCGGAACGACATTCACGCCGTCGGTCTCTGCGGACGGGACGCTCAGCTGGACGAACGACGGCGGGAAAACAAACCCGGACAGCGTCAACATCAAAGGCCCGCAGGGCAATCCGGGCGAAAAGGGCAACCCAGGAGAGACCGGCGCAAATGGCGCAGACGGCGTGACGCCGACGATCGGCGAGAACGGAAACTGGTATCTCGGGACGACTGACACGGGAAAGCCTTCACGCGGCGAGAAGGGCGACAAGGGCGATCCCGGCGCGCAGGGGCCTGCGGGTGCAACGCCCGTCAAGGGGACGGATTACTTTACGGCGGCGGATAAGGCCGCGCTGGTGCAGGACGTGCTTGCCGCGCTGCCAGAATGGACAGGAGGAAACTACTGATGGCATTGGATAAAGCAGTAGATTCCGCGCAGCTGAACGCCGACCTGACGGCGGTTGCGGACGCCATCCGCACGAAGGGCGGCACGTCCGCACAGCTTGCGTTCCCGGATGGGTTCGTGAGCGCGGTGCAGGCCATCAAGGGCGCGCCCGACTTGCAGATTGTCGTCACAACCAGCGCGGGCGCAACAGTTACAGCTACAAAAGGTAGCAAGACGGTTTCTGGGACGGCGGATGCGAGTGGAAACTGCACGTTGATAGTCGACGAGGTTGGAACATGGACGGTAACAGCAGCGACAGCAAGCACAACAAAGACGGCAGATGTTGTGGTTGGGACAGCTAATGTCGATTTGGTCATGATCGACCCCGTGTTCGGAAATAACAGCTGGGCTGCAATTATTAAGGCCTGTCAAGAGAAACAAGTTCCCAACACATGGAACGTCGGCGACAGCTGCAACATGACGATCAACAACAAGACCTACGCGATCGACATCATCGGCAAGAACCACGACGATTATGCCGACGGCTCGGGCAAGGCTCCGCTGACATTCCAGATGCACACGACCTACGCGACGCAGTATAAGATGAACGGCGCAGAGAGCAATAGCTGTGGTTGGGTGAACTGTCTGGTGCGGACGTCCACCGCATTCCCGGCACTGAAAAAGGTGATGCCGGCAGAGGTTGTAGCTGCATTTAAAGCCGTGACGAAGAAAACCTCGGCAGGCAGCGCCAGCTCGGCCATCGACACGACGGAGGACACGCTGTTCCTGCTGTCGGAGATCGAGGTCCAGGGCACGCGGACATACTCCTATGCGGGCGAGGGCACGCAGTACGAGTATTACAAGACGGCGGCCAACCGGAAGAAAAACCGTGCATGGTATTTGCGCTCGCCGAGACTCAACAACACCAGCTGCTTTGACAGAACGGGATGGAACGGTGAGGCGGACTGGAGCGTCGCGTCCGAGGTGGACGGCATCGCGGCGGCGTGGTGTTTCTAATCATGTAGATATGATCTTTAAGGTCATTCTGATAAACAAGCCGACGGGCGTTAAGGAGCTTCTATGAGTACGATTATCTATACCCTCATCACCGACCGAACGACAGCGGACGTCGCACGCGTGCACGAGTTGGCCGTGAAGGGCTACGCGGGCATGACGGCGGCGGAGCTGGCGGAGTGGCTGGCGGGGATGAAGGGCGCATACAACGACGTTGACCTAAACCGCGTCGGGACGGCGCTGAACTACCTCCGCGACCGCCTGACCGGCGTCTGCGGCAGGGATATCACGTGGCAGGCGAAGACAGAAAAGAGGTAAAAACATGGATGCTGGAACCATCACGATCATCTGCGCCGTCCTCGGCTCGTCCGCGCTGACGACGGTCATTCAGGCCATCGTCGGCACAGCGCAGAAGAAGAAAACACAGGCAGACTCCCAGGGCGACCATCTCGCCGAGATCGACAAAAAGCTCGGGAAAATGCAGGAGCATCAGGACGAGCAATATCTCGCAATTCTCCGTCTGACCATCATGTCGGAGGAAATGCCAATGGCAGAGCGTCTGATCGCCGGGCAGAAATACGTCAAGCTGGGCGGAAACGGCGATGTAAAAAAGTTTTTGCACCAGCTGGAGGCGCAATGCGGGCACAGCAGTGCGCAATAAATTGGGAGGCAGATATGCGGGTAAAAGGCAAGTGGAGCAAGGGCGAAATGGCGCGAACCATTGTTGTGTATCTGCTCCAGCTCATCACGACGGTAATTGTCTGGGCCTGCGCTCTGAAAACTGTCGCCGTCCTAATTGCAGTCATCCGCAGCCCGGAGCTCGGCGCGTCGGTCGACCTGTCCGACGTACTCGGCTTTACCGGATGGGCAACCATCACAGAGCTTGGCCTGCTTGCCTTCAAGCGGGTTTTTGCGAAGAAAAATGAAACAGTCGAATAGCGAAAGGAGTAATTACTTATGGACTACACGCAAATTATCTCGGCAGTGATCGCGCTCATCAGCGCGCTCGTCTCGGCATTTTTGATCCCGTGGCTCAAAACCAAGATCGACGCGGATAAGCTGCAAACGCTCCGCACTTACGTTGAGATCGGCGTAAAGGCGGCGGAGCAGCTGTACACCGCGACGGACGGCGCGGCGAAAAAGGCGTATGTTGTGAACTTCCTCGCCGAGAAGGGCATACAATTTGATGTGGAAACGATCGACAAGCTGATCGAGGCCGCCGTGCTGCAGCTGCACCACGAGCTGTACGGGAGTGAGCGGGCATGAGTTACGTTATGAGAGCGTCCGAGCTTGTAAAAAAGCACATCGACGTTGCAAAGAATTACAAAACCGTGTACATGTGGGGCTGCTTCGGCTCTCCGGTCACGGATGGGATCATCACTGAGAAGGCAAAGCAATACCCGGACTGGTACGACGCCGCAAAGCAGGCAAGATTCCGCGGGCTGATCGGAAAGGGCTACTTTGGCTTTGACTGCGTGAATCTCACAAAGGGGATCCTGTGGGGCTGGAACGGCAACAAGAATGCTTACCACGGAGGCGCACGCTACGCTGGAAACGCTGTCCCGGATGTCTCTGCCGACGGCATGATCGCCAAGTGCAGGGACGTATCCGCGTCCGGCTGGGATAAGCTCGTTCCCGGCGAGGGCCTGTGGATGCCCGGCCACTGGGGCCTGTACATCGGAGACGGCTTGGCCGTTGAGTGTACGCCCATTTGGGATAATGGCGTGCAGATCACCGGCGTCGGCAACATCGGCGTAAAGGGCGGCTACAACAGCCGTGTATGGAAGAAGCACGGCAAGCTCCCGTGGGTGGACTACGACACGGAAACCGTCGACAAGGCCGTCGAGGACGCCAAGAAGACCATCAAGGCAAAGGCAGGACTTGCGGACAACACGATCAAATATCTCGCCGACTACAAGTACGGCGATGATCTCCTGAAAAAACTGGCTGCTGCCATGAGATAAAACCTGCCCGGCGGCGGGCCGAAGGGAGTGACGAAAGCATAACTGCGCGGCTGGCTCTGCCGAAGGAGCTGGAACACCTCACGCGCAGCGACTGGGAGCGCGTCACTGACGAGGGACTTTTAGACGTGATCGATCAGCAGATCGTGAAGCTTTATATCGTGCGCAGGCTCCCGCAGATGGACGCCGCCGCCGAGATCGGCGTCGACCGCAAAACCATCTCCCGCCGCCT
>OGPK01001528.1_pt1 | contig 17477 bp, 10 predicted proteins | sample 1552921 | NCBI WGS metagenome assembly OGPK01 (sample SAMEA2580264, study PRJEB22360) | human gut metagenome | biome: human gut; feature: human-associated habitat; material: faeces | place: Denmark | collected 2008/2010 | reverse complement strand
CAGCTGGACGGCATCCGGCTCGAAGGCCTGATGACCATCGGCGCGCACGTCGATGACGAGGCCACGATTCGCGCCTGCTTTGCGCATCTGCGCGGCACGCGCGACACGATTCTCGCCTCTCGCGCGCCCGGCACCGAGCACTGCACGGAACTGTCGATGGGCATGACGCACGACATGGCGCTCGCCATCGCGGAGGGTGCGACGATTGTGCGCGTCGGAACGGCGATTTTCGGCGAACGCGCGTTCATCTGACGGATTGCGGCAGGCCTCGGCGGAAAGGGGCCGGGCTGTAGCGCCCGCGCTGCGCTGCCGGCTTCTCGACTGCCGTTTGATGGTGGGCATACGATGGGGGTATTGGTGTCGGCTGACGGCAACGTGAGGTGAGTGCGGTCATGAAACGTGATGATATGCGGGCGAGCCGCGGCGCGCGGACTGACGAGAGTGAAGAGGGTGCCGTGCCGGTGTCATCGAGTGATGATATCCGTGTCCATGCCGTGGTGGCGGGTCTGGTGCAGGGCGTCGGATTCCGGTATTTCACGGTGATGACCGCCGGCAAGCTCGGCCTGGGCGGTTGGGTGCGCAACTGCTACGACGGCTCGGTGGAGGTCGAGGCGCAGGGGGAACGCGGCAAGGTCGCCCGTCTGATTTCGGCACTGAAGCAGGGGCCGCGCTATGCCGATGTCGAACGAGTGGACGTCACCGAGATCCCGCTGCAGGAGCTGAAGCCGGCTCGTCATGGATTCCCCTCGTTCGGCGTGTTCTACGAGCGATAGTTTCGGGCCTATTGAGACGGAACTGTTCCATCGGCAGATGATGGTAAATGACGTTAGCCGATGGTTCAGCCCACTGTCAGAAGCAATATATAACTCTGCCCCCGCTGGCTGGCTCTTGCGAAGCGGGCAGGAGCGGTTTGCGTTCCTAAGTGCGCGCTGAAACGTTCAGCCTGCGAACATAAGAACGCAAATCGCACGTTTTGCGTTCTTATGTTCGCGTACTCGTCGATACGGCGCGCACTTAGGAACGCAAAAGAGTCTGCGTAATCTCACGACGAGAGCCTCCCTCAGTCTTGTTGTGCTTTGGCGGGAGCAGACACTTCGCTGATACAGCGATATACCGTTATGTAAGAGGCCTCAGGCCCTGATTTAAGCCGTATTTCGGTATATTTCCCAAGAATTTTCCCCGTAGGGAAGGGGGTATGGACTGATTCCCGAGAACCTTATGCCGCAAGGGCTGTGAAAGCGGTTTTTCTGCGGGGGGGGGGCATGTATTCGGCGTTATTTCAATGTTTCGGGGGATTGCGTCGATTTTTGGGTGCGGATACGGTCAGGAGTTAACAGGCCGGTGGAAGTCGATGATTTGCGCGTGCTGCGACGGTGAGAGTCGCAATCGTGAGTCTTTGTCGAACTGCTGAACGCCGGATGAAGAGTTTTGGAAATGATGGAAGGGACGCTTACCGTGACTAAGCAGAATCGGAAACCATCGCATACGAGGGCGATGCGCTCTCGCCTGATCGCGGCCGCCGTATCCGTCGCGACCGTTCTTGGACTTGCCGTCACCGGCACTGCGATTGCGGCCAATGTGGGGACAGCCGCACCCGAAGCCGCGCAGTCGGCCACGACGCAGGCATCACAGGCTGGCACCGGCCCGATCAGCGGCATCGCACAGGGCGACAGCGCTCAGCAGGGGGCGTCATCTGCCCTGACCGATCGCGCCGGGACTGGTGCTTCGGGGCAGACCGCCACGGTCAAAGCGTCGGCTGCGCCTCGCGCCACGGCGAACGACGGCAAAGTGAAGATAAACCTATTCGATTATTGGGACAGCCGTGATCCGAATGGCCCGGCAAAGGACGCTGGCAAAGAGAACGTGAACTATGCCACGGGCGGTACCAGCAGAAATGAGGCGGCTGCAGCATTCTACTTCAACTACTTCAACGGAAAAGGTAAGGATTGGAACGGCTGGACTGGCAGTGCAGAAACCTCTCCGGGCATCGTCAAGACGAACCTCACCAAGACCGGCGCTGATGCAGTTCCGCAGTTCTCTACGATGGTGACCAATAAAAATAATGCACAGACCGACATGACGTATTTGTTCACAGAAAGCGAGTGGGCCAAGGCATATACCAATGGCGGCAATGGGCTGACGGGGCTGTTCGATCCGACGGAAGAGGCCAAGGGCCACTATGTGTACGACTCCAATACGACGTACGCCGCGCTGAACAGTGCCGGTACCGGATTTGACCGGTCAGCAACATGGACCGAGAGAACTGACGCGTGGATTCCGAAATTCCTGCCGTTCAATGCGGATAAAAGTCAGCTGCGGATCGGCTTTCATTCAGTGCGCGGCGCCCGGTACGCCTTCGGTATGACCGCATACGTGAAGTTCATGCAACCGAAAGAAGGCAAACTCGTTGATGATTCCCCGATGACGTTCAACTTCACGGGTGACGATGATCTGTGGCTGTTCGTCGACGGCATGCTTGTGTTGGATATCGGTGGCATCCATGATGCCGCCAGCGGCTCCATTGATTTCGCGACCGGTGTGGTGACGATTGTCAGCAATAAAACCACTACGACCACGTTGCAGGCGTTGTTTACTCAGGCGCTCAGGGACCAAGGCAAGTCGGATGCCGAGATCACCGCTTGGATGGAATCCAATATGGTCAAAGCCTCCAATGGCTCCTACACCACGTTCAAGAACTACACCAGTCACGAGATGAACATGTACTACTTCGAGCGTGGCCATAGTGGTTCCAACTGCAAGCTTGACTTCAATTTGGTGACTCTTGACTCCAGCCATATTCAAATCGGCAAGGAGACGGAGAACGTTCCTGAAGCTGACAAGGACAAGAACTATACGTTCAACGCTTATGTCAACTATGAGGGAACCGACAGTGACAAGGATTACACGTTGTACACGGGTAAATACGACGTGTACAACACCGCCACCGGCACCAAGGACGGTGAAACCCGGATCACGGATTCCAATGGCGTGATCACGCTCAAGGCGGGCCAGTATGCCGTGCTTTTGGGCAGCGACGCCAAGAGGATCACCGAGTCCTCGAAGTACAAGGTGACGGAAATCAACGTTGACCAGGACACGTATGCGGTGAGCGCCAATGGCGGTCAGGTCAAGGTGACGCAGAAGAAGGATTCTGCGACCACGGAGCCGGTGTCGGTCGGTGAGGTGCCACGTACCACGGTGACGAACACGGTCGTCACGGCGCCCGAGCACCGCAAGTACATCAAGGCGAACAATGATGGCACCTATGACCTGTCACTGAACGTGACCGGCACGCAGTCCAGCTCGTCGCAGACGACCGTGTCCCCGGCCGACATCGTCGTGGTGTTCGACACCTCCGGTTCCATGAGCAACGGGATGGGTAGCCAAACTCGTCTTCAGGTTGCGAAAGCTGCCGTCAACAGCATGGCGGAACAGTTGCTGACGGCGGAGAATAAGGCTGCCGGCAAGGATAAGAATATCCAGATGGCATTGGTCTCCTTCTCGACGACGGCGGGCACGGTGTCGAACTTCACTGACACTGCAGCGGGCATAACCAGTACTGTTAATGGTCTGCGCGCCGATGGTGGTACGAATTGGGAGGCCGCGTTGAAGCGGGCCAACACTCTGTTGGCGTCTTCCAACCGTAAGGATGTGAAAAAGTACATCGTGTTCATGTCCGACGGTGACCCGACGTACCGTGATTCGGCGAATGGTTACACTAAGGATTGCAAAGATCAACGGATAGATGGGAATCGAGTATATCTATGTGGTACAGGCAGCTCCGACCCGTCCAACCGGAATTTCAACGCCGCCGTTGCCGAAGCTAATAAGCGCGGCGATGCGACATTGTTCTCGGTTGGCGTGTCCTCCGATCCGGACAAGATGAGTGACTTCGCTGAGCGGACGGCGGGTACCTATTTCAGCGCCGCGGACGAGGAAGGCCTGAACAAGGCGTTTAACGCGATCATCGGGCAGATCGAGAAGCATTCTTCGTACAAGAACGTGTCCATCACCGATACGCTGTCGGATTACGCGGAGTTCGCTAGTGCTAACTTTGGCTCGAATGATGTGACGGTGACTGCATCTAAAGGCGGTAATAGTGTCGATCTCAACAAGAGCGATTACACGGTTACCGTTTCGGGCAAGACGGTGAAGGTCACGTTCGTGGACGGCTATGAGCTTCAGGATGGTGTGACGTATACGGTCACATTCAAGGTCAGGCCGACGCAGAAGGCCTATGACGATTACGCCACCAACAAGCAGACTGATGGCAATTCGACCGGCTACGGCACAGTGACGGGCGATTCCGGCACCGATGCGCCGAATAACGACACCTCTTCCGGCAAGCCTGGCTTCCATTCGAACGCTGATCACGGCGCGAAGCTGACGTATACCGCGGTCAATCAGGTCGGCGACCATAAGACCGAGACCCCGGGTTCCGTGGAGTATGACCACCCCGTCCTGCAGGTGAAGACCGGCAAGATCCAGGTGACCAAGAACTGGGATCCGACCGATTCCGAGCCAAAGGATGGCTCGAATGTGACGGTCAACATCTACAAGGGTGACCATGCCGACGACAGCCAGAAGGTCGATACCCTTACCCTGACCAAGGATGGTGGCTGGACTGGTTCCTTGGGGAACTTGGCCCCAGGCGCCTACTTTGTGGAAGAAACCAATGTAGACGGTTACACGGCGTCCTACAGCCAGAGCCAGACGGTGACCATCACCGCCGGCGAACTGTGGGAAGCCGAGCCGAACATGACGAAGTTCGACAATGTCAAGACATATGACGTGGCTATCACGAACACGTTGAACCGTGTCGATCTTGACGTCAATGCGAACGTCAAGGTGCGCAAGACCGTGCAGGGTGCCGCCGCGTCCGAGGACTTCACGTTCAACCTGACCTGCGCCACGGGTAACGCCGCATGCCAGGATGGCGTGACCTGGCCGAAGGATAGCAACGGCTCGTTGATCGCCACCGCGTCCAAGGCCGACTTGCAGGCCACCGGTACCCCGGCGGATGCCAAGTTCCCCGATGGTTCGACGTTGCAGCTCAAGGCCCCGACCGGTACGACTCCGGCCGTCTACAAGTTCACGGTTTCCGAGGACCAGTCGGGCAAGTCCGCGGGCTGGAAGTACGACACGGATGCGGTGACCGTCAGGGTCACGGTGAGTAAGAAGACTGATGGCTCCGGCTACGAGACCAAGGTCGAATACGTGTACGCCGACGATGATTCCGACAAGACGGACAAGCCCACGTCGGCCGACTTCACCAACACGTACGTGGCCGTGTCGAGCCTGCCTCTGACTGGTGGCAAGTCTGCCCGTGACTGGCTGGTGTATGGCGGTGGCCTGGGCTTGATGGCTCTGCTGGCTGCTGCGAGCTATACGGTCTGGCGTAAGCGTCAGCTGGTCTGATTTCAAGAAACTTGAGGTGGTTTTGGCTCCTCTCGCTGAGGGGAGCTGGCCGCCGAAGGCGGACTGAGGGGGCAATGAAGGCTTCCCTCCCGAAAAAACAATAAGGATTTGCGGATCACGGAGGCCCTGCTGTGGGTCTGCAGCCTCCGCGATTGCAAGAAAATCAATCACAATAAGGAAGAGAGGGTTTCTCATGAAGTTGAGGAAGCTTTTCGCGGGCGTCGCTGCGGCGGCGACCCTGTTGGGCGGCATGGCGTTCGGCGCCACCGCCAACGCGGCGGATACTGACCAGGCCACGATTACGGTGAACAACGCCCAGGCGGGTTACACGTACACGGGTTACAAGTTCGCCACGTTCGATAACGTCCAGGGCACGGCCCCGAATGCCACGTCCGTCGAAGTGAACACCGTCGCCGCGTGGAAGGACGCCGTGTACCAGGCGGCCGACGCGGCCAACGGCGGCCAGCAGAACGATGTTCCCGCCGAGTACGCCGAGAACCCGGCCGCGTACGTGGCCACGTTCGATGCCGCCACCGCCCGTAGGTTCACCGACGAGCTGACGAAGCGCATCCCCGCGGGCGAGCAGGGCACTGCCGCCGTGAACGGCGTGATCACCGCCACCGAGGGCTGGTTCCTCGTGACCAGCACGGCAAAGACGGCCGGCAAGTCCGCTTTGGTCGCCACCCAGATCACCAACGGTGGCAAGACCTACACGAAGATCACGCTGAACACCGAGGACGGCCAGCACAACATCGACACGCTGGGCCAGTTCAACGCCAAGGACGAGAACGTCCCGACGCCGCCGACCAAGACGGCTGACGGCAAGGGCACCGTGAACGTGGGCGACACCGTGAACTACACGATCACCGCCGTCGTCCCGCCCGCGGCAGCCGGCTACGACACCTACAAGTACACCATCACCGATGCCGCATCCAAGGGCCTCAACGTGGCCAAGGCCGGTGCCAACTTCACGGTCGTCGTCAAGAAAGGCAACGCCGACGGCACCGACAAGACCCTGGCCGAGAACACCGACTACACGCTGACCCAGGAAGGTTCCGCCTCCGCCGTGAACGGCACCGTGACGACCATCGCGTTCCCGAACGTGAAGGACTACGCCGGCAAGACCATCCAGGTGACCTACCAGGGCGTCGTGACCTCTGACGCCGTCGACCAGGTGACCAACACGGCCACCGTGAAGAACAATAACGACCAGACCGGCGAAGGCACGACTGTCGTCAAGAAGCTCGGCAAGTTCGACTTCACCAAGATCGGTGTCGGCAACGACGCCGAGGGTCTGGCCGGTGCCGAGTTCAAGGTTTCCGCTGATAAAGGCAAGACCTTCATCAAGTTCTCCCAGGACGCCAACGGCGTCTACTACCCGGACGCCACCAACGGTAGCGAGACCCTGACCTCAGCCGACGGCAAGGGAGCACAGAAGACCCTTGGCAAGGTCGCTGTCCGCGGCCTCGCCGAAGGCGTCTACACCGTTCAGGAGACCAAGGCCCCGACCGGTTACGCCGAGAACTTCAAGGTCACCTTCACCGTGACCATCGGCAAGGACGGCGGCGAGGGCACTCTGACCGTTGACAATCTCCATCAGGTCAACACGACCGACAAGACGGTCTTGAACGTCAAGTCCATCACCCAGCTGCCGCTCACCGGTGCCGCCGGTACCATGCTGTTCACCGTGGTCGCCGTGCTCCTCGCCGGTGTTGCCGCGACCGTGTTCGCCAAGTCCCGCTCCACCAAGCGCGCACTCAACGCGTGAGCTTGTGCAATTAACTGTCATCGTTCAGCCTGCAAAGACTGAACGATGACAACAGATGATTGAATTGGCCTCTTGCGCCTTATTGGATGCGGGGCCGATTCCGTCGTATCTGTGCCTATTTGTTGTTGTGACTATTACAGGTCATCATAGGTCTCAGGTCGGGAGATAGCATTATGTCTACAAGGGGCGGAAGATTCACACAGCAGGAGGTAGCGTATTTGCAATCCACGGCAGCCGTGGACCGCGCAACTACGAGCCGTATCACATATTCGGCTGCGTTCAAGCGCGAGAGCCTGAGACGATACCTGAATGGGGAGTCTCCGGTCAAGCTGTTCCGTGAGGCGGGGTTGCCTCCGGAATTGGTCGGATATAAACGTATCGGACGTGCGTTTAGCCGGTGGAAAGAAAACAAAGACGCCATACTAAGTGCTGAGCCAGAAGATGATCAGCCAAACAGTGCTTATAGCAGCGTGGATGCCAATGCCCGACTTGTTACGGAACTGCCGCAATTCGATGGTGCGTTGCCGAATGTTCCTGGCGAATATAGTCTGCGCCGTTTCGATGTGCGAGACACGTTGATTGTTCAGCAGATTCGGTATATCGCTCAGCTGGAGAATCAGATCATCTCACTGAAAGCCATCATTGCAGCGCATGACAAAGGAACAGGTGCGGCGGCTGACGATGAGAATGCTTAGAAAACAAGCATCTTCATATGTAATTGACGGCCGTATAGCGTCTACCCCCATGTCGCATAGTTTTGGCTCTGTAATGCTGGCATATTGCCAGGAATACAGAGCCAATTGTTATTGCATGATTCCCCTGTTTCTCGGTCGGCCGCGTCATCGTGCCCTCCTACCCTTCTAGCCATCATTGTTGTACGAATGAGTCCGAATGCCAAGATGAAGGCCGGAATAGTGCGAATAGCAGGCGGGCTTGTCGGTTCACGCGAATATCTTGGAACACATGACTTCCAATACCCTTCGTATGTCAACCATGTTCCTGCGCACCCTGCGCGAGGACCCCGCTGATGCCGATGTCGATTCGGCCAAGCTGCTGCAGCGCGCCGGCTATATCCGCAAGGCCGCACCCGGTATCTGGACCTGGCTGCCGCTCGGTCTGCGCGTGCTGAACAAGATCGAGGCCATCATCCGCGAGGAGATCAACGGCATCGGCGCCCAGGAAGTGCACTTCCCGGCCCTGCTGCCGCGCGAACCCTACGAGGCCACCCATCGCTGGGAGGAGTACGGCGACAACATCTTCCGTTTGAAGGATCGCCACGAGGCCGATTACCTGCTGGCCCCCACCCACGAGGAGATGTTCACCCTTCTGGTCAAGGACATGTACTCCTCTTACAAAGACCTGCCCGTCACCCTGTACCAGATCCAGACCAAGTACCGCGACGAGTTCCGTCCGCGTGCCGGCCTGATCCGTGGTCGTGAATTCATCATGAAGGACGCCTACTCCTTCACCATCGATGAAGAAGGCATGCGCAAGGCCTACTATGACGAGCGCGGCGCCTACGAGCGTATCTTCCAGCGCCTCGACCTGAAGTACGTACCTGTGTTCGCCATGTCCGGCCCGATGGGCGGCTCCGCATCCGAGGAATTCCTGGCTCCGATGCCGATCGGCGAAGATACCTTCGCGCTGGCACCTTCCGGCAAGGCATGGAATGTGGAGGCCCTGAGCACTCCGGAGCTGCCGGAAATCGATGCTTCCGCCACTCCCGCCGCTTCCAAGGAAGCCACCCCGGATGCCAAGACCATCGATAACATGATTGAGCGTGCCAACGCCGACCACCCGCGTACTGATGGCCGTGAATGGCAGGCTTCCGACATCCTCAAGAACGTGGTGATTACCGTCAAGCACCCTGAGGATGAAGAGCATGACGAGCCGTGGCGTGAAGTGATTGTCGTCGGCGTGCCCGGCGACCGTACGGTGGATATGAAGCGACTGGAAGCCCAGTTCGCGCCCGCCGAACTTGAGGAAGCCACTGAGGAAGACCTGAAGCAGCACCCCGAACTGGTGCCCGGTTACATCGGACCGATGGTGCTTGGCCCGCAGGCCGAGGCTGCTGGCGTGAAGAACCCGGTTCGCTACCTGATCGACGCGCACGTGGTCAAGGGTTCCGCTTGGTTCACTGGTGCCGATGAGAACGAGGTCGACTACTACAACCTGGTGTACGGCCGTGACTTCAAGGCCGACGGCGTGGTGGAAGCCGTTGAGGTTCGCCACGGCGACATGAGCCCGGATGGTTCCGGTCCGTTGAGCTTCGAGCGTGGTGTGGAAATCGGTCAGGTGTTCCAGCTGGGTCTCAAGTACTCCAAGGCACTGGACCTGAAGGTGCTCGACCAGAACGGCAAGGCCGTGCCGGTGTGGATGGGCTGCTATGGCATCGGTGTTTCCCGCGTGCTGGCCTGCATCGCCGAAACACACCACGACGAAGCCGGCTTGGCTTGGCCGTCCGGGATTGCCCCGGCTGCCGTGCACGTGGTGGCCACCGGCAAGGACGCCGTGGCGTTTGAAGGTGCCGAGAAGCTGGTCGCCGAGCTTGAGGCCAAGGGCCTTGAGGTTATTTACGATGACCGCAAGAAGGTGTCTCCGGGCGTCAAGTTCAAGGATGCCGAGCTGATCGGCGTGCCGCTGGTCGCCGTGGTCGGCCGCGATTACGTCAACGACGGCACCATCGAACTGCGCGACCGCAACGGCGAAAACAAGGTCGCCGTGCCCGCCGCCGAAGCCGCCGACGCGCTCGCCGAGCGCTTCGCCGCCCTCAGCTGAGTCCCACTTACTCAGCCTCGGCGTTAATCGCATCAAGCGCCATTCTGTCCAGTCGCAGAATGGCGCTTTGTTGTGGATAACCGAAACTTATCCACATTCTTAAAATTTCAACTGCGTCACAGTATCCACATTTGCCAGTTGCCCTTGTGCGCTTCAAACGTCATGCCTCACAGTGGAGGTACCGCTGGGGCGTGCAAGCCGGCAATGAAGCCGGAGACAGGCTCCGGCGGTCCACATCCAAACAACAGGCCAGCAGGCCGAGGAAAGGACCGATCATGGCAAATCAACAAGCAGCAGTGACCGTCACCGGCTTTGTGGCCGGTGATCCGACACTAGGCGGAACTGAGAGTTTCCGCGTGCTGACATTCCGTATGGGCAGCACCCGCAGTCGACTCAACCCGACTACCAGACAATGGGAGGATTACGGAACCGCATGGGTGGGCGTCAAAGCGTTCCGTGCTTTGGCCGTGAACGCCGCCAGTTCGGTTCGCCGCGGTGACCGCATCATTGTGGTCGGCTCACTCATCACCGAGCAGTGGACCAATGAGCAAGGCGAACCACGCAGTAGAACCGTTCTCGAAGCCACCAACATTGGGCATGACCTGACCTTCGGCACCACGTCGCTGATCAAGCCACAGCGTGCCGGTAATGGGAACGGAGGCAATGGTGGCAACGGTAACGGCAATGCCAACGGTGCCGTCGAAGGTATGGATGGCGGAAACGGGCAACGAGCATCGTCGCCGTACGTTAGGCCAACGCAATATGGCGCGGGCGGTGCCGCATCCGGTGTGGGTATTGACCCGTATGCGACCTCGTCGGAATCTGGCCCCGTCGAATTTGGGGTCACCTCCGATTCCGGCCAATCGCCGTCGCCATCAACCGAGTCCGCGGCCGTGGCCGATGCCGTCATGTCGCAACCGGACGCCGACACCAATCAACCACAGCCCGTGGCCCAACAAACCTACGTCGACGGTTTCGCCGAATCTTCCAATCCCAGTGATTCCGAATTCTGAGTGCCAACCATACATCATGAAAAACCGCTGTGTTCGCCTGTAATCGAGGCAAACACAGCGGTTTTCCTTTACATAACGGGGATTACCAAATGCGTACACGGTCCTTGGGCGCGAGCCACATGGCGTCGCCTTCGGTCACGCCAAAGGCATCGTAGAAGAGGTCCACGTTGCTGGCGATGCCGTTGGTGCGGAATTCGGCCGGAGAATGCGGGTCGATCTGCAGGTACTGTTCGGCCAGCTCGTCGCGGTTCTTGGTGCGCCAGATGGAGGCGTAGCTCAGGAAGAAGCGCTGCAGGCCGGTGAATCCGTCCATTTCGGGGGCGGTATCGAGCAGTGCCTTGATGGCGGCGGGGGAGCCGTCTTCTTTGGCGTCGGACTTACCTGCCGCCTTGCCGAGCGCGAATGCATACGCCTTGAGCGCGATGTTCACGCCGCCCAAATCGCCGATGTTCTCGCCGATGGTCAGCGCGCCGTTCACGTGCGGTGCCTTATCAGGCTCGTCAGCGTACTTCTCGGCCAGCTGCAGCGGCACAAAGCTGTTGTACTGGGCGATCAATGCGCCGGTACGGGCCTCGAAGTTCTTGCGATCCTCGTCGGTCCACCAGTTGTTGAGCTTGCCGTCGCCGTCATACTGCGAACCCTGATCGTCGAAGCCATGGCCAATCTCGTGGCCGATCACTGCGCCGATGCCGCCATAATTCGCCGCATCCTCGGCCTTCGGGTCGAAGAACGGGGGCTGCAGAATCGCGGCCGGGAACACGATGACGTTCATGCTCGGCTCGTAGTAGGCGTTCACCGTCTGCGGATTCATCAGCCATTCGTCCTTGTCGACCGACTTGCCGACCTTGGCCAGCTGATAGCCGGTCTCGTACAGGTTCGCGGCCTTGGCGTTCTCGGCGGGCAGCGCATCCGCGGAAACACTCAGCGCCGAATAATCGCGCCAGTGGTTGGTGTAGCCGATCTTCGGCGTGAACTTGGAGATCTTCTCCAGAGCCTTGGCCTTGGTGTCCTCGCCCAGCCAATCGGAATTGGTGATGGACACGCGGTAGGCGTCAATCAGATTGGCGACCAGCTCTTCCATGCGGCGCTTCGAGCTTTCGGGGAAGTGCAGGCGCACGTATTCGCGGCCCACATCTTCACCACAAATGCCGTTGACCAGGCTCACCGCGCGCTTCCAACGATCGCGCTGCTTCTTGGCACCGGAGAGCACCTTGCCGTAGAAGTCAAAGTTGGTGGTGTCGAAGTCGCGAGACAGGGAGGAGGCGAAGCCCAGAATCATGTGAACACGGGCCCACAGCTTAAGGTCGGCCAGATCGGCCTCGGCCCAGAACGCATCAAGACCAGTGAGGAAGCTCGGCTCGTGCACAATGACGCGCGCGAACACAGACTTGAAATCAATCGGCTGAGCCTTGGCGGCTTCGGTGGCGTCATAAGCGGTCTGCCAAGCGTCGATCCAAGAACCGAGATCGAAGTTTTTCAGCGTGGCGGCCAGATCGGCGTAATCGGTGGGGTTGTAGGTCTTCACCGAGTCGCGCGTGGCCACATTGTCCCAATGGTTGGCGGCGATCTTGGTTTCCACGGCAAGGAAGTGGCGGGCCATGCCGAGCGCGGCTTCGCTGGGAACCGTGGCGGGAGCGTTGCTCTCGTCATCGCCGGTGTTGGACGGCAGCTCATCGCCACCGTTGGACTCGGCGGCGGGCGCGTATCCGGCGTTCACCAGCTGGGTGGCGACCATCGCCACGTATGCTTCGCGCACGGGAGCATAGTGGTCTTCGCGATAGTAGGCCTCATCCGGCAAGCACAGGCCGGCCTGCTCAAGGTGGGCGATATTGCGGTCCGGGTCGCCGGGATCGCCGTAAACGGCCAAGCCGAACAGGTCGGGGCCGCCGGCTGGGTTGATGGTGCCGAGCACGCGCGTGAGAGCGGCCTTGTCGATGGCGGAATCGATGAGGTCAAGCTCGTCGCGGATTGGGTCAAGCCCGGCGGCCTCTATGGCGTCGGTGTTGAGGAATGAGCGGTACAGGGCCTCAGACTTGACAGCCGGGCAGTCGTCGGCGTCGAGGATGTCGCGTACTTGGTTTTCGGCGTCTTCGGCAAGCTTGTCGAAGGAGCCGTAGCGCGAACGATCGTCGGGCAATCGGTAGGTGTCGATCCATGGGCCATTCACGTAGCGGAACAGGTCGTTGGTCGGCTTGATGACGGAGGAGAACGATGCCGGGTCGATGCCCGACGTCAGCGTTTCGGTTTCGTTGGTCATGGCCCTAAGCCTAATCGCGGCGGGGGAGAAGCGTTGATGGTGCAGATATTGCGTTATGGGCATTGCGCTGTCAGTGAACTAGACAGATTGCCTAATTGTGGTGATGGTTCAAATTAGACAACTTGTCTATCATAGTATGTGGAATCTGAACATGGACCTTGAGCTAAGGAGTTACGATGAGCAATCCAAACGAGGGCCAGTGGAATGGCCAGACGGGCCAGCCCAACCAGAGCCAGCCGAGCCAGCCGAATCCGGCGGGCCAACCGGGCCAACCGCAGTATGGTGCGTATGACAGCAATCATGGCGGCCAATATCCTCCGCAAGGTGCGTCGGGAGCGCAAGACACTCAGAATCAGCAGGCGCAGAACGGCCAGCCACAAGGCGGACCGAACCAGAACCCGTACTACGGCCCGTACGCCTACAATCCGAACTATGGCCCGAACGGCCAGCCGGCATGGGGGCCGGACGGTCGGCGGTATCAGGCGGACGGCCAATCGAATAGCCAAGCGGACGGGCAGCCGAATGGTCCATGGGACGATCAAAGTCAACCCGGCTGGCAGCAGACCAACTGGTATGTCGGCAATTTCAGTCCATTCCGCCTGATCGAGGAATGGCTGCCGGAAAAAGCCAAGACCAAGATTCGCATCATTTACGGCGTGGTGGGCGTGGCCGCCATCGCCTTGGGCGCTGCGCTGTTGCTGGTGCCGAACAAGACGCTGGCTTTGGCCGCATTGTTGCTCGGCGTGTATTTCGTGATTTCCGGCGTGGTGCGCATCGTCAGCGCTCTCGTGGAGCCGGGTCTGCCGGGCGGCTGGCGTGTGCTGGACGTGTTCGTCGGCATTCTGCTGACCTTTGGCGGCGTGGTGGTTGTGCGCAACTACGGCATGACCGGTCAGACGCTGGCATTACTCATTACTTTGATGGTCGGTTTCGGATGGATTATGGAAGGCGTGCTGTCGCTGGTTGAATCGTGGCGTATCCCGCATTCCGGCTGGGCCATCGCCTATGCCATCATCTCGATTATCGCCGGCTTCGTGGTGCTGATGAGCCCGCTGAGCTCCGCCGTATTCATGATTATCTTCGGCGGATGCGCCATGGTGGTGATGGGGATTACTTCAGTGATTCGCGCGTTCACTTTCGGCAAGCGTCGCAAGTAATCTCACGCTTCATGCAACCAGTCCCCAGACAATCAATCCAAAGCGCCCGTGCAGGCTATGTGCTGCCGGGCGCTTTTTCTCGGCCTTGGCTATTAATGGGCTGCGAGTGGATTTCAGGTAGGCTTCTGGCGGTTGACCTCGGGCTGGTCTAGAGTTGAGAACAAGTCTCAACAAGGTAGAAAGAATCTCATGATCGAACTGAAAACCCCTCGTGAAATCGAGGAAATGAAGCCGGCTGGTCGTTTTGTCGGCGGCATTCTGAAGGAACTGCAGGAGACCACCAAAGTTGGTACCAACCTGCTCGAAATCGACGAGTTCGTCCACAAGAAGATCGTGGACCGCAAGGGCGCCGAATCCTGCTATGTTGACTACGCTCCTGACTTCGGCACCGGCCCGTTCGCCCACTACATCTGCACCTCCGTCAACGACGCCGTGCTGCACGGCGTGCCGTACGACTACAGCCTGAAGGACGGCGACCTCGTCTCCCTCGATCTCGCCATCTCTGTGGACGGCTGGGTGGCCGATTCCGCCGTCAGCTTCGTGGTCGGCAAAGACCCGGACCCCGAAGACCTGCGCATCATCAAGTGCACTGAGGAAGCGCTCGCCGCCGCCATCGACGTGGCCAAGCCCGGCAACCGTCTCGGCGACATCTCCAACACCATCGGCGACGTCGCGCGCGAATACGGCTACCCGATCAACCTCGAGTTCGGCGGTCACGGCGTGGGCCACATCATGCACGGCGACCCGCACGTGCCGAACGACGGCCGCGCCCACCACGGCTACAAGCTGCGCGAAGGCCTGGTCATCGCCATCGAACCGTGGTTCCTCAAGACCACCGACGAGATCTTCCAGGATCCGAAGGACGGCTGGACCCTGCGTGCCTCCGACGGCTCGCGCGGCGCCCACTCCGAGCACACCATCGCCATCACCGAGAACGGCCCGATCGTCTTCACCGATCGCACCAACCTCTGATCGGCGTTTGGCGTATGGTAGGTGCCTGATTGGCCTGTGATGGGCGATCAGCGTCTCATTAGCCGTCCGTCTGTTCGCGGTTTTCCCGCGAATTCGAGACGTAACAAGCCGAAGTGCGTTTGCTTTGATAGCATGAGCGCACTTCGGCTTTCGTGTATCGACCGGCATTCGCCAGCGGTAACACAGAAGACATAGAGTACCGAACACTAGTGTTCGCGAACGCGTGAACGTTAATGTTTGGGGTAAGTGGTTCATGAAGAGGAAGGTGCGCGAATGGCAACGGCACAACTTGATGTCGATTCGAACAAGTTCAACCTGCCCGTGGTTAAGGCTAGTGCAGGGCCGGATGGCATCGTCGTTTCCAAACTGCGCAACGATGGCTGGGTAACGCTTGATCCCGGATTCCTCACCACCGCGCAGTGCGAATCGAAAATCACCTACATCGACGGCAAGCATTCGATTTTGCGCTACTGCGGTTACCCCATCGAGCAACTGTGCGAGAACTCCGATTTTCTGGAGGTGGCGTGGCTGCTGCGCCACGGCGAGCTGCCGAGCAGGGCTGAGTATGAGCAGTTCTGTGCGGACATCAATCACAAGACGATGGTTGGCGAAGACTTCCGTACCTTCATGGGTTCGTTCCCGCGCTCCGCTCACCCGATGAGCGTGCTTGCCTCCGCCATCAATGCGCTGGCCACGTTCTACCCGGACACCACCGATATTTCTGACAACGACCAGCTTGATGAGGCCGCCAAGATCATCATGGCCAAGGCCCGTACGATTGTGTCGTACATCTTCCGCCGTCGTCGCGATGAGCCGATGCTGTACCCCGATTACGCGCGCGGCTATGTGGACGACTTCCTGCGCATGTGCTTCGCTGTGCCGTACGAGCCGTTTGAATCCGACCCGCTGTATGTGCATGCTTTGGGTCGTTTGTTGATTATTCATGCCGACCATGAGCAGAACTGCTCGACCTCGGTGGTGCGTATCGCCGGTTCCGCCCACGCCAACCTGTATTCGGCGGTGGCCGCTGGCGTCAATGCGCTGTCCGGTCCGTTGCATGGTGGTGCGAATGAGGCCGTACTGCGCCAATTGAAGGCGATTCGTGATTCCGGCAAGTCTGTGGCCGAGTTCGTGCGTGATGCCAAGGAGAATGGCCAGAAGATTTCCGGCCTTGGCCACCGTGTATACAAGTCGTATGATCCGCGCGCGGCGATTGCCAGGAAGTATCTGGAAAAGATCATGGAGCGCGAAGATACGCAGAAGCTGCCGTCTGACGAGCGCGCGCTGTTCGCCGTGGCCACCGAGCTTGAAGATATTGCGCTGAATGACGAATATTTCGTATCGCGCAACCTGTATCCGAACGTCGACTTCTACACGGGCTTGATTTATCGGGCGATCGGCTTCGATCCGGCCATGTTCACCACGCTGTTCGCGCTGGGCCGCATTCCCGGTTGGATTGCGCAGTACCGTGAGATGTTGGCCGACCCGAATACCAAGATCGGCCGCCCACGCCAGGTCTACACCGGTCCGGTCGAGCGCGATTTCGTGCCGATGGACGAGCGGTGATTGTTGGTTTGAGAAAGCGCTTCGCTGGAGATTCCAGTGAGGCGCTTTCTATATGTACAGCGCAAACCAGCTATGCTGCGACGGCTGCATAAGAACTAGCAGGGCTAGTTCTGAAATTGAAATAATGTGTGCGGTATCGAGGCGCACCGAGGGAAGGCGTACGAAGGTACGTCGACCGAGGGGCAACGAAGATAACGCTCCATTATTTCAATTTCAGTTCTTGTGCAGCTTGGCGTTGAGCTCAATTCCCACCTTGCGGTAGCGGGCTTCGATGCGGCCGTTCACCGAGTTGCGGATAAACAGAATGTTGTCTTTGCCGGAGAGCTCAGCACCCTTGACCACTTCCAGCGGTTCGCCAGCGGCGGCCTTGGCCTTGTCCCAGATGGTGATCTTAGTGCCGGCGGTGATGTACAGACCGGCTTCGACGGTGCAGTTATCGCCCAGAGAGATGCCGATACCGGCGTTGGCGCCGAGCAGCGAGTGCTCGCCGATGGAATTGCGCAGCTTGCCGCCACCGGACAAGGTGCCCATGATGGAGGCACCGCCGC
>OGPK01001516.1_pt1 | contig 17570 bp, 10 predicted proteins | sample 1552921 | NCBI WGS metagenome assembly OGPK01 (sample SAMEA2580264, study PRJEB22360) | human gut metagenome | biome: human gut; feature: human-associated habitat; material: faeces | place: Denmark | collected 2008/2010 | reverse complement strand
TTTCATGGTCTTTTTGTTGATGATGGGCTGAATGACATTCTTGTATATCTTTTCAATGACAAGGGGGACGGTGATAATCAGGTTGGGTTTCACTTCCTCGAAAGCTTTCATCAGAATCTTTGGGGAAGGCACTTTTCCCAACAGTGTGACGTGTGTGCCGACGGCCGTGGCGGTAAGGAAATCGAATGCGCAGCCGTATGCATGTGCCAAAGGCAGGAAAGAGAGCACTTTGTCCCCTTTCTTCAGCAGCTCGGTACGTATGCCGAAGGTGACGTTGCCGGCCAGGTTGTTTCCCGTCAGCATGACGCCCTTACTGAATCCGGTGGTGCCCGAGGTATAATTCAGCAGCATGACCTTGTCGTTGGAAAGGTCCGTGTAAACGATGTCTTCCTTACGGAACCCGTTCGGGTAGGTCGCTTCCATCTCATCGCCCAGATGCTTGAGGAAACGCTGGATGGTTTCGCCGTCCCGCTGATACAGACAGCGGAAGTCGCTCAGCGAGAACACACCGCGAAGTCCAGTAAGCCGTTCTTCTTCCAGATGTTCCCAAATGGCATCGCTGGTGAAGAGGAACGTCGATTCGGAGTGGTTTACGATATGATGGACATCATTGGGGTTGAAGTCTTGCAGAATGGGGACTACGATACCACCGTAGGTGATGGTGGCCATATAGGCGATGCACCAGCGGGCATTGTTCTTGCCGATGACGGCTATCTTGTCGCCGCGGCGCAGTTGGCAGTACTTGAAAATAAGATGCAGTCTGGCTATTTCTTGTGCCACTTCGCCATAAGTATAGCTCTCATTTTCTCCATAGTTGGTATAGCAGGGGAGGTCCCAATTCTCGCGGAAACTATGCTCGTATAGTTTGATAAAGTTCTCTTGTATCATTGCACAAATTTTAGTTGAGTGTGCAAAAGTAGGAAAAATAGATTAATAATGTATATATTTGCAGCATAAATGTGTTTATAAGCTCATGATAGATACCAATATATTTCAAGATAAGACGGCGGTTTACTATACGTTGGGGTGCAAACTGAACTTCTCGGAGACCTCTACTATCGGTAAAATTTTGCGGGAAGCGGGCGTACGTACGGCGCGCAAGGGTGAGAAAGCGGATATTTGTGTAGTGAATACCTGCTCGGTGACGGAAGTGGCAGACAAGAAGTGCCGCCAGGCCATCCACAAACTGGTGAAGCAACATCCGGGTGCATTTGTCGTGGTGACCGGTTGCTATGCCCAGCTGAAACCGGAGACGGTGGCAAAGATAGAAGGTGTGGACGTCGTGCTGGGAGCCGAGCAGAAGAAGGACCTGCTCCACTACCTGGGCAATCTACAGAAGCACGAGACCGGCGAGGCCTACACTTCCGCTTTGAAGGATATACGTTCGTTTGCCCCGTCTTGTTCGCGTGGCGACCGGACACGCTTCTTCCTGAAAGTGCAGGACGGCTGCGATTATTATTGTTCCTATTGCACCATTCCCTTTGCCCGCAGCCGTAACGGCAGCATTGCTTCTATGGTGGAGCAGGCCAGCCAGGCGGCTGCCGAAGGTGGAAAGGAAATTGTATTGACCGGCGTCAATATCGGAGACTTCGGCAAGTCTACCGGTGAGACTTTCTTCGACTTGGTGAAGGCGCTGGACGAGGTGGAAGGCATTGAGCGTTACCGCATATCCTCCATCGAGCCGAATCTGCTGACAGATGAAATCATAGAATACGTGTCCCGTTCCCGGCGTTTCATGCCTCATTTCCATATACCGCTGCAGTCGGGCAGTGACGAGGTGCTGAAGCTGATGCGACGCCGTTACGATACCGCCTTGTTTGCCTCGAAGATAAAGAAGATAAAGGAAGTGATGCCCGATTCCTTTATAGGGGTAGACGTGATTGTGGGTACCCGTGGAGAGACGGAGGAGTATTTCGGGCAGGCTTATGAGTTTATCAAGAGCCTGGACGTGACGCAGCTCCATGTCTTCAGCTATTCGGAGCGTCCCGGCACGCAGGCCTTGAAGATAGACCACGTGGTGGCACCCGAAGAAAAGCACCGCAGGAGCCAGCAATTGCTGGAGCTTTCGGACGAAAAGACCCGTGCTTTTTATGCGCGCCATATCGGGCAGACGATGCCGGTGTTGCTGGAACGTCCCAAACCCGGACTGCCGATGCACGGCTTCACTCCCAATTATATCCGTGTGGAAGTCCCTCATGATGCTGCCTTGGACAACCAGCTCGTGTCTGTGCGCCTGGGCGATTTCAATGCCGACGGCACTGCACTCTTGGGAGCAATAGAATGAGGAATGCCGCCTTTGCAACAAATAACTCATAACTTATAACTCATAACTGACGAAGTGAAATCAAAAATTGTCTATTGGCTGACTTATGCGGGCATGTGGCTTGTGGCACTTCTGCCTTTCCGGGCGCTTTATGTGTTGTCCGACGGGCTGTACTTCCTGATGCGCCACGTCGTGCATTATCGGAAGAAAGTCGTTCGCCGTAACCTTCGCAATTCCTTTCCGGAGAAGTCGGAAACCGAATTGATGGAGATAGAGCGCAAGTTCTACCATTATATCTGCGACTATATGCTGGAAGAGGTGAAGATGCTGCGCATGTCTTTCGAGGAGCTCTGCCGCCGGATGAAGTATGATAATAAGGAAGAATACCTTGCCATGATAGAGAAGCATGGAGGCATTGTACTGTTGATTCCCCATTATGCCAATTTTGAGTGGATTATAGGCATGGGGGCCATCATGCATCCGGGCGACATCCCGGTGCAGGTGTACAAACCGCTAAGCAATAAGTATCTGGACGAGATGTTTAAGCATATCCGTGCCCGGTTCGGAGGATACAATGTGGCGAAACATTCCACGGCACGCGAAGTGATAAAGCTTCGCCGTGAAGGCAGGCGGATAGCCATCGGCCTGATTACGGACCAGTCGCCCAACCGCAGCGAGGCCCATTATTGGACCACTTTCTTGAATCAGGACACCGTGTTCATGGATGGCGCCGAGCGCATTGCCAAGCTGATGGACTTCCCCGTCTTTTATTGTGAATTGGAACGGACATCCAGAGGATATTGCAAAGTGCTCTTCGACTTGGTTACCGAAACTCCCAAGCAGACGGCGGATGGCGAGATAACCGAGTGCTTCGCCCGTCGTCTGGAGCAGACCATCCGGCGCGAACCGGCTTATTGGTTCTGGTCTCATAAACGCTGGAAAAAGAAACGAAAAGAAGCTGTGCAACATGGATAAGATTGCTGTTGTCATATTGAATTGGAACGGATGTGATATGCTCCGTTCCTTCCTTCCCTCTGTTGTGCGTTTTTCGGAGGCGGATGGTGCTGTGGTGTATGTGGCGGACAATGGCTCTACGGATGCTTCTGTGGCAATGCTCCGTCGCGAGTTTCCTTCTGTGCACTTGATTCTGCTGGAAGAGAACCACGGTTTTGCCGACGGATACAATCTAGCATTGAAGCAAGTGGAGGCAGAATATGTAGTGCTGCTCAATTCCGATGTAGAGGTCACCGAGCACTGGCTTGTCCCGTTGGCAGAGTATATGGATGCCTATCCGGAGACGGCCGCTTGCCAGCCGAAGATACGCAGTTGGCGTAACAAGGGGCAGTTTGAGTATGCCGGAGCTGCGGGAGGTTTCATCGACCGCTATGGCTATCCCTTCTGCCGCGGCCGTATTATGGGCGTGGTAGAAGAGGACAAGGGGCAATACGACACGGTGATACCCATTTTCTGGGCTACGGGGGCGGCTCTGTTCATCCGTCTGGCAGACTACCGGGAAGCGGGTGGGCTGGACGGACGTTTTTTTGCCCACATGGAGGAGATAGATTTATGTTGGCGGCTTCGTGCCCGTGGCAGACAGTTGGCATGTATACCGCAGAGTGTGGTATTTCATGTGGGAGGGGCCACTTTGAAGAAGGAGAATCCGCGCAAGACCTTCCTCAATTTTCGTAATAACCTTGTCATGCTTTATAAGAATCTGCCGCAGGAGGACTTGGCGTCCGTGATGCGTGTACGTGCGGTGCTCGATTATGTGGCTGCGTTCAGTTTCATGCTGAAAGGCCAGTTACCCAATGCTTTGGCCGTATTCCGTGCGCGCCGTGCCTACCACTCCCTCCGCACTTCATTAGCAGCGTCCCGCAAAGAGAATCTGAAAAAAACTACGCTTGCCGTAATACCGGAACGGACAAAAAACAGTATATTGGCGCAGTTTTATCTGCATGGAAAGAAATTCTTTTCCCAATTGTAGGAACTGTTGCCTTTTATAATTGTTCAATCTATTAAAGGTTTTGAATTATGGAAAAACTAGTTAGAAAAATCGGATTAGTGGCACACGACGCCATGAAGAAAGACCTCATCGAGTGGGTACTGTGGAACTCGGAATTGCTGATGGGGCATAAATTCTATTGTACGGGCACCACGGGTACCCTTATCCTCGAAGCCCTCCGGGAGAAACATCCTGATGTGGAGTGGGATTTCACTATCCTTAAATCCGGTCCTTTGGGCGGTGACCAGCAGATGGGCTCGCGCATTGTGGACGGAGAGATTGACTATCTTTTCTTTTTCACCGACCCGATGACCCTTCAGCCGCACGATACGGATGTGAAGGCGTTGACCCGCCTTGCCGGTGTGGAGAACATCGTGTTCTGCTGCAACCGCAGTACGGCAGACCATATCATTTCCAGCCCGTTGTTTGTCGACCCGACGTATGAACGCACTGTTCCCGATTACAGCAACTACACCAAGCGGTTTGCAAATAAGCCGGTGGTGGCCGAAGCGGTGGAATCGGCAAAGAAGCGGAAACGGAAAAAATAAGGATGAAACTCGGTTCTACTGGGCATTCTTAATCTATCGCTACCCTTCGTTCATGGACAGCCCACACTGGTGCGATAGCCCACCCTTGCCGTTTGAAGTCATAGAGTTGCACAATAATGGTGTTGGTGAATCTGCCCATTCTATGTCGTTGAGGTATTGGTAGGGGAAGCGGAACTCTGTGAGGTTTATTTTCAATAGTTCATTCCTTCTGAAGTCTGCATAGTTGTATGGGTTTGTAAAGTCGTAAGGGGTGGGCAGGTAGAGGGCATTTCTCCAATGAAACTCGGAGCTGTATTTGATAGCAAGCGGCCGGTAGCAGGAAGAGAGCGACGATGGGGAGTAATGCCAGTCGTTGTATAGCGTTTCTCATTGACTTTTTGTTGATGATGGGGCAAAGGTACGGAATATTGGTATCAATGGTTGTATTCTACGGCAGAAAAGTTGCTGCATGCTCACTGCAGAACTTCTGTATACATTTTGCAGTGCTACTGCATATCTGTTGCAGCGTTACTGCAAAGCTGTTGCAGTACTACTGCAAATATATGTGCAGTGTTACTGCAAACCGTTTGCAGCGCCACTGCAAAAAGCATGCAGTGTCTTTGCAGTGGGAAGTGTCTGTGTATCAATAGTGAATGGGGTGATTCGGCAATCTGTCATTCTCCGCGGCGTTGGCATATTTCCACTCCTGCAGCCTCTATATCCGCGCCCATCGGTGGATTGCGCTTTGCCAGCTTGAGGGTTATTTCTTCTATCTGTGGGAAGTCGTGGAACAATCGGTTTATAATTCGCCCGCATACATGTTCCAATAGTTTGGAAGGAATGTCCATCTCTGCCTTCACAGCTGTATGTACATCGGCATAGCTCACGGTGTCGGCTACGTCGTCCGTTTCTGCCGCACGCCGGATATCAACTTGCAGGCGCAGGCTGACGGTAAACTCATTGCCTACCACGGTTTCTTGTTCGCCCACGCCGTGATGGGCGAAGAAGCGAAGCGTGTCAAGGAAAATATAACTGGTCATTACTTGTAGATTGTTTTCTGCAAACTTACTGATATTTTGTGGTACGGGCAAATCAGTATCCGGTTATTACGATTCAGGTTGCGGATTGTATTCTGTAAAATATAAAAATAGCGCGAAATTGTTTTTTATAGAATACAATTATGTGAGGGTCGGAATAAACTTATCGAACTATTTTAGGCACGGAATTATACGGGTTATCACGGTTGCTTTCAATATTATCCGTGATTGTCCATGTAATCCGTGCCTAAAATAATACTTTGCTAAGAATCCTTTCTTATCTTCCGGTGCTTTCTATCATGCACCTTATTTTCTCGTTCAAGCTTTCTGCCTTCATCAGTTGTTCCAGTGTCAGGTGCATGCGCCAGCGCCAGTAGTGCCGCGGGTTGGCAGGAATATTGATGCGTTCTTCCTGCACGTTCGGGTTGCGCCATTTGCCGTCCATGGACATCCAGTCTTGCAGGGAGAGGATGCAGAGGATGGAGTTGCTATGGAGGTGATTGCGAACCACTTCTTCGCAGAGCTCCGGCGTGGCCGTTGCCGGTGCGGCACCGTAGTGCCCGAGCATGGTGTTGTAGTAACGCTGCGTCTGTTGGAAGTCTTCTTCCCACCAGCCGCGCAGGGTAGACATGTCGTGCGTGGAGATGGTGCAGACCGAACGGTACGGATACCAGTCAGTGTGGCCGAATTCTTGTTTCGGGTCTTTCGGCATACGTTGTATCTCCAGGGAAAGGATACGCAGGTCGTTCATCACCCATGCCACGCAATCGGGAATCATGCCTAAGTCCTCACCGCATACCAGCATGCGCGTGGACTGTGTCAGTTGCGGTAGTTTCTTCATGGCTTGCTGTCCCCAGAAGTCATTGTGGCGGTGATAGTAGTACTGGTCATACAGCCGGTTGAAGGCAGCCTTTTCCCAATCGTTCAGTGCGCGGTAGATGTAGTCGTGCTGCACGCCGATGCGCGGATGGTATTCGTGCGGATTGTTGCGGTCGGGCACGAACAGCACATCGCTGATAAGGGCGTAAAGCCCGTCACGAATCCAGATGCTGTCATCGTCCGTCTTTCCGGCAAAGTAGGCTTCCACCTTGCGCTGGGTGTCGAACTCGGGACGCATGCGGTAAACCTCCCACGTGTCTGTCGGCTCTATGAAGGTCTGCTTCACATAGTCTGTATGCGGGCCGAAGATTTGTCCGAGGAAGTACTCATGGATATAGGGCTTCAGGAAGAAGTCTTCGCGGAATGCCAGCCCGTAGCTTTCTATCTCCTCGCGCGTCATGGGCAGGGCGGGGACGAATTGTCCCAACAGCCCGTGTACGGCGTGCATCGGTATCTCCCAAATGCGGAAGAAGCCGAGGATGTGGTCTATGCGGTAGGCATCGAAGTATTCTGCCATTTTGTGGAAACGTTTCATCCACCAGGCATAACCGTCTTTTTCCATGACATCCCAGTTGTAGGTGGGGAGGCCCCAGTTCTGTCCGTTCACGGAGAAGTCGTCGGGCGGTGCACCGGCTTGGCCGTTCAGGTTGAAGTAGTGGGGTTCCTTCCAGGCTTCCACACTGTTGCGGCTGATGCCGATGGGGATGTCGCCTTTCAGCACTACGCCGTTGGCGCGCGCATGTTCGGTGGCGGCAAGCAGTTGCAGGTGCAGATTGAACTGGATGTAGTAGTAGATGGCAATATGCGGATAGTCGGCAGAGTCCGGCCGGCACAATGTCTCTATCTCCTTGGCATCGTAGGTGGCATACTTGGGCCACTCGCGGAAATTCGGGGTCTTGTAGGCATCACGCAGGTAGCTGAAGACGGCATATGGCTGCAACCATTCCTTGTTGGCTTCGTAGAAATTACGGAAAGCATCCGATGCCAGCACCTTTTCCCCTTCCTGCTTGAAGATGAGGTGGAAGTATTCCCACTTTGTCTTGTTCACAGCTTCGTAGTCCACGGCGGGCAGGGCATTCAGTTCCTTCTGGCGTTTGTTGAATTCGGCCATCACCTTCTTGTCCTTCAAGCTGCCCAACTGCTTCAGGTCGGCGTACATGGGATGGAAGGCATAGATGGAGATGCTACTGTAAGGGTAGGAGTCTGTCCAGGTATGCGTCATGGTAGTGTCGTTGATGGGCAGAATCTGCACCGCCTTCTGATTGGTGGCAACTGCCCAGTCAATCATGCGCTTCAAGTCGCCGAAATCGCCTACACCGAAGCTTTTCTCGGAGCGCAGGGAGAATACGGGTACGGCTACTCCGGAACCTTTCCATGCAGGAAGATTGAAGTATACATAACGGTCGCCGACAGCCAGCGTTTCGTTGGCGGCTATCTGCGGGTCGGCCATATAGCGGTTGGGATTGTTCTCCCAGGCCACGGCACGGCGCTCTTTCTTGTTGTAAAGGACGAATTTATACTCTAGCGGGAAGCTGATTTTGCCGGCATCCACTTCTACCTGCCATTCGGGGAAGTCGATGTCGCTCATAAGGGCAGCTTTGTCCGGGTTCCAGTCACCCAGCGCCTTCTGGTTTCCGCAGAGTGCCAGGCAATGGTCACTGTCTATGCAGGGGGCGTACGCCTTTATCAGCAACCCCTTTTTGTAGCTTTTCGGGGCGGCACTGCGTTCGCGATGCGCCAGCAGGGATTCTGTGAAAGCGGATGTATAAAAATACTGCTGCTCGGGCAGATTCTTCCAACAATCTTCTATGCGGTAAACTTTCTTCGGATTGTCTGCAACGTGCAGGATGCGTGGCAGGCTGTTCCACTCTGTCCGTATGGTTCTGCCATCTCGATAGATGTGGTAACTGTATTCGACGCTTCCATTACCGGGAATCTGGATATCCACTTCCGCGGTCCAGTGAATGCCGTCTACAGTGTGCAGGGGGGTGGCTTTGTTGGGCTGGTTGTTGCCAAGTTCCGGGATGGAACCCAGGACTCTGACTTCTTCACCCCAGCTGGTGCGATACTCGATATTGAATATTAGTGTCATATTATATTAGATTTAGAAATAGCAATAGCTGCAATGATTATGCAAGTATAGAAATTATTCCTCATAATCATGCAGCTACCGTTATCTAAGTCATTTAAATTCCTATGCAAACGTTTGTGCTTGCCGTGGGATTATCCACAGCGGGAAGCTCCGCACGTCTTGCAGATGAGGCAACCTTCTTGGTAAACCAGTGTTTCGTTACCGCAGTTGGGGCATTTCTTGCCTTTGGCTTCCGTGCCGTCCTGGATGTATTTCTTCAGGGCGCGTTCCACACCGTTCTTCCAGGTGTTGATGTTTTCGCTGTCCAGTTGCAGTGAACCTACCAGCTTGATAACCTGCTCGATAGGCATGCGGTAGCGCAATACACCGGAAATCAGCTTGGCATAGTTCCAATACTCTTTGTTGAACTTCTCGGACAGACCCTCGATGGTGACTTTGTATCCGCGCTTGTTCTCGAACTGGAAGTCGTAACGCTTGTTTCCGTGCTCATCCACATTCTTGATGATGTGGCCCGACACCACATTCTTCGGCAGGATGATGCCTTCATCATCATCCAGCACACCGGTGAATATTTCGTAGGGATGATTGTCCAGCAAGCCGACGAATGCCACCCATTTCTCCTTGTTGTTCTGGAAGCGGACAACGTCTGCATCCAATATTCTAGGACGTGTTTCAACGACCGTAGGCGGTTTGCACGGGGGAAGTTCGGACTTCTTGTCACTCTTGGTAGAGATGAGCACGCCGGAACGCGAACCGTCGCGGTAAACCGTACAGCCCTTGCAGCCGGATTTCCATGCTTCTACATACAGACGGTTCACGAGGTCTTCGTCTACGTCGTTCGGCAGGTTGATGGTTACGCTGATAGAGTGATCCACCCATTTTTGGATACGTCCCTGCATCTTGACTTTCATCAGCCAGTCCACGTCGTTGGAGGTTGCTTTATAATAAGGTGATTTCTCTACCAGGGCATCCACTTCTTCCTGCGTGTAGCGTTTGGCGGGGTTGTATCCTTGTGCTTCCATCCAAGTCACGAACTTGGGGTGGAACACGATATATTCTTCAAAGGCATCTCCGGTTTCGTCGATGAAGTCCACATGGACGTTCGTATCGTTGGGATTCACTTTGCGGCGGCGCTTGTACACGGGCAGGAATACGGGCTCGATACCGGAGGTGGTTTGAGTCATCAGGCTGGTGGTGCCGGTCGGGGCGATGGTCAGACAGGCAATGTTGCGGCGTCCGTACTTCTTCATCTCCTCGTACATTTCCGGGTCAGCTTCACGCAGGCGGTTGATGAACGGGTTGTTCTTTTCGCGTTCTGTATCGTACACCTCGAATGCGCCGCGCTCTTTGGCCATTTCTATGGAGGAGCGATAGGCGTTGAGTGCCACCGTCTTGTGTACTTGCTCCGAGAATTCGGTTGCCTCTTCAGTGCCATAACGCAATCCCAGGGCGGCAAGCATGTCGCCTTCTGCCGTGATGCCTACACCGGTACGGCGGCCTTGGGCGCTTTTCTTGTAAATCTTCTGCCACAAAACGCGTTCTGTATGTTTCACGTCTTCACTTTCGGGGTCGGCATCTATCTTGCTCATGATGCGCTCTATCTTCTCCAGTTCAAGGTCGATGATGTCGTCCATGATGCGTTGGGCCAAAGCTACATGCTTCTTGAATAGCTCAAAGTCAAAGTAGGCGTCCGGCTTGAATGGATTGACCACGTATGAGTAAAGGTTGATGGCGAGCAGACGGCAGGAGTCGTACGGGCATAGTGGAATTTCGCCGCATGGATTGGTGGATACGGTACGGTAGCCCAGGTCTGCATAGCAGTCGGGCACGGATTCCTTTAATATGGTATCCCAGAACAATACACCGGGTTCTGCCGATTTCCATGCATTGTGCACAATCTTTTTCCATAATGCGGATGCGTCAATGTCTTTTTGAAATGCCGGCTCTGTGGCGTCAATCGGATATTGCTGTGTATATGGTTTGCCTTCGATGGCGGCCTGCATGAAGTCGTCGGTCAGTTTTACGGAAACGTTGGCTCCGGTCACTTTGCCCTCAGTCATCTTGGCATCGATGAAGGCTTCCGAGTCGGGGTGTTTGATGGATACGCTGAGCATCAGTGCGCCGCGGCGTCCATCTTGAGCTACTTCGCGTGTAGAGTTTGAATAGCGTTCCATGAAGGGGACCAAGCCAGTGGAGGTCAGTGCCGAGTTCTTTACCGGTGAACCTTTCGGACGGATATGGGATAAGTCGTGTCCCACGCCGCCACGGCGTTTCATCAGCTGTACTTGTTCTTCGTCTATCTTGAAGATGGCACCATAAGAATCCGCTTCGCCGTCCACACCGATAACAAAGCAGTTGGACAGAGAGGCTACCTGATAGTTGTTTCCGATTCCGGTCATCGGGCTTCCTTGCGGAACAATGTACTTGAAGTGGTCGAGTAAGCCGAAAAGTTCCTCTGAACTTAATGGATTGGGGTACTTGGCCTCAATGCGGGCTACCTCATTGGCTATTCGCCAATGCATGTCTTCCGGAGACTTTTCGTAAATATTTCCGAAAGAATCTTTGACTGCATATTTGTTTACCCAAACTCTGGCAGCCAACTCGTCGCCTTGGAAGTATTTTAAAGATTCTCCGTAGGCTTCGTCATAAGAATAATTTTTCTTTTCCACAATGTTGTATCTCTTAGGATTAGTTACAAATAAGTAAAGTTGTAGAAGTTGTACTTATCGTTAACAAATGCATTTGCAAAGCTATGAATGTTTTTCAACTTGGCAAAATTAAAATGAATGTTTTTATCAACCGATGTATAGTTTTCTATTGATTGCTATTAATTTATTGGTTTATAATGTTTTAATGATTTGAGTAAACGAATAAGTTTTCCAAAATGGAATTTATTAACAACTTGTTGGGCTGAAAGGTTCTCGGTTTAGTCGAACATAAGGTTACTTTTATCTGCTCGTAGAGATAATAATTGTTCATTTCTTGTTGAAAAGATGTATTTTATTCCGGATATATGATGATAAAAAAAGTGTGAACTCTTGAATGAATTGTTCGTGGATTACATTATCTTTGCAAAAAAAGAAAGAATGGAAAGCTTGAAACAAAGGAGAACAATCCGAAAATACCAGCAGAAGGATATTTCTGCTGATTTGTTAAATGATTTGCTTGAAACCTCTTTCCGGGCTTCTACAGTCGGGAACATGCAGGTTTATAGTGTGATTGTGACGCGTGATGCAGAGCGTAAAGCCAAACTGGCGCCTGCACATTTCAATCAGCCGATGGTTCGGACGGCGCCGGTAGTGCTTACTTTCTGCATAGATTTGCGCCGCTTCAGCAAGTGGTGTGAGCAACGTAAGGCTGAGCCGGGATACAACAACTTTGAGTGGTTTGTGACGGGGGCTGTCGATACCTTGCTGGTGGCACAGACTTTTTGTGTGGCTGCCGAGGAGAAGGGGTTGGGCATTTGCTATCTGGGAACTACCACTTACAACCCTCAGATGATTGTCGAAGCGTTGGAGTTGCCGGAATTGGTGTTTCCCATCACGACAGTCACAGTGGGATGGCCTGCCGAACAGCCGGAACAAGTGGACCGTTTGCCGCTGGAGGCCATTGTACACGAAGAGGTTTATCATGATTATACTCCTCAGGACATTGACCGGTTGTATGCCTATAAAGAATCGCTTCTTGAGAACAAGCAGTTCATCTTGGAGAACAATAAGGAAACGCTGGCGCAGGTCTTTACAGATGTGCGTTATACGAAGAAAGACAGTGAGGCAATGTCGGAGAATCTTTGGAAGATAATGAAAAAGCAGGGATTTTGAAAATTAAGGATAAGGGATAAGGGATAAGGGATAAGGGATAAGGGATAAGGGGTTAAGCTAATGCATACTTAGCTGCATTTAATCCCTTATCCTTTATTCTTATCCTTTTTTCAGTGCGGCTTGAATCTCGTCGATTTCCGCACGGAATGATTTGTCCACCTCTTTCAGTTCTTTGATGGTTTTACATGCATGCAATACGGTGGCATGGTCTTTATGTCCAATTAGCGCACCGATTTTTGCAGTAGAGAAGTCTGTATGGTTTTTGGCTAAATACATGGCTATTTGTCGTGCTTGCACCACTTCCCGCTTTCTGGATTTTGTGTGGATGGTGGCAGTTTCCAATCCGAAGTGCTTGCATACGGTGTTGATGATTTCATCGACAGTCACTGCCTTGCTTTCGCTGTTCACTACCTTGCGGACGATACGTTGCGTCAGTTCCAGGTCTATTTCTTTATTGTATATGGTGGAATGCGCCATAATGGAAATGACGATGCCCTCCAGGTCACGTACACTGTCGCCCACGTTCTCTGCAATATAGTCAATCACTTCCTGGGGGAACTGCAGGCCGTCACGGTGTATCTTGTTGCGCAGAATGTTCTTGCGGAGTTCTACGGTAGGTTTCTCCAGCTCAGCCACCATTCCCCATTTAAAACGTGTAATCAGACGCTCTTCCATGCCCTGCAGCAATACCGGTGCACGGTCGGAAGTGAGGATGAGCTGCTTGCCGTTCTGATGCAGATGGTTGAAGATATGGAAGAATGTATTCTGCGTTTTGGTCACGCCGGCAAATTCCTGAATATCATCAATGATTAGAATATCAATGGTCTGGTAGAAGTTGATGAAGTCGTTAGTCGTATTGTTACGTACGGAATCGGTGTATTGCACTTGGAATAGGTGTGCAGATACATACAATACCCTTTTCTCCGGGTATAGTTCCTTGATTTTGGTTCCGATAGCATTGGCAAGATGGGTTTTGCCTACACCTGATGCTCCGTATAGGAACAGCGGATTGAAGATTGTTTTAGCCGGATTGAGAGCGACAGCTTCTGCAACGCTGCGCGACAGCTTGTTGCTGTAACCTTCGATGAAGGTTTCAAAGTTGTATTCTGGATTAAGGTGCGGGTCAAGTTCGGGGACGGGAATCTGCGGAATCCTTTTGTCCATCACTTGTTTTTGCGGTATGATGGTACGCTGTGTAGACTCCAGGTCGACGGTTTTCCGCGAGCTCTTGTCCACCATTACGTTATACATCAATTTAGTTCCCTCACCAATGACCTTATAGAGAGTCTTGCGCAACAAATCAACAAATTTGTCCTCCAAAAACTCATAGAAGAACTGGCTGGGCACTTGTACGACCAGCGTTTTGTCTTCATATTTTAAAGGTATGATGGGAAGAAACCATGTTTTGTATGTCTGCTCCGGAACATTGTCTCTGATGATTTCAAGACAGCGGTTCCACAGCCCGACATGATCTATTTCACTCATAACGGCTATAAATACATTTATTAATTAAGCATAACTTCTACGATTGCAAAATTGGCAATCTTATTCGAGAAAAACAAATCCTTTTTTTCTTGCGTTTTTAGGGAAAGTAATAAGCTCTTTACTTTCAGCTACTTATCGGTTACTATGAGTATACTCCTTATATAAGGTGTGTTGCATTTATCTAATACTTTGTCATATAGTGGTTTATGTAGCTTTGCGTCTCTTGTTTTCTTTCTGTGCCCAGAGCAGGAAAAAGCCCTTTTTCGCTCCTTGTATAGAGCAAATGAGGGCTTTCCTTTTAATTCCTTTATAGACTTGTTATTTAGACAAAATCTATATAACGTCCATCTTTTACTTATCTTTCTTGCCGAATAGGGAGAAATGGACGTATCGTTTCGGATGCGATTTCAAGTCTTCCAATAAACTTGCTGCGTTGGCAGTGGTGGCGTTCAGATTATTATATAGAGAAGGGTCGTTTAGCAAAAGTCCGACGGTATTGTCTTTCTGGTTCAATTTGTCTGTAATCATTTTTACATTGTTCAAAGTTGCGTCTACCTTTTGCATGGCGGCAGCATAATCTATCTCCTTTAAGTTGTTGGAAATGAGTGCAAAGTTGTCTCCAATGGTATTGAGCTTGCCGGTCAGTTGTGGAATATCATCCTTCATTAGAGTTTGCAACTGGCGGCTTGTGACGGCCATACTTGCTGTTAAATCTTGTACGTTATGCAAGGTTGCAGGGATGGCGGGGTCGGCTAGTATGACATTTAAGGATGCGAGGATGGAATCCAGCTTGGGCAGCATCTTCTCTACTTGCGGCATCATGGTGGCAACTTTTTCCATCATTCCGTTGTTCAGCACGCCGGGGATTGTGTCTCCAATCTGGTATTTCTCCCGTGGGTTATTGGCAAGCAGCAGGTTCATCTTTACGCCGCCAAGCATTTCGGCTGCCAGTTCTGCCGTACTTCCTTTGGGTATGCGCAGCTCTGGGTCAACATCTATTTCGGCAACGACTTTGCCCGGTTGGGTATAGTCGTAGTACAAGTCGCGGACAATACCCACGCGGAAGCCGTCGGCAAAGACCGGGCTGGATTTTGTCAGCCCATTGACATTCTGGAATTTCACGTAGAAATAGCTGGAGGGCTTGAACATATTTATCCCTTTCAGGTAGTTGATGCCGTATACCAATATGCAAAGTGCAGCTATGCCTGCTATTCCTATTCTAACTTCTTTTGTAATATACTTCATGATGTATCTTTTGTTATTTATTTCTGTTCTTTTTAAATTCGCTGATGGCTGTGTTGACGTTTATCTTTTCTCCATTCTTGAACGCAATGATGAATGCGTCCTTGAATTTGTCCGTAATGCTACGTTTGCTGCGCAGCACCTTGTTGTAATCGGGTGATGCGCCGTACGTATATTTGTAGATTCCGCCTTCTTTATAATAATCCACGTCTTTCAGTCCTTTCAGTCTTTTGTCATTCTTGGCCAGAGGACGTGAAGAAGTGAGTATCTGTATCTTAAACACGATGCCGCTCTGTTCTGTTTGGGAAACGGCTGCATTTTCTGACCTTTGCGGGCGTTGGGCAGCTTGGTTACTCTCCGCTTGAGGTGCATTTTTCTTTTCCGGTGTCGCTGTAGCTGCGTTGCCTTCTTCTTGAACGGGCTCGGGTACATCCTCCGGAAGAATGGTATTGCTGCTTCCGTTCAACCGGATTTCCTGCTCGCGCTTATAGGTGAGGAAAGCGCGGAAGATACCGTTGGCAAGTGAGGTGGTTCCTGCTTCAGTGTTCAGGTACCGTTCCTCTTCCGGTGTGGAGATGAATCCGAGTTCCACCAGTATGCTTGGCATGGCACTGGCCTTCAATACCAGAAAACCTGCCTGGTGCACGCCCCGATCTGTACGTTTGCAGGTTTGGCGGAAATGCTTTTGTACGAGGGAGGCGAGGTGCACACTCTGTGACATGTATTTGTCTTGCATGAATTCGAAGATGATGTAGGACTCTGCCGAGTTGGGATTGAAGCCGGCATACCGCGTCTTGTAGTCGCTTTCGTAGAGGATAACGGCATTTTCGCGCTTGGCTACTTCCAGATTGGCATCCGATTTTGCCAGACCCAGTGTCCAGGTGGAGGCTCCTTTGGCCGTCCGGTTTTTGGCCAGGGCATTGGTATGTATGGAGATGAACAAATCAGCTTTGGCGTTATTGGCAATTTCAGCGCGCCGGTCCAGGGGGATGAATATGTCCCGGTCCCGCGTATAGATAACTTTTACATCAGGGCAGTTCTTCTTGATTTGTTTGCCAAGTTTGAGTGCTACATTCAGGTTGATATTCTTCTCTTTGGAAATTTTTCCCACTGCACCCGGGTCGTGTCCACCGTGTCCGGGGTCTATAACGACAACAAAGTCTTTCGCTTCAGCGCTGCCACTGCAAAAGGGGGAGATAAGCAGCCCTAAGCATATACTTATATATAATATGTATCGTCTGTATAGTTTCATATAATTGTAGCAAAGACAATGCTTCCTTTTCGCTTGGCAAATGTAGTGGAAATTTATAGAAAACTAATGGATTATGTTCAGTTTTATTGTTCTTCTTCTCATTTTTAGTGTAATTAATGTCTGTGTTTGAGTAATTAGTGGCTCAATGTATTGATAATATGCGTAACTTTGCGGCAGATAATTAAAATAGCAAATCAAGTATGCTGGTTCGTTTTATAAAGAACTGGACGTTGCCTTTGGCAATGCTTGCCGGTACTTTGGGATATTTCTTTTTTGCAGACATTCCTTTTGTGGCGCCTGCCAAACCTTATGTGAATGTGTTAGTGGCTTTCCTGACTCCACTTTTGATTTTTTCCCAACTTCTGCTCACTTTCTGTAAGGTGGAGGTGCATGAACTGAAACCCAAATCGTGGCATGGATGGTTACTGCTGTTCCAGACGGTTTCTTGCTTGATTGTTGCGGTATTGTTGGTGTGTTGCCCTATGGAGGAGGTCTACCGGGAAGTGTTTGAAGGTGCAATGGTCTGTCTCATTTGTCCCACTGCAACCGCTGCGGCTGTCATTACCGGTAAACTGGGTGGAAGCGCATCCAGCCTGACGACCTATACGTTGTTGTCCAATCTTCTGGCGGCTGTGGCTGTTCCTTTGGTTTTCCCGTTGGTGGAGCCTCATGCTGACATTACTTTTTTTGTTGCATTCCTGAAAATTCTGAGTAAAGTCTTTCCATTGCTGCTTTGTCCTTTCTTGCTGGCATGGTTTCTGCGTGCGTTTGTGCCGAAGGTGCATCATTTTCTGTTGGGTTTCCATGATGCAGCCTTCTATTTGTGGGCGGTAGCTCTTGCCATTGTCTCAGGGCAGACGGTACGTTCATTGGTCAATAGTGATGCACCGGTATTTGTTGAACTGCTGATAGCCCTGGCGGGACTGATAACCTGCTGTATACAATTCTATTTGGGAAAGAGAATCGGCGG
>OGPK01001495.1_pt1 | contig 17727 bp, 12 predicted proteins | sample 1552921 | NCBI WGS metagenome assembly OGPK01 (sample SAMEA2580264, study PRJEB22360) | human gut metagenome | biome: human gut; feature: human-associated habitat; material: faeces | place: Denmark | collected 2008/2010 | reverse complement strand
CTTAGCCGATATGCCGCCACGTCCGCCGGCCGGTGCGGAGCAGGCCATGCAACTGTTGCCCGACGCTGCTGCCGATTTCACCGACGACGCCGGCACACAGGTACTCACCGGCGCGACCACACCGATGCCGGACCAAACCACACCAATGGCCGAGCGCACCACCGTACTCCCCACGCCGCAGCCGTCATCATTCCCCCCGTCCGGCACCGCCCAGAGCAGCTGGGATCCCGCAAGCAACCAGCCCACAGCGGTGGACCCCGCCATTCGCCCGGCATTGCAGCGCATCATCGACCAAACCGCCCAAGCGGCCCCCACCGAAACCATGGTCCAAAATCCTCCCATGCCCAATCCGGTGGACGTGAAGCGAGGGGAATATCTGCAGCGCGGCACCCTGCCATTGATCCTGCTGGCGGCGCCGCTGGCGGCACTGGCGGCAAATGCTCCGCTCGTGGCCATCATCGCGGCCACTGCGTTGTTGTGGCTACTGCTCACCCTGGCCTATAACACCGAACCCCAGCTTGAGCGCGAGGGCAAACGCGGCGGCGAGCGCAAAAACTCCGATTCGTGGATTCGCGTGGCGACTTTTCCCTGGCATCTGGTCAAAGCCCTGCTGCTGGCCATTCCCCGCATACTGCTGCTAGTCATCATCTATATGGCGGGAACCGCCGTGGCCACCGCGGCTCTGGCACTGCCCGTTCACACCATCTCCTGGTATTTCACCGCGGATTGGGGTATTCCGGTGCCGTTGCTCAATGATGTGCCGTTCTCCGCTTCCGGGCTGGCGCTGGGCGGTTTCATGGCCATCGGCTGGCTGGTCACTGTGTTCGCCCCACAGTCGATGATGATTCGGCTGGGGGGCGGCGTACTGCGCGGGCTCAAACACAGTCGCCCGGCGGGCGCCCCATCCACCGAAGTGGGTGGGGCTCCACCTGCTCCAGTGGCGCCGGCGCCCAAGGGCGGCGGGCGCGGCACCGTGCTGTTCACCATATGGGCCATCATCACCGTGGCCTTGTGCGCGATGCCGATTCTGGGCATGCCGATCAACTGGATGCCGTTCGCCTAGAGCGGGGCGGAATCTCACACATCAGCCATCCGCACACATGGCCGTTGTGTATCCGATACGTTCGTTCCGTCACACTTTTACAGGGAATTCACCTCAGATCAGCTCTGGGCGCAGTCCTCCTCAGGCCCGGTCATTATGATGGGGCCCAAACATTGAAGCGATTGCAAGGGGATAGCTATGTCAGATCCGAAGCGTCAGGCCAAGCGTGCCACACGCGCTGAGCGCCGAGCGGCCGAGGAGGCCGCACAACAGGCACGGGCCGAGCAGGCAGCCAAGGAGCGTAAGCAGCAGACCATCATCGGCTGCATTGTGGTGGCCATTATTGTGGTGCTGGTGGCCATCGCTGGATTCGCCGTATACAAGGCTATGCGGCCGTCCAACACCAGCAGCAGTAGCCAGCAAAGCAACATGACCGTGGACGAGGCCTATAGCAAGCTCAAGAAAGTCAGTACCCAGCCGGCTAACGCCGACGACAAGGCCGGCTTCGTAATCTCCAACAAAGGGTATGGCCAGAAAGCCGAGGGGGCTCCCACCGTATCCATCTACATGGAACCGCTGTGCCCCGGCTGCGCCTCGGTGAACCGCCAACTCGACCCGACGCTCGTCAAGCTGATGAACGCAGGCCAGCTCAACATCGATTTGCACTTCCTCAATTTCCAGAACAACAAGAGCTCCGACAACTACTCCAACCGCGTGTTCAACGGTGCCATCTACATTGCCGAGCATGATGACGATCCCGACCACCTCATGAGCTACCTCTCCAACATCTACGCTGAGGATTTCCAGCCGGGCGAATTGTCCAATTACGAGCCGGTAAACAACGCCAAGCTGGAGAAGCAGGCCGTCAAGGCCGGCGTGAGCGAGGATGTGGCCGCCGCGGCGTTCAGCGGCAAGAACGAATACCTCGACTGGCTCACCGCCTCCAACAACTACACGATCCTGCGCCCCGAACTGTTCAACAGCTCCGGCGCCTTCTCCTCCCCCACACTCACCATCAACGGCGAATACTGGGATCTGAAGCAGCTCACGCTGGCGGACACGAATATGGTGGACGGCTTCCTCAAGTCCATTGGGCTGGATGCTGACCAGGTAGGCGTGGAAGGCAAAATGCCATCCATCGGTGCCAGCGGAAAGCCGATTTCGGTCGCCTCCTGATGCTGCGTGGCCGAATAAGTTGACGCCGCGACATATGCAATACCGCCTGCGGCTCGGCTTAAATTGACCACTCGGGAAGTACCGGTATACTAGTCATTTGTTCGCAACGATTTACGCGTTAAGAACAATCGCCTCTTTAGCTCAGATGGCCAGAGCGGCCGCCTTGTAAGCGGCAGGTCGTCGGTTCGATCCCGACAAGAGGCTCGACGCGTAGAAAAGTGGCGTATTATATGATACGTAGATTTTTCTACGCATATAATTCTTACCTTGGGTAAGTACTCCAGAAGCCTTCCCCCAACTATGGGCTTCCTGGAATGAGGGCGGAGCGTCCCCCAACCAGCTCCGCGCCTTCAGGGGGGCGGGAACATCCCCTTCTCTCCCGCCCCCTTTTTCTTTTTTTTGAGCTCAGAACAATCTGACGAGCAGGAATGGTGACGGTGGCCGGTGAAACCGCAGTACGGGCCGGAACAACCGTTACGATGGGTGGCGTAATCGTTCACCCAGCAGGAAGAGTATGGCAATGGCACGGCGTTGGACCCCGCAGCGGTTTGTTACACTGCGTCGCATCCGCGTAATCGCCTGTATCGCGGCGACCAGTATCGCGCTGGCTGGATCATTCGCGTTCACCGCGCGTAAATCCGTAGCCCTGAACATCAACGGGCAAACCACCCAAGTCACCACATATGCGATGACGGCCACCCGTCTTCTGGAGGAACAAGGGGTGGATATCAAGACCCACGATATCGTCACTACCTCGTCCGGCGACCAGCTCGCCAATCATGCCGTGGTCACCGTACAGTCCGCCTACCAGACCACTATCAACATCGACGGCACGTCCGTTCCCTTCTGGACCGTGGCCACCAGTGCCGACCAGCTACTGGGATTTTTCGAGGAAAACCAGAACAACGCCACAAAAATCACCGTCGACATCGACAATGTGTACAACCAGCTCACCGGCGGACTGGTCATCAATCAGGATGGCCCGGTCACCGTCATTGCGGACGGCAAGACTTCCATGGCCCCCAACGGCAAACTGCCCGCGGCCTCCATTCTTGACTCCAAAGGCATCGTGCTGAACAAAGAGGACCGTGTGAGCGTCGAAAAGGACGGCGATACCACTATCCTGCGCGTACGGCGCGTGACGCATGGCGAGGAAACGCGCACAGCCGTAGTGCCATACTCCACACAAACCATCATCGACTCCAATCTGCCTGAAGGCCAGTCGGAGATCCGCCAGCAAGGCGTCAATGGCGAGAAAACCCAGGTGTATAACGTCACGTATGTCGATGGCGTGGCCGAATCGGAGACGCTGAAATCCGAAACCGTCACCACGATGGCCATCGACCAGATCATCGCCGTAGGCGCCGCCAAGTCTGATACCGATAAGGGTTCCGATAAAAAATCCGACTCCGCCGATAACGGCAAGGCCGATTCCGGTTCCAACAATCAGCACGAGTCGTCCGGTAACAATGCCAACAACACAGGCGACAAGAACAACAGCAGCTCTGGCAACAACACGAACACCGATACCAACAACAATGCCGGCAACACCGGCGGCAACAACACCGGCAACTCCGGCAACACCGGTAACACCGGCGGCGGTACGAACAACAATTCCGGCTCTTCTGGCTCCGATTCAGGCACAACCACCACGCCCTCCGGCCGCCTGTGGCACGCCACCGTAGCCCAGGCTCAGGCCTATGCCGCCGGTGCCGCCGCGCAGCGCGGGTGGACAGGCAACGACTGGGATTGCCTGGTCAAACTATGGAACCGCGAGTCCAGATGGCTGTGGTATGCCGAAAACGCGAGCTCCGGTGCCTACGGCATTCCTCAGTCGCTACCAGCAGACAAAATGGCTGCGTTCGGCGCCAATTACCGTGACGATGCCGCCGTACAGATCGATTGGGGTCTGTGGTACATCGCACAAGCCTACGGCAGCCCGTCCAAGGCATGGCAAAATTCCGAACAAATCGGTTGGTACTGATCGGTTACGAAGCCCACAAGGAACACACGCTTATGAACGACACCATTCCCGCCACCGGTCACCTGTTAGGCGCCGCCGATATCCGTCGTATCGCGGCCGATGCCGGCATCAGCCCCACCAAGAAATTCGGGCAGAACTTCGTCATCGACCCCGGCACGGTCCGTCGTATCGTACGAGAGGCGGGAGTGACCGCTGCCGATCATGTCATGGAAGTCGGCCCCGGCCTGGGATCGTTGACGCTGGCGATTTTGGAAACCGGCGCCACCATGACCGCAGTCGAAATCGATCCGCCGTTGGCCGAACGACTGCCGGGCACAGTCGCCGAATTCATGCCCGAAGCCACGTCACGACTCACCGTCGTCAATCGGGATGCCTTAACCGTCACCCCGGAGAACGTGCCTGATTTCAGCGATGACGCATCGTTTACGCTGGTCGCCAATCTGCCGTACAACGTGGCCACACCGATTCTGCTCACGCTGTTGGAGCGTTTCGACAACCTCGGCTCGTTCTTGGTGATGGTGCAAAAAGAGGTGGCCGACAGACTCGCCGCCAAGCCCGGTTCCAAGATCTACGGCACGCCGAGCGTGAAGCTCGCCTGGTATGGCACCGCCGAACGGGTGGGCACCATCGGCCGCAATGTGTTCTGGCCGGCTCCCAATGTGGATTCCGCGCTCGTCAGATTCACCCGGTATCAGGCCGATGACCCGGCCGCCCCGGGAGCCTCGAACAGCACGGCCGACGGCGGCGCACAACGGGAACTCGTATTTCGTCTGATCGATGCGGCGTTCGGTCAGCGTCGCAAGACCCTGCACGCGGCATTGAAGACCATTGCGCCCTCCGAGGCATTCTCCATCGCCGGCATCGATCCGACCCGTCGAGGAGAGACGCTCACCATCGCCGAATTCACCGCTCTGGCCAAGGCCATCGAATCGTGTGGAGATGGAGATGAGGCACAATGAGTCCGGTAACCTCACATCCACGCCCAGCCGCTGCCCGACATCAGTTCGATGAGCTCTCCCCCATCACCATTACGGTGGATTGCCCGGCGAAAACCAATCTCACCTTGGAAGTGGGACCTGCTCACGACGAATGGGGCGGACGCCACGAACTGGACACCACCTACTGTGCAATCGGCGTATACGACACCGTCACCGCAACCGCCAAGCAACCCGGAGCGGGATTCTCTCTGGAGCTCGAAGGCGCTTATTTGGGCGACTTGGCCTCCTCACGCAGCGACATGCGCCGCAATCATGCGGTACTGGCCCTCTTCGCCATGGCTCAGGCGGCCGAGCGCGAGCCGGATGTGGCGTTGACCATCACCAAGCGCATTCCCGTGGGTGCCGGACTAGGCGGCGGTTCAGCCGACGCCGCGGCGACCATGCTGGCGGTCAATCGTCTCTGGGATCTGAACTGGCCTATAGAGCGCCTGCGCACCATTGCCGCCACGTTGGGCGCGGACATGCCGTTCTGCCTGACCGGTGGCCTTGCATACGGCACCGGTTTCGGCGAACGCATCACGGATATCGCCCCCGGCAGCCGCGATGAGCTGGCGCTGATAGAACAGGGATTCAGCGGCGAAGTATTGGTCGGCGCATACCAGTCGCAACTCAGCACTCCTGAGGTCTACCACACCTTTGACATCGTGGGAGCCGCAGAAGGCGACCGCAATCATCTGCAGGCTGCGGCAATCAGCCTGCATCCCCGCAGCGGGCAGGCCATCGACGCCGCCACGCAGGCGGGGGCCAGCCATGCATTCGTCTCCGGATCCGGCCCCTCAGTGGTCGCTTTCGCCGCCGACGAGGCAGCGGCACAACGCATTATCGAGGTGTGGCGCGATACAGCTGTGGTCGATCGTATTATTCGAGCCAAATCTCCCGAACACCCCAATATCAGCGTCAGACAGTGACGCTAAGGTAGCAACCAGCCACCCGACCCATGAAAGAAGTCCACCGATGACGTATCAGGTTGATGAACGTGAAGCCCGCAAGGCGTACGTGCGCCGCCGCCAGACCATCGTCTTTTCCATCAGCGGCGCGGTATTGGCAGTAGTGCTGGTCATAGCCCTACTGTTCAATTTCCACGTTTTCGGCCTCGGCGAAGTGGAGACTCCGGCCAGCCAGCCGAATTACGGCAACGCGGCGCCGTGCGCGGTCAAGGACAGCAGCGGCAAAGCGCAATACGTGTCCAACGCTTCGGTCGGCATTCGCGTGATGAACGGCACCTCTCACGGCCAATTCGCCAAGGCCGTGGGTGAAGCTTTGGCCAATCGTGGATTCAGCGTGCAGAAAATCGATAACTATTCCAGCACCGACGTTGAACGCACCACCATCTACTTCGGCAAGAACGCCATTAATCAGGCGTATACGCTGATCGGCAATTTCACCGACGCCACCATGATCATGACGGCTCGCGAGGATCAGCTCATCGATGTGGTCATCGGCGCCACGTTCAACGATCTGCAGGACACCAACTCCTCCCCGCAATCCGGTAAGACCATCACCAATATCGAGGGTTGCAAGGCCGCCGATAGCATGACCAAGCTGCCCGCCGACACCAAACACGACGCATACACGGCGCAGTAAGGCGCATACAGCTTCATCTTCGCGAAAAACCGTACGCTGACACGTATTCAGCGTACGGTTTTTTGGTATCGGACTACTATCGGACTACTGAATCTCGGCGTACCAGCGCTTGAGTTCTTCGACGGCCACATCGTGGTCCACCGGACCGTTATCCAAGCGGTATTCCAGCATGTGCTTGTAGGCGCGGCCGATCATCGGGCCGGGCTCCAAGCCCAGCAACTCCATAATTTCGTTGCCGTCCAGATCCGGGCGGATCGCGTCGAAGTCCTCTTTCTTCTTGAGTTCGCGGACGCGCTCCTCCATCTCATCCATGGCCTGGGAGAAGATCATCGCCTTGCGTTTGTTTTGTGTGGTGGCATCCGCACGCGTGAGCCTGTTCAGCCGCTCATAGAGGTGCCCGGCATCCTTGACATACCGGCGTACGGCCGAATCGGTCCACGGCTCGTCCACATAGCCGTGGAAGCGCAGGTGCATATTCACCAGTTCCGAGACGTCCTCGACCAGATGGTGGTCAAAACGCAGCGCCTTCAAACGCTTGCGGGTCATTTTGGCACCCACCGCGTCATGGTGGTGGAAGCTCACCTTGCCGCCCGACTCGAACCGGCGGGTCTTCGGCTTGCCGATATCGTGCATCACGGCGGCCAAGCGCAGCGTCAGGTCGGGGGCGGGCACCGGGCCGTCCGGGCCGGTTTCCAGGGCGATAGCACGTTCGAGCACAATCATCGTGTGCTCGAAGACGTCCTTGTGGCGGTGGTGTTCGTCGATCTGCAATTGCAGGGCCGGAATTTCCGGGAAGACGATGTCCGCAAGACCGGATTCGACCAACGCCTCAAGGCCGGCGCGCGGACGGTCGGAGAGCAGCAGTTTGGTCAGTTCGTCGCGCACACGCTCGGCGGATACGATGTCGATGCGGTCGCGCATCGAGGTAATCGCCTCGGCCGCGTCCGGCGCGATACGGAAGCCCAGCTGGGCCACGAATCGCACGGCGCGCATCATACGCAACGGATCGTCGTCAAAGGACTGTCGCGGATCCACCGGCGTGCGCAACACGCCCTTGGACAGATCACTGGCACCACCGAACGGGTCCACGAATTGCAGGTCGGGCACGCGCAGAGCCATCGCGTTGACGGTGAAGTCGCGGCGGGACAGGTCGCCCTCAAGCGTGTCGCCATAATTGACCTCGGGCTTACGCGAGTCCGGATCGTACGTGTCAGAGCGATAGGTGGTGACCTCCACCTTGACCTCGGTGCCGTCCGGGCGGCGGCGCATGGCACCCAGCGTGCCGAACTTGCGCCCCATGTCCCAGAAGCCGTCATGCCCCCACCGGCGCAGTATCGGCTCGAACTGCTCAGGCCGTGCGGATGAGCAGAAGTCCAAATCGTGGCTCTTTCCATGGAGCAGCAAATCCCTGACCGGGCCGCCGACCAATGCCAGCTCGTAACCCTGTTCGGCGAACAGTCGACCAAGTTCGATGGCTTCAGGCCATACTTCGAAATCCAATGGGCACCTTCCCGCGTGCGACGTTTTTCTGCCCTACCAGCATACCGTTACCCCACCTGCACACGGGGTTGAGTAAGGTGGAGAATATGATTACGCCCGCCGACCTTGCCCGCATGCTGGGGCAAACACCAGATTCGGCGGATAGCCATACCCAAGACCACCTGCTGTATACGTCCGAAACTCCGCATCATTCCGCCGATTCGGGCGATTCTTCCGATGTCGGCGGCACCGCGAGCCACTCCACCAATCAGGCCGTTCATCAAGACGAAGTAGACGCAGTACCGACTGCGCAACATTCCGGTGTGCCTGGCACACCCGCAACGCCCGCCACACCCGAACCATCCGAATCCGAAATATCGGACGCCGCCAGCGACATGCCCGCACCGAAGCCGATGATGCCCACACCGGCCACCGTCTTCGGCATGCATGCCACCGTCACCATCGCCACTACCAGCGGCACTATCGAGGGGCAGGCTGATGGTATCGCCGGCGAGGCCGGTGCCGAGACGATTGCCGAGGTCGAGCCGATTATCGCCACGGCACAAACGTCCGTAACCATCGTCACGAACGATCCCGCGGCGACCGCTCACGCGGCCGTAGATGCTGCCGTTGCGGTCGCCAAGGCCGCCGCCGCGCACACCACAGCGATACCGACTCCGCGCGACGTGCTGATGCCGCCTGCGGCACGTACCGCACCGGCCGCAACGCCGGTCACCATGCCGGTCTCAGCGCCGTCTGCAGCACCAGTGAGGCCCGCAACGTCAGCGCATCCCACGCCGGCCACGGTCTTCGGCCGGCACCCGTCCGGAGATGTTGCCTCGCCGGAACCGGCAGTGCCGGTAGAACCGGTGACGCCATCCGGCCCGACTCCGGCCATGATGCCGCAACGCCGTACGTCGGACGGTCCGACCACATTCGCTTCACTGGATGCCCAGGAACTGCCGGTCGTACGCGAATATTCGGCAGGCGGTCTGATTTTCGATGACCAGAACCGCGTGGCCATTATCGCCCGTCATTCCCGCTCCGGCCATCTCGAATGGTGCTTGCCGAAGGGGCATATCGAAAAAGGCGAGACCCCGCAGCAGACCGCTGTGCGCGAAGTGCATGAAGAGACCGGCATCCTGGGCGAGGTGATCGATTCCATCGCCACCATCGACTACTGGTTCACCGGTACCACGCAGCGCGTGCACAAGCTGGTCCATCACTTCGCGCTCAAACAGACCGGCGGTGAACTGACGGTGGAAGGAGACCCGGATCATGAGGCGGAAGACGCCATCTGGGTGCGTTTTGAAGATTTGGATGACGTGTTGAGCTATCCCAACGAACGCAAAATCGCGTGGCTCTACGCCAGGAAGAAGAACAGGCAGGCAAACGAGTGAACCTACCCGGAGTCTTACGACATTGCACACGTCTGGCACACGCACTGGCGGCTGGCGTCGCCGTTGTGGCGATGCTGGCCGCTCCATTGACCGTCTACGCGAACGATACGACGGACACGACTGATTCATCCGATACGACGGACGCAACGGGCAATCAGACCGAGAATCAGCCCAAGCAGAGCATTGCCATCACGCAAAGCACCCCCATCGTCACCTCCAAATCGGGCTATCGTGTCACCGCGGTCATCAGCAATACGGACAGCACGGCCACGTCAAGCGGCACACTGCACCTGACCACCAATGCGTTGTTCACCTTTGTCTCGCGCACCGATATTCAGAATTGGGCCGAGAACAACGCCCCCATCCCAACCCCCAACGAGTTGGGTTCCGTTGACGTGCCATCGATTCCCGCCGGCGGCACTGCCACCGTCACCATCGAGGTGAACGCCAATCAGCAGACCCTTGCCTCCATAGGGAGTTGGGGACCGAAACCGCTGATGCTGTCGTATATCGTTGGCAATCAGATACTCGCCGATTTGCCGAGTTTTCTGACCCGATCTTCGGATGGGCTCAACACCGCGACAACACCGGCCATGAACCTGACCGTGGCCATGCCCTACACCGCCAGCGGCTGGCAGGTCGATAATAAGGCCATCAGCAATCGCATTGCCGAAACCACCACTTCCTCGACATCAACATCGTCCAAGTCCAACAGCACGGACAAGGCCGACAAGTCCGATAACGCCGACGCCAGCAACGCGGCCAAAGCCACTGATACGCAAGCCATATCCTTATCCGAACAGGATGCCGATACCGCGCGATCCCTTGGGCAGACATTCGCCAAGCACCGCTCGCTGCAAGTGATCGCGGATCCTCTGTATTGGCGTCAGTCCGCAGTGCAACCGTCCATTGCCGGCATCATGCAGCCCGCCGACTTCGACATCACCGCCTATACCGCACTGGACGATACCGCGGCCTACGAAAAGGCCGGCATCACCACTGAGCAGTGGAACGCCAAGCAGGCGGCCGCATGGTATGCCGACGGAGGCGACTCCGAAACACCCTCCGCGTACGCATGGCAGGGCAACAACTGTTGGACGTTGGATGCGCTGACCGCAGCACGCGAGCAGGGCTATGACACGGTGATTGCCGATGCCTCTTTCGATGCCGACCAGACTGAAGCCGTACACACAGGCACCTACGTGGTGCATACGCCTGCCGGCGATGTCACCGTGCTGAAGGAGCAATCGACCTTGGGCACGCTGGCCAAGGGCCAAGCCACCAGCACGGACGCGCAGGCCGAGTCCAGCGATGCCGGTCGGTTGGCCCGACTGATCGCTCAGAGCGCGTTCTACCAGATGGAACAGCCCTATACATCCCGATACCTGCTTATGACGTTCTCCCGCACCACGGAGGCCAGCTGGATCGATCAGGTGATGAGCGCCTTCGAGCAGGCGTCTTGGTTGAATCTGACGGACCTGAAGACCATGGCCAAGGCCGATCCGTACAATGTCAGCGATTCGGTCAATCCCGACAAGGCCGATGATGCCAACACCGCCAATACCCGGTCGGCATTGAGACAGTTGGCCGACAGCCGGCATGACATCATGCGCATGGCCACCTCCATATTGAGGAACGAGATTGATTCCGACGAGGTCTCGTCGTTGGACCCGCAGGCCCTGGCCCGGCAGGACGCCAATGACACCGCCTCGCATAGCAACGATCCGACGCAATGGATTGGCTCTTTACTGGCGCTGCATGACGATATGGCGCTGCGATCCATGTCTGGCTCCCCCCAGCCGACAGCCACGCGAAAAGCCATGGTCAAAGCCACGAAAACACTGGCCAGCGATCTTCTGAACGGCGTACGCATCAACCCATCGGAATCAATATCCGTGTTCAGCGAATCCGCGAAAATGCCAATCACCGTCAGCAATGACCTTCCCTACGCCGTCAGCGTGCAGGTCAACTCACTGACTGACTCCATGCAGATCGTCACCTCGCGAACCGCTGACATCGATATTCCCTCGCATAGCGACGCTCAGGTGACCTTCACCATCCGCGTTTCCACTTCCGGCTCATCGACGGCCCATGTGTCGTTGACCGACCGGGAAGGCAACAGCTTCGGCAACACGCAGGACACCGCGATCACCAGTGTGATGCGCATCAGTGATGCCAGCGGCTTCATTATCATCGGCTTCGCCGTGCTACTGGGCATTATCGGCCTGTGGCGGCAGTTCCATCGGAAGAAGGACCCCGACGAATGAGTTCAAGCGTAGGTCGTAATTCCCTGATCATGGCCACGGGAACCGCTGCTTCCCGTGTGACCGGTCAGCTCCGCACGATTCTTCTCGCTGCGGCCATCGGCACCACCGGATTGGCGGCCAACGCCTATCAGGCCGGTTCCATGATTCCCCAATCCGTGTTCACGCTGGTGTCCGGCGGCATCTTCAACGCCGTGCTGGTGCCCCAGATCGTGCGCACGTTGAAAGAAAAAGACGCCCAAGAACGACTGAATCGCCTGATTACGTTGGCCATCGGCATCCTATTGGCCATGACCGTGGTGATGGCGGCGGCCAGCCCTCTGCTTGCCCGCCTGTACGTGGGTAGCGACGATCACCAGATGATAGCCCTGACCACCTCGTTCACCCTGTGGTGCATGCCTCAGGTGTTCTTCTACGGCCTGTATACGGTATTGGGTCAGATCCTGGCCGCCAAAGACCATTTCCTCACGTATGCGTGGAGCTCAACCGGTGCCAACATTATTAGTTGCGCCGGTTTTACTGGCTTTATTCTGCTGTTCAGCAAGGCCAATGAACAGCCCCTCGAATTCTGGACCGCCGACAAAATCGCGCTTACCGCAGGCACCTGGACTTTGGGCGTGGCCTTCCAAGCGCTGATACTGTTCCTGCCGCTGGCCCGTATCGGATTCAAATACAAACCCAGCTTCGGGCTTGGCGGCTTTGGACTCAGGTCTATGGGTCCCGTGGCGTTAGGCTCTTTGGGCGTGGTGGTCACCAGTGAGATCTGCGGCATTATCCTTACCCGTATCGCCACATCCGCACCGCAGCGCGCCCACGAACTGACGGGTGCCAGCCTGTTCAGCGTGGCAGGCAACGCGACCTATCAGAATGCGTACACCCTGTTCATCCTGCCCTATTCACTCATCGCCGTATCGGTATCCACGGCTATGTTCCCCAAGATCTCCCGTTCCATCGCAGCTGCGAATCTGGATGAGGCACGGCACGATCTGGTGAGCGCGCTGAACAACGTAGGGCTGCTGATCATATTCTTCGCCGCCGCCATGGTCGTGTTCCCCGAACCGATCATCCGTGCATTGCTTCCGTCCGTCTCGATGGACGAGACCATGCTGATTTCCTACGCGCTTATCGCCCTATCTGTGGGCACTCCTTTGGGATCGGCGTTCCTGCTGATCCAACGTACATTCTACGCCTTTGAGGACGGCCTGCACCCCTTCTTGTCCGCGGTGATGCAGTATGGGTTCACCTCGGTATTCATGATCATCGGCATGATGGTACTTCCTCCTGAGCATTGGGTACTCGGCATCGCCTGCTCGGTGACCCTCGGTGGATTACTGGCGTTGCCGCTGACGTTGATGATGTTGCGCCGCAAGTTCGAAGGCAATCTTGGCGGTCGGGAGATCACGAGGACATATGCCAAGGCCATTGTGGCGGCACTGGCTTCCGGAGTTGTGGTCTGGCTGATCAAACGACCGGTAGTCGCACTGCTCGGCGCGGATATTCGACCAGTAGGCGGGCACATGAGCTGGTGGTCTGCGCTGGCCATCTGCGTGGTGCTCACCATTGTGCTGGCCGTAGTATATGTGGCTGTGTTGTGGGTGGTACACACCCCGGAACTCATCAGCGCCTATCACTCGATACTGGCCCGTCTACACAAGACTCCGGCCAGTGAGGACGTTGCTGTGACAGCCCAGCCGGAAAAAAGTCGACGCTACGTAAATCAATCCTGAGACGGAGCCCGTCAAGGATAGCCCCGCACGTAGAATATCTAAGACCAATCTCGAACACCAATCACACGGAGCCGAACGCACTATGAAACCGCAACTCGGAGACACGATTCTCAACCGATACACCTTGGTATCATCGTTGCGTGAGGAGCCTGGCATTCAGGCATGGAAAGCCAACGACCGTGTGCTGGCAAAGGATTGCCAGCTGTTCATCATTACCGATCGCAGCGCTTTCGCCGCAATCGATGAGCTCGCTGGTCGCATCGCCGCCACTCGCCCTGATCGTGTGATTCCCATACTGAAATACCGTATGGAATCCGACGTACTTCTCATTGTCATGCCGGTGGATAGCGGCCAATGCCTGACTGACTACATGGTAGATACCGCCAAGCCGCTCAGCTACAGCGCCATCCGGTCGATTATCGGAGAATGCGCCGACGTGCTGCGCGAGGTCATTGCGGATACTCCCAGCGGCATCGTCATCACAACCGACACCGTTCGAGTGACTACCTCCGGTGTGCAAATTGCCGATGCACCATGTGCCACGATGCTGGCCGATACGTCCGCTACCGATCTGCGTACGGACGGTCCTGAACGGTATGCGATTCGCCAGCTTGCGGCATTACTCTATACCCTGCTGACACGCACGCCAAGCCAAGCGACACCCACATTCAATCTGCGTGCCTTGCCGCAAGACACCCCTGGCGAATTCCGCGTGATTTGCAAGCGTGGATTGGCCTTGAGCGAGCCCGACGATCATACGTTGCCAATGGCTGCCCTTGTAGAACTCGACGCCTTGTTGGGTAATTGGAAGCCGCTCTCTGAACTGAGCGATGCTGATATTGCTTTGCCGAGCGTGGAAAGCGATTGCTCGATTACCAAGGCGATACTGAAGCCTGCCAACGAGACTGATATCGTGCCTATTCCCAGCACGTTGATTAACAGCAGCAGTCTTCCGGAATTGTCTATTACCCCTTCCCTGCCGGTTCAGACGGCCGCCGTCCCCGCTCCGCACGCGATGTCACCGGTTCCTCTGCCTGATGGGTCCAGTACTGCTGACGGTAACCAGTCTCAGTCTGATGCCCGCCGTCTGTTTGACTTCAACCTTTCTGACGCCTGGGAGCACGAAAATCTTTCCGGTGAAGGCACCGGTGACTGGTACAGCGAAATGAATCCGGCCCCCATCGGCGGTCCGGGTGATAATACTCGGTTGACAGTGCCTATTGTTACCGGCGGTATTCCCGATGCCACCGTGGGAGAGACAACCAGTCGTATTCCCGTGTTCGACGCCAGCGGCCGTGCTGTGGCTCCTGGTGAGGAATCGCTGCGTGCCTTGGAAGAGGAGCAGGCCCGCATTGCCGAAGTAAGCGCCATTCCTCCGAGCTTCACACCGAAGGATGTGCCGGATGACGAGGTTGACAGCAAGCTGCCCGATGAACATCTGTTCGGCAAACTGTCGACCAAGGTCGTTGCCATCATTGTGGCTCTGATATTGGTAGTGGCAGCGGCTGTTTGGGCAGTGCATGCGTTCCGATCCTCCGGAGACAATCCTGCCGATGCTTCCAGCAACTCCAGTGAAGGTGACTGGCCTGATATCAATGCTGACGCTGTGCCATTTGGTGGCAGCGAGAACGCGACGAACGGTGGCACCACTGACGATTCTTCAAAATCGAGTGATGCCACTCAGAGCGAATCCAAGGACTCGGCATCAGACAAGTCCAAGAAGTCCGAGACTGCTGATTCGTCGTCCAAGAAGTCCGGCGATAAGGATTCCAGCGCTGTTCCGCAACCGAGCCATGAGAACAACACGGCGTTTACGATTTCCAGCGCCAACTTCCTGTCGAATCCTGGCGGCCAATCCGGGTACGCATACTACATGCACCTTGACCAGCCGCAGGATGCGTACCGCATGGTTATCACCATCCGCACATCCGGTGGTAAGGGCTATATTCGCGCAAATACCACTGGGGACCCCACTCAAGGCAAGCAGGTGGCCGAATTCACCTTTGCTGAAGGTGGCACTACTGAGGTGAAGTTCACCAAAGCCGTCAAGACGCAGGATCTGCTGCTGTGGGTGCCATCGGATAGCCTGCCGCAGAACCAGCTGTACATCGAAAAGGTGGAGGTCTTCTAATCGGCATCTATGCCGATAACTGACCCAAGAAGGGGCGGTACCGTTCGCATACATTCGACGGTACCGCCCCTTCTTCGCATCTGGCTGAATGACACGGAATATCGTATGGGGGTGTGACAATGTTTCACGTGAAACATAACGTCATCATTATCGGTTCTGGTCCCGCTGGCTACACGGCCGCCATCTATCTTGGCCGCGCAGGTCTCAATCCTGTTATGGTCACTGGTGCGTTGTCGCCAGGTGGACAGTTGGTCAACACCACTGAGGTGGAGAACTTCCCCGGATTCCCGGAAGGTATTCTTGGCCCGGATCTTATGGATCGCATGAAGGAACAGGCCAAGCGCTTCGGTACAACCTATATCGCAGACGATGTCTCTTCCATCGAGGCGTGTGAGAGTGATTCGGTCAAGCCGACCTATCGTGTAACACTCTCCGATGACTCCCAATTGGAGGCATCGTCGCTTATCATCGCCACAGGGTCGTCATTCCGTAAGCTTGGGGTGCCCGGCGAACAGGAGCTGTCCGGACATGGCGTCTCGTACTGCGCCACCTGCGATGGCTTCTTCTTCAGGAACAAGCCTATCGTGGTCGTAGGCGGTGGCGATTCGGCTTTTGAAGAGGCATTATTCCTGACCCGGTTCGGTTCTTCGGTCACCTTGATTCACCGACGCGATAGCTTCCGTGCCTCGCAGATCATGGTGGACCGAGCCAAAGCCAATCCGACCATCACCCTACTGACCAACACAGTGGTGACCTCCATTACCGGCACCTCCTCCCCCACACAGAACACCGGTGCACCTATTGCCATTCCTGGCTTGACAATCAAACGACCGGCTGTGGCACCGGCCAGTGTCAGCAGCATTGCCGTACGTAACGTGGTGACCGGAGAAGAAAGCACGCTGGACACCAACGCCGTATTCGTGGCTATCGGCCATACGCCAGGATCTGTTATTCGGGGCTCCCGGCCATCCGCCAGCCACTGATTTTGCAGCTGGTGTTGTGGACCGTGACAATGATGGGTATGTCGTGGTGCAGGGTGCCAGCACGGTGACCAGTGCGCCAGGCATCTTTGCTGCAGGCGATTGCGTGGATCGTACTTATCGTCAGGCAATCAGCGCAGCGGGCATGGGCTGCCGTGCAGCGCTGGATGCGCAGGCCTATCTTACGGACTGATTGCGGCGACCTGATGATGGCTTGCTGTTCTGACTGCTGCCTGTGACATAGGAGCAGCGCTAGGTCAGTGTTACAGCATGCCGCCTTTGGATAGTACGTATCGGTCAAAGGCATAGAAAGACCCCTCAGGCGACGGAGAATCACGATGTGTGATTTGTCATCCTCCAGCCTGAGGGGTTTTCTATTGCGACAGGGGCTACAACGCAGGCATACGCCCCTGCCAGGAATCACGCAGAGGCTATAACGTCTTGCGCGTACAACGCACTGCACAGCAATAATGCCGGCGACAGTGACAAGCCGATACAATGCCAAGTGACAACGCTAAGCATCGGTGTTGTCACTGACGATGCCGGCGACAACACGAATGTTCTTATCGTGTTACACCCATTTGGAATCGGCATCGCCTTGGCTCGGCACCAGCAGCTGCAGGATGCGATCCATATCCTCTGGTGACGAAAAGACGATTTCGATGCGACCATGCTTGGTGCTGCCCTTAATCGACACCTTGGTGTCGAAATGATTTTCCAAACTCTGCTGGATGGCGGAACCAACCCAAGGATTGGTCTTGGACGTCTTGGGCTTCTTCGGCTGCTCCCCCGACGCAATCTTCATGGCGACGATTTCTTCAGTGCTGCGTACAGAAAGACCTTCCGCAATAATACGAGAAGCCAGCTTGTCCATTTCCTCCGGATCGCTCAGGCCCAATAGCGCACGCGCATGACCGGACGATAGCACACCGGCAGCCCCTCTCTTTTGCACACGATTCCCG
>OGPK01001476.1_pt1 | contig 17927 bp, 19 predicted proteins | sample 1552921 | NCBI WGS metagenome assembly OGPK01 (sample SAMEA2580264, study PRJEB22360) | human gut metagenome | biome: human gut; feature: human-associated habitat; material: faeces | place: Denmark | collected 2008/2010 | reverse complement strand
GGTCCGGCTGTCACAGCCATAGCCGGTAATTAGTTTTCCGTTGTCAGTCTTTTGCGGATTTGCCACATAATCAATAATATCGCTGATTGCTCGGCTCTCAGTGCGCCCCTTTCCGATATGCAGGGGCATGATGCGTGTGGTTGCCATGAAATTTTCCTCCCTTCAAAAATCGATAAACAGGAAAACCTTATGAGGTATATCGCTTATTGCAGCCGAAGATACACAGCTGCTATTTATCGGCCTTATTGCAATAGCCACATTATGCTTATCATTTTTCCAGTATCCTGTCGCCTTTTAACTTAAATCTCCCGTTAAGAGTGAACCGCCCCAGATTGTGCGGACAGCACAAAAAAGCACCTATGTAGGAAATATTAAGGTTTAAGCGAGGTGGCGCAGCGTCAGCGGCGCCACTCCTGTTTTGCTTTGGATGCGCTCGTGGTTGTAAAAATGGATGTAGCGATCCATCATCTCGTTGGCTTCCAAGATGGTAGCTGGTTTGTGGCGGTAGATGCACTCTGTGTTCAAAATGGAGAAGAAGTTTTCTGCCATTGCGTTGTCATAGGGATTTTCTTTCCTTGACATAGACAGCGTAATCTTGTAAGATTGAGTTAGCTGGAAATATGCTTGGGATGTGTATTGAAAGCCTTGGTCGCTGTGGAGGTGCAACTCTGCGGCGACCTTCTTCTTTTCATCGCGTACAGCTTGGCGGATGGTGTCCAGCACCAGATTCACCGTCTGCTGTGCAGCTGTCTTGTAGGCCACAATGCTGTTGTCATACAAATCCCGAATTATGGACAGGTACAGAGCCCCTTCCTTTGTCTGATTTACAAAGCTGCAGTACCCGCTTCTGGACACGGAAAAGAATTTGCACATAACCAGTATGGGGTACTCTTTCCTGTGGTGGTAAATCACCGCATACTTTGCCTTTGCTCTCACTTCTTTCCTGTGGATCGCAGAAAATCTCGCAGCAATTCATTTTCCATGCGCAACCGCCGAATCTCATAAGCCTGCTCTGTCACAATATCTCTTGGTGAAGTATTTTTTCTCGGTCGCCCTTTGGGCCATGGAAGAATCCCTGCTTCCAACTTGCGTTCCTTTCGCCTCTCTCGCTTGAGCAGTTCTTTCATTACCTGCTTATCCTGAAAACCGTAGTATTCCGTAATTTCCCTTTGTGTTTTCCCTTCTATCAGCATTGCTTTGATCTCAGGCAACAACGCTTGAACATGTGTTTAATTTCGTTCCTTCATGGAAATACCCCCTGATGTAGTTTATTTTCCTACATCAGGGGGGTATTTTGTCTCTGTCCGTTTTTACTGGATCTGTTCACATTGAGATGGCGGTCGGCATTTCTATTATGGTTTTGGAATTCTGCATTTTGAGGGTATATTCGCCGGGAGGAAAGATTCCATCCAGGTTTCATCCGTCTAGCTTCGCTCAGGCGCATTGTGTAGGTGCCAAATCAGGTAGTGGTAAAGATCCAGATTGTTCTCCTTTGCGGTTTCAATTAGGTTGTAGATCACGGCGCTGGACTGAACCCCGGCAGGGGGGGTATTGGAGAAGAGCTAATTCATCCTGCCCATCACAAAAGGCGTAATGCTGCGCTCCGCGTGGTTGCTGGAAAACTCCAGAACTAGCGTCCTCCAGATAAGGCCACTGCTCCTGCAAATAGTGCGGCACCTTGCCTAGAGCGAACTTGGGTGCCGTCTTGGTGCTGGCCTCATTTGCCTACACCAACAGAGCGTCTAGGACCGGTTTCTCCAGTTCCAGCCGCTTGGCATATCACTTTTTCGGCGTCAGTTTCGCGAGAGACTGCTCCAGCTGTTTCTCCTTGGACAGTGTTTGCAGTGCCTCATCAAATTTTCGTCTGATGTGCGCCCAACAGCCCACCACCCGGATCTTCATCGGCAGTTTGTGATAGCCTGGTTAACCGTCTGCGTGCAGCCATTCGGAGAAGTCCTTTAAGAAAGTCCGAGCCTAATCCGCCTTCCAGCTAGGCTTGGTACTCGTACAGGACAATGGGGCGCTCAGTGCAGCTATCGGTTCGGTACCTCCACATATTGAGGATTTGCTCGTAGAAGTCCTACCCGGCTCCTTCAGCACCTGCACCGTAGTCTCGTCCCCGTGCAGCAGCGAACTGTCACAATTTCCGCCTGCAGCTATGAATTTGGTAATGCTAGCTCGTTGTATTTGGGGTGGTGAAAGAGCAAGCTACGTGGAAAGGAGCATTTATCGATGCTACCAAATAATTCATTGTCAAAGCAAAGGCCTCTCAGTACACTATATCGGAGAGGCCACAACATAAACGATCAGAACTCTCCACTTTGAAAAACTCCAAATAAAATTCTGAAAATCAACTGATCTTTCGCACAAAGCGACCAATTGGACATGGTTTGCCAACTGAGCATCAGCCCGGCTCGGTACATTTCCTGTTTCTACCCATAAAGCGGTAAGTACATGACTACTTCAGTGTCATAATGAGAACGATTGCCTCTGGTGATGCAAAGTTACCTTTGAAAGACATGGGAAGCTTGGGCGTTTTCTCCACAATTCTCCCGGATAGTATTTTTCACTCTTGCAGGCTATCCGCTACACTTGAAGATATTATCTCATAGTTTTTGTTTTCTACAAAGACATCATGGAAATTGACGTTTACCAGATTATCTTTTTTCTGCTTTTTGTCATCAAGTATTACTGACTCAATTCGGAAATAATACTTTTGTATAAATCCACTTCAGCTTTTCTAGTTGCATTTAAACTATCAATCATGTGTTTACACTTTTGTTCTTCCCAAGAACCCGTTAAATTCATTTTAATACAGAGATTGCATAACGCCTGAACTCGGCGTTCGATCCATTCGCTCACATTTATATATTCTTTTGAATTTGAGATATATTCGTTTTTCATCATAAAAAGAATTCTTTTACTCATCAGAACCTTATGATCATAAAGGTTGTGAAAAGCACGCTGATCCCACCTAATCCGTAATTGCATGGATTTTTCTATGTGTTTGATAAAGCAGTCATAAACATCTACGCCATAATAAATTTTATTAACTTTATATCGTGTAGATTTCAGGTCTTTAGGGCTAAGAATGAACTGAGGATTTAAAAATAAGAAAAGACTCTGCTTTACAATATCAGGATGAAAATCATATCCTATGTTATCTACTAATTTAAATAAGTATACGCCACCTCGAAAATCATCCCAATAATCATCGGCTTCAGATACAGACTCAATTGCCTTGCACGTAACATCCAGATCTGCTTTTGCAAATCGAAACTTCTCATTAATAAAATCTGCAATATATGTGTGATTACTCTCCAAGTCATACCCAAAGATAAAGAGTTCGTGAAAATATCGATTCTGTAATCCACGAATGTCTTTTTGATCTGCAAGAGTAAAAATGTAATACCCCTCTTTAATACATTCGCACAGGAAATCACGTGTATTGCCCCACTTTTCTTTTATCCAAGAACGATCAATAATTCTACATTTCAGCCACGGACAATTGTCAAAAAAGGGATGTGGAATGAAGTCAACAAATAGTCTTTTTCCTTCACTCCAATCATCACCAGTACATGAAGGCAATATATAATTGCTATATATCCAGTTATGTGTTTGTTGATGCCCCCAAAGTATTGACAAAACAGATGCCTGCCATTGCCATGCAGTCAAAGGTGGCACCTCAACTTGTAACTTGTGTGAAAGTAGTGTCTTATCCAATTCATCTACCTCCTCAGTCATATAATTTGATATGCAGAATGCTTGTCAACTTTTGTTTTTTTTATAAATCCACAGAATTGAGCCAACAAATCGTTGTGTATAATGCCCATAGCTTTAAATTTGAATCTGCACTTGCAAGGGCAAGATTGATATCTATATACTTTTCCGCCCTTTGCACGGGCAATCCGCTTATTTTTTGCCTCATATCAGATTGATGAGCCACTAACCAAGGGATCGTCTCATTACCCAAGCCTGTTTTTCTTTGTTCAAGTTCAATTATCAAATTATGTGATTTGATAATTTTTCTAAAAATCGACTTGGGTTCTCCTTTTACAAAATAGTCGTTATTCAACGACAAGCAATATTCAACTAATTCTCTATCAAGAAACGGGAATTTAGCTTTTACATTATTAAAATAGCATGCTTGCGTGGTCCGCATTAGTAAGAGTTCTGGCAGTTTAAATTTTAAACCCACATTCTTTAATTTTCTATAATAGGCATCAGGAACATCGCAACGAATTTCATTAAACAGTTCTTTGATTAATTGATAAGACGAATTCACATATCTACCTTTCCAAAAAGTTCTCTTTTCAGATTCTGTGAACGCCTCAATATAACGCCCGGGGATATATTCACCTTCATAATATTCATTTTTCCCAATACGTTTTCCTCTTTTATTGGCTGAATTTATTCGACTCATAGCCATGTAATCTGGATACGAACTAATTTCATCGGCCCCTTCTCCGAAGATACAAACATCTCTTCTATCTTTTTTAATTTCTAACAACAAAGAACTCAAAGCCACTTCATCAGGTAAACTACAAGGATATTTTCTTCTTCTTATTAAATTCTTAATGTCAAAAAAGAAACAATCAAAATAGTTGTAATTCGCAGGTATAATATTTCTTCGCATACCCCGTTCATCGATTGTACTACTTGTTTCATTTTCGCAGGAAACTAGTGTGTAAGAAACCAACCCACTCAAATCATCCATCAGAGAAACCAATAGATTGCTATCCACTCCTTCGCTTAATGCGATCGCATTATTACTACCCGTTTCACGATTAATCGCTAACTGTAAATACTGTTCTATATGTTCTGCCGCATCTCTTTCATCGTCGTACCTAGGACTATTAAGATAGTCTGCCACATTCCAGTAACACTTTGAAACAATTTCCCCCTTAGAAACTACTACATAGTGTCCTGGCTCTACTTTATTAATCTCGAAATACAATGTCATGCTTTTTGGAACTGCTAAATATGTAAGATAATCATACAATGCAGCTTCATTAACTGACACTTTTCCATGATACAATAATAGTAACGTAGAGATTGATTTCGCAGCCAAAACTTCTCCCTGTTTTACACAGTAAAACACCTGTTCAATTCCTAATCTGTCCCTAATTAATATACAACATGATTTACGATGATCTACTATTGAAATTCCGTAACTACCATCAATATGATATGCAATTTTGTCGCCATACATGTAATAAGCTCTTTCAATCAATGTAATCTTTGCTTCATCTTTATTACATCCTAGTTGTAATAACTCTTCATGTGAAAATGAGATATCTCCCCAATAAAGTATCGACAGTTCCTTCATAATCAAATTTATTCCTTTAACTAAAGTAGTCGTTCATTTATGTCTTACCGCAAGAACGGTTCAAACAACTAATATTCTCGCGTTATTTATGAGGAACTATACCTTCATGTCCCAAATTTCTTTTGCCGCAATATATTGCGTGTTTTGGAATTTGGGAATCAAGTTTTTCAACTTATCATACACACTTTCTCCTTCAGCTTTTCCTAAGTCAATCCAATTGCATGCGCATGCAATTCCCTCTGGAAATACAAATAAATCGTAGACCCCTTCATGGCAAGGAAAATACTTACATTTATTACAAATAGAATTCATTTCATAATGAGAACCATTACGAATACTTTTAAATGTAATATTTACACCATCAATTGTATATATTTTTGTTGGAGTGCCAAAGCCTCTAGCATATTTGTGGTCACAAATATAGCTTGCTCTTTTTTCAAGTTCTTTTTCAATATCCGAAGTATCATAGTATATTGATTTCCACTCATTAAACTGCCAAGGAACTGCAACCACATCCTGAATCTTTAAGTTTGTCCCAATCTGTTTACAATACTGGATTACATTAAACAAGTCATCGTAATTATCCTGACAAATGACTATATTTAGTCTGTGTAGTAATTGCTCGGATGCAAGCAACTCTATACCCTTTTTAAGTTCAGTATAATTCCCAGACGAATTAGTTATTCTATTGTATATCTCCTCCGTGCTTCCATGAAAGTTAACTACATACTTACAATTTGCTGGGGAATTCCACCATTTATCAATATTTTGGGTAATCAACGTTCCATTCGTATTAATCAAAACTTCTTTCGCCTTTGAAAGGACATCAAAAATAATTTCTTTGAAATCAGGATGAAGTAAAGGTTCTCCACCGGTAATTCTAAATTTCTGTACTCCCAATTCAATTGCTGCATCAACCCATTCTCTTAATTCTTCAACTTTGAAAATATCTTTTTTTGAAATCGTCATTTCACCAGCAGAACCACAGTATTTGCACTTCAAATTACAGGTGTTGATAATTGGAAAAGTAACGTATGGAACGATGCCAGAACTAATCTTTTCTTCTGCACTAACAAGCTTAAATTTAGACATATAAATTTTCTCCCTTATTTCCGAAATTTTATCACACTCTCATAAAGAATCTTCGAAGTGAGTGTGTTATCCACAAGGCCTGCAACACCCTTTAAGGAATAAAAATCATTTCCCAAATGGGGATACTGTCGTTTTGCTAAACGATATAAATCCGACCCAAATCTAGGAGTTGTTATCATAACACTTTCAACATAAGTCTCACGCAACTGTCTCAAGTATGAAAATGTATGATTAAGACTGTTGACAGTTTCTCCAGGAGCACCGATCATAATGAATTGTTGAGGCTGTATCCCGACTTCTTTACACCAAGATATTGCCGACAAAATTTGATCCAGATTTATATGTTTTGAATTTTTTTTGAGAACCGATTCTGAAAATGACTCTACTCCCAACCACAAAGCAGTACAATTTGCCATATGCATAATCCGCAATAAATCTTTATTAACTTTGTCACATCTAGTCTCAGCCGACCATTTAATTGTTAATTTTCTTTTTATTATATCAGCACAAATATTGTAAACCCATTCTTCGTTTTGAGTAAAGGTCGAATCGATAAAAAAGAGCCCCTCCGCCCCCATCTTTTCAAGTAGTTCCATCTCGTCTACAACACTCTGTGGATTTCTATATTTAACGCACCTCCCAAAAAAGTTATAGCAGAATGAACATGTATTATAGCAGCCCCTTGAAGCAAGAATTGCACTAAACTTCCTATGCTTCAAACACTTGTTATTGATGTATATGTCGCCATAGTAATTATCTAAAATAACATCATCATAATCAGGAATTTTATCGATGAACGTCTGATAATCTTGAGTATTCCTTTCAACCGAAAAATCTGTTTTATCACTAAGATTTTCTGACAAATCATCTTCTCTTGAGATCAAATGTTCAGCATTATATCTATTCTTATTAATCATCGATTGTAGAATTCCACTGACAGTATAATCGTATTCACCCCTAATCACATAATCTGCCATACATTCTTTAAAAACTATATTCGGCATAACCGTTCCATGAGCACCACAAACAATAATAACAGAATCAGGATTCTTCCTTTTTAAATAATCTATTAACTGAAACGTCAGTCGTAACCTAAAATCCAAAAAATAGTTTTGTATATGATCATACGGCGATGTTGTCACAACTACATATTTACAATTTTTAATGTGGCTATAAAGTTCCTCAAATCCATATCTTTTCACCCTATTATCTATGAATACAGGATGGAAATTCATTTCTTTTAACTCTCTGCTAATATTCATAAAATCAATGGGTGGTTGCAAAAAAGATGAAGCACTTAAGTAATCTGGTATAATCAAAGCGATTTTTTCTGGAAAAAGCTCATTACCTGTTAATTCAGATAATGCGCATGAATCATTTTGAAGTCTATTTATCCCTTGCAACTCTTTATTTCGACGTTCTATATATCTTGCGTTTTTACAGCAAACTTCACACGCATGACATGTAATAAGACCGTTAAGTATTTCCCTATATTTTTGCTTATACTCTTCAGAAAAATCAAAATAGTATAGTTGCAATTTTTCAATAGCCAGGCAGCACTCTCTCTCTTTCCCTTGTAGTAACAAATCATCAATAATTGATTGCAAATACGTGTTTTTCTTTGATACACTATCAAATTTTAAGATATCGTAGCTGATATTCCATAATTTTTTGATCATATCCATATTAGTTCATCTCCCTCTTAAGAAACTTCAAATTATGATTTAGCACAACGTTTATTATTCAATTTTTCACACTTTCAATAAAACATTTCATTAGTTCTTTTTCTTGAATTATCAGATCGTCAATAACACTGTCTATTTCAATTTTTATAGGAATTTCTTTATTTGAAAAATTCATTTTCATAAAAAGATATTGTAACCGTTTATATGCATACGAAATATTTTTTGCATAAGGAACACAAAGCAACCCAAAATTGTGAGTTAAAAAAAACTCACATAAATCAGAATAAGCATTTGATAGTCTTTTCATTTTTTTTGATAACAACATTGACAGAGTAGAATTATCTCTCATGAAAGTAGAGCTTAATGTTGTACGAAAGACTTCTTCTTTAAACCTATTGAGATGGTCAGGTATACTTTTGCGCTTCTTGATATATTGCTTCCACGTATACATGCTTTCTTCTTTTTTGCAATTTTCAAATACTAATATCTGTAAAACTGCATTTTTAAGAGAAGAATGACTGATTGAGCACACTTCTGATGATAGATTATCTACACAAAAGAAGTTCTCTTCATCCCATCCTATTATAAGTATAAAGTGAAAGTCACTATGATCCTCCATATAACTGCGATTCCATGGACACCAAAAAAAATCGACAGTAAATCCAACCGGCCGGCCTTCCTTTATTTCTTTGTAAATGACAGTAAATAAATCATCCTCGAATATTACATTCGACAGCTTAATGTCAACGCCATATGTAGCTTTCATAAACTGTGCAATTTCGTCATAATCAAATAGAAGAATACGATCAGCTAAATTTGAATCTTGCCTAATTAGCGAAAAATTCCACCCAAAACGTAAAAGTTCCGTACAGTCACCATAAGCATAATTAATATAACTACTACAAGCTGACAACAAACAATTGGACATTTGATATTTCATTGGCAGAATCGGTAGAATCATAAATGCAAGTGCTCCTCCTTACCATTATAGTCACGGATAAGAGCGCGGTACGGTTTCACTTTGTAAACTCTTGTGTATGTTTTAGTGGCCGGTACTGCTGTAATTTCGCACGCCTTTGTCCCACACAAACTTTGTACAAAGAGCTATAAGAGCAACAAAAATCGGTTGAATGTAAATTAAGATCTGACCGAGAAAAGAAATGTCCTTACTGAGAATAAACGTTGCAGGAACATAGGAAATAAAAGCATAGGGCACAATAAAAAGCAGTATGAATTGCAGGACGGCGCTGTAAATGGTAATTGGGTAGTTACAGAGGCCACGCAGACCATAAATTGCCGTATTCACAATATCGCTTGATTTGATGATCCAAAAAGAAGTGGAGGCAAGCAAAATCATGATGCAGGATTGCAGAACTACAGCAGAAAAAAGCAAGACAAAAATATATAGCAGCCGCCCACACGTCAGCACAACATGATTTGCGATAAAAGTATATGTTAGTAACGCCAAAGAAAAAACAATGTGGAAAATAAAGGTTACATTGATATGGCTGAGCATATAGTAACGAAATACGCCGGTTGGCTTTGTCAAGACAAGATCAAACTCACCATTTTGAACGCTTCTTTCCAGATTGCCGCAGCCAGCGTGTATCACTATTCCAGAAATCCCATAAGTAAACACATTGACAGCCCAGAGCAACAACAATTCATTGAAATTCCAACCGCCAACTACCCCCACGGCCTGTAACAATAGCAACAGATTCAGGAGGGTAACCATATAAGCATAGAATTGAATCCATAGATTGTTGACGAACGATACTCGGTCCACCATGGCCTGTTTGAACCTGATTTTTATTTGATATAAAACCAATCTCATTATTTACACTCCAAATAATGTCAATTTCTTGATCCCGCGCTGATACAGTACCGCCGCTATGGCAAGCAGTGCGATAATCCAGCCGACTTGTATAGCGTATATTAAGCACACGTTGCTTAGCTCAATTGTATTTAAGCAAATAGAAATGGGCTTATAAAAGAGGTACTGGAATGGCAGGATTTCGTAAAACCATCGGAGCTGCTCAGGGATCATCCAAATGGGAATAATAGAACCCGCAAACAATGTGATAGAACTGTCCAGAAAGATGTGCAAGTTTCCTACGGAAACCACCCAGAAAGAAAGTATCCCCAGCACCATAGAAAGGGCGAAAAACAATAGGATGGACAGGAATACACTCACCGAAAAGAAGGCAACATTTACCAGGGGAATGGAAAAAGCGGCCCTCGAAATAATCAGTATAACCAGAAACTGCGAGATAAACTGAAACAGAAACTTAAAAAGACATTTCCCCAGATACTGACAAAAGAGTAGGTAAAACATAGCATATGGCTTCAATAAATCAAGGGCAATATCACCTGAACGCACACGTTCTCCAATCACCGGAATATAATTCGTATCAAAAGCGACAAAAACACCGATTATGCTACTTAACATAACATATACGCTCATGGTTTCCCAATTGTAAATTGGCTTCGGAACAGAGGCGTTGACGCTTTTCCAGATAAAGAGCTGCGTAACATACAACAGGATTCCGTATACAATCTTTGAGAGCACCTGCCAGCGGTAGGTATACTGTGACAAAAAAGAATTTCTCACAACAAAAAATCCAAAAAGCAGTTTATTTTTCATAATTATTTTCCTGCATTTCCGTGTATAGGCCTTTCAATATGCCAGAAAGATCATTGTCGCGAAAACGAACGGAGTCGATTTCGGCATTGGTCTCTAGAATTTTATTCCAAAAATCTGAATCTGCAATTCCTGATGGATCTTCGTGCAGAGTAATGCTGCGCTCCTCCCATTTCTTCTCATAGAGTATACCTCTTTTATCCATGCAGTTACAGAAATCCCTCATGCCCTCTGCGCTCGTGAATTTCACAACTACGCCGGAGGCTCCGTACTTTTGCTTTAATGCTGCCAAGCTATCATTAAAGCAGATGTGTCCCTTGTCAATGATGATAACCTTTTGACATAGCGTCTCTATATCCTGAACGTCATGGGTTGTGATGAGAACCGTTGTTCCGCAAACACGATTGATTTCCATTATGCATGCGCACAGCCGCTCCTTGACCAGGACATCCAAGCCTATGGTGGGTTCATCCAGGAAAAGTATTTTAGGCATATGCATCATGGAAAAGGCAAAATCCGCCCGCATACGTTGTCCAAGGCTTAACTGCCGAACAGGCGTGTCCACGATTTCCTCTATTTCCAAGTAGCGATCCAGCAGTTTATAATTTTGCTGATATGTCTGAGAAGACAAATGATATGTATATCGCGACAAAAGCAGAGAATCCCTTACCGGCAAATCCCAGTTTAGCTGACTTCTCTGTCCAAATGTTACCGCAATGTTCGCCGCACTTTCCCGTCGCCGGCGAGTAGGATCAATCCCGCAAACGGATATCTGACCTGAAGTTGGCTGCAATATTCCAGCGAGCATCTTGATAGTCGTGGACTTTCCCGCTCCATTTGGACCAAGATATCCCACAATTTCTCCCGCATCAATAGAAAACGAAATATTATTCACAGCAGGAACATCCGCATAACGGCGTCTAAAAAATTTTGCCTTCTCATCGCTAGCCACACGTCGATAGGTTTTAGACAAGGATTCAACACGAATAATCTCCATAACTTGTTTACTCCATTTTTACATTATGCTAATTTCGACAGTACTGTTAAGTCCATTACTGGATATTCCAACCATTTGTCCGTCCTGTATGGGTATATTAATCACTTTCGCCACGAACTCAATTCCAGTATCCTCATAAACAATATATTGCAAATGGTTGTCTATTATGTAATTGTTATATTGAATAATAAGTCTAATATTTTCCCCATGATACATATTTACAATTTTAAGAAACAACAAAATATCTTCAGCAGCAACAACAAAAATGTACTCATTCGAAGAAGCAAAAATATTAACCCAATCATCTCGCTCTGCATTTACAACAATTGCCTTTCCAAAAACATTTCCAATTGAGTCTATCACGCAGCTACGAACTGCTGAAGGAACTTTGATTTGACCAGCATTGAAAAAAAAGCTTTCCCAATTTTTTCTGTGTGCAAATGAAATTGGTCTTAACTCATTTATGTAAATTTTCATTTGATTCGTAAATACAAATTCAACATCAAGGTCGGTACCAATGCAATTACGCGAATCAAACAACGCTGTAGCTATATTTTTTAACAAATAGTCCTGTGAAGGCACGAACTTGATATTTCCAAGATATTTATACGCCTCTTTAGTATACATTGACAAAGGAGATTTGTAATATTGTAGCAAAAAATTCCCATTTCCATCAACATACCCTGTACCATAGCCCCAAATATCGTCAATATTGTTGCTAAGAATGATGTCGATTTCTTTATTGCCCGCCAACTGATGGCGAACGTAATAATATTCAGCATGCGTACTAAACCGTTTATTAATTAACAGTTCTGCCGCCTGTCGCATATTTTCCATGCGACTTAAACCACGAATGGGTTTATAGGATTTATAGACACCTGCAAATGAGTATTCCCGATTTACTGATTCATCTCTTGGACATGCATGTACAAACACCATCTTTAGTCCTTGGCTTTTTTCAAACAGTAACTGAGCTAGTCCTTCAACATCATTATTTTCGTAAAATGCCTCAATTTCACTCCAATCTATTTTTCGATAATTCACTATTGGTACGTTTGATTTATCTTTTATTGTCTCTAAATACTTTAAGCGCACGCTATGCACAATTTATCCCCACCTACTCTATTTTGCAGATCTCATAAAATCTATTGAAAGTTTATCAAATCCACTTTTGATTATTATGTCAAAAATTGTCGTTCTCCTATTACATATCACAGCTTTTTATTAATAGCGTTTTCAACGACATGAATAAACGCCTCAACAGTAGTAACCTCCTCAAGAATCAAAGCATCATCATCTATTTCTATTCCAAACATATCTTCTGCTTCAATAATCATTTGAACATATTCAATAGACTCAATTCCTAGTGCCTGAAGACTTGTCGTATTTTCAAAATCTTTTTCATTCGAGTACTTCTTAATGATATTTCTAATCTTTGAAAAGTCCATGTAGTCCATCTCCTATAATATTTAATTAAATTGATTAGTAAATGAATGCTAAGTTACTATAATTCATCAAAAGCACTTTGTTTTGTTGCAAAATTTACGTCACTAATATTATTTGCATTTTTATATGTAAATACTCTTTTATAAAACCGTGCTTGTTCCTCGTCTGAGAAATCCAAGCAAGACAACCTCGTCTTATCGATAGATAAGGATTTGTAATTCATCAACTTTAGAATATTTTCCGAGAAATCATCATTATATATAATATGCAAATAATACATGCTATAGTACAAAGCATTTGAACATTCCAATTCTACAGATCGATCAATAAGTCTTTCGTCAAATATTTGATTGCGATTACATATGTAATATTCTCTAATGTCACAGAATTTAATTAAGTTTATATCTGCAGCTGCCGCTATCCAAATATCTCCTTCTGCCTCTTTAAATAAATGGCAACACAAATGCAAAAGAAAATCATCAACAGATATGTCATTCTGCATGTCTTTAACAAATATTTTGTCCATTACCTCAAAGTTCCTTTTAAGATCAAGAGATATGCTAAAATCCACTTCTATAATTTCAACATTTAAGTTATCGTTCTTTTTTATGTAAGTTGGCAAATTGTTCATTTTACTTTTCCAGAGCAATTTCTTCTTTCGACTAAAAGGGTGTATCTCCTTTTGATTCCAATCATATTCTCCTTCAATATACCCAATGCTATTCATTATAGTTGCTATGGATTTTATGTCCTTATAACTGCAAAGAAAATCCAAATCGTTTAAACTTCGTGCTCCAAGAAATAAATACACCTCTTTTAACAATGTGATTCCTTTGAGAGGGATCACACGAATTCCATGAGCGTTCATTTTGTTTTGGATCTCATCCGCGCTTTCTAGAAGAATTTTATTACGTACCGCCATTGCATTGTAAAAACTTCGCATCATGAGAAGCACTGTCGGTTTTATCCGACGAGGAAAAAGTTTATGTTTTACTATATTATGATAAACAAGTCCAACTGTTTTATTAATTAAGGCGTAGTTAAAAAATTCCACCCAATTAATATCTTGTTTCATTAATTGTGCTATCAAGGCGATTTCTGATTTAGAAAATGTTATTCTACTCAACATAATAGTTAACGCTTGCTCATTAGATAGTTTAAATGCCATTATCTATCAACTCCTCACACTTGGGGGGCTCAATAATTTCAATTAAATTAAAATTATTCCGAATCAGGAAAAATGCAGTATTTCTTCCTTGCAATCCTATTTGCTTATTCCGGATAACTTTTATTCTTCTCTTATTTTGTGCTAAGAACTGATCTATACTATCAACCAAATAACATATATGATGAATCCCACCGCCCCTTTGCCAAAAGTTAAACACAGTAGAATTTCTATCAGTGGGTTGCAATAATTCAATCATTACATTTTCCAGTTTTATTAGCGCTATCTTTACTTTTTGTGAATCAAGATATTCGTACTCGACATTCTTCGAGTCAATCGATAGAAGTAAAGAAGTTTCCAACGCAAAGGAATATATGTCTTTTACAACTATTCCAATATGATCAATTTGCATGTACATCGCCCCGCCTTATTAGTTTTAGTTACTGTTGCTTCGAAGCTAAAACCCACCTGTTTAATCCAAATCCCACACATGCTGTTTCCACATTTGAATCATTATCAAACTGAAATGTTTTGCTGAAGTGAAATTTATGATAATTAAAGGATGCGCAAGCTACTTCACTCCCGCAAATGTCTATTATCAACTCTTTTTTTAAATTGTTTTTTTTCTGAATCTTTTGTGTTAATACATTCTCTCTCGTTGGAAAAAACAAATCACATGCATTTACTAATTGGGCGGATCCAAATTCTTCTATCGCATAATTAACGGCTTTTCTTTCAAAATCAGTTAAAAAATTTTTAACAAAATCCCTATCACCAACTGCTACAAACTCTCGTACCCAAAACTCCCACAACCTACCTTTTCCATTGAAATTCCCATCCTCATTGCGGTAAACTTTCGCAAATGTTGTGATAATTTTGTTTGTAATAATTTTGTTCGTTAACTGAGGATATATGTGCAAACAAGCAGCTGGAATTAAGGCAAACGGAGTCTGCTTTACCTCTGTCACTTCATTTTTTGTGATACCTTCTAAATCTAGCTTGCTAACCATTGTTAATTGGTGTGGCATTGTATGATAATAACCACACTTTTCTAGTATAGAAGAATCAATAAGTGATGCCGTGTACCATTCTTCCCAGTCGTAATTGTTAGCGAAACTCAAAAACATGTTGTCGTGCTTTTTTAATAGCTGGAAGTCTTTCGCTTCAAAAATATCGTATTCATACATAATAGCCGCCCCTCCTTTGGCCGATTACTTTCTTATCATTAATTAATATTGATCTTGATTATCACTCCTGTTACGCTGCTAGAATGAGAGAGCAATGAGCCAAACAGGCTTCTCTAGTGTTAAGCGAAACAACTTTAATCTCCATCTCATGGTCTTCATACTCAAATAGAAATTTCAATCTAATGATATCACACAATTCGAATGAATCCCTATCAAATCTGGCAAAGATCGATCATTTTTTATTCATAATCCAGACTCCTTTAAAGCAACAAAGTCTATCCTTTTATGTACATTATACTATATTATTTTCAACGTGTCAATTATTTTTATTTATTAACTAATCATGACCACCACTGAAGTGGTGGTTTGCACAGGCCCTAGAAGGGCCAATTACAGACTTCACCCCTAAAGGGGCATTGAATAGTTTGACACCGCATTACACCTACAGGCCGCCGCTAAGGCGGCCTGCTTTTATGCCTTCTTATTCTTGCTACCCGTAAACGGGTCCACGTATTCTTTGAGACTTATCTGATCCATCATCTTATCTTCGACTAACTGATTGCGGATGTAATCCTGAATCATTTGCTTGTTCTTTCCTACTGTATCTACGTAATACCCACGGCACCAGAAATGCCGACTGTCATACTTGTACCTGAGGTTGGAGTGCCTGTCGAAGATCATAAGAGTGCTCTTCCCCTTGAGATATCCCATAAACTGTGCTACACTAAGATGCGGTGGAAGACTTACGAGCATATGAATGTGATCCGGACATGCTTCTGCTTCGATAATCTCCACCTTCTTTTCTTCGCATAACTTCCGTAAAATATAGCCGATATCTGCCTTGAGTTCTCCATATATTACTTTTCGGCGGAATTTCGGTGCGAAAACGATATGGTACTGACATCTCCATGTTGAGTGTGCACTATGATTTACTGTATTCCTTTCCATTGCTAAATAGCCTCCTTCGATTCCGGTAATGCGGTCGCCAAACCATTACCATTCTATCGCTGGAGGCTGTTTTTTCATATACTTAAGTTTCTTAACTCCCCCGGTAGAACCGGGGGTTTATATGAGCTAAAGCACCAAATAGAACAATTCGGCACATTTTGTGTGCCGAATGTTTGCCCTCTAAGCTATTTCAGATCATTTACCCGTACACCCTGTCCTGAATCGCAAATTTCAATCCTTGCACCTTGCCCAGCAGCCAGAGCGCGGCCACCGGCAGACCGTAAGGGCTGATGAGAAACGCTATGACCAGCAGGATGATGCCGTTTTGCGGAGAGTAAGTAATCAGGACGGCCACGCCAAGCAGCACCACCACCATACTGATCAGTCCCAGTACAAGACCGGAAACATATACAATCCCCACACAAATCCAGATGGCCAGGGTCAGCACCAGAATCACCGGAGCCATTAAAATTTTCAGCAGTAATTTTAAGAGAAACAACAGCACGCTCATTTGATTTCCTCCTCCCAGAATTCATATCTCGCGGGATATGTTTTTTCTGATTTCATTATCACAACACAGAGCCAAAAAGGCAAGGATGCAGACAAAGAAGAAAAAGCGGAGGAAGGTGCGGCGAAGAAACGCCGTTCCTCCCTCCGCAGATGGGGCAAATACCCCTGTTACGAAAGTCTGGAGAGCTGGGTCAGGATTTCCTTCACGCCCTCCCATAGCTGCTCCTGCCGCTGGGATAAATCCTCCAGATCGGCATCATAAATCCGCCCGGTCTCATGCACCCGGCGGGTGAGCTGATTTAAGTTGTTGCTGCTCCGGCGCAGCAGGGATACCAGCTCCTTCAGCTCCGGCAAGTCCAGCCGCACCACATAACCGTCCAGGGCCATCTTCCGCAGATAGGCGCTCTGGTTCTCTGTTCCGCATTGCTGCATTTTCTGACGGATCAACTCTAATTCCTCTGCGGACACCCAAAACAGAATTGGAACATCCCGTTTTCGCTTTGCCATGGTTATCGCTCCGGTTCACATTTCTTGGGTGCAGCGGGCTTATGGATAGGCATTTTCTGTTTGAGCTTTTTCCGCACCGATGTGTAGGGCGTCTGTTCTTCTTTTGCGCGGATGCGCTGGCTTTCTTCCCGCAGCTCTGCCCGCGCCTTACACACATCATCGGCCCGGTTCTCAATGCTGTCCCGGATCATATCCATGTAGCCGGTCTCCAGCTTTTCAAAATGGCGATACACATCGGCCAGCGGCGTGGGCAAATCCAGCAGCGCCTGCGCCTGGGCATCGGTCAGTTCCAGTTCCTCCATGGCCATCACAATGTCCTCCCGGACGGTGTACTCATAGGCATAGTTCAATACTTCTGCCGGTGGCTGGCTTTTCAGCCAGTCCCGGAACTTGTCCTGTTCGGCAGTCATCTTTTCAAAA
>OGPK01001473.1_pt1 | contig 17950 bp, 18 predicted proteins | sample 1552921 | NCBI WGS metagenome assembly OGPK01 (sample SAMEA2580264, study PRJEB22360) | human gut metagenome | biome: human gut; feature: human-associated habitat; material: faeces | place: Denmark | collected 2008/2010 | reverse complement strand
AGTAATTTAATAGAGATTAGTTTGAAATACAACTAATCTTTTTATTATATAAATATATCTAGGTTTTAAATATTAAAACTATTGAATAAAATAAAGAAAGGAGGAAAATAATGAATAATAATTGTAATGATAATTATGATAGAATAAAAAAGAAAATAGAAGAAGAAAGAGAAAGATGTAAATATTGTTATATCCAAGGACCAAGAGGGGAGAAAGGTGAAAGAGGAGAGAGAGGACCCGCTACTATAAAAGTAGGAAAAGTAGAAACAATAGAACCAACGTTACCAGCAGAAGTAATAAATACTGGAACAGCAGATGAAGTAATATTAGATTTTAAGATACCAAAAGGAGTACAGGGAATAGAAGGAAAGATTGGACCTCAAGGAATTCAAGGAATAAAAGGAGAAAAAGGTGAAGTAGGACCACAAGGAGCCAAAGGCGAAAGAGGAGAGAGAGGCCCCGTTACTATAAAAGTAGGAAAAGTAGAAACAATAGAACCAACACTTCCAGCAGAAGTAATAAATACTGGAACAGCAGAAGATGTTATATTAGATTTTAAGATACCAAAAGGTGATAAAGGTGAAGAAGGTGAAATGGGACCACGAGGATTACCAGGAGAAATAGGTCGTACTGAACACATAGCCATTGATGAAACTGAAACACTAGAGCCAGGAGAAGAAGCCCAAGTAATGGATACCTTTGAAGATTGGGTTCATCATCTAACATTTCAAATACCAAAAGGAGAACAAGGAATCCAAGGTCCACGAGGAATCCAAGGCCCAGCCGGACCACCAGGAACCAATTTTGTATCAGCATATGGAATAAGATATGCCATGATGGATACCCAAATTACTTTAGAGCAGGCTATAGATACCACTATTCCATTAGCGGAAACAGGAGTATCACTTTTTACCGAATATACCAATAACGGAATAAAAATAAAAGAAAGTGGAGTCTATTTAATATCATATTTATTATGTGGAGCAACAAGTGAAGAATGCTCTTTAACAATGTCCATCAAAGCAAATGATATCTTACAGCCGGCTTCTAATCCCACTATTGAATTTCAAGCCCAAATTATTAACTGTATAAGTGGAACAACTATAATATCACTACAACCAGATGACATTGTAACATTAAATATTAAAGCATCAATGCCAGTGACTATGACATTTAATGGGAGTACTAATGCTATGCTTAGTGTTCTTAAAATACATTAGAATAGATAAAACTATTCTTTTTTTCTTTATTATCATACATATTAATTATCTCCTAATAAAGAATAAACATAATTTATAGTAGAGGAGTGATAAAGTGCAAGTAATTGATGAAAATACCGTTGTTGTAACAACAAGTGAAGAATTAAATAAAGTATTAAGTGAACAAAATAACTATACCTATATCTATTTAGGAAATGATATTACTATGAGTAGCGGCTTAGTAATCAATAATACCAAAGAAAAAATAATAATAGATGGAACCTATAACAATACAAAATATACATATACCAATAACTTAAATACAGAGGGTGAAGTAATAAAAGTAAGTACCACTAATAAGAGAATCATACTAAAAAATATGAATATAATATCATCCCATGGTTATGGCGTTATTTATGTACCATCACACCCCAATTATTCTAATGTAGTAGTAGAGTATAATAATATAAATTTTAGAGGAGTAGAATTATCCTGCAACTACTATGGAACAACTAAAATAATAGATTCTATTATTGAAGTAGCAGATACAAATAATATATCAGCCCAAAGAGTATGCGATTCAAATCGAATATTAATAGAGGGAAATACAACTATAACGAGTACTTCAAGTACAAATACTATTTTTTTCTTTAATGATGTTATCCCCTCATTTGTTAAAATTATTCCCAATAGTAGGGTAACTATAACTACTGATAGAGAACTTATGAATGGAACTAATAGATTAGATTTAACTATTGGTCATGGAGCAGAACTATTATTAACTACGGGTAATGGTTTTGCTAAAACAACTACTCATGGTGCTAGAAATGTTTTAATAGAAGAGAAATCTACCTTCACATTTATAGAAAAAAGTCATCAAAGAATACCAATGTGGAATATCTTTGGTAATTTAATAGTAAAAGAGGGAGCTAGTGTATCTATTCTAAATACATTTATGACTACACCTACTGATAACTATAATATTTATTTTAAAGGGAATAATCAAAAAATTATTATAGATAATCCTAAATATATAAAAATATATACTAAGAAGGCTAATATTTGGTATACAAATAACCCGGTAGAATATACATTTAAAATTAGTAGAATAAATATGTGGAGTGAAGCTAAGGACTATACAAGTGCTTGTGATTTAGAAGATATACCACCATTATATTGGTATAAAGACAATTATCCATTAGAAATAAAAGGAATATTTAATAAAGATACCACCACTATAACATCACATAACCTTACTGAAACAGAACTTACAAAATTACCAGATATAAATAAATTTACTTTTCAAAGTAAAAAGATTTTAACAATAGGAATGATAAGAACAAATATTCAACCAATAAATAGTAATATTAATGTCTTATCGGGATATACCATAAAAGATACTAATATTAGGTTAGAATATGATGGTAAGAAATTAGAGGTTCCCACTGATGAAACTGGACTATTTGAATTTAATTTAGATGATGCACCAATAGATGGTACTAATTATATTATAACTACTTGTTTAAATGGCCTTTATACTAAAAGAGAGATAACAACACCATTTGATGGAGAATTAACACTACTAGAGGTAACAGAAAATATACCGTTTAATACAATACCAGGAGAAGATAAGCCTTTAACATTATATAAAAAAGATAAGACTGTTATAACAGTAGTAGATAGTAGAACTACCAAAACAAATTGGAAATTATATATATATTTTGTTAATCCAATGATTGAAATGAATGGTAAAGTACTAGTAGACTCCTTATTTTTTAAGAAGTTTAATAATGAAATAGAAAAATTAACAACTAGTAAGAAATTAATATATGAATCTACTAGTACTAGTGGAAGTGTAGAAGTATCTAAAGTAACTTTTTCTACTGATAAGGGATTAAGATTAAGTCCTAGTAAGAGTTTATTAAAAGATGAAGATTATTCTACAATGGTTATTTGGAGTATTGAGGAATAGAAGGTAAGGTGATTTATGAAAAAAGATTTTATTTATATTAGAATATGTGATGGAATGAATTTGGGTAAAACAAAAATAATTTTAAATGATAAATGTAATAAGATAGTATATGAAGAGACAATAGTTAATTTAAATAATATTAAAATACCAATATGTCATAATGATATATATAAATTATTTATTATATCAGGATTAAAGATAATAGTTATTCCATTAATTGCTAAAAGAGATGAAATATATTGTATAAATATTAATAATAATTTTAATCAAGCGTAAACTTTCAATTTACCGCCAATATTATAATTTACGGCAACGGACGAGCCTTGTACCGAAACTATACCCGCAATTTTTCCTGCAGATTGTGAAGAATTATAAACATTAAGTCCCGCGCTATATACATGTCTGCTTAAAGGAAACATTGTTTGCGAATGAATAGAATTAATTGAAATTTCCATAATTTAAGCCTCCAAAATTTACAAATATACTTATATTATCGAATATTTTTTATAAAAAAATTAGTTGTTTAAAGAATAAAATCTTTATTATAATTTTACAAAATAAAAGTTAGACTGTTTTAACAATATATGTTAGAATTAACTAACAAAAAAAGAGGTTAATATGTTTGACGAATTGCTTATAAATCATTCCGCGCCGACTTTGGCGGGAATAAAAATAGCCAATATCTTTACATATAATTATAATTCTAAAAAAGAATTATGCGAGAGAATAGTTTTTTATAATAAACTTTTACATAAAAAAGGAATTAATCTCTCAATTTTGAAAGATTATAATTCTAAAGTTATAGTTTATGTTTATAATAAAGAAAAATTGAAAAACTATATCGAAAGCGAAGAGGTTTCAAAGTTTTTATGCGACTGCGGATACAATTCGCGTAATATGTATAAGAATATTCAAATTTTAAGCGAGAAAATGAAAAATTATAAAAATTTTCCGCATGAAATAGGAATATTTTTGGGCTATCCTTTAATCGATATTTGCGGTTTTATAAATAATTTTGGCAAAAACTGTTTATATTCTGGTTATTGGAAAGTTTATCATAATAAAAATGACGCTATAAAAACTTTCGACAGTTACAATCGATGCAGATTTTTCTACACAAATACTTTTTTGGAAGGAAAAAATATTTTGGAGATAATAGAAAGCTATAGCGATTATTCAAATAATATTAACTAAAAAAAATAAATATCTTGGAGGATAAAAATGAGCGATAAAATAGCGATAATTTATTGGAGCGGCACGGGAAATACGGAAAGTATGGCAAAAAGCGTGCAAAAAGGCATAGAAAATGCGGGAGCGAGCGTAGAATTATTTTCAGTTTCAAGTTTTTCGGGAAATGTGGACGATTATTCAAAACTTGCTTTAGGATGTCCGTCTATGGGTTCGGAGAATTTGGAAGAATCGGAATTTCAACCGTTTTACGATTCTATTAAAAGTAAACTTTCGGGTAAAAAGATAGTTTTATTTGGTTCTTACGATTGGGGAGATGGAGAATGGATGAGAATTTGGCAAGAAGATGTTTCTTCTGCGGGCGGTTCTTTGGTTAAGGATGGTTTAACAGTTAATCTCACTCCAGACGATGAAGGGCTTAATAAATGCGTTGAATTAGGCGAAGCTCTTGCAAAAGCTTAATAATTAATCATATTGGCGTATCTCTAAATTTTAGGGATACGCTTTTTATTTTTTATATAATTAATAAGTTATAATTTTAAAATCGTATTATTAAAAAGACGACAAATATAATTTAATATCTTTTGAAGCTATGATAAACAATTATATAAATATCTAAAATACAACTTGATAAAATCCGAATTTTATATATAATAAAACAATATTAAAATAAATTAAATAAAAGAGGGATTGACATGAAAAACATAATTTTAATAGCAATTATTATTTTAACTTTCGTTATTTCTTGCAGAAAGTCTACGCTTGAAGTTACAGAGCCTGGCGCTTCTTTCTTTTTAGGAAAAATGAAAGACGGAAACTATGGTGGTTTTGAAGTTGGAAATGGCGGGAATACTGTAAAGTTTAATGGTAAAGATTATACTTTTGATTCAGATATAATGGGAATTGGCGGAATATATCAAGATACTAATTCTAGTAATTATGTTGGCGTATTTCCTATCGGAGATTCTATGCATACGATTACTATGGATAAAAATGAAAAAGATGCATTAAATGATATTGTAAAAGTAGTTGGTAAAGAAAATTCTGGACCTGTTATACAGGAGATATTAACAAATAATGGGAAACTAGATGCCGAAGCAATTACAAAAAATTTTCCTGATAAGAAAACTGAAGTAGAAGACATAATAAAACAATATGGTTTAGATAATAAAAATCAATTTGGAAAGTATGAAGAATATAAGAAAAATTAAATAAAAAAGCGTATCAATCATTTTTGCCTGATAGATACGCTTTGTAATTTTCTTCGTTATTTTACTTTATTTTTATTTTGTATATTTTTCCGCTTTCTTATATTCGGTATGCAAATAATGATGCGGTTTTTCTCCTAAAGGTTCTCCCAAGAAGTCTTTATAAAGTATTTTTATATGCTCGTTGTCATGCGAACATCTATGTTTAACGACTTTTTTATCTTCCGTGTATAATCCTTTAGCTCTATCGACTCTTACCTCGTTGGTAGTTCCGTAAGGTTGTCCGCCGCCGCCTACGCATCCGCCTGGACAAGCCATAACCTCTACAAAATTATAAGGAGGATTTTCGCCTTTTTCTTTCGCCTTTCTTATCTCTTGCATAACAGGGTCGACATTATGAAGTCCGTTTACTACGGCTATTTTAACATCCTTATCTAAAATCTTTACTGTAGCTTTTTTAACATTTTTTAATCCTCTCACATCGTTAAATTCTACATTTTCAAGATTAGAACCCGCTATAACATTATAAGCCGTTCTTAAAGCCGCCTCCATAACTCCGCCTGTAGCTCCGAAAATCGTTCCCGCTCCGCTATATTCTCCAAGTATGCTATCCGCTTCTTCCTCTTGTATTCCCGCTAAATCTATTCCATATCGTTTTATCATTCTTGCAAACTCTCTTGTAGTTATAACGACATCTACATCGTTATATCCGCTTGATTTCATCGTATCGTTTTTTCTGATTTCATTCTTTTTAGCCGTGCAAGGCATTATTGAAACATTATATATTTTTGCAGGATTTAATTTCATTTTTTCCGCATAATATGTTTTAACCATAGGCGCTAGCATCATATGAGGAGATTTTGAAGTGGAAACATTATCAAGCAAATCAGGATAATATTCTTCTATATATTTTACCCAAGCGGGACAGCATGAAGTAGTCATTACAGCCGTGCCGTTGCTTTCGGTAAATCTTTTAACAAACTCGTTAGCCTCTTCTACTATAGTCATATCCGCTCCAAAATTTGTATCGAATATCGCATCGAATCCTAATAAACGCATAGCGGCGTATATTTTTCCTGTAATATTATCTCCCGCTTTAAGTCCGAAATATTCTCCCAAAGCCACTCTAACCGAAGGCGCCATTTGAACCGTAACATAAATATCGGGATTATCCAAAGCGTCAATAACTTCTTTAGTGTCGACTTTTTCGTATATTGCGGCTACAGGGCAGTGAGTGGCGCATTGTCCGCAATCAACGCAAGTAGAATCTTTAAGCGAAACCCCGACTGGAGCAAAATAAGTGTCAAAACCTCTATTTACGAATCCCAACGCGTTAACTCTTTGCATTTCTTGGCAAACTACCACACATCTTCCGCATTTTATACATTTTTCAGGATTGAGAACTATGCTTCCCGCCGTTTCGTCTCTCGGATGATTCTGTTTTATATTGTCGAATTTTGAATTTCTAACTCCAAAATCGGCGGCTGCGGTTTGAAGTTCGCAGTTTCCGTTTCTTATACAATTTAAACAATCGTTAGGATGAGCGGATAAAACAAGTTCCAAAACTCCTTTTCTAACCATATTTATTTCGGCGTCATGAGTTATAATATCCATTCCTTCTTCAACAAGCATAGAACATGCTCTAACATATTTATTGCCCATATTTGCAAGTTTAACCATACAAATACCGCAAGCCGAAGTTGGATGAATATCGGGATGATAGCATAGAGTTGGAATTTTTATTCCCACTTTTTTAGCCGCTTTTAATATCGTAATATTATCTTCAACTTCTAAATTTTTTCCGTTTATTTTTATTTTAATCATAATTTTATCCTTAAATTTAAATTTTATTTTAATTAGTGTTTCTCACAAATATTCCCGCTTTATATTCGTTTTCAAAATGTTTTAAAGTCGATAAAACGGGATTTGCAGCCGTAGTTCCGAGCGCGCAAAGCGAAGCCTTTTTCATAGTTAAAGCTATTTCTTTTAACTTTTCTATATCGTCTTCTTTCGCTCTTCTTTTTGTAAATTTTTCAAGTAATTTTAGCATTTGCATTCCGCCTATTCTACAAGGAACACATTTACCGCAACTTTCATCAACGCAAAAACCTAAATAGAATTTGGCAAAATCAACCATATTCCTATCTTCGTCTATAACTATCATACCGCCCGAACCCATCATTGAGCCTAATTGAACCAAATTATCAAAATCTATATGCGTTCCAAATAATTCTTCAGGCAATATTCCGCCAGAAGGTCCGCCCGTTTGAACTCCTTTAGCAAATTTATCGTTAGGAACTCCGCCTCCTATATCGTAAATTATCTCTCTAATAGTAGTTCCCATAGGCACTTCAACCAAACCAGAAACATTTACATTGCCCGTTAATGCAAATACTTTTGTTCCTTTTGAATTTTCAGTCCCTATTGAGGCAAACCATTCGCCGCCATTATTTATTATAGATGTAATATTTGCAAAAGTTTCGACATTATTTATTACTGTAGGAGAATCGAATAATCCTTTATTTACAGGAAAAGGCGGACGCGGTCTTGGAGTTCCTCTGCTTCCTTCTATTGAGGCTAAAAGCGCCGTTTCCTCGCCGCATACAAAAGCGCCAGCTCCGAGTCTTATATCCAAATCGAAAGAGAAATTAGCTCCCAAAATATTTTTTCCAAGTAGTCCGTAATCATAAGCCTGTTTTAAAGCTATCTTTACTCTTTCAACTGCAAGTCCGTATTCGGCTCTTATATACATATAGCCTTTACTCGCTCCTATAGCATATCCGCCTATAATCATAGCTTCTATAACCGCGTGAGGGTCGCCTTCAAGAATGCTCCTATCCATATAAGCGCCTGGGTCTCCTTCATCGGCATTGCATACTATATATTTTTGTTTGGCTTCAACTTCGCTTGCAAAACTCCATTTTTTCCAAGTTGGAAATCCAGCGCCTCCTCTTCCTCTCAAGCCCGATATTTCTAATTGTTTAATAACATCTTTAGGTTGCATCTCAAATAAAACTTTTGAAAGCGCTTTATAGCCGTCATTTCCTATATATTCGTCAATATTTTCAGGGTCTATCATTCCGCAATTTTTTAAGACTATTCTTTTTTGTTTTTCATAGAAATTAATCTCTTTAGTAAAATCTCTATGTTCTCTCTGCTCTTTATACAATATTCTTAATACAAGTTTTTTCTGTATTACATGCTGCTCTATTATATCTTTTGCATCTTCGGGTTGAACATGCGTATAAAATACTCTTCCAGGAATTATTTTAACTACGGGACCTTGACTACAAAAACCGAAACATCCCGTTTTTATAACCAAAACTTTATCGCCGATTCCATTTTTCTCCGCATGCTCTTTTAATAATCGAACTATCTCTTCGCTTTTATTAGATTCGCAAGCCGTTCCTCCGCATACCAATATATGATATCTGTCGTCTTCGGATGTTTCTATTCCTTTTCTTATCTCTATTTCTTTTTCAGTGCTTATTCTATGCTCTTCTAATTTTTTTCTATCTAATTTTTCTATCATAATTTACTCCCATTATTTATTATTATTATCTTCTATAAGTTTTGAAATTTCTTCGGGCTTTACTCTTCCCTTAACTTCGCCATTAAAAGTAATAACGGGAGATAAACCGCAACAACCTATGCATCTAACTTCTTCCAATTTATATTTTCTGTCTTCGGAATATTGCTGTTCGCCTTTTAAAGAAAGTTTTGATTTTACTTCGTCAATCAAATCTTTTGCTCCATTTAAATAGCAAGCAGTTCCCATACAAACCGATATATGATTTTCAGCAGGCGGTTCCATTGTAAAATAGTTATAGAAAGTTAATATTTCATATATTCTTGTAAGCGGAACATCTATAGCTTCCGATACATATTTAGCTACATTTCTAGGAACATATCCGTAATGCTTTTGAATGCCATGAAAAATCATTATAAGATTACCTTCAATGTTTTCCCATTCTTCGACTAATTTTTTGATACCATCGCTAATTGGCTCTTCGGTTAAAAAAGCTGCGTTTTCGCTCATTCTATGCCTCCATAAATTTTAATTAAACTATATATAGTATAGTATAAAATAATTACGAAATCAAGCGCTTTTTAAAAAAATTTTAATAAACTATTTACAAAATAAAAGATTTATTATATAATTTATAATACCTAAATGAACAACTATTAAGTTTATCATAAAGGATTTTACAACTATTATATAATATTTAGTTTGATTTATGGAAAATAGAATTGCCGTTATAGGAATAATCATTGAAAATAAAAATATAGTTTCAAAGGTTAATGAAATCTTGCATGAAAATGGCGATTTTATAATAGGAAGGATGGGAATTCCTTACAGAGAAAAAAATATAAATATAATAAGTGTCGTTTTAAATGCTCCTTCGGATAAAATTAATAGTTTAACGGGTAAGCTTGGTATGTTGGAAGGAGTTTCTGCAAAAGCTCTCTATTCCAATAAATAAGCAAAAAATTTTTTAAACAGTTTTTTATTTGAGAGGTTATTATGTATAAATTTAATTCAAAATCTAAAAATGCAAACGAATTTATTAATGACGAAAAAATTTTAGAAACAATATTTGAAGTTGAAAACGGAAATTACGATATTCAAAAAATATTAAATAAGTCAAAAGAAATGAAAGGACTTGAGCCTGACGAAGCTTTAGCGTTATTATTATGTTCTGATAAAAATGTAGAAAATGAAATATACGAAATTGCAAAAAAAATAAAACTTGAAATATACGGAAGAAGAATAGTTTTATTCGCTCCTTTATATTTGTCAAATTATTGTATTAACGGTTGCGTATATTGTCCTTATCATTCAAAAAATAAAAATATAACAAGAAAAAAATTAACTCAAGAAGAAATTAAAGCTGAAGTTATGGCATTGCAAGATATGGGACATAAAAGACTTGCTTTAGAAACGGGAGAAGACCCAGAATATGCGAGCATGGATTATTTATTAGAATCTATAAAAACAATTTACGGAATAAAACATAAAAACGGAGCGATACGAAGAGTAAATGTAAATATCGCCGCTACAACTGTAGAAAATTATATAAAATTAAAAGACGCGGGAATAGGCACTTATGTATTATTTCAAGAAACTTATCATAAACCTACTTATCAAAAACTGCATCCAAGCGGACCTAAAAGCGATTATGAATATCATACCGAAGCTATGGATAGAGCTATGGAAGGAGGAATTGACGATGTTGGAATCGGAGTTTTATTCGGACTCTATAATTATAAATACGATTTTACGGCGATGCTTTATCATGCAAAGCATTTGGAAGATACTTTTGGTTGCGGACCTCATACGATTAGCGTTCCAAGAATAAGACCAGCGGACGATGTGGATGTTAATTCTTTTCCTAACGCTATAAAAGACGATTTATTTAAAAAAATAGTAGCGGTTTTAAGAATAGCCGTGCCTTATACGGGAATAATAGTTTCTACAAGAGAGAGTCAAAAATCGAGAGAGGAAGTTTTGGAAGTAGGAGTTTCGCAAATAAGCGGAGGCTCAAGGACAAGCGTTGGCGGATATGTAGAGGAAGAAGAGGAAAACTCAAAACAGTTTGAAGTTAACGATACGCGTTCATTGGACGATATAATAAAATGGTTATGCAAAATAGATTATTTGCCAAGTTTCTGCACTGCATGTTATAGAGAAGGAAGAACGGGAGATAGATTTATGAGTTTTGCAAAAAGCGGGCAGATAAAAAATTTTTGTCAGGCTAACGCTATAATAACATTAAAAGAATATTCAAACGATTATGCCTCAAACAATACCGAAAAAGAAATTGGCAGAGTAATGATTAATGAAATAGATAAAATTCCAAATGAAAAAGTAAAAAATAAACTCGTGAGCGCTTTAGATAAAATAGACGAAGGAAAGAGAGATTTTAAATTTTAATTTAAGAATAAAAAATTAAAAATTGAGGATAAAATGAACGATACTCCAAATTCAAATAGAACTCATATATCGATTTTTGGACGAACAAACGCGGGAAAATCTAGCATAATAAACGCTATTGCAAATCAAAATGTCGCTATAGTTTCAGATAAAGCGGGAACTACAACGGACCCTGTGAAAAAAGCTATTGAAATAAATAAAATTGGAGCATGCGTTATAGTAGACACGGCGGGATTTGACGACAATGGAGATTTAGGTTTATTAAGAATTGAAAAAACAAAAAAAATTGCAGAAAAAACCGATATCGCTCTACTTGTTTTTGATTGTAATATTAAAAATAACGATTATATTTTAGAATTAAAATGGAAAAATCAATTATCCGAATTTGGAATTCCGATTATTGCCGTTATAAATAAAATTGATTTGAATCAAAATTATAAAATAGTAGAACAAAATATAAAAGAAATTTTTGATATTGATTGCGTTTCTATAAGCGTAAATAAAAAAATAAATATAGACATTCTAATTGAAACTATAAAAAATAATATTTCAAAAGAAGACGAAATAAGCATAGTCGGACATATAATTAAAGAAGACGATATTGTTTTACTTGTAATGCCTCAAGATATACAAGCGCCGAAAGGAAGATTAATTTTGCCTCAAGTTCAAACTATAAGAGATATACTCGACAATAAAGCTATAGTTATTGGAGCTACTTTTGATAAATTTGAAAATGCATTAAAAAGTTTAAATAAGCCTCCGAAAGTTATAATAACGGATTCGCAAGTTTTTAAAGAAGTTGAAAAATTAAAACCTAAAGAAAGCGCATTAACATCTTTTTCAGTTTTATTCGCTCGATATAAAGGAGATGAAAAAATATACAAAAAAGGAGCGGATTTTATAGATAATCTTAATAAAGAAAGTAAAATACTTATCGCAGAAAGTTGCACTCATATTCCTTTAGAAGGCGATATAGGAAGAGTAAAAATTCCAAATATGCTTAAAAATAAATTCGGTTTCGCATTTGATATTGATTATACTACGGGAGAAGATTTTCCAAGCGATTTGTCAAAATACGATTTAATTATTCATTGCGGCGGATGTATGGGAACAAGAAAGCATATATTAAACAGAATAAGATTATGCGAAAGACAGAATAAGCCTATAACAAATTACGGAATGGCAATAGCTAAAATAAACGGAGTTAATTATATTTAATGAATAATATTATTGATATTAACAAAGCAAAAAAAATAATAGATAAAATCGACAAAAAAGAAAAAATTTCTTATAAAGACGCTTTAACTCTTTTATCTTCTTTTGAATACGATAATAATTTAAATAAAAAGAAACTTAATAAAAAAGAAAAAGAAGAGATAAAAGAATTAAAAGAATATTTGAGAATTAAAGCGAGAGAGAAAGCGGATAAAATTTTTGGAAAATATATTTTTATGCGCGGGCTTGTAGAGTTTACTAATTATTGCAAAAATGATTGTATTTATTGCGGAATAAGAAAGAGCAATAAAAACGCCGAAAGATATCGATTAAATAAAAAAGAAATTTTAGAATGTTGTAAAATCGGATACGATATCGGTTTTAGAACTTTTGTTTTGCAAGGAGGAGAAGATAATTTTTTTAATATAGAGAGAATGTCGAATATTGTCAGAGCGATAAAAAAAGAATTTCCCGATTGCGCTTTAACTTTATCAATAGGCGAAAAAAATGAAGAATATTATAAAGAATTAAAAAATAACGGAGCGAATAGATTTCTTTTAAGGCATGAAACTTCCGAAAACGAACATTATTCAAAATTGCATCCTAAATATATGAGTTTAGATAATAGAAAAGAATGCTTGAGAATTTTAAAACGATTAGGTTTTCAAACGGGAACGGGAATTATGGTAGGAAGCCCTTTTCAAAAATTAGAAAATATTGCAAGCGATTTGATATTTATGCAAGAAATTAAACCTGAAATGATAGGAATCGGTCCTTTTTTACCGCATAAAGACACTCCTTTTGCAAAAGAAAAAATAGGAGAGATGGAATTAACTTTAATTCTTATAAGTATTCTTCGTTTAATATTTCCATTGTCATTAATTCCCGCAACAACGGCGCTTGGCACTATAAAAGAAGGCGGACGCGAACTTGGAATATTGCATGGCGCTAATGTAGTTATGCCGAATCTCTCTCCAATGAATGTGAGAAAAAAATATTTGCTTTATAATAATAAAATTTCTACGGGAACGGAATCGGCTGAAGGCGTGGAACTTCTAAAAAAAAGCATTGATAAAATAGGTTATATTCTCACGGGAGCGAGAGGCGATTATGATATAAACAGAAAATTAAAAATTAATTAAAATATTATTAATAATTCATAAAATCATTGTTATAGTACAATATTATAATTTTATATTCTTTATCTTAATGAAAGAAAGTTAATAATATTCCAACAGAAATAGCGCCCGAAATTATTCCCGAAATATTTACAGCCATAGCATGCAAAAGTAGACAATTTGAAGAGCTATTTTCTTGTCCATAAATATGCGCGCCCCAAGCGGGAATAGGAAAAGCGCTTAATCCCGCAGAGCCTATAATTGGATTAACTTTTCCTCTTGTTAAAATATTCATTATCTTTGCAGTAAGAATTCCAATAACGGTGCTTAATATTAAAGAAAGCAAACCGAATAAAAATATAATAATCGTATTAAATGTTATAAAAGTTTCGGCGGTTGTCGAAGAACCTATTGCAATTCCTATAAACATTGTAAGAATTCCGTTTAAAGATTTTTGTAAATTAACGGAAAAATTTTTAATTATATCGGATTCTCTTAATATGCTTCCAAATAATAAAGCCGCAATTAAAGGAAAAGCGTTTGACAAAAATATTCCGCAAAATCCCATAGATATAACGGCGAATATAATTTTCTCTCCTCTTGAAACATGCCTTAAATAAGACATAGAAATTTTTCTTTCTTTAGAAGTTGTTAAAAATTTTGTCACTCCCATTTGTAAAATTGGCAATAATTCCATATACAAATAAGAAGCTATAACTATTGGCGCAAAATATCTTGTCTCGGCAATTAAAGAAGCCATATACATAGCTAAAGAACCGTCAGCCGCTCCTATAATTGAAGTTGCAGCCGCTATATTATCTCCCAAATTTAAATGCTCGCCAAAAGAACTCATTATATAAAAAATTATGAATATTCCGATTTGAGAACTTGCTCCTATAAAGAAATTTTTTGGGTCCGCTAAAATAAGTCCCAAATCAATCATTGTTCCAACGGCAAAAAATACCAAAATAGAATAAACTCCCGAATCCGCTCCGCTAGATATAAATCCTAAAAAGCCGTTTATAACTTCGGTTGTCATTTTAGGCAAAGGCATATTTGAAGCCAATATTGAAACGCCCATAGGAAGAAGAAGCAAAGGCTTTTTATTATAATAAATCGACATATATATTAAATAAGCGCCCAAAAGCATCATTATAATTTGAGCGAAAGACGGCGGATAAAATCCTGCAAATAAATTATTAAAATCTAAACCTAAAATTTTATTCATAAATAAGCCTTAAATTATTTGTAATATTATTTGATTTTCAACAACCGAAGAGCCTTTTTCGACATGAATCGATTTTACTTTTCCCGAAGCGGGCGAGACTAATTCGTTTTCCATTTTCATAGCTTCAAGTATCGCTAAAACTTGCCCTTCTGAAACCGTATCGCCAACCGAAACATTAAAAGATAAAATTGTCCCAGGCATTGGCGCTTTAATAGAGATTGCATTTTCATCTATAGGAATAGAATCTTGCGATTTATTTGAAATTTGTTTTTCTTTATTATTATTTGTATTTGCATTGTCCGTATTTATAAAAGTAGAAATAGTTTTTGAAGCTTGAACGTCGCCTAAAATTTCTCCGACTTCTTCGACTAAAACATCGTATAATTTTCCGTTTACCGTTATTTTATATTGTTTAATCATAATATCTCCTGTTGTTAATTTTATTTCTTAATTGTTATTAAATATTATCGCCTAATCTATCAATCATTCCCCAAATTGGCGTTTTAGATTCTCTTATAGATTTTATTACAAATTTATTGCCTCCCGCGTATGCAGATATTGAAGCCGTTATAACCGCTACAAGTTCCGTATCGTCAAGCAAATCTTCCTCTTTAGTTTTACTCTCTTCAATAGCTTTGCTTATTTCTTCTTCCGCTTTTACATTTCTATTTTTAAATAATAAACCCAAAAATATTGCCAAAACATAAAAAATTAAAGCCGCAATAAAAACGGATATAATTCCAAATATTGTAATAGCGCCGCTATGTTCCATTTATTTTCTCCTTAAAAAATAAAATTCAAATAATTATTTTTTATTATAAAGGTATATTTCCATGCTTTCTTGGAAGTCTTTTTTCTCTCTTGCTTGCCAAAAGATGCAAAGCGTTTATTAAATAACTTCTTGTATATTCAGGCTCTATAATATCATCAACATAACCTCTAATTGCCGCTCTATAAGGATTTGCAAATTCTTTTTTATATTCTTCTATTTTCGCAGCTCTCAATTTTTTAGAATCTTCGGCGTTTTCTATCTCTTTTTTAAATATTATATTCGCAGCTCCCTCTGGTCCCATAACTGCAATTTCGGCTGTGGGCCATGCATAAACAATATCCGCTCCCAAATGTTTTGAACACATAGCAATATAAGCGCCTCCGTAAGATTTTCTTATTATTAAAGTAATTTTAGGCGCTGTCGCTTCAGAATAAGCGTATAAAAGTTTTGCGCCATGCCTTATTACTCCGTTATGTTCCTGTCCTACTCCTGGCAAATATCCCGCCGTGTCTACAAAAGTAATTATTGGAATATTAAAACTATCGCAGAATCTTATAAAACGAGCAGCTTTATCAGCGGCGTTAATATCCAAAACTCCCGCCATAACATTTGGTTGATTAGCTATTATTCCGACAGATTTTCCGTCAAAGCGCACAAAACAAATAACTATATTTTTTGCAAATAAAGGTTGTAATTCAAAAAACTCTCCGTTGTCGACTACGCTTTTAATAATATCTTTTATATCATAAGGTTTATTAGGTTGGTCTGGAAGAATATTCGATAATTTAATATCGTTTCTGTTTGGCGAATCTCCCGTTTCTTCAAAAGGCGTATCTTCCAAATTATTTTGCGGAATATAAGAAAGAAGTTTTTTAACTCCTTCTAAAGTTTCTCTTTCGTCTTTAAACATTAAAGAAGCGACTCCCGATTTTTGACTATGAACTAAAGCTCCGCCCAATTCTTCAGAGTTTACTTGCTCGCCTGTAACCGCTTTAACTACTTGAGGTCCCGTTATAAACATATTTGAAGTTTTATCAGTCATAAGAATAAAATCCATTAAAGCTGGCGAGTAAACCGCTCCGCCCGCGCAAGGTCCCATAATAACGCATATTTGAGGAATAACTCCCGAAGCTTGAACATTTCTATAAAAAATATCTCCGTATCCTCTTAAAGCGTCAATTCCTTCTTGAATTCTCGCTCCGCCCGAATCGTTTATTCCAATGCATGGACAACCAAGTTTAATTGCCATATCTTGAGCTTTGCAAATTTTAGCCGCATGCATCTGCCCTAAAGAACCGCCTATAACCGTAAAATCTTGAGCGTAAATGCAAACTTGTCTTCCGTTAATTTTTCCGTATCCCGTTATAACGCCTTCGCCTGCAATTTTCATTTTCTCCATTCCGAAATCGGAACATCTATGCTCTACAAAAGCGTCAATTTCGCAAAAAGTATCTTTATCTAATAATTGTAAAATTCTTTCTCTTGCCGTTAATTTTCCTTTTGAATGTTGAGATTCTATTTTTTCTTTGCTTATGGACTCTATTTTTTCTCTTCTCTTTTTAAGTTCATTAATTTTCTCTTGCATTTTTAAGTCCTCGTAATTTATATTTAATTTATAAAATTTCAATCATTGATAATAAAAACATATATTATTTATTATTTATTGCAATGATATTTTTTCATTTTTGTATATTTTAACAAATTAGTCGAAAATTAGATTATTATTTATTAATTTTAGTTTGGTATTATTTTTTAAAATTTTCGTATTTTTTAATTAAGAAGATCTAAAATCTTTATTTGATAAATATATATTTAGTTTTATTATAATAAATATATGTAAAATACTTATAAATAAACTTTATAACAAATTAAAAAAATTATTGATTTCAATAAAAATTTTATGATAAAACCGATTTATAATACTTGACATTTTTTTATTTTAATTTATAATTTTTCTATGATTATAAAAGTTCTGATAGCCAATATGAATTCAATTCAATTCAATTCAATTCAATTCAATTCAATAGTTTAATTTTAAAACAAAATTATGTTAACTCATTAAACATTTATTCTTATTCGGGAGAAATTTATGCAAATCGATAATAAAAAAACTAT
>OGPK01001463.1_pt1 | contig 18018 bp, 12 predicted proteins | sample 1552921 | NCBI WGS metagenome assembly OGPK01 (sample SAMEA2580264, study PRJEB22360) | human gut metagenome | biome: human gut; feature: human-associated habitat; material: faeces | place: Denmark | collected 2008/2010 | reverse complement strand
ATGCGATGATCCGCTCGTCGAACATCAATAAGAAAGGTTCCGATTACTATGTGGCACAGGGGTTTATACCTTCCAATATCAAGCGCGAGTCGGTCTCCTGCACGCTGGAATATGCCTACGACGACTGGGCGATCTCCCGCATGGCCGGGGCTATGGGCCGGGACGACGTCGCCCGGGAATATGCGCAGCGGGCGCTCAACTACGCCAATGTCTTCGACGGATCGACCTGTTTCTTCCGCGGCCGCGGGACGGACGGCAACTGGTCTGAGCCGTTCGAAGAGTTCGCCACGGGGCGCGACTATACCGAGGCCACGCCGTGGCACTACCGTTTCTTCGTGCCGCACGACGTGAACGGGCTCGCCGGGCTTTTCGGCAGCCGCGCGGCATTCGTCCGTGAACTGGATCGGCTCTTTACGCTCGAATCGGACGAGATGCAGCTCGACGTAAGCGACGTGACGGGGCTCATGGGGCAGTATGCCCACGGCAACGAACCCAGCCACCACATGGCCTACCTCTACAATTATGTCGGGCAGCCGTGGCGGACACAGGAGCTCACGCGCAGCCTGCTGCACGGGATGTACGCCCCGACGCCCGCGGGGATCATCGGCAACGAGGACTGCGGCCAGATGTCGGCGTGGTACATCTTCTCCAGCCTGGGCTTCTATCCCGTCTGCCCCGGCTCGAACCAGTTTGCGCTGACCGCACCCCAATTCCCGAAGGCCGTCGTGCGCCTGGCCAACGGCCGCACGCTGACCGTTACGGCAAACAACCCCCGCCGCAATACCTATATCGCTTCGGTGACGCTCGACGGAGTGCCCGTGACCGAAAATTTCATCACCTACGAACAACTGATGCAGGGTGGGGAACTGCATTTCGAACTCCGTGCGGAACCCGATTACGCCCGTGGAACGGATGCCGCAGCAGAGCCCTATTCGCTTACGCGCGGCCAGGTCGTTTCGATTCCCTATACCACGCAGAACGTGAGCCTCTTCACCGAGCCTGTGCCCGTCGCCCTGGCCACGACGACGGCCGGAGCCGAAATCCGCTATACGCTCGACGGCTCGGAGCCGGACGAAACCTCGGTGCTCTATGCCGGGCCCGTCGTTGTCGACCGCTCGCTGACGCTCAAAGCGCGGGGATTCAAACCCAGAGCCGCACCGAGCCGTACGCTGACGCTCCAAGCCGAGAAGGCCGTATTCCGCAAGGGACTGCCCGGAGCGGGCGCGGCCATGCGTCCGGGTGTCGCCTATGCCTGTTACGAAGGCGTGTTCTCGCATGTGGACGAGATTCGCCGGGGAAAGCTCGTGGCGTCCGGGACAATGCCCGAGCCGTCGATTGCCGATGCCCCGCAGGAAGACCATTTCGGATATATTTTCAACGGCTGGATCCGTATTCCCGAACGGGGCGTGTGGGAGTTCATGACCAAGAGCGATGACGGCAGCGTGCTCGTGATCGGCGACCGGAAGGTGGTCGACAACGATGGGTCGCACGCTTCGGTCATGGCGACCGGGCGCGTGGCGCTCGAAGCGGGTCTGCATCCCTATACGCTCATGTATTTCGAGGATTACGAGGGGCAGGATCTCTCCTGGGGCTGGAGGGCGCCCGGAGCGGCTCTCTTCGAGCAGATCCCCGCGGAGCGTTTGTACGTTGAATTTCCCGATTGTCCCGCTGATTAAACTATAAAGTTATGAAACGATTGTTCTATCTTCTTGCGGCAGCGGCGTTCACTGCCTGCGGTTCGGCCACGACGCTCAGCGTCATGACCTTCAACATGCGTTACGACAACCCCGAAGACGGGGCGGACAACTGGCGTTTCCGCCGCGGGCGGGTCGCCGAGGTGATCGCTTCGCACGGCGTCGACGTTTTCGGCACGCAGGAGCTGCTTGCCAACCAGCTCGGCGACCTGAAGCGTTTGCTGCCCGGCTATGCTGCGGTGGGCGTCGGCCGTGAGGACGGTGCCGAGGCGGGCGAGTTCAGTGCCGTATTTTACCGGCGGGATCGTTTTACGCCCCTCGAATCCGGGACTTTCTGGCTGAGCGAAACCCCCGACGTCGCAGGCTCGAAAGGGTGGGACGGCGCCTGCGAGCGCGTGGCAACCTGGGTCGTACTGCATGACAGGGAAGGGGGCCGGGAGTTCCTCTTCGTCAACACCCACCTCGACCATGTAGGGCAGGTCGCCCGCGACGAAGGCGTGAACCTGCTCAGGGAGCGCATCGAAGCGCTGCGCGGGGATCGGCCTGTGATCCTGACGGGCGATTTCAATTCCGAGCCCGGCTCGTCGGTCGTGGCGCACGTGCAGAAAGACGGCGTACTGCATGACGTGAAGCAGGTCGCCGCCCGTAAATCCGGCACGGAGTGGAGCTTTTCCGACTTCGGGCAGATACCCGAGGCCGAACGCCCGTTGCTCGACTACATCTTCGTGAGCGACGGCATCGCCGCCGACCTTTACGAGGTGCTGCCCGATACGCTCGGTGGCGGTTATGTCTCCGACCATGCCCCCGTGATGGCCATCGTCAAATTCGAAAAATAACATCCCGCAATGAAAAAGATACTCAAAATCTGGCTGCTGTTCGCAGCACTGTGCACCTGCGCCACGGCTGTGGCCGAGCGCCCCATCCTGATCCATTCGCACAACGATTATTGCCGCCGTGCCCCCTTCTGGCAGGCGTACGCCCAGCAGGTCTATTCCATCGAGGCCGACGTGTTCCTGCACGGCGGCAAGCTGCTCGTGGGGCACGAGGTCGAAGACCTTTCGCCCGGCATGACCTTCGAGGCGCTCTACGTCGAACCGCTGGTGACGCTCTTCGGGCGTAACGGCGGGCGGGCATGGAAGGATTCCGGCGAACACCTTCAACTGATGGTCGAGCTCAAGTCTGCTACCGAACCGACTTTACAGGCCGTTGCGGCATTGCTGGGCCGCTATCCCGAGGTGTTCGACCCGGCGGTGAACCCCGAGGCCGTGCGGATCGTTGTCACGGGGCGTGTCCCGGCACCGGCCGATTTCGGCAAATATCCCTCCTATATCCGTTTCGACGGGGTGTGGGATGCCGACTATACGCCCGCGCAACTGGAGCGCATCGCCCTGATAAGCGCCGATTTCAGCGACTATTCGCAGTGGAACGGCAAGGGCTCGATCATCCCGGCCGAGCGTGCGGAACTGGAGACGGTCATCGACCGCGCACATGCCTGGGGAAAACCCGTGCGTTTCTGGGGCGCCCCCGAAGGGACGACGGTTTACTATACCTTTTATGATATGGGTATCGACTACCTCAATACCGACCACCCCGAGGTGTGCGCCGCGTTCTTCGATGATTTCGGCAACAAGAATTTCCAGATCGGCGAACGCCGCACGGCCGCCGAAGGCGTGACGGGCACCAAGCGCCTGGACAAGACCACGCGCGATTTCCGGGGCTTCCAGAACGACAAACTGCAACTCTCCAAGGGCATCGACGTCTACACCCCGACTTACCGCAACGACGGGGGCCGGGGACGGGTTCGCAACGTGATCTACCTGATCTGCGACGGCATGGGGCTGTCGCAGATCGTGGCGGCTTTCTATGCCAACAAGGGGCTGTCGACCCTGCAGATGAAATATATCGGCCTGCAACAGAACAATGCGCTGGATGCCTTCACGACCGACTCGGCTGCCGGCGGCAGCGCCCTGGCCACGGGCGAACGCCACGATAACCGCCATATCTCGATGAGCCCGGAGGGCGTGCCCTATCCCTCGCTGAGCGATTTCTTCCACGACAGGGGGCTGCCCGTGGGCGTCGTGACGCTGGGTAACATTGCCGATGCCACGCCGACGGCCTTCTACGGGCATTCGGTCGAGCGCGACAATGCCGACGAGCTGACCCGCTGCCTCATGGACGGGCGCATCGACCTGCTCTGCGGCAGCGGCATCCGTGAATTTACACGCCGCAAGGACGGGATCGACCTGGTCGGGGAACTGGAGAAACAATACGATTTCGTGCGTTCGGTCGATGGGATCGATGCCGCGAAGGGCAAGGTCATCTGCATCGACGAGGCGATGGACGATGCGGCCGAGGAGGCCAACCTGACACTGCTGGCCGATGCCACGCGCGCTTCGATCGCCAAATTGCAGGAACGCGGCGGCGACGGGTTTTTCCTGATGGTCGAGGGCGCCAAGATCGACTATGCGGGGCATTCGCGCTGCCTGCCCGGTTCTATTATCGAAATGTTGAGCTTCGACCTGGCCGTTGCCGAGGCGCTGAAATTCGCCGACACGAACGGCGAGACGCTCGTCATCGTCACGGCCGACCATGAAACCGGCGGCCTGGTGGTGGTCGACGGCGACGAGCATACGGGGCGTGTGACGGGCGTCTATGTTTCCGACGACCATACGCCCGCCATGCTTCCGGTATTCGCCTACGGCCCGGGCGCCGACAAGTTCTGCGGCACCTACATGAATACCGAGATTGCACGCAGGATAAAATCACTGATAAAATAACCGCATACTATGACGCTACGCAAACAAATCGCGGCATTCATGTCGCTGGTCTTCGCAGCGGGCACGGCAGGGGCGCAAGACCTCAAATCGGGGCCCTACAAGCTGCCCTACAAAAACACCTATGTAAAGGAGGTATTCGTGGCCGAGAACGAGTTCCGCACGGCCAAACCCGAACACATCAAACCCCGGACGTTCGCCGAGGCGCGCAAGATCCTGCCCTCGCCCGTGTGGGAAGGGCATGAAAAGGAGGTCGAGATGTACTGGCACGCCTGGCAGATCGCCGTGGGCAACATCCGCCAGCCGCAGGAGGACTCGGGGTTCGTGTCGCCTTACCTCGATATTGCCTACAACGGCAATATCTTCATGTGGGACGCTTCGTTCATGATGATGTTCGCCCGCTACGGTTACCGCTTTTTCCCGTTCCAGCGCACGCTGGACAACTTCTACGCCAAGCAGCATCCCGACGGGTTCATCTGCCGCGAGATCCGTGCCGACGGCTCCGACTGCTTCGAGCGCTACGATCCCACCTCGACGGGGCCCAACCTGCTGCCGTGGGTCGAACTGATGTATTACCGCCAGTTCGGCGACATCGACCGCCTGCACAAGGTTTTCCCCGCCCTGTGCGCCTATGCCAAGTGGTGGCGGCTCAACCGCACGTGGCCCGACGGCACCTACTGGTCGAGCGGATGGGGGACGGGCATGGACAACATGCCCCGCGTGAAGCCCGAATACAACCCGATCTTCTCGCACGGCCACATGGTCTGGCTCGACACCAACCTGCAGCAGATGCTGGTCGACGAATCGCTGCTCAACATCGGTTTCCACATCGAACGCTGGCAGGAGATCGAGGACATGGAGGACGAGATGAAACGGCTGCGCGCCTATGTCAACGAACACCTGTGGGACGACGCGACGGGTTTCCTCTACGACCGCTACGGCGACGGGTCGCTCTGCACGACCAAGGGGATCGGCGCCTTCTGGGCCCTGCAAGCCGACGCGCTGGACAAGGGGCGGATGGATCGCATGGTTGCGCACCTGGCGGACACGGCCGAATTCGACCGTCCGCACCGCGTGCCGTCGCTCTCGGCCGACCACCCGAAATACAACCCGACGGGCCGTTACTGGCAGGGCGGCGTATGGCCGGGTGCCAATTACATGGTTATCGACGGCCTCTACCGCAAGGGCTACCACGACCTTGCGCTGGAGGTGGCCGAAAACCATTTCAACGCCGTATTCGAAGTGTGGAAGAATACCGGGACTTTCTGGGAGTACTATGCCCCGGAGAAGATCGAACCCGGGTTCATGGCCCGCAAGGACTTCGTGGGCTGGGCGGGGCTGCCGCCGATCGCGGTGTTCATCGAGTATATCCTCGGCATCAAATCCGACTATTCCGAGGGGCGTATCGTGTGGGACATCAACCATACCGAGGCCCACGGCATCGACCGCTATCCCTATGGCCCCGAGGGTGTCGTGGGGCTGAAGGTCAAAGGCCGCAATTCAGCCGGGGACGTGCCTGCGGTGAGCGTTACGACCAACGTGCCGTTCGACCTGACGGTGACGTGGGGCGACGGGCAGAGCCGCACCGTCCGCGTGGAGAAGAGCGGCAGTGTGAAACTGAATTAAGGAACCTAACCTACCTATGAAAAAGATAACGACTCTTATGTGTGCCGTCGCCTTGTGGTGTTCGGCACAGGCACAGGCGCCCGCCCTGCATTTCGGCCGGGACGGCAAATTCCGGATCGCACAGTTCACCGACGTGCATCTCGACCTCGGTACGCCTTACCGCCGGGCGCAGGCGGAAAAAACTATCGCTCAGATGCGCTACATCCTCGATGCGGAGCATCCCGACCTGGTGGTCTTCACGGGCGACGTGGTGACGGGCAAGCCCGCAGCCGAAGCGTGGCACCGCGTGTTGGAGCCCGTCGCGGAACGCAACCTGCCGTTTTGCGTGGTGCTGGGGAACCACGACGCCGAGCAGGATCTCACACGCGCGGAGATCGGCCGCATCGTCACCTCGTATGCCGGCACGCTCAATACGCTCGGCGCCGGGGGCGAACTGGCCGACGTGGTGCTGGAGATCGCCGGGACGACGCAACCTGCGGCGTTGCTCTACTGCCTCGATTCGCACGATTATTCAACAATCCCGTCTATCGACGGCTACGGCTGGTTCACGCAGGAGCAGGTGGGCTGGTACCGCGCCCGCAGCGCCGCCTATACCGCGGCCAACGGCGGGAAACCGCTGCCGGCGCTGGCCTTTTTCCATATCGCCCTGCCCGAATACGTCGCGGCGTGGCGCAATCCCGGCAATACGCATATCGGCCGCGCCGCCGAGGACGAGTGTCCGGGCGAGCTGAATCCCGGCATGTTCGCGGCGATGGTCGAGAGCGGCGACGTGACGGGGGTGTTCGTGGGGCATGACCACGACATCGACTACGTCGTTGCCGAGAAGGGTATAGCGCTCGGATACGGACGTTTTTCGGGCGACGATACGACCTACAACAACCTGCGTCCCGGCGTGCGTCTGCTGGTGCTGACCGAAGGCGAACGGGGCTTCGAGACATGGATTCACGAGCGCGACGGACGGATCGTCGATCACGTGGAGTTCCGCGACGGCAGGATCAGCAAAGTCAAGAACAGCAATTAACAGACAAGAGATGAGAATAGGCGTGGATTTGGGCGGCACGAATGTGCGCGCCGGCCTTGTGAAAGACGGACATATCGTGCGGCTGCTTTCCGAACCCTGCAAAGCCGACCGTCCCGAAGGGGAGGTGGTGGATCATATCGCGTCGCTTATCGGGGAGCTTATGCGACCTGAGGTTTCGCGGATCGGTATCGGCGTGCCGTCGGTGGTGGACGCTGCGCGGGGAATCGTATATAATGTGGTGGGCATCCCTTCGTGGCGCGAGGTTTACCTCAAAGACCTGCTCGAAAAGCGTTTCAGCGTGCCGGTGCATGTCAACAACGACTGCAACTGTTTTGCGCTGGGCGTCTGCCGCTTCGGCGAGGCGAGCGCATTCAGCGACGTGGTGTGTGTGGCGCTAGGCACGGGCGTCGGCGCGGGAGTCGTGATCGGCGGGAAACTCTACTGCGGCCGGGATACCGGGGCGGGGGAGATCGGAAGCATCCCGTATCTGGACCGGGATTACGAATACTATTGCAGCAGCCGCTTCTTCGTGGGCCGCGGCACGACGGGTAAGGAGGCTTACGAGCGCGCCGCGGCGGGCGATCCCGAAGCGTTGGCGCTTTGGCGCGAGTTCGGGGGGCATGTCGGCCAGCTGGTGATGCTGGTGCTTTATACGTACGACCCCGAAGCGATCGTCTTCGGCGGCAGCATCGCCCCTGCATTCGGCTTTTTCCGTGAAGCGATGTACGAACAGCTGAAACGGTTCCCCTATGCCAAGACCGTCGAGGGACTGCATATCTGCTGTTCGAATATCGACCACGTAGGACTGCTGGGAGCTTCGGCCTGCGAATAAATGACGCGGTGCTTTGGCGAAATCCGTTTTTTCGTTATATTTACCGGGTAAGTTGCACCGAAACCCACGAAAACGATCCGATATGAAGAGACTTTTACCTGTTTTGGCATTGTTCGCCGTATTGTGCGGCTGTTGCAGTTGCGGCAGGGTGATTCCGACCGACGGCGAAGTGGCCGTCGTGCCGCTCCCGGAGCATATCGTGGAGGGGCAGGGCACCTTCCGCCTGACCTCCGACGCCGAGGTGGTCCTGCTGTTCGACGACGAGCGTCTGGCCGGCGTGACTGCCGCGCTGAACGAGGTGCTGATGCCGCTGTTCGGCCGCGGCCCGCGGGTAAGGCATGCCGACAAGGCCGCGGACCATGCGGTGAACGTCACCCGCGACGAGACGATGCCTGCGGAGGCCTACCGCCTTTTCGTAACTCCCTGCCGGATCGACATCGTCGCCGGAGGAGCGCAGGGGGTGTTCTATGCCGTGCAGACGCTGCGCCAGCTGCTTCCGGCGGCAGCGTACGAAGCCGACGACATGCGGGCCGTCGAACTGCCCGTCGTCACGATCGAGGACAAACCGTGTCTGGGCTACCGGGGCATGATGCTCGATGTCGGCCGTCACTTCTTCACGGTCGATGAGGTGAAGGAGGCGCTCGACATCATGGCCCTGCACAAACTCAACGTCTTCCACTGGCATCTGACCGACGATCAGGGGTGGCGCATCGAAATCAGGAAATATCCGAAACTCACCGAAATAGGTTCCGTACGCAGCCGTACGCTGATCGGCCGTGATCCGGGCGGCACGTACGACGAGAACTGCAAATTCGACGAAACGCCTTACGGCGGTTACTATACGCAGGATGAGATCCGCGACGTGGTGAATTATGCTGCGGAGCGTTTCATCACGGTGATTCCCGAAATCGAATTTCCGGGGCATGCCGTCGGGGCGCTGGCCTCCTATCCGTGGCTGGGCTGTACGGGCGAGCAGTACGAAGTGCGCCAGACGTGGGACATCGACGACCGGGTTTTTTGCATCGGCAAGGAGACGACGTTCGAATTCATCGAGGGCGTGCTCGAAGAGGTGTTGGAGCTGTTTCCCTCGGAGTATATCCATATCGGCGGCGACGAGTGCCCGACGGTGATGTGGAAGAAATGCCCGCATTGCAAAGCGCGCATGAAGGCCGAGCGGCTGAAGCGGCCGCGCCGGTTGCAGAACTATGCCACGGCCCGCGTCGAGAAATTCCTCAACGCCCACGGACGCAGGCTGATCGGCTGGGACGAGATTCTTGAGGGCGACGTGACGCCGACGGCTACGATCATGTCGTGGCGGGGCGCCGAAGGCGGCATCAAGGCTGCGAAGATGGGCAACCACGCCATCATGGCTCCGACGACGCACTGCTATCTGGACTATTACCAGACGCGCGATACGGCCGGAGAACCGCTCGCCATCGGCGGTTATCTGCCTGTGGAGAAGGTCTATTCGCTCGATCCTTACGAGATGCTGACGGCTGACGAACAGCGCTGTATACTGGGCGTGCAGGCCAACCTCTGGACCGAGTACATCGCTACGTGGCCCCATGCCGAATACATGCTCCTGCCGCGCCTGAGCGCGCTGGCCGAAGTGGGGTGGAGTCTCGACCGGAAGGATTACGGCGACTACCTGCGCCGCGTACGCAGGCTGGCGAAGATTTACGACGCCTGCGGATATAATTATGCGAAACATATCTTCGGGAAGTGACATGTTTTCCGCAGACGGAATAGGGGGACGATGCGTATGCCGTCCCCTTTTCCGTTTCCCGGCGGCAACGGGGAGGGGCTGCGATATTATATGGGCGATTCCGCTGGGCAGTTCGTAAATTTTTCCTATCTTTGAGGGCAAAAAGTGTACGGATCATGGATTTGAAATACGTGCGGAGCGAATTGCAGAAGCTCTCTGAAATCATAGACAATTGGGACACCCCGCAGGAGACCGCGACCCTCGAACGGGATCTGGTGCTCGAAAAACTGCGGAAGTTATACGATGCCGTGCGTTTCGGCGCGGATGCGGATCTTGCGGCGGGCAGTGGAAATGCGGCGGAAGAGGCCGCATCTGAGACGGCTCCGACCGAAATTCCGGTCAGCATCGACCTCGGCGAAATACTTCCGCTCGACCCGTTCGCGGTTGAGGCGCAGGCCGAACCGGATGCTGCCGCCAAACGGGACGCTGTTGGCGAAGCGGGTGCGGCTTTTGAGTCCGAATCTTTTGCCGAGGTGGGGGCGTCCTTTGAGTCGGAGTCAGTCGCCGAAGCTGGTGCGGTCTCCGAGTCGGAATCCGTTTCCGAGCCGGAATCTGTTTCCGAGCCGGAACCGGAGACGGTGCCGGAATCGAAGCCTGAGTTCGGGTCCGAACAGGCCGTCGAACCGGGCGTAAATTTCGCAGGGCATTCCGAACCTGCCGAAGAACTAGCTGCCGAACCTGAAGTTGTTGCCGATTCTGCCGAAGCATTTGTTTCGCAGTCCGATTCCGACGGCGGGACGAACCCGATTTCAGAACCGGAAATCTCTGCCGCTGAACCCGTGACCGAATCCGGACCGGTCGCTTCTGAGCCTGAATCCGAGTTTTCCATTGAGGAGACGGCTCCGGCAGAACCCGTTGCCGGAAATGCCGCGGAACCAGCCGCCGAGCAGTCAGTGCCGCTGGCGGAAACTGTCCGAGAATCGGAGGGAGCGTCCGAAAAGCCCGAATTCATTGCTGAACCCGTCGTCGAATCCGCGACCGAATCTTTCGCAGAGTCGCTTTCCGAATCCGTTGCGGAGTCCGTCTCAGAACCCGCTGCCGAGTCGGTTGTCGAGTCCGTTGCGGAGTCCGTCGTCGAGTTTCCAGCCGACCCCGTCTCAGAATCCGCTGCCGATTCCGTCGTCGGGGCACATTCCGAGTCGGTTGCAGAGCCTGCCGCCGCATCAGCCGTCTCACCTGCGCCGTCCGTCGATGGGGAACAGACTCCGGCGCAGGAAGCTCCTGCCAAAGCCGAAGCGCATTCCGCGCCGGGAACTCAACCCATAGCTCCGACACTGTTCGAACTGGAAGAGGAGACTGTCCGTCACCGCCATAAACAGCGCGTCATCATGTCGCTATATAATACGGAGCCTGCGGCGCCTGCCCCGAAGCCTGCGCCTGCCCCGAAGCCTGCATCCGTTCCGGCCCCTGAGCCTACCGCAAAACCTGTTGCGGGAGGGAACCCTGCGGCCGAAGCGTCGTTCGCACAACCGGCGGTGGCCGGTTCCGCGTCATCCGGTTCCGCAGCGTCCGATTCTGTATCGGCCGGAACTGCTGCCGCCGGAGTCTCCGTTTCTGCCGACGCAACTGCCGGGTCCGCCCTTTCTGCAACTCCATTTACGGCGCCCGTGACGGAACCCGCAGCATCCGCGACAACTTCCGTCGGCTCTGCGACAACCTCTCTCGGCTCCGCGACAACCTTTGCACCCAGACCGGACGCTTTGGCATCGCGGACTCCGGTTGCCGCTCCGGTTGCCGCTCCGCAGCCGAAAGCGGCCGAAACGACTGCGCCCGACAATGCCGGGGATGACGACGAGCCTGATTTCGAAGAGATCACGCTCGAAGCGAAAAACACCTCCGGCGCCGTATTGGGCGAGGTGATCAACCACAATGTGCAGACACTGGCCGACACGATCGCGCCGCCGCGCGACGTGGCGTCCGAGCTGCGTCGCAGTGAACACGTTACCGACCTGCGCCGCGCCATCGGCATCAACGACAAGTTCCTGATGATCCGCGACTTGTTCGGCGGCGATGCAGCGGCTTACGAGGCGGCGATCGGAACGCTCAACGGTTTCGACGATTTCGACGAGTGCATGATTTATATCGCCGAGAATTATGCGTGGAACGCCAATTCCGACGGGGCCAAATTCCTGATGGAACTGCTGGAACGTAAATTCGCATAGCTGCATGGCAAAGCTTTATATCGTTCCCACCCCGATCGGCAATCTCGACGACATTACGCTGCGTGCGGTCAATGTCCTGCGCGACGTGGATTTCATACTCGCCGAGGATACGCGGACGACTTCGTTCCTGCTGAAACATCTCGGCATCGAGAAGAAACTCTATTCCCATCATAAATTCAACGAACACGCCACGGTGAAGATGGTCGCCGAGTCGATCGCGGCCGGACGCAATGCGGCGCTGGTGTCGGATGCGGGCACGCCCGGCATCTCCGATCCCGGTTTTCTGCTGGTGCGGACCTGCGTCGAAGCGGGGATCGAGGTCGAGACCCTGCCCGGCGCCACGGCGCTGATTCCGGCGCTGGTGCAGAGCGGATTTCCGTGCGACCGGTTCTGTTTCGAGGGTTTCCTGCCCCAGAAGAAGGGCCGGGCCAAACAGTTGCAGTCGCTTGCCGCGGAGGAGCGCACGATGATATTCTACGAGTCTCCCTACCGCGTGGTGAAGTGTCTCGAACAATTTGCCGAGGTGTTCGGGCCGGAACGCAGGGTTTCGGTGTCGCGCGAGCTGACCAAGAAATTCGAACAGACCGTTCGCGGTACGGTCGCCGAGGTGCTGGAACACTTCCGCACGACGGACCCCAAGGGGGAGTTCGTGATCGTGCTGGCCGGAAAACCCAAACCGAAGCGGGAGACGGCGGCGGACGAAGAGGAATAAATGAAAGATAGTGCATGTTGAAATGGAAAATACGAACGATACGCATAATGTAAAACGCTCTTTCTCGCTCTGGGTGGGGGAGATGCGTGAATTCCTGCGGGGGCACTTCAGCCTCGACGAAGACAAGGCGCAGCGCGACGAGGTCGTGGCGGCCATCAGCAAGGGCGTGGTGTTCCGCGGGGTGAACCTTTGGGTGCTGATTTTTGCGACGATGATCGCGTCGCTCGGCCTGAACGTCAATTCGGCGGCCGTAATTATCGGCGCCATGCTCATTTCGCCGATCATGGGCCCCATTATGGGCATCGGCCTTTCGCTGGGCATCAACGATTTCGAGCTGCTCAAAAAGGCGCTGCGCAACTATGCGCTGATGTTCGTCGTGGCGATTATCACCTCGACGGTCTATTTCCTCGTGTCGCCCCTCTCGTCGAACAGCAGCGAGTTGCTGGCCCGCACGGTGCCGACGACCTACGACGTGCTGATCGCCCTGTTCGGCGGTCTGGCCGGTATCGTGGCGCAGACGCGGCAGGACCGCACCTCGACCGTTATCCCCGGTGTGGCGATCGCCACGGCGCTGATACCGCCCCTCTGCACGGCGGGCTTCGGTCTGGCGACGGGGCAGATAAAATTCTTCGTCGGGGCGTTCTACCTCTTTTTCATCAACTCGGTCTTCATCGCGCTGGCGACTTACCTCATGGTCCGTTTCCTGAAGTACGAGAAGAACGCCTTCATCGACAAGGTGCGCGAACGCAACGTCAAGCGGCTGATGATGGTTATTACGCTCGTGACTTTCATTCCGAGCGTCGTCATCGGTTTCCATATGGTCCGCGTCTCGCTGTTCGAAGCCGTGGCCGACAAATACGTCGCGCAGGTCTTCAGGTTTCCGCATACGCGCGTGATCGAGTGCAACAAGCATTATGCGCACGGCAAAGACCCGTCGCAGATCGAGTTGCTGCTGGTGGGAGAACCCATCGGCGACGAAATTATCGAGAATGCCCGTGCGCAGATGCGCAACTTCGGACTGGAGAAGGCCGAACTGGTGGTGCGTCAGGCCAACAAGACGGACGAGATAAACGTGGCGTCGCTGCAGCAGAGCTACCTCGAACTGCTGGAGGAGAAGAACCGGCGCATCGGCGAAATGACGGCTCAGCTGAAACGCTACCGGGTTACGAACGTCGAAGTGGACGACATTTCGCGCGAAGTGGGCGTCATGATGGAGAATATCAAGGCCATATCGCTGATGAAGGGCATTACGTTCGATGTCGCGGGTACGCCGCTCGATACGACCCTCGTATGTGTCGTTACGCCCAAGGCGCCCGCCGATTCGATCGACCGGACGACGCTGGCCAGCTGGCTGAGGATACGCACCAAGGTGGATAACGTGAAACTTTTTGTCGAACCCTAACGCCTTGCCGGATGAAACGAGCTGAGCTGAATTTTGCGCAGAAGGTATGGCTGGAGTCTTTGTGGCTCGGCGCCCGTTTCTTTGCCGTGCTGCCGTACTGGTTCAAATATTACGTCGTCGAGAACCTGCTCTTTTTCATACTCTACTACTGCCTGCGTTACCGCATGAAGGTCGTGAACGAAAACCTGCGCAATTCGTTCCCGGAAAAGAGCGTCGGGGAGCTGGCCGTCATCCGCCGCAATTTCTACCGGACGCTGGCCGAGATATTCGTCGATACGGTCAATATGGCCCATATGGGCGAAGAAAAGGCCCGCACGGTACTGACGGTGAAGGGATTCGACGAACATTACAAGGCCGTGCACGGCCGCGACTGGATCGCTATGACGGCCCATTTCGGCTGTTGGGAGTATTGTTCCTACTGGGGGCTTTACGAACGCTCGCAGATGTTGGTGGCGGTGTATCATCCCCTACGCAGCAAGATCATGGAGCGGCTTTACCAGCGTTTGCGCAACTACGAAAATTCGATGACCGTGGCCATGAAGGATTCGCTGCGCTTCTACCTGCGCAACCGGGAATGCGGCGTGGACGGCAAAAACCTCGTCATGGGGCTTATCGCCGACCAGAATCCGCCGCGCCGTCCCGACAGCCACTGGTTCCGCTTCCTCAATCAGGATACGATTTTTTTTGACGGCGGGGAGAAGCTGGCGCTACGCTGCAAACTGCCGGTCTATTTCGTCAGGATGGACCGTCTGCGGCGGGGCCGCTACCAGATGTCGTTCGAGCCGATTTACGACGGTGAAGAGCAGGTCGCCGAATACGAAATTACGGAACGTTACGTTAGGAAGCTGGAAGCGATGATCAGCGAACACCCGGAACTCTGGATGTGGTCGCACCGCCGCTGGAAACACAAACGTACAAATGCCGGTCGCTAAAATAGTCATACTCAACTGGAACGGCGCGGAGCACCTGCGCCGTTTCCTGCCCAGTGTCGTCGCTGCGGCCCCAGCCGGCGTGGAGGTCATGGTCGCCGACAACGGCTCGACGGACGATTCGCTGGGGGTGCTGGCGACGGAATTTCCTTCCGTCGGGGTGTTGCGTCTCGAAGCCAATTACGGGTTTGCCGGAGGGTATAACCGGGCTTTGAAGCAGGTCGAGGCGGACTATTACCTGCTGCTCAATTCCGACATAGAGACGCCCGAAGGGTGGCTCGCTCCGATCCTCGACGTGCTGGAACGCGAACCCGACGTAGCCGTCGTCTCTCCGAAACTGATCTCATGGACCGACCGCACGAAATTCGAATATGCAGGTGCTTCGGGCGGATTTATCGACTTTCTCGGCTATCCGTTCTGCCGGGGGCGCATCCTCAGACAGGTCGAGACCGACGAGGGCCAGTACGACGACGCCCGCGACGTTTTCTGGGTCAGCGGCGCCGCATTCTGCTGCCGGGCCGATGTTTTCCATGCGCTGGGCGGCTTTGACGCCGACTTTTTCGCCCACATGGAGGAGATCGACCTCTGCTGGCGCATGCAGCTGGCCGGTTACCGGGTGCGGGTCGTGCCGCAGAGCAGGGTCTACCACCTCGGCGGCGGTACGCTCACGACCGATTCGCCGACCAAAGTCTTCTACAACCACCGCAATAATCTGGCGATGCTCTACAAGTGCTCTTCGTCCGTGCAGCGGGTCACGGTTGCCGTCGTGCGTCCTGCGCTCGACTTGCTGGCGGCCCTGTCCTATCTGGTGCAGGGGCGGAGCGACAATTTCCGGGCGGTGTTCCGCGCCTACCGCGATTTCCTGCGGTGGCACCGCGATCTGTCCCGCAAGCGGAAGACCATCCGGCAGAACCGCAAAGGGGCCGCGGAAGAGAAGATTTACCGGGGCTCGGTGGTGTTGCGTTATCTTTTAGGCAGGAGGACTTTCGGGCGGATGATGTAAGGCAAATTCGCAAAATCGGAAAAGTCCGTTTCCCCGGCGGAGAATACCTTTGTCGCCGAGATGAAGAACAAACCAGCCACGACAGCCGATTATCAGCGGCGGATCAACATCGTCGTCGAATACATCCGGACCCATCTGGACGAAACGCTCGACCTGCGTACGCTGGCCGAGGTGTCGTCGTTTTCGCCCTGCCATTTCCACCGTATCGTTTCGGCCTTTCTGGGCGAGCCGCCGGGGGAGTTCATCGCCCGCACGCGCATCGAGACGGCGGCGCGCCTGCTGCTTTACTCCGATCTTACGGTCGCAGAGATCGCCTACCGCGTGGGGTACGACGCCCCGTCGTCGCTGACCAAGGCTTTCGGACGGTTTTTCGGCATCTCGCCAAAAGAGTACCGAACCGCTAAAAACCTTCCGTCCATGACAACACGCATGCACTCCGACGCCGGAATCCGGTTGTCGAAACCCAAAATGCTGGAAATTCCCGAAAAGACCGTGGCCTATCTCCGCGCTCAGGGGGATTACGGCGAAGTCGATTACGGCGACTGTTTCGCCCGGCTCTGGCAATACGTCAAAGAGCAGAAACTCTTCTCGGCGGGGATCGAGTCCATCGTCGTTTACCACAACGATCCCGACATTTCGAAATCCGGCGACCTGCGGTGCGACGTATGCCTGACGATTCCCAAAGGCCCGGTGGCCGTCGGCCCCGTGGGCGTCAAGACGATCGCCGCAGGCCGCTATGCGATGTTCGTCCATACGGGTCCTTATGCCGGATTGGGCGGCGCCTATCACAAAATCTTTCGGGAGTGGCTGCCCCGAAGCGGCTGCGAACTGTGTGACAGCCCCGGTTTCGAACGCTACCGCAATAATCCCGACCGGGTGCCGGCGGAAAAGCTGAAAACGGAGATTTATATTCCGCTGAAATAGAAGCCGGTCCGGACTGAAAACCGGTCCGGATGCATGAACCGACCGCCTGACAGGGGCGGTTGGTCCGTCGTACGAAAAAGCGGCCCGCTCAGCGGGCCGCTTTTCGCGGGGAGCGTGTCCCCGTTCGGTATCGCAACTCGATTTTCAGCCGATCTTTACTTGTTGATCTTCGCCCATGAATCCTTGAGCGTCACCGTGCGGTTGAACACGAGGTGTTCGGGCGTCGAGTCGGTGTCGGGGCAGAAGTAGCCCACGCGCTCGAACTGAACGGCCTGACCGACCGGAACGTCGCGCAGCGACGGTTCGAGATAGCCTTTGATTCGGACCATCGATTCGGGGTTGAGATTGTCCTCCCAAGTCTGCCCCTCCTCGACGTCGTCGGGGTTCTCCTTGGTGAAGAGCGGGTTGAACAGACGGATTTCGGCTTCGACGGCGTCTTTGGCCGACACCCAGTGGATGACGCCTTTTACGCGGCGGCCGTCGCTCGACGAGCCTTGGCCCGACATCGGGTCGTAGGTGCAGCGCAGTTCGGTGACGTTGCCTTCGGCATCCTTGATCACCTCCTCGCATTTGATGAGGTACGAGTAGCGCAGACGCACTTCGCCGCCCGGCGAAAGGCGGAAGAACTTCTTGGGAGGCTCCTCCATGAAATCGTCGCGTTCGATGTAGATCACCTTCGAGAAGGGAACCTGACGTGTTCCGGCCGTTTCGTCCTCAGGATTGTTGATCGCCGTGAAGAGTTCCGTCTTGTTCTCGTCGTAGTTGGTGATGACCACTTTCAGCGGGTTGAGTACGGCCATGCGACGCTGGGCGACCTTGTTCAGGTCTTCGCGGACGCAGTATTCCAGCTTGCCGAGGTCGATGACGTTGTCGCGTTTGGCGACGCCCACCATTTCAGCGAAGTTGCGCACCGAAGCCGGGGTGTAACCCTTGCGGCGCAGGGCGCAGATGGTCGGCATGCGGGGGTCGTCCCAGCCCATCACGGCGCCTTCCTGCACTAATTTGAGCAGTTTGCGCTTCGACATCATCGTATAGGTGAGGTTCAGACGTGCGAATTCGTACTGATGCGAGGGGAAGATCTCCAGCGCTTGGATGAACCAGTCGTAGAGCGGACGGTGTACGTCGAATTCGAGCGTGCAGATCGAGTGGGTGATCTGCTCGATCGAGTCGCTCT